>Ga0307320_10000083_pt1 | contig 32586 bp, 28 predicted proteins | sample ER_DNA_369_FD_194495 | JGI IMG/M metagenome (GOLD analysis project Ga0307320, IMG submission 194495) | Bulk soil microbial communities from the East River watershed near Crested Butte, Colorado, United States - ER_DNA_369 | ecosystem: Environmental > Terrestrial > Soil > Floodplain | place...
CCCGACCCCACCAAGTTCCCCGGCGTCGCCGATGCCCTGATGAAGACGGACGTGACGTTCACGACGTGGCTGGAGGACATGCGCGCGCTGGGTGAGCCACCCTCGGGAAACGAGGCGTGGGCCGCGGTGCTCGACGCGATCGAGGCTCACGTCCGGATCAACCGAGACCAGATCAATGCCGCGCGGCAGGGCGACACCGCGCGGTTCGCTGCCGACTACGACGAGGGCGTAGCGACGCAAGAAGCGTTGCTCGACGCGGCGACCGATGCGGGCGTCCCCGAGTGCGCCAAGGTAGATCGATGACGGGCCGCTGATACGCTCGCGCCCCGGTGTTCTGGGAGGATGCGGCTCGCCTCGCTGACGCGCTCGGACCAGCGGCGCGTCGGGGATCTCCTTCGGGTCCTGACCTCCCCCAGCGAGGTCCGCGCCGACGGCATCCGGCAGCTCAACGAGAGGCCTGACGGGCAGGAGATGGCCGATCTCCTGATTCCTGGAGGAGTGGGAGTGGGCCCGCCAGGGCATGATCGAGGAGCTGTCTCGCGCCTAGGCATCGGATCTAGTCCGTGTGGTCGGCCGGCGCGAGCGATCCGCCCATTCGCTTGGCCGCTCGGCGACCTGGATGAGTGTGGGTGTGGAAGATACGCCTTTCGCGCTATCGCGGTTACGGCTTGGTGGCGATGCGTCGGCCACGACCATTGCAATAGCGTCACCGCGCGATCTGGGACACCGGACTAGGAGGCTTGCAGAAGGCCGCTGCTGTGAGGTAGGTCGAGCGCATCCCCCGTTGGTGACCATCGAGGACTACGACGATGCGCCACAGCGCAAGGGCTGACGCCCGGCCCCCTTCGGTCTTGCACTCGTGCCAAGGACAGCACCTGTGCATGGACCTCCGGTGTCCCAGACCGCCCACCCGTAGTGCATTGGGCCGGCGATTCGAGTCCGCTCGTCTCCACGGTAAAAGGCCAGACGATGAAGGTCGGCTGGGCCACGGGGCTCGCCGTGCGGCGCGGGGAAGAGCCTCAGACTGGGACGCCGCAGACGAGCATGAGGTACGCGTAGGGGTCGACCGCTTTTCCGTTTTCCGGGTGCCACTCGAAGTGGTCGTGCGGGCCGCTGGAATGGCCGGTCGACCCGACGTATCCGATGACGTCGCCCGTCTCGACGTCACCGAGGGTGCCGAGCTCGGACAGGTGCGCGTTGTACACGTAGCCGTACTCGCCGTGGACGTAGACCCCGAGCCCGCCCAAGAAGCTGCGGGAGACGGACGCGACGCCGTCGAACGGCGCGACGATCGGCGTGCCGGTTTCGGACATGATGTCGTTGCCTTGGTGCCAGTGGAACCCGCCACCGGGCTCGGGACGGGGGTCGCCGAAGTTGTCGGAGACCGCGTGCGGGCCATCGACGGGGCACATGGCGAACGGACGGATGAGCGAGATCTCGGTCTGGATCTGCTCGATCCGCCCGCGTACTCGGGCGGCGAGACGTCGGGACTCGGCCATCTTGCGTTGGAGTTCCTCGCGGTCCATCTCTAGGGCTCGCTTCTTGAGCTCGACGATCTGGCCGCCCCGCACGACCTCGGCCTCGATCTGCGCGACGCGTTCGGTCGTCTCCCGGACCTTGGCGGCGAGCACGGCGTCGCGACGGTTCATCTCGGTGAGGAACGACATCCGCGAGGCGGCATCCGCCGCGGACGTCGCCGTCAGCACGTAGAGGACCGGCACGCCGCCCGACATGTACGCCTCGCGGCTGCGCTCGTCGAGCTTGGCCTGGAGCAGCGCGGCGCGGACCTGCAGCTTCACCATCTGCCGCTGGAGCTTGTCGAGGCGGATCTCGATCCTCTGGATCTCCACCTCGGCCCGCGAGATGCGCGTCGCCAAGCGGTTCATCACCTTCTGCAGGGCGCGGATCTTCCTCGTCTGTGCGCGGTACTTGTCCTTGGCCTCCTGAAGCTCGTGCTTGCTGTTCTTCAGATCGTGCTTGGTCTGCTCGAGCACGTCCTCGGTGGCCGAGGCGAACCTGGAGAGGCCCACCACGGAAACGGAGGCGAGCACGAGCAGCGCGGTGAATCCGGCCACGAGCCGGCCCAGGCGCGGTGCTCGTGCGTCCAGGGTGCGCGAACTCGACCTCTCGGCAGGCTGATCGCTGCCGTTCCGGGGACGCGCTTCGTCTTCGGGCATGTCTCCGGGCATCGGCAGCCGAAGACGCTGCCTGTAGAGCGATGTGGGTGTGCGGGTGTCAGCGGGTCGCGAGATCGGTGTTGGTGAGCACGTGGGCCATCTGCTCACCGGCATTTGGTTCGTAAGGACCGGCGTCGGTCTCAGGCGAGGACCGGCGTTGACCCTCCGGATCGTCCTCTTGCGGCGCGGACATCAGGAGCGGCAGGCTGACCGAGAACGTGGATCCTTCGCCGGGCCGCGAGCTCAGGACCAGACCCCCGCCCATCGCTTCGGCCAGGCTGCGGGCGATGAACAGGCCCAGGCCGAAACCGCCTGCGGTCTGCGTCAATCCCGTTTCCGCCCGATAGAAGCGCTCGAACACGCGATCCTGGTCGTCCATCGCGATCCCCTCGCCCCGATCCTGCACCGAGATCAGGGCGAAGTCCCCGAGCTTGGTCAGCTTCACGATCACCGGGGCTCCCGCCGGGGAGTACTTGAACGCGTTCGACAGCAGGTTGGTGACGATCTGGCCGAGGCGGAACGGGTCGGCGACGACCCAGACCGGGTGTTCCGCACGCTCGAACCGAACCTCCCGGACCGCCGCCAACTGGCTCGCGTCCGCGATCTCGCGCTCCAAGAGCGCATCCACCTCGACCGGAACAGCGTCCATCGGCAGGTGCCCGGCGTCGAGGCGTGAGACATCGAGGAGGTCGGAGATGAGCCGCTCGAGCCGTTCGGTCTGGCGAAGCATGATCGCGTGGTACTCGCGGCGTGCCTGAGGCGAGTCCTCGACTAGGCCCTTGTTCAGCGACTGGAGCAGGCCCTTGAGGGGCGTGAGCGGTGTCCTGAGCTCATGGGACACGGTGGCGACGAAGTCGCGTTTCATCTGCTCGGCCTCGAGCTCGGCCGTCACGTCGCGAGCGGTCACCACGAGACTCGTTCCGCTTCCCTGTCGCTCCGGCATCCTGCTGCTCGAGTAGCGGATCCACCGATCCGATCCGTCGCGCCGCAGGATCAGTGCGTCTTGGGGCTCCTCGACCCCGAGCGCGAGCTCCGTCGGGGGCGGTCCATCCGCTCTCGGCCCGCCGGGGATCCGGAGGACGTCACCGGAAGGACGGCCGACCACCTCGTCCGCGAGGAAGCCGGTGATCCTCTCCATCGCGGGGTTCCACGAGAGCACCGTGCCCGCTCCGGACACGACGAAGATGCCGTCCGAGCTGCTGCCGACCACGTCCGCCAGGTGACCGCGTTGCTCGACCGTCTCGTCGAAGAGCTGCTGGTTCCGGTGCCTCGCGGAGACCTGAGAGGCCAACGAGTCGACCAGCGCGCGTTCGGAGAGGGACAGCTCGGTCGCGCGGTGGACGGCGAGGATCCCCACTTCGTTCGCCTCGTCGCGGACGACGGCGAGGTACGTGACGAGCCCCGGGCGCTCGCTCACGTACGTCATCGGGTCCGCCGGACCCATCTCGGTCTGGATGGCCTGGACCAGACCGCTCTCGGAGTTGTAGACCCGCAGCCCCGCTTCGTCCCGCACGGCCAGCTCGGTCGCCGCGGCGTCGACGAGCTGCTGGACGAACCCCAGGAACGGTTGGAAGTCGAAGTTCGCGTCGAGCGGACCGTCGAGAGCCCTTCCGGCCTCGTAGAGGGTCCGCATACGGTCCCCTTCCCGTCGCTGCTCCTCTTCCCGCTTGTTCTGCAGCCATCCTCGGTAGGCGAAGAAGGACAGGACGACGGGTGCGATCAGCAGGGGGAGGCCCAGCGGCCCCGCGTGCCACACGAGGGCGGCGAGCATGCCGATGGTGAGGTTCCCGCCGGCGTGGAGGAGGTTCAGGCCCCCCGGGAGGACCACGACCTCGCGGAGAGGGATCTGCTCGACTCGGGAGATGATCAGCGCGACCGAGATCTCATTGATCACGAAGTAGCACGCCATGGCGACCGCGCACGCCACGCAGGTCATGAAGCTGAACGACGAGGGAAGATCGAACAGCCCGTAGACGAACTCCGCCACGGTGATGGCGACGACGAACTGGCCGGCGTTGAAGACGACCTTGTACCAGTCCCAGCGCCGCCATGCATGTCCCGCCAGGCTTCCGAGGAGCACGCTGAGCGTGAGGACGCTCGGCGAGACGAGGATGAGCGCCGGAACCCACACCGCGTCCGTGACCGAGAAGTTCTCGACCTCGGTGCGGTGCCTCATCGCCACCGTGAACTGCTCGCTCAGCGCCGCCACGATCGCCAGGCCCAGGGTCGCGGCGACGTCCGCCCACGACCAGGTCCCCATCTCCGGGACGCGAAGCGCTACTCCGAACGCGCCGAGTGCCACATAGCCCAAGACGACCAGTCGAGCGGAGAGCGGAAGCTCGCGGAAGGAGCTCATGTCACTCCATCAGCTCCAGGATTCCGTGGCCCACACGCCGCCGCTCCAGGTTGCGCCGCTCCAGGAGTCGCCGCTCCAGGTCTTGGCGCTCCAGGTCTTGGCCTCCCACCAGTTGGTCGAGAAGACGCAGGAGGACCAGGTCTTGGCACTCCAAGATTCGCCGCTCCAGGTCGTGGCGCTCCAGGAGTCCCCGCTCCAAGTGTCGCCGCTCCAGGTCTTGGCGTTCCAGTCGCCGCCCGACCACGTCTTCGCCTGGGCCTCGAGCAAGGCCATCTCGGCGGCGTTGAACGTCGAACCCATGATGTCCCGCTCGCCGTCCAGCACCACGCCGTCCATCGAGATGTGGTCCTGGCCGCGGGCGAGCTCCAGCGAGCCGACTCCCGTCGAGGGGACCCACCACTGCGTGAACGTCGGAAGCGGCGCGACAACGGCGGCCGAGAGCTGGAGCTCACCGCCGCCGATGGCCTGAGACTTCCCGCTGATCGGATACCCGGTGGTGGTGAGCAGCTGCTTGACCTGATCCGGGGTCGCGGACGGGTACTTCTGGAGCACGAGCGCTGCCGCCCCCGACACGATCGCCGCCGCCTGCGACGTCCCGCTCCCCCGGAAGTATCGGTCGCCCAGGAGCCCTTCGGGATGGTTCGCGTCGATGTACGAGTTCGGCACGCGCAGCCCCTGCAGATGGGTGCCGGGAGCGACCAGGTCGACCCCCCTCGTCGCTCCGCGCTTGGGCCACGGTGAGAACGCCGGCACGAGATCGTCCGCGAGCGTGTCCGTTCCCTGCGAGTCCGAGGCACCAACGGCGAGCAGGAGTGGATCGAACGCGGGGTTGGAGAGCGCCGGCGCGTTGTTCATGTGGCGCTGGAAGCCGCTGTTGCCGCCCGACGCGACGACGACGATGCCGTGCTTCCACGCCTGCTCGGCCGCGAAGGCAAGTGGATCCACGGTGTACGACTGCGTGCTGTTGGTCCCATAGGACAGGTTGAGGACCCGGATGTTCAGACCGGGGTCCTGGGCGTGCTGGACGACCCAATCGATCGCGGCGATCACCTGGGAGACGTCGGTGCCGCCGTCTGCCGTACCGACCTTGACGCTGACGATCCGGGCATCCGGGGCGATGCCCCGATAGGCCGAGGCCGGAGCGTCCGCGTACGGAACGGTGAGCTCCGAATCGTGCCCGGCGATGAGTCCGGCCATGAACGTCCCGTGGCCGAAGGTGTCGAGGTACCTGAGGTTCGGCGCCTGGGACTCGATCGATAGGTCCGGCCCGTTGAGAACCTTGCCGGGCGTTGCGAGGCCCTCGACCGGAGACACGCCGGTGTCGATCACCGCCACATCGACGCCGGCTCCCGTATAGCCGGTGTTCCACCAGTCGACCGCGCCCGTGTACCGGGTCACGGCGTTCATCGAGTTGACGTCGGTCGCCGGATCGTACGTGGCGTCCTGGGGCTGCATCTCGGAGTCCGCGCTGACGGAGACCACGCCGGGAAGGCCGCGAATGGTCGGGAGGACGTCGGCGGGAACGGCCGCCGAGAAGCCGCCGATGATCGAGAGGCGCCGCTCGACCACGCCACCGACGTGCTCGACGGCGCTCTCGATCGAGGCCGTTGCCCCCGGCGCCGTCATGACGATGACCTGTGCGCGCGGGCCCGAGCCGCCAGTGGCGGCCAAGGTACTCGGCGCGCCGATCGCGATCGTGAGCCCCAGGATCGGTGCGATCGTGCGCACTCGACGCAACGCAGCGGTTGCCCGCTTCTGTCCTCTGCCGCCCCGGGTCCTCACGTCGGTTCCTTCCTCGACCTCGCAACGGGCGACCCCGAAATATCGGTCGCCCGACGTAGTCTCGGCTCATCGACCCACGGCCGCATCGACCTTAAGGGTCCGTCTTGCGGTAGGGAGCTGAGAGGTCACACCCCTCGGCCGGGGGAAACCGAAAGGCCTACCGACGCGCGAAGGTCCTAGAGAGTTCGACGCACGTTGCTTGCAATCGGGAGCGGATCCCTAGGAATCTCACGCGGAAGCGAAGCTTGGGACTCGCCCGAGCTACTCGCGAGGAGCCTCATCGGCGTGGGACCTCCCGGCAAGCATCCCCTTGTTGGTCGACGTCGGAACGCTAACGAATGGAGGGGATCACAGCGGAGCAGCTCGCGAGTTTTGGATCAGGGACCTGCGGATGGGCCGAGGTTCTGGCTCGTGGCGGTCTCGTCGGCTTTGATGAGTTCACGACGAGCGCCCGGGACGCCTGCTGATCGCGCAATGTTGGTTGGGCCTATGACGCACTTGGAAGAACGGGTGCGACGCTTCGTTGATGCTTGAGCCTCGACTGTCGTGTTGGTATTGGATGCAGGAGTGGCGACGTTGTCGTGCCGTCCGACAGCGCTACTGCAGCCCGGCCAGCACGCCGGCCGAGGTTGAGATTCCCTCCAGCGCCGCGTGGACAATGAGGAAGATGAAGAGGGCCGCGGTGGCGGCGAACGCGATCCGGACCAGAGCGAAGTGAGTGTTCATGTGCGCTGCCTCCTCGGGAGAGGGCCCCTTTCGGGGGATACCGTTCGTCCCCCGAATGGTACGGATCGGCGGCGTTGCATGCGATAGGCCGTTGGGCCATACGCGTTCGCCGAAAGGCCAACAGTCGTCCCCCGTGGCCCGGGTCGATGATCGGCCGCCCGTTACTTCGCCGCGCGAATCCTTTCGGCCGGTGCTCGATCGGCGATTCCAGCTCGAGCGCATCCGGGCTGCCTGTCGCCGGGATCGCGCGAGAACGGGTTCAAGCCTGGGCGCCGCAGGGCCGAGAGAAAGGTTGGGGCTGCTCGACGCGTGAGCGGGCAGCCGTCGGGACGGTACATGACTGATCAGATCAGAGGAGTCCTTCGCCGCTACGGCCGCTTCGTCTGGGGCGGAGCCGTCGTCCTGCTCCTACTCGTCCTGCTCGGGTCCGTCGTCCTGCCCGGTTCCTCGGACGAAGGGTCGGAGGCGGACGCGCAGGCACGGGCCGAGAGCCTCTCGGGGTCGTTCATCGAGCAGGAGCTCTCGCCCGCCCTGCTCGCGCGCGACATCACCGGTGCCGCCTCCCGCCACCTGACGGTCCTCGTCCAGGCGGTGATCCGGTCGGACGACCGGTTCACGACCGTCCGGATCTGGCGCCTGGACGGGGCGTTGATCTACTCGACCGCCCAGGGGGACGACACGAGCGTCATCGCTGCCGACGATCCGTGGATCGGGCAGGCGTTGGACGGCCGGACCGTGAGCGTCCTCTCGAGCGCCGGCACCTACCACGACGGTCTCGAGCGACCAACTGAGGAGCAGTTCCAGACCTTCGTCCCCATCACGTTGTCGGACGGCACGATCGACGGCGTCGTCCAGATCGACCAACGCTCGTCGTCGATCCAGCGCCAGGCGTCCGGCAGCCGGCGTCCCCTGCAGCTCGTCGTGTTCCTGCTCCTCATCGGCGTCGGTGTGATGTTCGTCCGGTGGATGCGCCAGGCTCAGACGAACCAGGAGGACGGACCACCCGAACGCCGGGTCGGGCACGGGCGCCGCGCCGAGGATCAGGACCTCGTGGCTCGAGCCGATCGGGCCGAGCGCGCGGCGCGCGAGACCAAGGGGCGTGTGCGCGAGCTGGAGGCGGCCCTCGCGGCCGCGCCGACCACGGCGGCGCTCGAGGAGCTCGATCTCAAGCTCCGCGCCTCGGAGGCTGAGCGCGAGGAGCTCGCGGCCACCATCAAGCGGCTCCAGACGACCGTGTCCGAGCGAGACGCGGACGTCGCGCTCGCACGCGACGACTCCGGTGCGCGGCCCGACACCAAGCGGATCAACAAGCTGATCGCCGACGCGGAGAGCAAGGTCGAAGCGGCCGAACGCAAGGCCGCCGCCGCGGAAAAGAAGGCTGAGGACGCGGCGAAGCGCGCCACGGTCACCGCCGAGCGGGCGCTCGAGATGGAGGCCCAGCTCAAGGAGGCGGAGCAGAAGGCGGCGGACGCCCAGGAGCTCGCGGCCAAGGTGGGCAAGCGGGGATTCGGGGCCGAGAGGAAGGTCGTGGAAGCCCAAGGCCAGGCCCGGGAGGCGCAGCACAAGGCCAGGGAGTCCGCCGAGCGTGCCACCCAGGCGGAGAAGCAGGTGCGTGAGCTCTCGGGAACGGCGGCCGAGGCCGAGAGGCGAGCCGCCGCGAGCGAGCAGCGTGCCCTGGTGGCCGAGCAGAGGGTCGCCGACGTCGAGCGGACGGCCGCCGAGGACGCGGCCGACGCAGGACGGAGCGACTCCGCCGATCGCGGGATCGCGGCCAAGCTCAAGCAGACCGAGGACGAGCGCGATCAGCTCGTGGCCAGGCTCGACCAACTCGAGCACGCGACCACGAAGGCGTCGACCACACCTCCCAACGGCACGAGCTCGAAGCCCAACGGCAAGAGCTCGAAGCGAGGATCGCGGAGCTCGAGGGCGCCCGTCGCGCAGACGACGTCGAACTCCAACCAGCGCAGGAGTCGTTCGCGAACAGCCGGGTAGAGCCGATCGCCCCTCTCGTCGTCAGGCCGAGACCGGCTCGGCCGTCCACCCGTTCGCCGGGAAGAGCTCCCGCAGCGGATCGACCGCGTAGGTCGCCAGGAGCTCGGACTCGATGGCCCGGGCGGACAGGATCCTCGGGACGCGATACCCGTACCGGCGGCTGAGCTCGAGATGCGGCTCGCACAGCGGGACCATCCTTCCCCCGCGGTGCCGCACGACCACGTCGCAGTCGCCGGGCCCGTTCCGCCCCCACAACGTGAAACAGAGGTAGCAGAGCAGCCGGAGCCGCTGCGGGTAGGCGAGCGCCGCCCGGAACCCGTGCTCGTGCTCGACGATCCGACCCCACAGCGCCACGGTCCCGAGCACCGCCGGGTCCCGGGTCCTCCGAAGCTCGTCGGGGCTCTCGACGGCGTGCAGGCCGCACGTGCACTCCAGCTCGGGCCGAACGTGCGATCGGTGACGGGTGCACGAGGCTTCGGCCGGACGCCTGGGAGGCCAGGGCCTCCGGTCGCCCGCGATCGGCGCGAGCCGCACCTGCGCCCCGTCCCGCGAACCCAGGAGCGTCCACGTCCGCCACGCGTGGATCGGTTCGGCGAGGGTCGCGACCGGTGTCTCGAGCCGTATTGGCATCGGCTACGGAGCCGGCCGGGAGCGTTCGGGCTCCACGGGCGCCGGTTCGGGCGTCGCCGGTTCGAGGTCGGGGATCACCTCAGGCACCGGGAGCGACACGGGCTCGACCTCGATGATCCGCTTCGGACGACCGATGTCCACTGGCGGGCTCCTTCGGATCGCTCCTGGTAGAGGAGCGTACCCCCGTGGTACCGGGGCCGGCCAGCCGCTTTCGATCAGACGCGGACCAGCTTGTTGATCCCGTCGAAGTCGCTAATGAAGATCCTTCCCCCGGGCCCGATCTCGTAGGAGAGGGTGCTCCCGCCGTGGTCGAAGACGACCGTGTGGCCGGCGATCGCGGTCCGCTGAGCGTTGAACACGATCCGGGTCACCTGCCCGTTGTTCACCGCTCCGGAGAACGCCGCGCCCTCGCTCTGCGGGCCGAGGCCGCAGCCGTCGCAGAACGCGACGCCGGTGACGCCGATCGGGCTTGGGTAGAAGAGCTCGGGCAGGATCGGGTTCGGTCCGTCCTGGTTCGTGTTGCCGGGGGAAGCCCCGGCGCAGGTCTCGCTCGGCCCCCAGCCGTAGTTCTCGCCGCCCCGGATTCGGTTGATCTCGTCGTTGCAGGACGGCCCGTTCTCGGTCTCCCACAGCTCGTCGGTCTGCGGATCGAAGGCGAAGCCGAACGAGTTCCGGATCCCGAACGCCCACACGCGATTGCCGAAGGGGTTGTCGCTCGGGACGTTGCCGTTGGGCTCGACGCGGATGATCTTGCCCCGGTCCTCGTTCGTGGTGTTCTGAGCGTTCGAGGAGTCGTGCGCGTCGCCGACGATCGCGTAGAGCATCCCGTCGGGCCCGAACGCGATCCGCCCTCCGTTGTGGTACGGGCTGCCGCCCGCGACGCTGCTGAACAGCACCGTTCGGCTCACGCCCGAGCCGTGACGGTCCCGGTACCGCAGGATCTGGTTGCTCAGACTGCCGCCCGCGGAACGCGTCGCGTACACGTACACGAGTGGCTTGGCCGGGTAGCGCGGGTGCAGCGCGATGCCGAGCATGCCCCGCTCGCCCTCGCCGTTCACGCCGGGGACCGTGACGAACAGGCGGTCGGCACCGGTGTCGAGATCGTGGGTCCGGACCTGGCCCGTCCCCTTCTCGACGTACCAGATCTTCCTGCCCGGCCCGAACGTGAACGCGACGGGCTGCTTCAGGCCGCCCACCACCTCGCGCGCCCGGATCCGCGCGCCGGCCGACGCCGGCATGGACGCCAGCGCGAGCTGCGCCGCGAGGTAGGTCCCGATGACGATCGCGATCCGTGTCCGCATGCCGACTCCTCTACAGTTCATCCGCATGACCACCTCGCGTGCCGCGCGCGTGCTGTCTCCGCTCCATCATCGCGCACGATCCGTCGGTAGGCATGGAGGCGACCCGTGGGTCCCCCGGGCCCCGGGAGGCGAACGAACGAGGTTCGCCGGGGTCCTGCTGGTCGGGTGCCTGCTGGCGGGGTGCACGGCCGAGCGGGTCACCGAGCCTTTGACAGCTTCGCCGTCGATCCCCACCCGTTCGCCGGGTTCCGCGCCGACCGCGGTCGAGGATCCGTCGATCAAGATCGAGACCCCGCCCATGGGTGGCGAGGTCGGCACCCCGGTTTCGATCACGGGGACGGCGGAGGTGGTCCACGGCGCCCTCACCGTCCGGGTGCTCGGTGAGGATCACAACGAGCTCGCCGCGATCGTCGTGCGCGCGAGCTGCGGCGACAGGTGCCGCGGGACGTTCGGGACGCAGCTCTACTACTTCATCGAACGCAAGCAACCGGGCACGATCCAGGTGTACGGGACCGGCGGGGACGGCGAACGCGCGCTCGCGAGCGTCCCCGTCGTGCTGTTCCCTCCGTAGGCCTGTAGAGCGATCCGTGTTCCCGGGTCCCTGCTAGGGTCGCCCCCGATGCCCGCTCAACCGCTGTGGGAACAACGGTTCCGCGCACCCACACGAACCCTCCCCGCGTGGGGCCCGGCGGCGCCCGATCGGTTCGTCCTGATGTCGGACGAGCAGGGGTCGTTCCAGGCGTACGCGTGGGAGCCCGGCTCCGACCCGGTCCGACGCACGGACGAACCCGTCGGCGTGAGCTTGGCGACGGTGTCCGCGGACGGCTCGAGCGTGGTCTGGTTCTCGGACCCTACCGGAGACGAGTCCGGCCGCTGGCTGGCCGTGCCGTTCGAGGGAGGCGATCCGGTCGAGCTGTTCCCGGGCGCCCCGGTCGGATGGCCCGAGGGTCTCTCGCTCGGTCGCGAGCTCGCCGTCGCCGTGCTCGCCGACCGCGACGGCTTCGCGGTCTACGTGTCCGAGGACGGGGGCGCGGCCAAGGAGATCCACCGGCATCCCGACCTGATCGGAATCTCCGACTCCGAGCTGCATGTCGAGGGGTTCGACCACGTGGGGCTGTCCGCGGACGAGACGCTGGTGTGCCTCGAGGTGGCGCAGGACGGTGACAACATCCGCCGCAAGCTGCTCGTGCTCGACCCTCGTACCGGCGCCGTCGTCGGCGAGCTCGCGGACGGGCCGGGCCTGGGCGTGCGCGCCTTCGGCTGGTCGCCTGTCGCCGGCGATCAGCGGATCCTGCTCGGCCAGGAACGCCAGGACCCGCTGCGGCCGAGCGTCTGGGACCCGACGACCGGCGAGCGGACGGACCTGGCGCTGGATCTGCCGGGGGAAGCGGTGCCGATCGACTGGTGGCCCGATGCCGGGTCCATCCTCATCGCCCATCTCTTCCGCGGACGAGATCGTCTGTACCGCGTCGATCTGGAGAGCGGCTCGCTCACCGAGATCGATCACGCGCGCGGCGAGATCCTCGGGGCGCGGGTCCGGCCCGACGGCCGGGTGTGGTTCCGGCTCTCCCGAGGGCATCGGGCGTCCGTCCTGCTCGACGACGCGGGGGCGGAGGTCCTGGCCTCGGCGCCCGGCGGCGTCCGCGAGGGCCGGCCGTATCGCGAGTGGCTGTTCCGCAATCCACAGGGCGACGTGGTGCACGGATGGCTCGTCACCCCGCCGGGCGACGGCCCGTTCCCGCTGTACCTGAAGGTGCACGGCGGACCCGACTGGCTGTACCTCGACACCTGGTTCCCCGACGTCCAGTCGCTCGTGGACGAGGGGTTCGCCGTGGCGATGGTGAACTACCGCGGCTCGATCGGGTTCGGCAGGCGCTGGCGCGATCACATCATCGGCAACATCGGGTTCCCCGAGGTGGAGGACGTCGTCGCCGGTCGCGACGACCTGGTCGCTCGAGGGATCGCCGACCCCGAACGCGTCGTGATCGGGGGTTGGTCCTGGGGCGGCTACATCACGCTGCTCGCGGTGGGACTCCACCCGGATCGGTTCGCGGCCGGGGTGGCGGGGGTGCCGGTGGGCGACTACCTGGACTCGTACGACGATTCCGCCCCTTCACTGCAGGCCTACGACCGGACGCTCGCGGGCGGCGTCGTCCACGACATCCCCGAGTTCATCGCCGAACGGTCGCCCATCACCTACGTGAACGACGTCCGGGCACCGGTCTTCGTCCTGGTGGGCGAGCACGACTCGCGCTGCGTTCCGAGCCAGGTCTACCGGTACGTTCGAGCCCTGAGGAAGGCGGGCGGCGAGGTCGAGGTGTACTCCTATCCCGAAGGCCACAGCTCCTACCTCGTCGACGAGGAGGTCCGCGAGTGGGGCGCCGTCCTGGAGTTCCTGCGCCGCCGCGTCCGGCTGCCCTGAGCCGAGCTCACTCGCCCATCGTGGTGAAGCTTCGCCACAGGCCGGTCTGGTCGATCGCGAGCCGCGGCCCCTGGTAACCGAACCCGCCGTCGATCATGAGTTGGATGTCCTCCTCGGTGTATCCCAGAGATTCGAGATCCGCGCGTTCGCGCTCGGTGAGCGCGTCGAAGTCGGTATCGATCAGGTAGGGCCAGATGGTCAGGGTGCCGTAGCCCCGGATCGTCCTGGGTTCGGCCGCTGGCAGCTCGAGCACCGCGGCGATCGGATCCAGCACCGACGGGTCCTCGCGCCAAGTGGGGATTGGGTCGGAGCCATCGTCGAAGTTGTACGCAAACGTGTTCGGATCGAGCAGCGGCGCGAGGGAATCGACGTCACCCGCGAGCGCGGCGTCGTAGATCCGCTGCGCGGTCGCCGCGACGTCGGGGGGAACGCCGTTCAGGTTCGGGCCAGATGGTCTCGGGTCGCCGACGGGGGTCTCGACCCGCACCATGACCGCACCGAGGCTGGCGCCGGTGGAGTCGGGCATCGTCAGGAGAAGGGTTGCACGGCCGTCGGGCGTCGGTGCGACCGCGACGTCGAACGCGAACGTCCGATCGGTGAGCTCGTACCGAGCGAAGCCGACCGACGGCACGAGCGCCGGCCCGTCGAACACCTGGGCCTCGAGCGCGGAGGCGCCTTCGAAGCGGTCGGACAGCCGTCCCGAGAGATGGACCACGCCGGGGGCGGTGTGGGCGAGCTCGTCGAGCTGGATCAGCGGCGACGAAACTCCCACGACGCTCCAGGCGCCGCTTGTTCCGGTGCGACCGAGCTGGCTCACCTTGACCGTGGTCGGCTGGACGGAGTCGCCGAAGACCCGGTTCCTGATCATGATCTCGGCCTCGCTCCCACGGACCTCGACGTGCTCGACCTGGTCGTCCCCTGGGTCCCAGCCCAGGACGTTGACCGCGAGGAGCGACGCGATTCCCTCGGGGCTGGCCTGGAGCGGGACGTGACCCTCATCGATGGCCGCCTGGGTCACCGCGAGCGCCTCGACGTCGGTCTCGGGCCACAGCCCGGCGAACCCGGCCGGCCGGGGGTTCGGGCCGGTCGTCGCGGGGGTCGTCGTTCGGGAGAGGAGATCGATCGCGGACAGGCTCGCGACGATCAACCCGACGACGGCGAGACCGGCGGCACCGGCCGTGAGCCCTCGGCGGATCCGCGCCCGTCGGAGCGTCGGACGCAGGCCCGACTCGACGTCGATCGGGATCTCCGAGGCGAGGTCGTGGAGCAGGTTCGGAAGTCGCGTGGTCATCGCTTGTCCTCCGCATCGTCGGGGAGCTCCCGGCGCAGGCGCTCGAGGCCGCGGGAGACGGTCGACTTCACCGTGCCCAGCGGCACCCCGAGCGCCTCCGCGGTGTCGGCTTCGCTGAGGTCCTCGTAGAAGCGGAGGACGATCGCGGCCCGCTGTTCGGGACGGAGCTTCATCAGCGCGTGACGCAGCCGGTCACGTTCGCCGAGGTCGCCGTGCGCCGGCGCCGTCTCGTCCAGCCGCTGGCTCGAGAGCCACGCGCGCTCGACGCGGCGGCGGCGGAAGGTGGAGCTCGCCAGGTTCACGATCGTCCGCCGCAGGTACCACCAGAACGCGTCCCTGTTGCGCAGGTCGTGAAACCGGCCGAGCACCCTGACGAACGCGTCCTGCACCAGGTCTTCCGCGAGGATGCGGTCGCCGGTCAGCAGGTAGCCGAGCCGCAGGGCCTCGGCCGCGTGCGCGCGATACAGGGCGTCCATGCCCCACTCGCTCGTCGTCCGCCGCTCGCGACCCACCGTCAAGACCGCCACATCTCGAAGACGCGGAGGTGCGGCCCGGGGTTCCTGCGCGACAGGATCCGGTCGAGGAGGGGACGGGTCTAGACCAGCCCCTGGTCGAGCATCGCGTCGGCGACCTTGACGAACCCGGCGATGTTCGCGCCGTTCACGTAGTTCCCCGGCGTCCCGTACTCCTCCGCGGTCTGGCGGCACTGCTTGTGGATGGACTTCATGATGTCCTTCAGCCTCGCGTCGACCTCCTCGCGGGGCCAAGCCATCCGGAGGGAGTCCTGTGCCATCTCGAGACCGGAGACGGCCACGCCGCCGGCGTTCGCGGCCTTGCCGGGGCCGTACAGGATCCCGGCGTTCACGAACTGGTCGACGCCCTCGGGCGAGGTGGGCATGTTGGCCCCCTCGCTCACGACGTAGACGCCGCCGGCGAGCAGGTTCGCCGCGTCCTTCGCGTTGATCTCGTTCTCCGTCGCGCTCGGGAACGCGCAGTCGGCCGGCACGCTCCACAGGGGGTTCGCATCGGCGGTCGGGTCGAAGCGCGTGAAGGTGACTCCCGGGAACCGCTCCGCGTACTCCGCGATCCGGCCGCGCCGCTCGTTCTTCAAGTCCATGATCCAGCCGAGCTTCTCGTTGTCGATCCCGGCCGGATCGTGCACGAACCCGGTGGAGTCCGAGAGCGTGACGGCCTTCGCGCCCATGTCGAGCAGCTTCTCGACGGTGTACTGGGCCACGTTGCCGCTGCCCGAGACGAGGCAGGTCTTCGCCTCGAGGCTGTCCTCGCGGGTCAGGAGCATCTCGTGCGCGAAGTAGACCGCGCCGTAGCCCGTCGCCTCGGGCCGGATCAGCGAGCCGCCCCACTCGAGGCCCTTCCCGGTCAGGACCCCCGTGAACTCGTTCTTGATCCGCTTGTACTGCCCGAACAGGTAGCCGATCTCGCGCGCGCCCACGCCGATGTCGCCGGCCGGCACGTCCGTGTTCGGGCCGATGTGGCGCTGGAGCTCGGTCATGAACGACTGGCAGAAGCGCATCACCTCCGCGTCGCTCTTGCCCTTGGGGTCGAAGTCCGCGCCGCCCTTGCCGCCGCCCATCGGGAGCGTGGTGAGGGCGTTCTTGAGGACCTGCTCGAACGCGAGGAACTTCAGCAGGCCGAGGTAGACGCTCGGGTGGAACCGCAGGCCCCCCTTGTACGGCCCGATCGCGCTGCTCATCTCGACGCGGAACCCTCGGTTCACATGGATCTCACCGCGGTCGTCGGCCCACGGGACGCGAAACATCAGCACGCGTTCGGGCTCGATCATGCGCTCGAGCAGCTTGTGATCCCGATAGAAGGGCTTGCGATGGAGGAGGAGCTCGATCGAGGTGGCTACCTCGCGGACCGCCTGATGGAACTCGAGCTCCCCGGGGTTCTTGGCCTCGACCTCCGCCATCAGCCCATCGACGTACGCGCTCACGGTCCCGTGCCTCCCGGGGGTTCGGTCTCCGTGCCCAAGCGTAGCCGAGCCGGGCCCCAGTCGGCCGGTCGGCCGGAGCCCCCCTGCCGTTCGCGGGGCCGTGCGTAGACTCCGTTCCGTGAGCGTGTGGATCGTGCTCAGCGCGATCGTGGTCGCCGTGCTGATCGCCTGGCTCGGGCTGACCGCGCTCCGGGCCGCCTCGGGCGTGGGCCTGGACATCGAGCCCCAGGAGCCCGAGGACGTCGACGACCTGGAGGTCTACCTCGTGTGCCGCGAGTGCGGGACCGAGTTCCGGGTGACCCGGCTCGGCGAGCTCCAGATCCCCCGGCACTGCGGCGAGCGGATGGAGGTCGTCCGCCGCCCGGCCGGCGCGGGCGCGTAGTTCCATCGCGTCGTTCCACCGGTTGTCCACATCGAACACACGGTTCCGGGCAGGTTCTCCCGGTGTTCTCCCCAGATCTCCCTCGGTTGTCCACACCGCGGGGGGCGCATCCTTCACACCTGTGGACGGAGTTGGGGGGAATCACATCGATGTGATCCCTGGCCGGTACGAAGGGGATCAGCGCCAGCGCGTGGCCGCGACGAACCCGGCGCCGATCACGCCGAGGCCGATCCACAGCCAGTGTTGCTGCGTCCCGCCGGGCAGGAGGAAGTTGGCGTAGTTCAGGACGATGATCAGCACGCCCAGCAGGATCAGACCAAGGACGAAGAACCCGTACCAGCGGGGACTCGGCTTCGGCTTCGCCTTCGTCGGCGGCGCGACGTAGGAGCGCGAGGTCCTTTTCGATCGCTGTCGGGATTTCGGCATGGCGCCGACGATGTTACCCGGGGACGAGCAGCAGGGCGTGCTCGGCGGCCGCCTCGACGGCGGGCCGGGAGAAGGGGCACGTTCGGAGCTTCCCCGAGGCCCACAGGTCCGACTGGTCGTTCCAGTGCGGGGAGGCGGGATTGCCGGACTGTCCGGTGGTGAGCACGGCGAGCGACGCGTCGAGGTCGGCGAGATCCACCACCAAGCGCCACGAGGGGACCACCACGGCGTCGAACCCCAGCCGCGCGTCGAACCCACCCTGCAGGATGGTCTGTTCGTCTCCGCCCAGGTCGTGCTCGGCCGCGACGAACAGGGCGCCGATCCCCGGCAGGCGCGCGAGCGGGTGCGCGAACCGAACCCGGTGCAACGCGCCCCACCGCCACCCGTGTTCGTCGGTCCCGAACCGTTCGGCGAGCAGCGCGACCGCCTCGTCGAGCGCGACCGCGAGGACCTCGTCCCACGATCCGCCGCCGGGGGGCGAGATGTTCCCCTCCAGCATCGCCGGGAGCGCGGTGCAGACGAACGTCTCGCGCCAGGCCACGTAGGCGTCAACAGGGCTCCCGTCGCCCGCGTTCCCGAACGCCAGGACGGCGATCCGTCCGACCCATACCTCGTAGACCGCCGCGGCGGCCGAGCCGGCGTCCAGGTCGCCGGACCACCCATCGAGCAGGGCGAGCGCCCGTCGAGCCGCGTCGCCGCGCGCTTGCGTCGCGAGCAGGTGCGGCAGCAGCTGTCGTGCGGGGAGCGAGACGGTGTCGACCTGGATCGAGGCGGACGCATCCGGGGTCTGCGCGTGGTTCGGCTCGAGCAGCTCGGCGACTCGCCGGGCGCGGAACCCCGTATGGAAGTCGAGGCCGATCAGGTGCGGGTACTCCTCGTCGTGGATGCGGTTGTTGGCCGTGACGACGAACCCCGAGCCCGGGTCCTTCGACCACGGGAGATCTTCGTAGAGGAGGTAGCCCTCCCACTCGTGGTCGGAGGTCCAGCCCGGGACGGGGGCGGAGCCATCCCCGGCGCGGCGCACCGGGAACCGCCCCGTGCACTGGAAGCCGATCGTGCCGTCGAGGTCGGCGTACACGACGTTCTGGCCCGGACACCACAGGTCGCGCAACGCCTCGCGGAACTGCTCGAACGACGACGCGCGCACGAGCTCGCTGAGCACGACGGGCTCGAGGAGGCCGTCGGCGGCGGCCCATCGCAGCGCGAAGGTGCCGTCGACGCGGGCGTACTCGTTGCCGGCGACACCGACCGGCGCGGTCTCCAGGATCGGGCCGTGCCGGGTCTCGCGCACGTCGAAGGTGACGGCGGCGCCACCGCGGACCTCGATCGTCTCGGTGTGCACGGTGAGCGGCTCCCAGGCGCCGTCGAACTCGGCGGCGGTCCCCTCGGCGTTCAGGCGCTCGACGAACAGGTCCTGGACGTCGCCGCTCACGTTGGTCAGGCCCCACGCGTGGTGCGGCGACGTCCCCGCCAGGATGCCGGGGACGAAGGGCAGGGCCACCCCGCGGGCCTCGTACCCGGGCGCCCGCAGGTGAAGCTCGAACCACGCCGCCGGTTGCTGCACGAGCAGATGCGGATCGTTGGCCAGCAGCGGGCGTCCGCTCACCGTCCTCGAACCCGAGACGACCCAGCTGTTCGAGCCCTGGCCGCGTGAACGGGGGAGCCCGTCCAACAGCCGCCCCGCGAGCGACCCCGCCGCGAGCCCGGGCGGGTCGACCGCCGGCGGGGGCAGGAGTGCCGCCGCGGTCTCGGCGCCGAACCGCTCGGACAGGCGGAGCCGGAGCAGTTCGTCGTCCCAGTTGCCCGAGAGACCCCACGCGAGGTAGGCGAACGCCGCTGCCCAGCTCTCGAGATCCTCGGGGAGCTCCGGGGCCACCCCGAGCATCGCGTACTCGAGCGGCGGGGCCGGCATCGCCCCCACCCAGGCCCGGGCCCCGTCGACGAACCGCCGCATCATCGACCGCGACGCCGCGCTCCAGCGCCGCGCCTCGCGTAGCCCGATCCGGTGGAACCCGACCGTGCGAGCGAACCGGTCGGACGCGATCGTGAGGTCCGAGAACCATCCCGAGAGGCGCCCGCCCGCCGCGCGCAGCGCGAGCTCGATCTGGAACAGCCGCTCCGAGGCCTGCACGAACCCCTGCGCGAACCACAGGTCGTCGAGCGACGCGGCGGACAGGTAGGGGATCCCCCACCCGTCCCGGAGGACCTCGACCGGTTCGCGCAGCCCCGCGACCGCCAGCTCGCCCTCCACCGGCGGGAGGGCCGTGCGTGCGGCGTCCAGGAACTCGTCGAGCGGATCGGCCATGGAGGCGGGAGCCTATCGGCCCTGGACCCTCGACGAGGATCGAGCCCAAGGAGCGAGCCAGGGGACGAGCTTGAGCGGGTCCTGGCTCGTCTGGAATGATGCCCGCGATGACCGACCACCGGCCCTGGTTCGCGACCTACCCGGCCAACGTTCCCCACACGCTGGAGCCGTACCCGAACCTGTCCGTGTTCGGGATGCTCGAGGCGTCGGCGCGTAAGCACCCGGAGGCGCCGGCGCTCGCGTGGTTCGGCCGGAAGATCTCGTACGCGGCGCTCTTGAAGGAGGTCGAACGCTGCTCGGCGGCGCTCGCCGGCATGGGGGTCGGCAAGGACGACCGGGTCGCGCTCATCATGCCGAACTGCCCCCAGTACGTGATCGCGTTCTACGCCACGGTCCGCCTGGGTGCGATCGTCGTCGGCAACAACCCCCTGTACACGAGACGCGAGATGCAGCTTCAGCTCCGCGACTGCTCGCCGGCGGTCGTGGTGGTACTCGACCTGCTGTACTCGGACTTCGCGGACGTGTTCGAGACCGTGGGGCTGCGGCACGTCGTCGTCGCGCGGCTGAACGACTACATGTCGTTCCCGAAGAAGCAGCTGGCCCCGGCACTGAAGTTCAAGAAGGTGCAGCGCGAGCAGGGCAAGCCCTGGCCGCCGGTGGCCAAGGGTGCCCCGGTCACGTGGTGGGAGGGATGGCTCGGCGCGGCGGGTCCGGCGCCGGTCGCGCCGCTGATCGATCCCGAGACCGACACCGCCGGGTTCATCTACACGGGCGGCACGACCGGGATCTCCAAGGGCGCGATGCTCTCGCATCGCAACATGGTGGCCAACGCGATGCAGGCCGCCGCGTACCTCTCGCTGGTGGAGGGCGAGGAGGCGCTCCTTGGTCCGCTCCCGTATTTCCACTCGTTCGGGATGCTGACGATGAACGTCGCGATCCTGATCGCGGCCAAGATGGTCCCGATCCCGAACCCCCGGGACCTGCACTTGGTGTTGGAGGAGATCTCGAAGGAGAAGCCGACGTTCGTGCCCGGCGTGCCGCGCCTGTTCAACGCGTTGAACGAGTCGCCGCTCGCCGCGAAGTTCGACCTGCGCTCGGTGAAGGCCTGCATCTCCGGCGCGGCGCCGCTCCCGACCGCCGTGGCCGAACGATTCGCCGAGATCACGGGCGGCGCCAGGCTCGTCGAGGGCTACGGGCTCACCGAGTGCTCGCCGGTGACGCACGCGAACCCCTTGGACGCGCCGCGGCCTGGCTCGATCGGCATGCCGATGCCCGACACCGACTGCAAGATCGTCGACCTGGAGGACCCGGACCGGCTGCTCGAACCCGGCGAGCGCGGCGAGCTGTGCGTCCGCGGGCCGCAAGTGATGCTCGGGTACTGGAACCGGCCCGAAGAGACGGCGCTCGCGATCCGCAATGGGTGGTTCCACACCGGCGACGTCGCGGTCATGGATCCCGATGGCTACTTCCGGATCGTCGACCGGCTCAAGGAGATGATCCTGGTCTCCGGGTTCAACGTGTACCCGAACGAGATCGAGGACGCGCTGTACCGGCACCCGAAGATCTCCAAGGTCGCGGTGATCGGAGTGCCGGACGACAAGACCGGGGAGGCCGTGAAGGCGTTCGTGGTCCTGCGCGAGGGCGAGTCGGCCACGATCGAGGAGCTCGTGGCGTGGGCGCGCGACCCGGCCAACGGGCTCACCGCGTACCGGACCCCGAAGCGGATCGAGCTTCGCGACAGCCTGCCCGAGACGATGGTGGGCAAGGTGCTCCGTCGGGTGCTCGCCGAGGAGGAGCGTCAGAAGGCCGCGACGCCCGCGTCGTGAGCGCCCTGCCCGCCGATCTCGGCGACCGCGCCGTCCTGCGGCGGCTCACGCTCGCGGACCTGGACGAGATCTGGGCGCTGATCGAGCTCGAGCGGCCCCGTCTCGAACCCTGGATGCCGTGGGTCGACCTGACCCGCACGATCGACGACCAGCGGCGGTGGCTCGAGGGCGTGGTGCGCGACCAGGGAACGCTCGACGGGTGCGGGATCTTCGTCGACGGGCGGTACGCCGGCGGCGTCGGCCTGCGCTGGGACCCGTTCGGGGTTCGGGGAGAGATCGGGTACTGGATCGCCTCCGCCGAGGAGGGTCGCGGACTGGTGACGCGGGCGGTGCGCGCGCTGATCGGGGTGGGGTTCGGCGACCTCGGCCTGCACCGGATCGAGATCCGAGCCGGGGTCGACAACGCGCGGAGCCGCGCGATCCCCGAACGCCTCGGGTTCGTCCGCGAGGGGATCGAGCGCGGGGGCGAACGCGGCTCGAAGGGGTTCTACGACCTCGTCGTGTACTCGATCCTCGAGGACGAATGGCCGCGATCCCCATGAGCGGCATCGAGGCGGTCGTCTTCGACCTCTTCGGGACGCTGGTGTACGAGTTCCCCCGCGCGGACTGGGAGGGCTGGCTCGAGACGAGCGCCGCGATCCTCGAGGCCGACGTCGACGCGTTCAAGGCAGCGTGGCAGGCGACCGGGATCGAACGCCAGACCGGCCGCCTCGGCGACCTCGAGGAGAACCTGCGCACGGTCGCTGCTCGGGCGGGCGCCTGGCCGACCGACGCCCAGCTCACCGAGATCCTGGACGGCCGCGCGGCGATGTACCGGAAGTGGTTCGTGCCGCGTCCCGGCGCCGAGGAGATCCTCGCGCGGCTGCGCGCCGACGGCTATCGGCTCGCGCTGATCAGCATGTGCGCGCCCGATGCGCCGGCGATGTGGCGCGCGTCGCCGCTCGAGGGGACCGTGGACGTCGAGGTGTTCTCGTGCGATGTCGGGCTCCGCAAGCCCGACCCGGAGATCTACCTGTTGGCGGCTGATCGGCTCGGCGTGAGCCCGCAGGCGTGCCTGTACGTGGGGGACGGCTCCTACCGCGAGCTCTCGGGCGCGGCGGCCGTCGGGATGCGACCGGTACTGATCCGCGACCCGCAGGAGGAGGCGGAGATGCTGCGCCCCGAGGTCGAGGCGTGGGACGGCGCGTCCATCGACGACCTGCGCCGGATCTCCGATCTGCTCGAAGCCTAGAGCGCGCCGACGCGCCGAGCAGCGTCGAGCGCGATCTCGCGCTCCTCGGGTGCGAGCGGCCGCAGGGGGGAGCGCACGGCGGGCCGGATCGGAACGCCGCGGGCGACGAGGATCTCCTTCAGCGCGGCGTGGAACGGGATCGGGCCGAGGAGCGTCCGCAGCGTCGAGACCCGTTCGCCCGCCGTCGCGTCTCGCTCGTGCACGAGCGCGGCCACGATCTCGGGGAACGCCGTCGCGAGGCCCGAAACCGCACCCTCGGCACCATGCTCGAGCCCCTCGAGCACCAGCGGCTCCGAGCCGACGAACAGGTCGAGCCCCTCGAGCACGTAGGGCTGGACCGCGCTCCAGGGGGTGTCGGACACCTTCAGCCCCGCGAGGTTCGGCGAGGTCTCGCGCAGACGTTCGATCACGTGAACGGGGATGGAGTAGCCCGATCGACCGGCGAACTCGTAGACGTAGAACGGCAGCGGACCGCATGCCTCGGCGGACGCCCGCAGGTGTTCGAGCAGCTCGCGCCCGTCCAGGGGGAAGTACGGCGGGGCGATCACCGCCACGGCATCGGCCCCGGCCTCCTTCGCGTGCGTCGCCAGCTCGACCGTGTCCGACGTCGACTGGGCCCCCGCGTGGATCGCCACCTGGAACCCCTCCGGGCGGGCCCGGACGAACCGTTCGGCCACCCGCCGTCGTTCGGGCACCGAGAGCAGGATCCCCTCGCCGGTCGTGCCGCAGGCCAGGACGCCGTCGATGCCCCCTTGGGCGAGGAAGCGCGTGAGGGGACCGATGGCGTCCTCGTCGAGGTCGCCGCCGCCGTCGGCGAGCGGCGTCACCGCGGCCGCGATCGCACCGGTGAGCATGCGCGAGATGCTATCGACCCGTGGTTCCCGTCGCCGCGCCGTGGGTAGGGTCTCAAGATGCAGGACCAGCACGTAGTGGAGGAGGAGCGATGATCCGTCTCGAGACCCCCGACCCAGATCCGCAGCCGTCGCCGAGCCCTCAGCCGCCGCAGCCCGCCCCGGCGCCGGACCCGCTCCCGACACCGGAACCGCTCCCGACACCCCAACCGCTCCCGGGACCGATCCCGACGCCCGAACCTCCGACGCCCGAGCCCTCCCCGCGACCGGAACCGCCGCCGGACTCGGAGCCGCCGATCCGCGCCTGAGAGGGTAGATGGCCTCGGCTCAGTCGAGGATGCGCTCCGACGGCCGCTTCGAATCGTTCTCGCCGTTCGGCGTCGTGAACTGCCACTGCTCCGTCGAGCCCGCGAGCGCGAGCGTGGACGCGGCGCCGCGGCTAACGACCTCGGAGACGCGGTCGAAGTAGCCGGTGCCGACCTCGGCCTGATGGCGCGTGGCCGAGTACCCCAGCGACTCGAGCTCGAACTCGCGCTCCTGGAGCCGGACGTAGGCGCCCATACCCTCGTCGGCGTAGGAGTGGGCGAGCTCGAACATCGACGCGTTCAGCGCGTGGAACCCGGCGAGGGTGATGAACTGGAAGCGATAGCCCATCGCCCCGAGCTCGCGTTGGAAGCCCGCGATCTCGGCGTCGTCCAGGTGCGCGCGCCAATTGAAGCTCGGAGAGCAGTTGTAGGCGAGCAGCTTGCCGGGGAACGCCCGGTGGATCGCGTCGGCGAACACCCGTGCGTCCTCCAGGTCCGGGGTCGACGTCTCGCACCACAGGACGTCCGCGAAGGGCGCATACGCGAGCCCACGGGCGATCGCCGTTTCGACGCCGCTCCGGATCCGGAAGAACCCCTCCGCGGTCTGTCCCCCCTCGATGAACGGCCGGTCGGCCTCGTCCACGTCGCTCGTGAGCAGGGTCGCGGACTCGGCGTCGGTCCGCGCTACGAGCACCGTCGGGACGCCCAGGATGTCGGCGGCCAGACGCGCGGCGCTCAAGGTCTTGATGAACTGCGACGTGGGCACGAGGACCTTGCCGCCGAGGTGTCCGCACTTCTTCTCGCTCGCGAGCTGATCCTCGAAGTGGATGCCCGCCGCGCCGCTCTCGATCAGGGCCTTCGTGAGTTCGAACGCGTTGAGCGCTCCCCCGAAGCCGGCCTCGGCGTCGGCCACGACCGGCGCCATCCAGGTGGTGCCGGTGTCGCCGTTCGCCCATGCGATCTGATCCGCGCGCAGCAGCGCGTTGTTGATCCGGCGGACGAGGGTCGGAACGCTGTTGACCGGATACAGGGACTGGTCCGGGTAGGTGTGGCCGGCGAGGTTCGCGTCGGCGGCCACCTGCCACCCCGACACGTAGATCGCCTGCAGCCCGGCCTTGACCATCTCCACCGCCTGGCCCCCCGTCAGGGCCCCAAGCGCGGTGAGGTGGTCCTTGGTCGTCATGAGCCACCAGAGGCGTTCGGCGCCGAGCCGGGCCAGGGTGTGTTCGACCGTGATCGAACCGCGGAGGCCGATTACGTCTTCGGCCGAGAACGGACGCTCGATGCCCGCCCATCGGGGGCTCGAGGACCAGTGCCTTCGGAGGTTGTCGGCCTCTCGCCGGATCCGCTCTTCGTACGTGAGATCGATCATGCCGCCTCTCCTTACCCTCGCGCTCGGGTCGTAGAACGAGCGACCCTCGCGGCTGCGAGGGTCGGAAGGGGCGCTGAGCAGGCCGGATGCGGCCGCCCGCGGCCCCTTAGGGGCGGGATACGCGGAAGTGCGAGGCGTGGTTGAACGGTCGTTCAATCATCGGTCGACAGTGTCCCACGCTCCTCGCTCGAGGGCAAGGGGTCCCCGTTCGCGTCCGGGCGGCCGGCACGGCGGTCGCGGACGAACAAGATCCAGCCGGTCACAGAGACGGTCGCCGCGGCGAGGATCAGCAGCCCCAGGGCCAGCAGGAACGCGGTCTGTCGGTCCACGGGCCGAAGGCTACCCGACGGGAACCTTCCGCTCGGCGTTGGCCGAGGTTGCGTTCGTGGCGATGATCGAGTCCGGGACGGCCGGCCCGAGGCGTCGCCGGCGCCGGACCACGAGCGCGAGCGCCACGGCGAACAACCCGCCGGCCAGCGTCAGCGCCACCCACGTCGAGACCAACGGACGTCGGCCCGATGGGGTTGCCCTTGCGGCGGCGGCCGCTTCGAGCTCGCGGACGCGGATGGCCAGCTCCGAACGGGCCACCTCGGCCACGCCGAGCTGGGCTCGGAGCTCTTCGGCCGCGCGCTCGGCCTTGCGAACCTGCCGGCGAAGGCTCGACATCCGCCCGTTCAGACGGCTGACCTCCGTGAGCAGCTTCCCCTCGCGTGCGGTGGCGACGATCGAGATCGTTCCGGTCAGCGGCTCGCGGAAGCCCGAGATCGTGCACGGGTCGTTGCAGATGTAGAGCCAGTACGAGTCCCCGCGGAGCTCGGGGACGACGAACGAGGAGCGCAGCTCGAACGTCGTGCCGCGCTCCCGCTCGATCGAGACCGTGCTCACCCGGACGGCGTTCGCGGGGATCGGGCGACCCTCCCTCACGACAGTCCGCGGAGGGACGACGAACACGTAGAACGGCCCGCGTTCGAACAGGTGCTGCTTGGCCGGAGGGACGGATACGTACCCCTCGGCGTGCGCCGTCTGACCCGGCAGGTAGTGGGTCCGATCGAGGTCGAGGTAGGCGCCGCCGTCGGCCCACGCCACCGAGGGCCACCCGAGCGTCGCCCCGACGAGCACCACGGCGCCGATCCATCGACGTCTGCGCATGCGACCCCTCCTCGATCCGGTCACGCCACCGAGCAGACCCGCCGGTGGCTCCGCCGGTTCCCGGGAACCGTGCGGCCCCGCGAGGAGTAGTTGTCATCGAGGGCTTGGAGGACGCGAGACGTGCTCGAGCGGTCCGAACGGGGAGGTCCAAGATGCTGAGGAAGCTGGTCGTGGCACTGTCCGTGGCGGCCCTGGGCACCGCCGCCTGCACGCACGAAACCGGGGACGGGAAGCCTAGCCAACCCGTGCCTCGCGAGACCCTCCTGCTGGGCACCGAGGCCGGGCCGTTGGTGGTCGAGGTCCCGAGCGGGTCGCTGCTCTTTGAACGCCCGGGGGCCGTCGCGAGCCTCGGCGGCTCGTGGCTGCTCTCGGCCACCCCCTCCGCTGGCTCCACGATGCTCCAAACCTTCGACGGCGCCGACACCGAACCGGCGTCCGCGGTCCGTCTGGCCGGCACCCTCGACGTCCGGGTGGTCGCGGAGAGCGGTGGCGCGGTCGCGCTGATGGACCCCCTCCCCGAGGGCTGGGACCCGGAGGTGCCGCTCCCGCGTTCGAGGACGCCCATCGTGGTGGCCGACCCGACCGGAGTGATGGAACCTCGGACCTACGACCTGCGCGGGAACTTCGAGCCGGAGGCGTTCTCGACCGACGACCGGCGGCTGTTCTTGATCCAACACCTTCCCGCGGAGGCGCCGACCGTCTACCGCGTGACCGTGCTCAACCTGCGGACCGGCCGGGTGGTGCCGGTGTTCGGGCCGTTCAAGGGCCCGGCCGAGCGGATGCCAGGGATCCGGCTGCAGCAGGTGCTCTCCCCCAACGCCGACCAGCTGTACACGCTGTACTCGAGCGCGCGGCCCGGGTACGCGCCGCACCACGCCCCCGTGCCGAACGGCGCGACGGTGTCGTTCGTCCACGTGCTCAGCCTCCAGGACGGGTGGGCGCACTGCGTCGGCCTTCCCGAGGAGCTGTGGGACCGGCCCGCGAGCGAGCAGGCGATGGCCACGTCACCGAACGGCCGACTCCTGTACATCGCCGACCCGACGCTCGGCCTCGTGACCGTGATGGACACGGCGTCGCTCGAGATCCGGACCTACACGATCGATCTCTCGGTCTCCGGCGTCCGGCGAACCTCGGCCGTCGTGAGCGGCGATGGCTCGGCGCTCTTCGTCGCGACCGCGGGCGAGCAACCGGGGATCACCCGGATCGACACGGACACCTTCGATGTGGTGCGAAGGTGGGTCACCGACGACGTGTCGGGGCTCGGGCTCTCGGCCGACGGGGAGCGCCTGTACGTCGCGTCCGACGATCGCGTCGAAGTCATGGACGCGACGACCGGTTCCGATCTCGCCGGGGTGGCGGTTGCGAGCCCCGCCCCGATCGAACGCGTGAGCGTGGCCCTGGCCTCGTAGGCGAGGGGCGATGCGCCCTGCCCCGGGTCGGGCGGGGCGCGGGTCGGGCAAGATAGGTGGATGCGTCTGCCCGTCATGCCGCCCGTCGCCCCCATGCTCGCGAAGTCGGTCAAGGAGATCCCTGCCGGCCCGTTCAGCTACGAGCCCAAGTGGGACGGGTTCCGCTCGATCGTCTTCCGCGACAATGACGAGGTGGAGATCGGCAGCCGGAACGAGCGGCCAATGACCCGTTACTTCCCCGAGGTGGTGGAGGCGATCAGGGCGAACGTGCCGGACCGTGCCGTCGTCGACGGCGAGATCGTGGTCCCCGACCCCGAGCTGGGCCGGCTCGAGTTCGAGACGCTCCAGCAGCGGATCCATCCCGCCGACAGCCGCGTCCGGATGCTGGCCGAGGCCACCCCGGCCCATCTCGTCGCCTTCGATCTGCTCGCGCTGGGCGACGACGACCTCACGGGTCGACCGTTCGCCGAGCGCCGAACCGCGCTCGAGGCGGCGCTTTCGGACGCCATGTCGCCGATCCACGTCACGCCGGCCACGACCGACGTGGAGGTCGCGCGGCGATGGTTCTCCGAGTTCGAGGGGGCCGGGCTCGACGGGGTGGTGGCGAAGCCGCTCGATGGGACCTACCAGCAGGACCGTCGTGTGATGTTCAAGATCAAGCACGAGCGCACCGCCGACTGCGTCGTGGCCGGGTACCGGCTCCACAAGAGCGGCCCGGATGCCGTCGGGTCGCTCCTGCTCGGGCTGTACGACGACGCTGGGGTGCTCGCCAACGTCGGGGTGATCGGGGCGTTCCCGATGGATCGCCGTCGGAAGCTCCTCGATGAGCTGCAGCCGTGGGTCACGACGTTCGACGGCCACCCCTGGGACTGGGAGCAGGAGATGGCCGAGGCCCGGACGCCGCGGAGCGCCGAGGGCAGCCGCTGGAACCCGAAGAAGGACCTCTCGTTCGTCCCGCTCCGACCCGAGCGGGTCGTCGAGGTCCGGTACGACCACATGGAGGGGAATCGGTTCCGGCACACGGCGCAGTTCGTCCGTTGGCGCCCCGACCGCGAGCCGCGCTCGTGCACGTTCGAGCAGCTGGAGGAGCCGGTGAGCTTCGACCTCGCCGAGATCCTCGGCGTCGACCGTTCGGGATAAGCGAGCTCAGCCGGCCCGCGCGGCCCTGCGCTTCGCCTCGGCGCGACGCTCGGCCTCGAGGCGTTCGAGGTCGACGTCGCTCGTGTCCAGGTACGTCATGGTCGCCGCGATCGCGCGGTGGCCCGCGGTCGTGTCGATCAGCTCGTGCATCTGCTGTGCGATCCGCCGGTAGGTCGGGTGACCCTGGGGCGACGACCGGAGCTCGATCAGGTGCATCGCCTCCCGGGCGCTCATCTGCAGCACGAACCGGATCCGGTACGCCATCGAGACCGCGTACTGCGCGACGTCGGGACCCGCCTGGTCCGCGACCGTGGCCCAGGTCGCGGCCGAGTCCTCCATCACGCGGTTCCACTCGTCGGTCATGCCCGCGTCGGCGATCACCTCTGGGGTGTCGAACCCGTGCTGGGGCGACAGCCGTTGCCATTCGAGCGTGAGCAGACGATGGCGCTGGAGGTCTCGGAACGCGCCGTAGTCGCACAGCACGTCGAACCGGTAGCCGGTGCGCTCGAATGCGCGGCCGGGCTTGTGCCGCCGATTGCCGCGCTCGCCGACGTAGGCGCGCAGCACCCAATCTCGTTCGTCGGCGCTCATCGAGTGCGCGAGCGACTGCAACCGGTCGTCGGGCAGGTCGGACGAGGCGTACATGGCGGCGGCGATCACCTTCTCCTCGCCGAGCGGGTCGTAGTCGGTGAGCGTCACGGCCTCGCGGTGGCCCGGCTCGACGCCCTCGGTGAACTTCGCGGTGACCTCGAGCGCGGCCTCGCGCGTCTCGGCCAGGTAGCGGGACCAGGCCAGGCCGCGGTCGGGGAGGTCGACGCGCTTGAGGAACGCGGGGATCACCTTTCGAAGCTCGACGAGCATCAGGTCGGCGTACTCGCGCACCTCGGCGAGGGGGTGGGCGTGCATCCGGATCAGCATCTGCTCGAAGGCCTGACCGGTCGCGAACACCCCGAGGTTCGAACGCGTCCCGGCCGGCAGCAGCACCCGGAGGGTGTCGCAGGTCTTCGCCGTGATCGTCGAGCGGTATAGGAAGTCCGAATCGTCCGGGTCCTTGGGGAAGCGCTCGGCGAACAGCTCGAACAGCGGCTGGAACATCCGCCCGTACGCCTCGAACGTCCGCGTAGCGTATGCCCGGTAGGCCTCGCCGGCGGGGCCGCCCTCGATCTCGGGAGGCGTCGTCAGCCGCCAGCGGCCACCGGGCCGGTCGTCGTACCGCATGTAGCGCGTCGACTGCTCGAGGTAGGCCGCGAGGCGCCCCCATTCGATCGCCTTCGCGAGCAGCTGCGATGCCTGTTCGCACGCGAGATGCACCCCCCCGAGCTGCGCGACGGAATCGTCGCCGAACTCGAAGAACACGCGGTCGAACAGCTGCTCGGCCTTCCCGACCTTAACGCCCGCGAGCCCCGCGACGGCGCCGGCCTCCAGCGGCTCGGCGAACTCGTCGAGGAACAGGCGGCGGAGCGACTTCGGCGTCCGCGAGTACCGCGCGAACAGCGCGCCCTTGACCACCTCGGGCAGGTTGGTGAGCGCGAAAACCGGGCCGTCGAGGTTCGTGAAGTGCGGGGCGAGCCGGGCGCGCTCCTCCTCGGTGAACTCCTCCTGGACGAACCAGGTGGCCACGCTTAGCCGCCGGTCCCGCCGGTCCCGCCGGTCCCGCCGGTCCCGCCGGTCGGGCCGGTCGGGCCTTCCTCCGCTCCCTGGAACAGGGTCACGGTCGTCCCGGGGTCGACCTGGGTCCCGGGCGCGGGATCCTGCGCCGCCACCTTGTTCCCGAGCGGGCACGCGGGGTTGATCGCCGCCGTGTCGCTCGAGATGACCGAACCCAGCCCCGCCTTGTCGAGCTCGTTCTGGGCCGAGCCGAAGCTCTGGCACCGCACCTCGGGCACGGCGACCTGCTCGGCCCCGGTCGAGACGAAGATCGTCACCGTCGATCCCGGCTCGACCTCCTGCCCCGAGGCGGGGTCGGTCCGCGTGACGGCGCCCTCCGGCACGGTGTCGCTCGGCTCCTCCGTCGGGCCGCCGGGTTCGAGGCCCAGGTCCAGGAGCGCCGCCTGCGCGTCCTCCACCGACGTACCCTCGAGGTCGGGGATCGCAACCTGATCCGGCGCGGCGACGATCGTCAGGTCGACCTTCGTCCCCCGGTCGACCTCGTCGCCGGCCGCGGGATCCTGCTCCAGGATCGTGCCGGGCTCCTCGGTGTCGTCGGCGGCCTGGACGGGGGTGATCGTGCCGACCTCGAGTCCGGCATCCTCGAGCTCGCCGATCGCCTGGGCCCGCTTGTCGCCGACCACGTCCGGGACGGTGACCAGCACTCCCGTCTGCTGATCGTCGTTGTTCAGGACGTTGACGGCCAGGAACCACAGCAGGGCCCCCAGGAGCGCGATCAGCACGAGCGTGACGACGATCGGCACCCAGTTCGTGCGGCGATCGGCGGTCGGGGCAAGCACCTCGGTCGGGTGCGCTGGTGGGCGGTCCAGGACCTGGGTCGCTCCGGCGGCGAGCAGCGGCGTCGCCTGCACCGGGAGCCCGCGCTTGGCGCGTTCGAGGTCGGAGCGCATCTCCTCGGCCGACTGGTAGCGGTTCGCCGGGTTCTTCGCGAGCGCCCGCAGGATCACGGCGTCCAGGTCGGCCGTGACGTCCGGGTTCAGCCGCGATGGCGGCGTCGGCTGCTCCAATACCTGTTTGGAGGCGACCGCGACCGGGGAGTCGCCGAGGAACGGCGGCCGGCCCGTGACCATCTCGTAGAGCACGCATCCGAGCGAGTAGATGTCCGAACGCCCGTCGACGGGCTGTCCCTGCGCCTGCTCCGGCGACAGGTACGACGCCGTGCCGAGGATCGCCGCGGTCTGCGCAACCGTGTCGGCCGTCGTGGTGATCCGCGCGATGCCGAAGTCGGTGACCTTCACCTCGCCGCGCGGGTTGAGCATGATGTTGCCGGGCTTGATGTCGCGGTGGATGACTCCCCGCGCATGCGCGGCCTCGAGCGCCCCGCACACGTCGATGGCGATGTCGATCGCGCGGTCGGGGAGGATGCGTCCGCCTCCCGCGAGGATCTCGGCGAGCGTTCGGCCCTCCACGTACTCCATCACGATGAAGTGCACGCCGTCGTCCGATCCGGTGTCGAAGACCGAGACGATGTTCGGGTGGCCGATGCTCGCCGCGGCCTGCGCCTCGCGACGGAACCGCATCACGAAGCCGTCATCGTCGGCGAATTGCGGAGCTAAGACCTTCACGGCCACGGTCCGGCCGAGCACCGTGTCGGAGCCGAGGAAGACCTTGGCCATGCCGCCGCGGCCGAGCTCCCGCTCGACGCGGTACCGCTCCCCGAGGGTTATCGGCAGATCGATCTCCGGAACCTCCCACTCGATCGTGCTCGGCTCAGGCGCCCAGTCCCGCCTCCAGGACCGCCCTCGCGATCGGCGCGGCGACCTGTCCGCCCGTCGCTTCGCTGCCAAGGCTACCGCCGTCCAGGACGATAACCGCGACGGCGATCCGAGGAGCCTCCGCCGGCGCGAAGCACACGAACCACGCGTGGGGGTTCTCCCCCTCGCCGTGC
>Ga0307320_10000084_pt1 | contig 32216 bp, 32 predicted proteins | sample ER_DNA_369_FD_194495 | JGI IMG/M metagenome (GOLD analysis project Ga0307320, IMG submission 194495) | Bulk soil microbial communities from the East River watershed near Crested Butte, Colorado, United States - ER_DNA_369 | ecosystem: Environmental > Terrestrial > Soil > Floodplain | place...
CCACGTCACCCTCGTGGAAGGACCGGATCATTCGCCTGACCTGCGGTCCAACGACGTGCGTGTGTACACAAATACCGCCGATTCCGCCCAGCTCGAGGAACGGGAAGATCAGAACGTCGTCTCCGGCGTAGAGCGTGAGGTCCGTCTCAGCGACGATGCGCCGGGCTTGGACGAGGTCGTCATTCGCCTGCTTGACCGCCCGGACGCTCGGGATCTCGGCCAGTTCGACGATCGTCTCCGGCTCGAGATTGACGACGACGCGGCCGGGAATGTTGTAGACGACGATCGGCCTGTCGCTGACGTCGGCGATCGCCCGGAAGTGCTCGACGATTCCTCGCACGGGGGGTCTGCTGTAGTACGGCGTGACGACGAGGAAGGCGTCTACACCGAGCTCGTGCGCTTCACGCGTCAGGTGGACGGAGTGGGCCGTGGAGTAGGTACCGGTCCCGGCGACGACCGCCGCGCGCCCGCCGAGGGTGTCGACGGCGACGCGGAACAGCTCGAGCCGTTCGTCGTCCGTGAGCGTTGGGCTCTCCCCGGTCGTCCCGGCGACGACGATCCCGTCTGAGCCGTTCTCCACTAGGTGCAGCGCGAGCTCGCCGAAGCGCTCGAAGTCGATCGTGCCGTCGGTCTTGAAAGGCGTGACGATCGCGGTCAGGGCCTCGCCCAGCACGCCATTAGTCTACTCGGCGTGGGTCTGACCATTCGGGACGCCAGGGCGGACGACGGGGCTGCGATCGCCTCCCTGCTCGGCCAGCTGGGCTACGAGACCGAGGCAGGCGCCGTTGCACCGCGGCTCGAGCGCCTCGTGATCGTCGGCGACCGTGTCGTCGTCGCGGAGATGGAGCAGGAGGTGGTGGGTCTCGCTCATCTGCACGCCTCGCCGACAATCGAGCACGAACGCCCCGCAGCAAAGATCGGTGCGCTCGTCGTGGACCAGTCACACCGTGGCGAAGGCATCGGCCGCGCGCTCGTCGAGGCGATGGAGGGCGAGGCGCGCGCACGTCGCTGTGTCCTTCTGTTCCTGACGACGGCGGCGCGTCGCGAGGGCGCGCACGCGTTCTACCGCCGAGTCGGGCTCGAGGAGACCGGCACGCGCTTCACGAAGATTCTGGACTGACGGCGAGCCAGTAGTCCACCCACTCGTCCCTGGTCGCGCCGACGCGGTCGTACACGGCCTGCGCGCGCTTGTTGTCGCGCGCGGTCTGCCAGCCCAGCCTGGCGGCCCCGTGCCGGCGGCATTCCTCAACGCACGCGCCGATGAGCAGATCCGCGACGCCCGTTCCGCGAACGGATGGGAGGACGAAGAGGTCGTGCATGACTCCTGTGCGGGCCGCGATCAGCGTGTCCCAGGTCCAGTAGACGGTCGCGAAGCCGACGGCTTCTCCTCCGTCGTCGCGCGCGATCAGCTGCACCCCCTCCCGGTCGGGGTCGGCGATCAGCGCACGCGAAAGTGCGAGCAGCGCGTCATCAGTGGGAACGACCTCGTAGAAATCGCAGTACGCCCGGACGAGAGGCAGGAGGTCGCGAAGATCTGGCTCCCCTACGCGTGAGGTCTCAGTCACGCCGGCTCAGAGCAGCGCCTCCAGCCCGACGGTCAGGCCGGGCGGCAGTTCGTCGAGTCGCTCGAGCGCGAGCAGAACTCCCGGCACGAACGCCTCCCGCGAGAACGTGTCATGGCGGATCGTCAGAAGCTGCCCGTCCCCGCCGAACAGGACCTCCTGGTGTGCGACCAGGCCCGGCAGGCGCACCGAATGAATCGCCGGGTCTCCGCCGAGGAGCGCCGCGGTGGCCTTTGCGGTCCCGGACGGAGCGTCCCTCTTCGCCTCGTTATGCAGCTCGACGATCTCGGCGCGCGGCATGTGCTCTGCAGCCTCACCGGCGAAGCGCATCATCAGCACAGCACCGAGCGCGAAGTTCGGCGCGTGGAAACACGCAACGCCAGCCTCTCGCGCCGCCGTGTCAACGCTTACGTGATCGAAGCCGGTCGTGCCGATCACGCTCGGAATCCCGCGCTCGAGCGCAGCTCCGACGTTCGCCTCGACCGCGTCCGGGGCCGTGAAATCGATCATGGCATCTGCCTCGTCGAGGTCGACGAGGTCATGGCCGGCCCGCTCGAGCGCCGGTGCCAGGACGCGGCCCACCTTGCCGCCGCGTCCGTTCAGGACGAGCTTCATGCAGCGCGGGCGAGCACGGCCGGATTGATGCGGCGCGCGGCGGCTCGAAAGATCCGCTCGGTCGGGCCGATGCCGGAGATCGACAGCTTCTCGGGGGCGAACAGCAGCCCGGCGAGCTCGGCGACCTCGTCGGGCTCGACCGCCTCGATCTCCGCGATGATCCGCTCGAATGAAAGGAGCTCCGTGTTCGTGATCAGCGACTTTCCGAGCCTCGTCATCCGGTTCGACGTCGACTCCATGGAAAGCATGATCCGTCCCTTCAGATTCTCCTTCGCCCGAGAGATCTCTTCGGGCCGGAGATTTCCCGCGGCGATGTCGGCGAGCTGCTCGCTGGCGATCTCAACGCACGGCCCGAGGTTCTCCTCCCGCGTCCCGACGTAGATGCCCACGAGCCCTGTGTCCGTGTACTGCGATGCGAACGAATAGACCGAATAGGCCATGCCGCGCTTCTCCCGGATCTCCTGGAAGAGGCGCGACGAAGCCGAGCCGCCGAGGATCGAATCGAGGATCGACGCGGCGAAGCGGCGAGGGTCGGAGCGCGCGATCCCCGGCGCTCCGAGGCAGACGTGGTACTGCTCCGTGTCCTTCCTGGCGAAGCGGAAGGTGGGCGGCGGCGCCTTCACGAGCGGCCGCCTGACGCGAGGGCCTCCCGCGGGCGGCCGTTGCTGGCTCTGCGCGCGCTGGAGCATGCGCAGGAACTTGTTGTGCTCGACGTTCCCGGCTGCAGCGATCACGACGTTGCCGCCCGCGTACATCTGGCGGTGATAGCTGGAGAGCACGCGCTTCGTCACCGATGAGATCACCTCGGCGGTACCGATCACGGGACGTCCAAGCGCGTGGTGGCCGAAGACCGCCTCCGAGAAGAGATCATGCACGAGCTCCTGCGGTGTGTCCTCGTACATGGCGATCTCCTCGAGCACGACGGCCCGCTCGGAGTCGAGATCCGTGAACGCGGGCGCGAACACCATGTCTGTCATCACGTTCAGGGCCGTTTGCACGTGGGCATCGGGCACGCGCGCGTAGACCATCGTGTGCTCACGCGAGGTCGCTGCGTTGAGCTCGCCGCCGAGACCGTCGAAGATCTCGGCGATCTGCCTAGCGGTGTAGGAGCGCGAGTCCTTGAAGAGGAGGTGCTCGATGAAGTGCGAGATCCCGGCCTTGGAGTCGGTCTCATCTCTGGAGCCCGCCCCGATCCAGAAGCCGAGCGCGACCGAGCGGACGCCCGGAACGCGTTCCGAGATGACCCGCTCGCCCGAATCGAGCTCGGAGAGGACGTACTTCTGCACGACCTCATTATCCTGACCAGGCGGGATTGTCGCCTACCGTTGTCTCAGGCCCTGGCCGCCGACTGGCCGGCAGGCGGCCCAGGGGCTACCCAACGCAGAAGGGATTCCCGTCGGGGTCGCGCATGATCGTGAACGTGATGTTCGTGCCGACCTTCGTCTCCACCACAGAGGCGCCGGCGGCGGTGAGGCGTTCGATCTCCGCCTCGCGGTCGTCCGTGGCGAAGTCGAGGTGAATTGGATACGACGCGGGCCGGGACTTCTCGCGGCGCTGAAACAGGAATCGCGGCCGACCGCCGTCGGGAGGCCGGGTGACATAGAAGCCGGTCAGCTCGTGCTCGTCCACCCCGGCGTCGCGGAGTTGGCGCAGAAAGCTCTCGTCGATCTCCTCGTCGGGCCAGTCGAGGGCGTTTGCCCAGAACCGTCCGAGCTCCCGAGGCTCTGCGCAGGAGAACGTGACGTTGCCGATGTAGCGGTGCGCCGGCGCATTCGGAGGTGACTGGATGCAGAAGCCGTTGCCTTCCGGATCGCGCATCACGGTCCACGTCTCTTCGAGGTCTCCCACGCTGTGCGATTTCGTCTCGACCAGGTGCCCGCCGAGCTCGAGCACCCGCGCCAGCTCGGCCTTACGGTCGGGAACGTTCACGTCGACGTGGATCGGCAGCTCGATCGTCGGCGACTTGGGCATCCGATTGAACAGGAGCCGCGCGCCTTCGCCGCGGGGATCGGTCGCCAGCCAACTGTCGCCCGCGGCAGCGGTCTCGTAGTCCACCAGCTGCCCCCAGAACTCGGCCACGCGCGCCGGCTCTTCGCAGGAGAATGTGATGTGCACCAGCTGAAGCACGCGCACATCCTAAGGCGCAGCGACGAGGGCGGCCTCACGGCCGCCCTCGTAGCGTCTGCTTGTCGGCGCGAGCTTAGCGCCGCTCGCGGTCGCGTCCGCGTCCGCCGCCGCCACGTCCGCCACGTCCGCCGTCGCGCGGCGGCCGCTCCTCCTCGCGCGGACGGGGTGGTGCGTCCTTCGCCCGCTCGATCAGCTCCTCGGGGCTGACCGTGTTGCCGTTCTCGTGCTTCTGGATCAGCTTGAGGCCGATCCGTCCACGCGCCTTGTCGACCTCCTGGACGAGGACGTCCAGGATGTCGCCGCGGTTGATCACGTCCTCGATGTGGCCGACCCGTCCCGGGCCCACGTTCGAGACGTGCAGCAGTCCGTCGGTGCCCTTCTTCAACTCGACGAACGCACCGAATTGCGTGGTCTTCACGACCTTCGCATTCCGGAACTCGTCGCCGACTTCGGGCTCCTTCGTCAGCGCCTCGATCGCGGCGATCGCCGATGCCGCCTTCTGGCCGTCGGTCGCGTAGATGAGGATCGTGCCGTCTTCCTCGATGTCGATCTGCACCTCGTTCTCGGACTCGAGCGAGCGGATCGTCTCGCCGCCCTTGCCGATCACCATGCCGATCTTCTCGGGGTCGATCTTCACGGTCGAGATGCGAGGCGCGTTCTCGTTCAGCTCCGACCGCACCTCGGGGATCGCCTCGAGCATCTTGTCGAGGATGATTTCGCGGGCCCGCTTGGCCTGCTCGAGCGCGGACTGCATGATCTCCCGCGTCACGCCGGTGATCTTGATGTCCATCTGCAGGCCGGTAATGCCGTCGCGCGTGCCTGCAACCTTGAAGTCCATGTCGCCGAGGTGATCCTCTGCGCCCTGGATGTCCGTGAGGATGACGTAGTCGTCGCCCTCCTTGACAAGGCCCATCGCGATGCCGGAAACCGGTGCCTTGATTGGCACGCCGGCATCCATCAGCGCGAGCGTCGAGCCGCAAACCGAGCCCATCGAGGACGAGCCGTTCGACTCGAGTGTCTCCGACACGATTCGAATCGTGTACGGGAACTCATCCGTTGACGGGATCACGGGCTCGAGCGAACGCTGCGCCAGTGCGCCGTGGCCGATGTCGCGGCGTTTCGGGCCGCGCATGAAGCCGGTCTCCCCGACCGAGTAGGGCGGGAAGTTGTAGTGGTGCATGAAGCGGCGGTCGGTCTCGAGCGAGAGGTCGTCGATCCGCTGCCCCTCCTTGGCCGTGCCGAGTGTCAGCAGGGACAGGATCTGTGTCTGTCCGCGCGTGAAGAGGCCCGAGCCGTGCACGCGAGGGGCAACGCCGACCTCGCATGCGATCGGGCGGATCTCCTCGGGGCTACGTCCGTCGGGCCGGTGCTTGTCCACCGCGATCTTGCGGCGAACGAGCTCCTTGTAGATCGCCTCGGCCGACTTCTTGACGTAGTTCTTCGTGATCGAGTCCTTCGCGGTCGCCGCCTCACCCTCGCCGACCGAGGGGCCGACCGGGAACGGCAGCTTGACCGTCTCGATGATGCGATCGAAGAGCAGCTGCCGCTTCGCCGACTTCAGCTCCTTCGAGTCCTGTTCCGCGTCGGTCAACGCCCGCAGGTCGCTCTCGAACTGCTCACGCACCGGTTGCAGAACCACCGCGAGGCGGATCTGCTCGAGCACCGTTGCGAGGCTCATCTTCCGCTGCACCTGCCGGAGGACGTCCTCCTCGGTGGAATCCATGTTCAGCTCGCCTAGTGCCTCCTCGATGACGGCGTCCGCCGCACGCAGGCCTTCGGCGTTGATCCGCTCGCGGATCTTGTCGCCGAACTCCCGCTCGACCTCTTCCGTCAAGCTCGAATCGAGCCACTTTGCCTTGCCGGCCCGGCGCTGGAGATCAAGCTGCGCGTCGCACAGCTTCCTGATCTCGTCGTGCGCAAGGTCGAGTGCCTCGAGCAGCTTCTCCTCGCTCACCTGATTCGCGCCCGCCTCGACCATCGTGAGCGCGTCGGGCGTTCCGACGACGATCAGGTCGAGCTCCTTGTGCTCCTCCACTTCCGGGAGCGTCGGATTGACGACGAGCTCGCCGTCGATGATCGCTACCCGCACGGCTCCGACGGGGCCGAGGAACGGCATCGGCGAGATCATCAATGCGGCCGATGCGCCGTTGATGCACAGGATGTCGTGCGCGGTGATCAGATCGGCGCTCAGCACCGTGCAGATCACCTGGGTCTCGTTCTTGTAGCCCTTCGGCCACAGCGGCCTGATCGGACGGTCGATCATCCGTGCAGTCAGGATCGCTCGCTCCGTCGGACGTCCTTCGCGCTTGAAGAAACCCCCGGGGATCTTGCCGGCCGCATACATGCGCTCCTCGACGTCGACCGTGAGCGGAAAGAAGTCCGCGCCCTCGCGGGGCTCCATCCGGCCCTGTGCCGTCGCCAGCACCATCGTGTCGCCGGAGCGGACGATGACGGAACCATCCGCCTGCTTCGCCAGCTTGCCGGTCTCGAACGTAATCTCGCGCCCGCCGATCGTCACGCTGACGTCGGCCCGGCGCTCAGTGGCAATTGCCATCAGTTGTCCTCCACTCTGCTTTTGCGGGAGAGTGGGGACTCGAGTCAGCGTCGTCAGCGGCGCTCGCTCGAATCTCCACCCTCCTTTTGGGTGAATCCCGTGCCAGACTTCAGTCTGGCTTGGGCGTCCTATTTTACGGGGCTACCTACGCAGCCCCAGTTCCTTGATCAGTGCGCGGTATCCCTCCAGGTCGTGCTTCTGGAGATACGTCAGGAAGCGCCGTCTGCGCCCGACGAGCTTCAGCAGCCCGCGACGGGAGTAGTGATCCTTCGGGTGCGCCCGCAGGTGCTCCGTCAGGTCGTTGATGCGCTTCGTGAGGAGCGCGACCTGCACCTTGGTCGACCCCGTGTCGGTCTGGCTCGCCCCGTGCTGCTGCACGATCTCCTGTTTGACTTCCTTCGTAAGGCCCATCTCACCTCCGTATCGTCAGTCCCAGCAATCCGCCGGAAGCAGGCGGAAAGCCGCGGCTGCGGTCGGCCAACAGGTTAGCAACCATGCCGCTACTTGAGCAGGAGCTTGCCGATGCGTCGTTGCGCGACGAACAGGCCGCAGGCCCCGAGGACGAGGAGATAGCCAACGTTCACGAGCTGGCCCCAACCGACGATCCCCAGGTTGAGCGCGCGCAGTAGCTGGACGGCGTGGTAGAGCGGCGAGAAGCGAACGACCCATTGGATCGCATCGGGATACGTCGTGATCGGAAAGAACGTCGCCGAGAACAGGAACATGGGCAACTGCACGAGGCCGATCAGCTCGAAGTCCTGCCAGCTACGCATGAACGTCGTCGCGGCCACGCCGGCGCCTGCGAATGCGAAGCCGATCACGACCGCGCCCGGCAGCGCGAGCAGCCCCCAGGCCGACTCGATCAGGCCGAGGGCTCCGGCCACGACCATGAACGAGATCGCGTAGAGAAACCCCCGGAAGAGCGCCCAGGCGGTCTCACCCACGGCCACGTCGGCGGGCTCGATCGGCGTCGAGAGCACCGCGTCGTACGTCTTCATGTACTTCAGCTTCCAGAACACGTTCGTCGCGTCGTAGATCGCGCCGTTCATGGCGGCAGCGGCCAGCAACGCCGGCGCGACGAAGCTCGCATAGTCGACGAGCCGTCCACCCGGCAGTGGGACCTTGCCGACGAAATGCCCCAGCCCGATGCCCATCGAGAAGAGGTAGAAGAGCGGCTCGAAGACGCCCGAGAAGATGACCATCCACGAGCGGCGGTACACCATCAGATTGCGCTCGAAGAGCAGGTGGCCCCGGCTCCCGGCAAACGCAGCGGTGGTCATTTCAGCAGCCGCTCTGCGTACGTGCGCCGTGCCCACATGTAACCGATCACGACGAAGAGCAGAAGATAGGCCGCATGTCCCAGTGCGCGTACCACGTGCACGTCGCCGAGCGTGAACATGCGGCAGAGCTCGACGCCGTGCCACAATGGCGTCGCGTAAGCAAGCCACTCGAGCGGTAGTGGCAGACGCGAGACCGGAAAGAACGTTCCCGAGAAGAGAAACATCGGAACGACGATGAAGCGATTGACCGGCACAAACGCAGCGTCCGACTCCACCGTCGCCGCGTAGGCCGCGAACGGGGTCGTGAAGGCTGCGCCGAGCAGGACGGCGGCCGGCAACGCCAGGATGCCAAGCGGTGAGTTGACCGCGCCGAAGGCCGCGATGACCACGAGATACACGGCACTGGTCGCTGCGACCCGAGCGGTCATCCAGAGCTGATGGCCGAGCACGATGTCTCGGGTTCCGAGTGGAGTCGCGAGCATCGCGAAGTACTGGCGCGTCCACTTGATCGACCCCATCACCGGCCACGAGGCCTCGTTGGCGGCGATGGTCATCGCCGTGGCCGCGAGCATCCCGGGCGCCACGAAGTCGATATAGGGAACGTCGAGCGAGGCGCCACTGGATTTGTTCACGAGCGTCCCGAGTCCGACGCCGAGAGCGCCGAGATAGAACACGGGGTTGACGATGCTCGTGATCGCCGTGCCACGCCAGACGCGGCGGTACTGCAGCAGCCAGTACTCGAAGACTCGAAGCGGCAGCGCCAGGGAGCTCACTCGTTCACCAGGGTCCGACCCGTGAGGTGAAGGAACACGTCCTCGAGCGTCGAGCGGCGCACGAGCACGCTGTCGGGTTGAAGGCCGAGGTCGTGGATGTGCGAGGCGGTCGCGTCCCCGTCGTCCGTGTACAGCAGCAGGCGGTCCGGCAGCGCTTCGAGCCTGCGTACGAAGCCGTCCATGCGCGAGGAGAGCTCGGCCGCGACCTCCTCCGGCCGGTTCTCCCCGCGGAAACGGAGCTCGACCACCTCGCGTGTGGAGTAACGGCGGATGAGCTCCAGAGGCGAGCCCTCGGCTGCGATTTTGCCCTTGTCCATGACGACGAGCCGGTCACAGAGCTGCTCGGCCTCGTCCATGTAGTGAGTCGTGAGGATCAGCGTGACCCCGCGCTGCTTCAGCCGGAAGAGCCGATCCCAGACGGTGTGCCGTGCCTGTGGATCGAGCCCGGTTGTGGGCTCGTCAAGCAGCATCACCTCGGGATCGTTCACGAGCGAGCGCGCGATCGTGAGCCGGCGCTTCATGCCGCCGGACAGCGGCTCGACCTTGTCGTTCGCCCGTTCGTTGAGCTGGACGAAATCGATCAGCTCGTCGGCGCGCCGGCCCAGGTCACCGCGGGGCAAGCCGAAGTAACGGCCGTAGATGATGATGTTCTCGCGCACCGTCAGCTCCATGTCGAGCGTGTCCTGCTGTGGGACGACGCCGAGCCGGGCGCGAATCTGCGGGCCATGTGTGACCGGATCCAACCCGAGGATGCGCAGCGTTCCCCCCGACGGCGGCGAGACGCAGCCGATCATGCGCATGGTCGACGTCTTGCCCGCGCCGTTCGGTCCGAGGAAGCCGAAGGCCTCCCCACGCTGCACGTCGAAGTCGACGCCGTCCACTGCGACGAGGTCCGCGAAGCGTTTCACCAGCCCGCGGGCGTGCACCAGCGGCAGCTGCTCTGTTGCATCAGCCACTCCTGCAACCTATCGGCCGCGCCGGTGCTCGTAGTGGGCGGTAGCGTCTCGTCGATGCAGGCGGCTGTTGCGGGCGGCCATCCGGCAACGGTGGCCGCGGGAATCGAGATCCTCGAGGACGGAGGGAACGCGGCGGATGCCGCGGTCGCAGCCTCGCTTGCGTCGTGTGTCGCCGAGACAGTGATGACGGGGCTGCTCGGCGGTGGCCACGCGATCTATTTCGACGCAGCGAGCGGTAGAGCCCGCAATCTCGACTGCTTCGTCGCCGTGCCCGGCTTGGCCGAGGAGCCGCGCGAGGCGGAGCTGATCCACCTCGACGTCGCCTTCGGCGCGGAGCTCGTTCACTACGCCGTCGGACCGGCGTCGTGCGCGGTACCTGGACTGCCGGCAGGGCTCGCGGCGCTCTCGCGGCAGCACGGGTGGCTGCCGTGGCGCCGGGTCGTGGACCCTGCGCTCCGGCTTGCGCGCAACGGCGTCGATTTTCCTCGGGCGCATGCCGCGTGCCTCGCGATGCTGGCGCCTGTGATGACGATGAACGAGGGCGCAGCAATCTACGCGCCCGGGGGAGCGTTGCTGCAGGCCGACGACCGGCTCGAACAGCCCGGACTGGTCGCGGCGCTCGAGGCGCTCGCCGACGACGCCTCGTCGGTGTACAGCGGCGCGATCGCGGCCGAGCTGCTTGCTCTTTCCGCCGAACGAGGCGGCCTTCTCACCCCTGCGGACTTCGACGCGTACGAACCGCGCTGGGTCGAGCCCGTCGAGGTCGGTTATGCCGGTCGGCGGCTCGCCACTCGTAGCGGTCTGTCGGCAGTTCCCGAGACCGTGCAGCGGTTGCCGGAGCTCAACGGTCTCAACGGCACAGAACGCGTCCTCGCACTGTTCGACGCCTTCGGCACGCCGGCCGATCTCCACGGCGACACGACGAACGTGTCAGTCGTCGATCGAGACGGGAACGCTTGCGCATTCACGTCCAGCCTCGGACTCGGCTCCGGCGACTTCATCCCGGGGCTCGATCTTCATCTCAACAGCATGCTCGGCGAAGTCGACCTGCTCCGCGGGCGGCTCGAGCCGGGTTCTCGGATGGAGAGCATGATGGCGCCGCTGCTGGCGTTCGACGGCGACGGCCTCTCGCTCGTAGCCGGCGCGGCCGGAGGAACGCGGCTCAGGACCGCGCTTCTCACGGTCGTCGCGGGGATCCTCGACGAAGGCCTTGGAGCCGGAGACGCAGTGGAGCGCGCGCGGTTTCATGCCGCCCTAGACGTGGTCAACGCCGAGCCGGGCGTAGACGAAGCTGCTCTCGAGGAGCTCGAGGCTCGAGGGCGCAGTGTCAGGCGCTGGCCCGCACCGCATCATTATTTCGGCGGCGTGAGTGTCGTCAGCCGTGCTGGTGCGGCAGGCGATCGACGTCGAAGTGGTGCGGCATCCACGACTCGTTGAACGCAGCAATGCGCGTGGCAACCCAGCCCACGTAGCCGCAGTCGGGACACCCTGGGTTCTCTCGAACTGTTCCGCCGCCCGAGGGCTTGGCGTAGACCGCCCCGCAGTCGAGACACCGCACGCTCTCGAGCACGGTCAAGTTGGGTGGTTCGCCTCCCGAATCCGACTTCACGTGCAAAGAAGACACCGCTCTTTGCGGAAACTTGCGTGCTGCTCGTTGCGCAAACTACTACCGCCGAGGCGACTCGGCGATTACTCGTACCGGCGTGCGGCTCGCGCACACGCGCTCAGGCGCCGGTTGAACACGCTTTCCATGTTCAAGACGATCTCGACCAGGATTGAAACCGTGCTCGCCTACGCGGGACGCTCTGCCGTGCGCGTCTGCTCCACGTCGTGCGCTATCTGAGCGACCAGCTCGTCCTCGCTCGTGAACGCTTGCTCATCGCGCAGCCGCTTCCAGAGCTCGACGACGAGACGCCGACCGTAGAGATCGCCCTCGAAATCGAGCAGATGCGGTTCGATCCGGCGTTCGCCGCCTCCGTAATGCGGATTCACGCCGATCGAGATCGCGGCCCGGTGGCCGAGTGCGGAGCCGGCGTAGATGCCGTACGCCGGGACGAGCAACTCGGCTGGAACGGACAGGTTCGCCGTCGGATAGCCGAGCGTTCCGCCACGTTGATCTCCGAGGACGACCGTTCCTTCGAGCTCGGGTGGGCGGCCCAGCAATCTCGCGGCGGCGACAACGTCCCCTTCCCGGAGGAGGGCCCGGACCGCCGTCGACGACACGCCTTCGAGCGTCGGGACCGTCCTTACGTCGAAACCGAGCCGCTCGAGCAGAGCGGCATCGCCGGCAGCCGCCCGCCCAAAGCGGAAGTTCTCGCCGACGACGATGACGTTCGCACCGATCTGTCGCAGCAGCGATTCGGCGAACTCGGCCGGCTCGCGTGCCGCGAGCTCGGGTGTGAACTCCACCACGAGGACCTCGTCGACCCCAGCCTCCTCGAGCAGCTCGATGCGGCGTTCGAGAGTCGAGAGGAGCTCCACCCGGTTTCCGAGCACCAGCCGCGGATGCGGCCAGAAGGTCACGACTGTGACGGGCTCCCCTGCGGCGCGGGCGGTCTCCAACACGCGCCGGTGACCGCGGTGGACGCCGTCGAAGCTGCCGATCGCCGCGACACATTCGTCGGCCGCGAGCTCCTCTGGACGATGGGCGACCTTCACAGCCGCGCCAGTGCCTCCTCGGCCGGAATGAAGTGGCCGGGATCCGCTTCGTCGACCGAGAACGGGCCGATCTCGAGTCGACGCAATGTGCGGCAGTGGCCGCCCAGAGCATGTGCGATCGCCCGTACGTAGGTGCCCGAGCTGACGCGAAGGTCGAGCCGCACCTCCTCGCCGCTATACGCGATGACGTCGAGCGCGTCGACACGCGAGCGCCGTAGCGGCATCTCCACGGCGATGCCGCGGCGGGCGAGCTTGTAGGCGCGCTCCCCGCCGATCTTCACGGCCGACGTGGCCGGGATCGGCAGGTCGATGTCACCGCGGAGGCCCGCGAGCCGCCGTTCCAACTCTTCTCGAGTCGGCGGTTCCAGACTTTCGGCGACTTCCCCATCTGGATCCCCGGTCGTGGTCCGCGCCGTGAGGTCGACGTCCGTCACGTAGCGTTTGTCGAGCCCGACGAAGCATGAAGCCAGCTTAGTTGCCGAACCGGACAACAAGAGCAACAGACCTGTTGCAAAAGGGTCGAGAGTTCCGGCGTGGCCGGTGCGTGCGCCAGTTCGACGGCGCAGATCGGAGACAAGCGCAAAAGAGGACGGTCCGGCGGGCTTGTCCACGAGAACGATGCCGGCGGGATTAAGCGCGCGGGGAGGCAAGGAACTCCCGGCGCACGAAGTCCGTGATCTCCTCGATCGACGCCTCGCTGGAGAAACCCGCGGCCTGACGGTGCCCGCCTCCGTCCGACTTGCGGGCGATCGCCGAGACATCGAGCTCGTCGATGCTCGCTCGCAGGCTGACGCGTCTGGCCGGCCCGTCGTGGCGCGGAGGCTCGCGGATGAGGACGGCCATGTCGGCGCCTTCGACTGCCCGCAGGAAGTCGATGATCCCTTCAGAGTACGGCTCAGGGGCACCGACTTCGGCGAAGTCAGTGCGCAGAAGATAGGAAACGACGATGCGCCCACCTTCGAAGACCTGCGCCCGCTCGAGCGCGCGCGCGAGCAGCTTGAGCTTCGCGAACTGCACCGACTCGTAGACGCCCTGGAACACACGGTGGACATCCGCCCCCGCCTCCACCAGCTCGGCGGCCAGGCGCAGAGCCTTGGGCGTCGTGTTCGTGTACTGAAACCGGCCCGTGTCGGTGACGAGCGCGATGTAGAGCGCCTCGGCGATGTCCGGTGTCAGCTCGACAGCGAGCTCGCGGAAGAGATCGCGCAGCACCTCGCCGGTCGAAGAGGCGTCGGCCACGACCAGGTTGATCCGGCCGAACCTGGTGTTGTCATGGTGATGATCGACGTTGATGGAGAGCTGTACGCGCCCGAGCACCTCCGGGTCGGCGATTCGGCTCTCGTTTGCGCAATCGACGGCGAGGAGGACACGCTCGGCCACGTCGTCGGGCCAGCGCCGTTGGAGTTCGCCGAGAGGCATGAACCCGTACTCTCCCGGCAACGGCGCGTCGCCGTGCAGCACCATGACGGTGTCCTTGCCGAGCTGCTCGAGCGCGAGCTTTGCTGCGAGCAGCGAGCCGAGGGCGTCTCCGTCCGGGTTTTCATGGGTCGTGAGAACGAACCGGTCGTGTTCGCGAATTGCGTCCGCGACCGCCGTCAGGTCACTCGCCGTCGTCTGGGGCGAGCTCATCGATCAGCTTTGTCATGCGGACCCCACGTTCGACCGACGGATCGTACTCGAAGGCCAGTTGCGGAGTCCGTTTCATGCGCAGCTCGCGCCCGAGCTGGGCCTGTAGCAACGAACGCGCGGCCTCCAGGCCCGCGAGTGTCTGCGCACGCTTTCGCTCAGCGCCGAGAACGGACAGGTAGACCCGCGCGTATCGGAGATCTGCGGAGGTTTCCACCCCGGTGATCGTGACGAAGCCGATGCGGGGGTCCTTCAGCTGTCCGATCGATTCCGATAGGACTTGGCGAACCGATTCGTTGACGCGGCGCATCCGATCCGGCATAGGGGATATTCAAGCGCTTGCACGCTCTCGTCCTGGTCCTCGTCGGGCTCTGGTGCTTCGCCACTGCGCTGATGGGCGGTCTCGTGGGCCTCGTGCTCGGGAACATCCGGCTCCCGGTGCTGGTCCTTGCCGCCTCGAGCCCGGCGGCGGGCGCCGGCGCGAACATCGGCGTCTCGGCCGTGGCGGCCCTCGCGGCAGCGGTCGCCCACATTCGGGCCGGCCGGATCGACTGGCACCTCTTTGCGTGGATGGCGCCACCATCGATGGCCGGTGCCGTGATCGGAGGGCTCCTATCGGGCGCGGTCCCGGGTAACGCCCTGCTCATCGTCATCGGCCTGACACTTCTCGCCTTCGGGATCGATCTTCTTCGCGCCAACTCGAGCGGCCGGCGGGCCGAGGCAGGGCGCGTCAGCGCACGGGCAGCGATCTTGACCGGCGCGGTCATCGGGCTGCTCGGGGGTTTCGTCGGCCTCATCCTCGGCGCCTTGAGACTCCCGGCGCTCCTGCGATTCGGGGCGGACCCATTTCGCGCCGTGGGCACGAACGCGGCCGTCGGCTTCGCCCTTGGCGTCGCCGGCGTCTTCGGCCATCTGCCGGGAGGTGTTGATTGGTGGCTGCTCGCCGTTGGCGCTGCGACGTCGGTACCGGGTGCGATTCTCGGCGCCAGGCTCACGGGGCGCCTGGACGAGCGCCAGCTTCTCCGCGCCGTCGGGCTCGTCCTGCTCGTGGCCGGTGCCGCCATGGTGGTGCAGGGAATCGTCTAGTCGAGCGTCACCACATCGCGGTTCGCGCGAACGAGCTCGAACTCCTGCCCGGCGAGGTAGCGCTCGGCCTCGTCGAGCAGCTTTTCAGCCTCGCGATACTCCCTCGCGACGCAGGAGACGGTGAGCCGTGCCCGCTGCCACAGCTCGTGATGATCGACCTCGGCGACCGAGGCTCCGAAGCGATTCTGAAGCTGGGCTTTCGCGGACTTGACGTACTTCCGCTTTCCCTTCAGCGAGCCGGCCTCCGGGAAGTGCAGTTCGACGCTCAGGATGCCGATGTAGCCAGCGCCCATGTCCGGGCTCTGAACGGCTAGGAAGTGGAGGAGGAGGCGGCGGCGGCCGGCGGCTGGTCGAGCGTCGTCCGCTCGATCTCGCGGGTCTCGAACGCCTCGATGATGTCGCCCTCTTTGACGTCGTTGAACCCGTCGAGGAGGATTCCGCACTCGAAGCCTTCGGCGACTTCGCGCGCGTCGTCTTTGAACCGCTTGAGCTGAGAGATCGTCGTCTCGATGATGACCGTTCCGTCGCGGATGACGCGCGCCTGCGCGGAACGGCGGATGACGCCGCTCGTGACCATGCAGCCGGCAATCGTTCCGAGGCGCGAGACCTTGAAGAGCGCACGTACTTCGGCTTCGCCGAGCGTCTCTTCCTTCTCGACGGGCTTCAGCATTCCGACGAGTGCCTGCTCGATGTCCTCGGTCAGCTGGTAGATGACGCGGTACGTACGGATCTCGACGCCTTCGCGCTCGGCGAGCGCACGCGCTTCGGCATTCGGCCGGACGTTGAAACCCACCACCGTCGCATCGGAGGCCGAGGCGAGCATGATGTCGCCCTCGGTGATGCCGCCGACACCCTGATGGATGACGTTCACGCGCACCTCCGGGTGCTGGATCTTGCCGAGCTCCGAGACGGCGGCCTCGACAGAGCCGACCACATCGCCCTTGAGGACGAGGTTGAGGTCCTGGACCGCACCCGCCTCGATCTGCTCGAAGAGACTCTCCATCGAGACGCCTCGCGATCCCTGCGCGAGTTGCTCGCGACGGAGCCGCTCGCCGCGCGCGTTCGCAAGCTCGCGCGCGCGCCGCTCGTTCTCCACCACCCGTCCGAGCTCCCCGGCGGGCGGCGGCTTGTCGAACCCGAGGATCTCGACCGGATCGCCGGGGCGGGCGTCCTTCACCTTGTCGCCGCGGAAGTTGTACAGCGCGCGCACCTTCCCCCAGGCGTCGCCGGCCACGATGGCGTCTCCGACGCGGAGCGTGCCGCGGTGGATGAGCATCGTCGCCACCGGGCCGCGACCGACGTCGAGGCGCGACTCGATGATGGGACCCGAGGCTTCGGCGCTGGGATTGGCGGTCAACTCGAGCTCGGCGTCCGCGACGAGCAACACTTTCTCCAGGAGGTCGTCGAGGTTCTGAGCCTCTCTGGCCGAGACGTCCGAGAACTGCGTCGTCCCTCCCCACTCCTCCGGCTGCAAGCCCTCCGCCGACAACTCGCTGCGCACGCGGTTCGGATCTGCATCCGGAACGTCGATCTTGTTCACCGCGACGACGATCGGCACGTCGGCTGCACGTGCGTGCGAGATCGACTCCTTCGTCTGCGGCATCACGCCGTCGTCCGCTGCGACGACGAGCACGGCGATGTCCGTGACCTTCGCGCCCCTGGCGCGCATCGCGGTGAAGGCTTCGTGACCCGGCGTGTCGAGAAACGTGATCCTGCGGCCGCTGTGCTCGGCCTGGTACGCGCCGATGTGCTGAGTGATCCCGCCTGCTTCCGTTGCGACGACGGACGTCTTGCGGATCGCGTCTAGGAGCGTGGTCTTGCCGTGGTCGACGTGGCCCATGATCGTGACCACTGGAGGGCGCGGCGCAAGGTCGGCCTCGCTGTCCTCGTAGCTCTCAGGCTCTTCGTCCTCGTCAGCCGCGTGCCTGATCGTGAACTCGCGCTCGGGCGCCAGTTCGGCAGCGATCAGCTGGACCTCGTCGTCGGCCAGGGTCTGCGTGATCGTCACGGCCTTGCCGAGACCCATCATGAACATGATGATCTTGGGCGCCGGCACGCCGAGAGCCTGCGAGAGGTCGCGGACAGTGACGCCTGACGGCACCGTGATCGGCCCGGTCGGGGCGACCACCTCGCGTGGCGTCTTCGGGCGTGAGGCCTCGCGCTCGCGCTGCTGCTGGCGAGCGTCGCGTGGGCGCGCGGCCGCGTTGTCGATCACGACGCGGCGCTTACGCCGCTGGCCGGCGCCGCCCTGGCGGGGGCGCATCGGCCGATTGGGTCTATTTGAGCCAGATTCGTTAGCCATCAGATGGTCCAGTGTAGAGGGATGAGAGTTTCTGTTCGATCCGGACGGTCTTCCGCAGCGTTCTGTTGAATGCCCGGCGCGATACTGCGCGCTCGAAGCACGCGAGCCGGCGGCAGGTATAGGCCCCGCGACCGGGAATCCCGCTCCCCGGCACGAGTCGTCCGTCCGCCGCCGCGAAGCGCAGAAGCTGGCCCTGGGGAGCCTTCCGCCCGCAGCCGATGCAGCTTCTGATCGGCTCGGTCACGCAGCCGGCGGATGCTCCTCGGCGTCGCCTTCGGCGGACGTCTGATCGACCGGGATCCCGGCGGGAACCTGCTCGACGTCCGCGAGCTGGGGAACCGGGTCGGGCTCGACTGTTGCACCTTCCGCGGCGACCTCGCTTCCAGCTTCGACGACGACATCGCCGTCCTCGGCTGCAGTTGTCAGCTCTTTGGCTTCCTCGGCCACCGCCGGCGTGTCGGCCGGCTCAGCGCCGTTCCCGTCCTGGAGCGCAAGCGCCTGGTGCGCGGGGAGCCCGCAGTAACGCGATCCGGGGAGCGCCTCGTTCGGGCAACGCTTGCCGTTCGAGAGCACCGCCGAGCAGCGGCCGGTGAACTCCTCGCCTTCGTTGCCGCCACCGTACGCCGCTGCGGCTTCGGCCTGAGCGAACTCGGTATCGGACTGGATGTCGACTTTCCACCCGGTGAGGCGTGCGGCAAGGCGTGCGTTGAGACCTTCCTTGCCGATTGCAAGGGCGAGCTGATCATCGGGAACGATGACTGTCGCCTCCTTCGTCTCGTCGTCGACGAAGACCTCGCGCACACGTGCGGGAGAGAGTGCCTTCGCGACGAATCGCGCCGGCTCCGGGTTCCACGGGATGATGTCGATCTTCTCGCCGCGAAGCTCGGACACGACCATGCGCACGCGCGAGCCTCGCGGACCGACGCAGGCGCCGACCGGGTCGACGCCCTGGGCGTGCGACTCGACGGCGATCTTCGACCGGTACCCCGGCTCGCGGGCGACGCCGCGGATCTCGACGAGCCCGTCTGCGATCTCGGGCACCTCGAGCTCGAAGAGGGTCTTGATCAGCTCTGGATCGCGTCGCGACAGGATCACCTGCGGTCCCTTCGTGCCGGACCGGACCTCCGTGATGACGGCCTTGATGCGCGAGCCCTGCTCGTAGCGCTCGCCGTCGACCTGCTCCGAACGCGGCAGTAGTGCCTCGACCTTGCCGAGGTCCACGAGCACGTTGTTACGGTCGCCGGCCTGTTGGACGATTCCCGTCACGACCTCGGTGACGCGGTCGACGTACTCGTCGTACATCATCGCGCGCTCGGCCTCGCGGATGCGCTGCAGGATCACCTGCTTCGCAGTCTGCGCGGCGATGCGTCCGAAGTTCTCCGGAGTGACGTCCTCGCGCTTGATCAGGTGCTCGGGCACGTCGGACCAGTCGACGTCGAGGTCGTCGTCGGAGATGAGCGTATGCGAGCGCTCTCCCGTCTCGACCTCGAGCGCCTCGAGCTCCTCGAGCTTCCGCTCGCGCGCTTCCTCGATCAGGCGCTCCTCGATGTCCTGGGGCAATTCCACAGCAAAGACGCGGAAATCACCCTGCTCGTCGATTTCGACGATCGCATGGCGCGCGGCTCCCGGCATCTTCTTGTACGCGGCGAGAAGAGCATCTTCGAGGGCCGCGACGAGCGTGCCGCTCTCGATTCCCTTCTCCCGCTCGATGTCTCGAACGGCCTCGACGATTTCCTGGCTCATCTCTTCCCCGCTTCCTCGATCAGATTGCCCCGCACGATCGCGTCATACGGGATGTCCACGGACTCGGCTTCAGTCTTCACGGTCACGGTGCGCTCGTCCGCTGCGACGACCTCACCGCGTACTCGGTTTCGCTCTTGGGTGCGTAGCGCGACGCGACGACCGACGGCGGCGCGGAAATGGGCAGGCTTGCGGACGGGCCGCTCGAGACCCGGCGACGAGACGTCAACGGAGTACTCGCGGAGGTAGTCCCGGAGCACGTTCGTGACGCGCTCGCAGAGCGCATGGTCGACGCCCTGGACGTGGTCCACGTACACCGTGAACCGCTCAGGGCTCGTGAGCTCGACTGCGAGTACCTCCGTGCCCGGAAGCGCGCTCTCGACCTTCGGTCCAATCTCCCGCGTCAGTTGCTTCTCCTTGTCGTGTGTGGCTGCCATCGCCTTGCTCCTGTCACAAAAAATGGGCCCGCAGGCCCACTTCGCGAACAGCTCGAAATGTGGTGTTTGCAGGATAGCAAGCGAATCAGGCTGGGGCACGGCAATTTTGCCCCTCGTTGCACGGAAAACGGCCCCCTAGGCTGTTTGACGGTCAGTCGAGGACTATGGTCACCGGGCCGTCGTTCACGAGCTCGACCGCCATTCGCGCCCCGAAGACGCCTGTTTCGACCGGCGCGCCCTCCGCGGCGAGGGCCGTGCAGAACTCCTCGTAGAGAGGCTCGGCCTGTTCGGGCGGTGCTGCGTTCGTGAAGCTCGGGCGGTTGCCCTTGCGGGTTTCGGCGACGAGCGTGAACTGGCTCACGACGAGCGCGGACCCCACCGTGTCGAGGAGGCTGCGGGCAAACCTACCGCGGTCGTCCTCGAAGATCCGTAGGTGCGCCACCTTCCGTGCGAGGTGCGCCGCGTCGCTCGATTCGTCCTCGCGTTCGATCCCGAGCAGGACCACCAGCCCCGCGCCGATCTCGCCGGTCACGGCACCGTCGACCATGACTCGGGCTTCGGAGACCCGCTGGCAGACCGCCCGCATCGGCCGCTCATCATCTCAGCCCGGCGCCTGTCGCTTCCTTTCCCGCGCGCCGCACTCCGGCCCCGACGTACGCGCGCGCGCCCCCACCCGGGTGGGGGTCCTCACCCACCACCCACTGCGTCCGACGCTACAAGTGAATTGCGCGCATGTCTGCCACGGGAGCGCGCCGGATGTAGGTCAATTGCGTGGAGCGTCCTGGCCGCCCTGCTCGGCGTCGCGCTGGTTGGGCTCGCCGCTCTCGTGTTCGAGGTCGAGGATGCGCGACGCGTAGTGCTCGTTCTGCGGTCGCAAGGAGCTCGCCAGCTTGTAGTGGCCGTTCGCTTCCGACTGCTTGCCCTGCTTTTCCAGCGCACGCCCGAGCGCGTAATGGGCGTAGTGGTCGGCCGGCGACAGCTCCAGCATGACCCTGAACTCCTGCTCGGCTTCTTCGTACCGCTGAATCCGTAGGTACGCAATTCCGAGCGCCTCCCGAATCGACGCCTTCTCGGGCTCGCGCCGCTTCGCCTTCTCGAGGGCGACGGTCGCCTGGGCGGCCCGCCCCTTCTTGAGGTGGTTTCGTCCTTGCTGGTAAAGGTCGTAGGTCTCGCTCATGTCGGTCGCAGGTAGGGAAAATTCTCCTCCACCAAGTCAAGCGGATACGTCAAATCGCGTGTCTTCCCGATCTCTACGGCGATAACCGTCTCACCCGCTCCGATTGCCGACTGAAACGCATGCTCCAGCTCGTACGGAGGATCGTCGAGGCAGAGGCGCTCGGCAACGGCGGGCCCGAGCCCCCAGAGCGGTGCGGCCGACCACGGATTGTGCGGGTCATCGTCCCGGAAGGCCTCGATCCGGGCCCCGTTGCGGCGAACCGCCTGACGGTCTGGTCCCGGTGGCGGGTCGGTCCGGACAGCCACCGCGCCTGCTGCACCCGAGCCGGCGAACTCGGCCGCAAAGCGGGCGATGTCGCCACGGTTGTAGACGGTGTCCGCCGCGGAGACGAGCACAGGCGCCGTTGCGCCGCCCTGGAGCGCCCGTTGTACGGCATCGGCGGAACCGAGCACGGCCGGCTGGCGCACGAAGCTGAGCTCGAGCCCGAAAGCCGAGCCGTCGCCCGCGAGTCTCTCGACCTGCTCGGCCAGATACCCGGTCACGACCCAGACGCGACGGAGGTCGGCCGCGGCGAGCTCACGGAGGAGAACGGCGACCACCGGCCTCCCATCGATCGGCAGAACCGGCTTCGGCCAGCGTTCTGTGAGCGGGCGGAGTCGCGTACCCTTCCCCGCCGCCATCACGACGGCATCCACCGGCTAGCCGAGCCCGAGTGAACGGACGGAGAGGAGACCTCGGGCACGGTCGGACGTGGTGAGGCTCCTGCGTAGACGGCGCTTCAGCTCGCGCAGTTCCTTGCGCGCCGCACCTGCCGCCTGCCGTGCACCTTCCGGCGGGCCGTACCGCGCGGCGGTCGCTGCCTGCGTGAAGCTGCCTGCGTCGACGCCGAGCTGATCGCTGACCGTGCCGCCCAACTCCCGGAAAGTCGCGGCTTGCAGCGGCGGGACCCGCTGGTCCTGGAGGAACTCCGCCAGCTCGCGCGCGCACGCGACCGCAATGCGACGTGGGTCACGCGTCAGATAGCGCAGCTTGCGACGTCCCGTCTTCATGAGGACGATGACTGCCGCCGCGCCGGCGGCCAGGAGGAAGAGGAAGAACAGCAGGCTTGGCGTGCGTTTCTTTTGCGCGGGGCTGACAGGACTGCCGATGCCGAGGGGAAGGTCTCCCGACCGAGGGTTCCGCCGCAGCCGGTCGCGCAGGTTGGCTCCAGTGCCGGCGCCGGTGCCGAACACCTCTCCGCCCTTGACGAGTCCCGCGAGCAGCTTCGCGGCGCCCTCGGCGTTGAATCCGCGCGAGGTCGAGCTGTAGGTCCCACTGAGACGCCCGCGCCCGGGCGTCGGATCGAACGGGAGCCAGCCGAACCCGCGGAACCACACTTCGACCCAGGTGTGGGCGTCGTGGTCGGTGACCTCCCAGAAATCATCGTGGTAATGCCCCGGGACGAAGCCCGCCGCCACGCGCGCCGGGATCCCGAGGAGCCGCAGCATCACTGCCATCGCTCCGGCGAAGTGCTGGCAGTACCCGCTCTTCGTGCCGAGGACGAAACCCACGAGAGGCGGCAGGCCCGGGGTCGCGCCGGGGTGCTCGGAGTACGTGAAGCCTCCAGTCGACCTGAGCCACGTCTCGAGCGCAACGGCCGCGGCGTACGGCGACCTCGTCTCCCCGGCCACCTGACGTGCCCGTTCGTACATGGTCGCGTAGGGGAGCAGTCGTCCCGTCAGCAATCTGGACAGGCGAGCGTCGCGCCCCGCCGTCGCGAACGGGGGCGCGGTCACTCCGGGTGCGAGATCCAGTTCCCGGCCCGGTCTGGTGAGCGCAGTTGGGTACGAGGGCGGTACCCGGACGAGCTCGGCCGGCGTCGGTCGTGGCGCGTAGCTCCAGACGGCGTAGCGCTGGTCTCGGTGAAGGCCGCCGATGACGCGGGAGACGCCCTGGCCTTCGTAAGCCGCGGCTTTGCCCAGGTCGTTGGAGACCGGGAGGCTTGCCCCGATCACATGGTTGTCCCGGAGAGCTACAACCGTGACCTCCTGGCGAAAGAGGTTCGAGCGCTTCCGTGCGGGCGCAGGCGTCAGCTCGCGACGCTGTCGCGCAGACTCGGGCCACACGTCCTCGAGCCAGTGCGTGCCGTCGAACCGGTCGAGCACCGTTGCACGCCAGTAGTACGACCGGTGGGGGGCGCGGATCGTGAGCACCGTCGTCCTCTTCTTCGGGAAGCTCACGCCTCCGTACTGGGCGTCCCAGAGGTACCTGACGCTCACAGCTTTCTGCGGACGCGTATAGAAGTCCCAGTGCTGCCAGTCGAGGAACGCGCTCTTCGCGACGGCCGGCGAGCTCGAGAGCGCCAGGGCCCCGCCGAGCACGGCACCCGCCGCGATCAGCGCCAGCCGGCTTGGTCGTGCGGTCATCCCTGCGAGCAGCGCGAGTGCCACCGCCAGGATGGCGAGCCCGCGGCCGAGCTCGTTGCCACCGGAAAGCAGCGTCGCGGGCCACCCCGCGGCGAGGAAGAAGAGCACAACGGCGAGGAGCGCCCTGCGCGCAGCGACGGCGAGCCCGACGGCAAGGGTGAATCCGAAGATCGCGACGAGGATGACGGCGTGCATCTGGGGATGCTCAGCCGGGTCGAACGGCACGCGGTAGTCGTAGAAGTCGAGGAAGCCGCGAGAGAACCGGGAGCCGAGCGGGCTGAAGAAGGCGTCCCCGCCCGGCCAGAGCGCCGACGGCGAGACTGAGAAGGCAACCCATGCGGCGAGCAGCGCGGACATCGCGATCGCCGTCAGTCGCAACCACAGCGGACGCAGGAGCACCGGTGCGATCGCGAGCAAGGCCAGCGCGAGCGGGCGGCCTCCTCCCGATCGAGGCTCCTCGAACCGAAGCCAGTCCACCGCGATCACGAGCGACGCCACCGCGGAGAGCAGGGCCGTCTTAAGCATGTGCGCTCGCAGTGGAGGGCTCGCCGGACAGGCAGGCTGCCAGGTCGTCGCCGGCGCGAATCACGGCCACGGGAATCCCCGCGGCCTGCAGGCGCAACAGAGCGGGTTCCGGGCGGAGCGCCGCACCGTTGAAGCTCGCGGGGTCGACAAAGGCGATCGACACCTTGCGGCGCGAGAGCGCACGCTGGATCAGCCGGTCGACGAGTGCGGGCTCGAGCCTCGCCGTCACGACCACCAGCTCGAGCGCGCGCGCAGCGGGACCGTCCTCTTCCGCAAGCAGCCGTGCGACCGACGTGTCGCCGGTCGCCTCGACGGCTGCGAGTAGCTCGAGCGCGCGACGCCAGTCCGCCGCGGGCGAGTGCACGTGCTGGACTTCACGCCGCTCGGAGTTGATGACCAGCACTCCTCGACGTCCACGTCGCACGTAGGCGTCGAGGATCGACCCAGCCGCCCGCACTTGCACGTCGAAGCTCTCCCCCACCACGGCCTTGGCGTCGGCGTCGAGCAGAACGGCGATCTCGTCACGCGGCGAGTCCTCGAGCTCCTTGACCATCAGCTGACCACGGCGCGCCGTCGAAGGCCAGTGCACGCGCCGCAAGGATTCGCCTTGCTCGTACTCGCGCACGCTGTGAAGCTCGAAGCCGCTGTGCCGGCGCAGGAGCAGGCGTTGGCCGTCATGTGAGCGTGTTCCGGACTCGGTGAAGAGCGGTCCCAGGCGGACCAGGCGCGGGTACACGAGCAGTGCGCCGGGTGGGGGCAGATGCACGATCGCCTGCTCGAGCGCGAACGGATCGGCGAGCTCGGCGCGCACGTCCTCGAATGCGTAGCGCCCGCGCGCGACTTTCTCCAGGACGTAGCGGACGCGCAGCCGCCGCCCGTTCCGTCTCAGGACATGCCGCTGCTCCCCAAGCCGCCCGACCCGTTCACTGAGCGTCACGGACGCCGGCAAGACGTTGCCGGTCGGACGGAGCTCGGCCACGACAGACACGTCATCGCCTTCGACGTGCTCACGCTCGCCCCACCCGTGTCTGACCTGGAACGGCCGGTCCGAGAGCCGCACCCAGACCCAAGCCACGCCGACGACCAGGAGCAGCCCGGTCGCGACCGGGTAGAGAGGCTTGGAGCCGAAAGCCCAGGCGGCGACGTAGACCCCGAAGCCGAGCGCGAAGATCACCCGACCGCGGTTCGTGAGCATCAGTGGTTCTGCCGGTCTCGCTGCCGAGTGCCTGGGTCGCGAGCATCAAGCGATGCGAGGACGCAGGGAGCCCTCGGGCTGGATTGTCGGAGGGCGACTGAGGACGCGGCAGCGCGCCGCGTGATCGCGGGCCAGGTGCCGGCGTGCGGGGCCGGCAGAGCCACTAGACCGGAACTGGGGTCTTGTCGAGCGTCTCGCGGACGATCTGCTCGCCGGTCAACCCGGTCGAGCGGGCCTCCGGAGCAAGGATCAACCGGTGGGCGAGCACGGCGACCGCGACCGCCTTGATGTCGTCCGGCTCGAGGAAGGTCCGGCCGTCGGCGAGCGCGCGCGCCTTCGCAACTCGGAGGATCGCTATGCCGGCGCGAGGGCTCGCGCCCAGGTAGAGACGCGAATCGCCACGAGTCGCTCGGAGGAGCGCCACCACGTAGCGGTTGAGGCTCTCCTCGACGAAGATCGCCTTCGCCTCGTCGGCCAGCGCGATCGCATCCGCGGCGTTCGCCACGGGCTCGAGCGCGTCGAGTGGCGGGTCCGCAGTCTGCTCCGTGAGCATCTTCGCCTCCTCCGACAGCGGCGGGTAGCCGATGGCGATCCGCATCGTGAACCGGTCGAGCTGCGCCTCTGGCAACGGATACGTCCCCTCGTACTCGATCGGGTTCTGGGTCGCCATGACCATGAATGGCCGGGCGAGCAGATTCGTGACACCGTCCGTCGTCACTTGCTGCTCCTGCATGCACTCCAGCAGAGCTGCCTGGGTCTTCGGTGACGCGCGGTTGATCTCGTCGACGAGCAGCAGGTTCGCGAACACAGGCCCCGGCCGGAACTCGAACTCGTTCGAGCGCTGGTTGAAGACATTCACGCCGGTGACGTCGGAGGGCAGCAGGTCGGGCGTGAACTGCATGCGTGAGAACGACACGTCCAGCGAGCGCGCGAGGGCCTTGGCGAGCATCGTCTTCCCAACCCCCGGAAAGTCCTCGAGGATGAGATGGCCCTCGCTGACGAGGCAGAGCACGCAGAGGCTGAGCGTCTCGTCGGGCGCATGAACGACTCGACCGAGGTTGTCGACGATCGCGCGGATCGTCTCCGCCGAAGGGATGCTCTCCAGGCTCTGGCTATCGGGCTTGCTCACGCAACAGCTCCTCCGCTGCATCTACGATCGCCGTCGCAATCTGGTCTTTCGGGGCCTTCGCGACCCGGCGCTCTCCGGCGGCCGTGATCAGGACGACCTCGTTGTCCCCGGCGTCGAAGCCGATGTCGCTGCGCGAGACGTCGTTGTAGACCATCAGGTCGACATGCTTGTGCTCCAGTTTCTCGCGCGCGCGCGCGAGGCCGCGATCTCCACGGTCGGCGGCGAAGCCGATCAGCACCTGACCGTCGGTTCGCCGCTCACCGAGCGTGCGCAGGACGTCGGCAGTCGGCTCGAGGGTCACCTGCCACGCCCGCTCGTCCTTGGGGCGCTTGCCCTCAGCCGCTTCTGCCGGCCGGTAGTCCGCGACGGCCGCGGCCATGAGCACCACGTCTGCGTCCCCGCGCGCGACGGCCTCGTCCATCATCGCCGCGGCCGTGGGGGTTTCGACCACCTCGACCCCGCGTGGCGGCGCAAGCGCGAGATTCGCAGCGAGCAGCGTGACCTCGGCGCCGCGTCTCCGCGCTTCCTCTGCGAGCGCGACGCCCATGCGGCCCGAGGACCGGTTACCGAGGAAACGGACTGCGTCGATGGGCTCACGGGTCCCGCCTGCGCTGACGAGCACGCGGCGGCCGGCGAGCGAATCGGACTCTCCGAGCAGTTCGCGGCTACGCCGGAAGATCTCCTCGGGCTCCGCCATCCGGCCTACTCCCCATTCGCCTTCGGCCGTCTCCCCTTCGTCGGGGCCGACGAACAGCACGCCGCAGGCCCGAAGAGCTTCGACGTTCGCCTGGGTCGCCAGGCTGGCCCACATACGCGGATTCATCGCCGGAGCAAGTAGAACGGGCCCGCGGTGAGCGAGCGCGGCCTCCGCGACGAGGTTGTCCGCAAGTCCGTGTGCGAGCTTGGCGAGCGTGTTCGCGGTCAGCGGCGCTACCACCAGCAGATCGGCTCGCGTCAGATGAACGTAGAGATCGTCGGAGGGTGACTGCCGGGCCAGCGCGAAGAAGGTCTCCGCTCTGACGAAGCGCTCCGCGCCGTGGGTGACCAGTGGGACGACCTCGTGTCCGCCTTTCACGAACAGGCGAACGAGATCGCAAGCCTTATAGGCGGCGATCCCCCCGGTGACGCCGACGAGCACTCGAGCCATGCCCGAATTCTGCCTTTTCGGCAAAGGAACGACCAGAAGCTGAGGAGAGCGCTACTTCGGGTACTTGTACTTGAGCTTGCCCTCGGCGACTTCCTCGAGGGCCATGGTCAAGTAGTTCTTCGAGCGCGATTCCACCAGGGGCGGCGGAGCCTGGTCGAAGCCGATGCCCTCACCGAGCTGGTGGTGGTAGTCGTTGATCTGGCGGGCCCTCTTGGCGGCGACGATGACGAGCGCATAGCGCGAGTCGACGCTTTCGAGGAGCTCATCGATGCGAGGATGGATCATGGACGGCTCATCGTACCTGCGGTCTGAAGTTCCCGGCGGACGATCTCTGTCAGCTCCTGCGCGGCCCGTTCGACGTCGTCGTTGACGATCGCATAGTCGAAGCGGTCCTTGAGCGTTTGTTGCTTGCGAGCAAGGTCGAGTCGAACCTGGATCTCGCCGGAGCTCTCCGTCGCCCGCTCGCGCAGACGCCGTTCGAGCTCTGCGAACGTCGGTGCATCGACGAAGATCGTGACCGAGCCGGGTATCGTCTCCTGCACGCGGAGCGCACCATCCGTTTCGAGATCGAGCAGCGGCACCTTGCCCTCCCCCTTTATTCGATCGATCTCCGAGCGCAGAGTGCCGGAGCGCGCGCCCCACGGAAGATCGACGTACTCGAGGAACTCCCCGTCCTCCACGAGCTGCTCGAACTTCTCGGGCGTGACGAACCAGTACTCGCGCCCGTCCTGCTCACCGGGGCGCTGCTCGCGCGTCGTCGCGGAAACGGCCAGCTTGAGCTCCGGCATCCGCTCGAGCAGGATCTTCTCGAGCGTGCCTTTGCCGGCGCCCGACGTGCCGGTGACGACGAGGACCAGCGGTCTACCGGTGGAAGAGGCCAATCAGCTCGGACCGCTGCCGGTCGGAGAGGCCTCCCACCGTCTTCGACTGACTGATCCGGCACATGTTCAGGAAGCGTGCCGCCTTTACCCGTCCGAATTTCGGGACCGCCATGAGCATGTCGAAGACCTTCGCGGTCGACACGTACTCCGGAGGGTTGCTGAGGATCTGCTCGATCTGGACGCGTCCGTCCTTGAGATCCTTCTTGAGCCTGGCTCGTCTGACACGGATGTCATTCGCTCTCTTCAACGCCTCCATGCGTTGGTCGAGCGAACGAATCGGTGCCTCGGCCTGGGTCTTGGACGACACCATGAGCGCGGGAGTCTAACAAGCGACCTGCGACGGTCAAGCCTCTATGTTTGCCGTTCTGAGCAGGCCTTTTGGGCCTAGACGCTCGACCTTTCGTCGAGAGTTGCCCCGGCGGACAACGTCTCTTCATGAGCAACTGCATATGCATCGTCGTATCCGTTCCATCCACGTGCGGCTGCGGCGGCATGCAACTCCGCGCGCACGCGTGCCGGTGCGTCCGGATCGGCAAAGAGCACGGTGCCAAGCGCCACGTGTTGCGCGCCCACGGCGATGAGCTCCAATGCGTCGAGACCTGTCTGCACGCCGCCCATACCAACGATTGGCATCTGCGTCGCTCGGTAGCACGTCGCGACGGCAGCGAGTGCGATCGGCTTCAAGGCGGGTCCCGAGAGGCCTCCTTGTCCGGGTCCCAGGACGGGCCGGAGCGTTTTACCGTCGAGCTTCAGTCCTCGGATCGTGTTCACGAGCGAAAGACCTTCTGCGCCGGCGGCCTGCGCGGCGCGCGCAACCTCCGCGATGTCCGGCACGGCCGGCGAAAGCTTGGCCCACAACGGCTTTCGTGTCGCGAGCCGCGACGCGCTGACGATCTCCGCTGCACTCTCGGCCGGCGCCTCGACGTTGGGGCACGACACGTTCAACTCGATCACGCCGACCTCCTCGTGATCATCCAGCCGCGAGCAGATGTCGGCGTAGTCGTCTGTCTCGAATCCGCCGACCGACACCCAGAGAGGCACGCCGAGCTCCGCGAGTTGCGGGAGGTTACGGGTGATGAAGCGGTCGATGCCCGGATTCGCCAGCCCGATGGAGTTGAGCATCCCGACGTCGGTTTCCGCGATGCGCACCGGCGTGTTCCCGTCGCGCGGGAGCGGCGTGACGGTTTTCGTCACGAACGCGTCGAGGCTGCGCGCGACGTCGGGCGCGATGAGCGCGTCGAGACAGCCCGAAGCGTTAAGCAGCACGGAGCACCGGCCCCTCGACGCAGAGGCGCTTGAGCTCCCCGCCGATCTCCACCGCGCAGCCGTAGCAGGCTCCGTAGCCACAGGCCATCGGCGCCTCCCAGGCCAGCTGGGCCGAGGGGGTCAACGCGCGCACCGCGTGCAGCATCGGCTCAGGGCCGCAGGCAAGGACGTCCATCCCGTCCGGAATCAGCTCCGTCACGAAGGTCGGCTCGACGCAGGCCTGCGCGTTCGGCACGAGCTCGGCAGCCTGGGCGTGGCGATCGGAACGGAAACCGAGCACCGCGGGCGGTCGTCCGAGCGCTTCGGACAGATAGGGCAACGGCGCGATGCCGATCCCGCCGCCGACGAGGAGCGGCCGTTCCAGCTCGAGATCGAACCCGTTCCCGAGCGGCCCGAGGACGTGGATGTCCTCGCCGCGCTCGAGCCGGCAGAGCGCCGCGGTCCCGGGCCCGATCGGATCGATGAGGAAGGCGAGCTCGCCGCGAGGCGCGAGGCAGAGGCTCATCGGCCGCGGCAGCAAGCGGCCGGGTGCCTCAAGCATGAAGAACTGTCCGGGAACGCCGGGGTCGACCCCGCCACGCGCGACACGGAGCAGCGTGTACGGGCCGACCTGATCGTTCGCAACGACGTTAAGCCGCTCGCGTCTCATGCTCGATGCGCTCCTGGAGCTCCTGCAGTGAGAGCGACTCCTCGCTGCGTGCGTTTGCGATTGCATGAACCGCCGCGGCCGCTCCGGAGAGCGTCGTGATGCACGGCACACGCGCCACGAGCGCGGCTTCGCGAATGAGATATCCGTCGGTCCGCGCGCCCGACCCCTGCGGGGTGTTGATCACGAGGTTGCAACGACCACGCCGGATGAGATCGACCACTGTCGGGCCCGCGCCCTCCTCGGTCACCTTGCGCACGCGTTCCACGTCGAGCCCTGCAGTGGCAAGGGTGTCCGCGGTGCCGGCGGTAGCCAGCAACTTGAACCCGAGCTCGGCGAGCCCACCGGCGACCCGGACGACCGCGCGCTTGTCCGTGTCGCGCACCGAGAGGAAAGCCGTGCCTGAGACGGGTAGCGGCCGGCCCGCGGCTCGCTCCGCCTTGGCGAACGCGGTCGGGAGATCGGCAGCGCTCGCCATCACCTCTCCCGTCGCGCGCATCTCGGGGCCGAGGACCGGGTCGGCACCGGGGAAGCGGGCAAACGGGAGCACCGCAGCCTTCACCGAGACATGTCCAAGGGACTGTCCCTCGAACAGGTCCAGCTCGGACAGGGGCGTGCCGGACATGACGCGGCAGGCAGCCTCGACGAGGTTCACGCCCGTCGCCTTCGACGCGAACGGAACCGTCCGCGAGGCACGCGGGTTCGCCTCGAGCACGTAGATGCTGTCCTCGACGACCGCGAGCTGCACGTTGATGAGCCCGACCACGCCGAGCGCGTGCGCGAGCCTCCGCACGATCTGACGGATGGCGACATCCTGCGCCGGGCTGAGAGAAGGCGCGGGCAACACGCAGGCGGAGTCTCCGGAGTGGACGCCTGCCTCTTCGACGTGCTGCATGACTGCGCCGATGTACGTGTCGGAGCCGTCGGAGACGGCGTCGACGTCGATCTCGATCGCACTCTCGACGAAGCGGTCGATCAGGACGGGGCCGTCGATCGCGCCGAGGTCGTCCGCCGAGTAGCAGACGCGCATCGCGCGCCCGCCGAGCACGTACGAAGGGCGGACGAGAACCGGGAAGCCGATGCGCTCGGCAATGGCGCGCGCCTCGTCTCCGCTTCGCGCGATCCCCCATTCCGGACAGCGAATCCCGAGCCGGTCGAGCAGGGCGCCGAACCGCTCGCGATCCTCGGCGACGTCCACCGCTTCGAACGCCGTCCCGATGATGCGGTGCCCGGCCGCCTCGAGCCCACGGGCCAGTTTCAGCGGGGTCTGGCCGCCGAACTGGATCGCCACGCCGTCTGGACGCTCCCGTTCGCACACCGCGAGCACTTCCTCCAGCCCGAGCGGCTCGAAGTAGAGCCTGTCCGAAGTGTCGTAGTCGGTGGAGACCGTCTCCGGGTTGCAGTTGACCATCACGGCTTCGTAGCCGAGCGCGCGGAAGCTCTGCGCCGCGTGCACGCAGCAGTAGTCGAACTCGATTCCCTGGCCGATGCGGTTCGGGCCGGAGCCGAGGATGACGACGCGCGGCTTCTCGCCGTGCGGCGGCGCCTCATCGGCCTCGCCCCAGGTCGAGTAGTAGTACGTCGAGGCAGCCTCCACCTCACCGGCGCACGAGTCGACACGGCGGTAGGCGGGACGCACGCCGCAGGCTCGGCGCTTTGCGCGAACAGCTTCCTCCGTGGCACCGCACTTCGCCCCGATGTCCGCGTCAGAGAAGCCCGCACGCTTGATCCGGAGAAAGTCGTCCGCGACCAGATCCCCGAGCTTCAGTTCGCCGAGCTCGCTCGCGAGCTCCACAGCAAACCAGGGATGGGCGCTCTCTGCGAGCTGCCAGATCTCCTCGCCGTCGAGCTCACGCGAGCGACGAGCCTTGCGAAACGCCTCGACGAAGGTGCGCCCGATGCCCATCGCCTCGCCGACCGACTTCATCTGCGTTCCGAGCGTCGTATCCGCGCCCGGGAACTTCTCGAACGCAAAGCGCGGGAACTTGACGACGACGTAGTCGAGCGTTGGTTCGAAGCTCGCCGGGGTGGTGCCGGTGAGATCGTTCGGGATCTCGTCCAGGGTGTAGCCGACGGCAAGCTTCGCGGCCACCTTGGCGATCGGGTAGCCGGTCGCCTTCGAGGCCAGG
>Ga0307320_10000085_pt1 | contig 32145 bp, 31 predicted proteins | sample ER_DNA_369_FD_194495 | JGI IMG/M metagenome (GOLD analysis project Ga0307320, IMG submission 194495) | Bulk soil microbial communities from the East River watershed near Crested Butte, Colorado, United States - ER_DNA_369 | ecosystem: Environmental > Terrestrial > Soil > Floodplain | place...
CTATGAGCCCGGCTCGACCCTCAAGGTCGTCACGGTCGCCGGAGCGCTCTCGGAGGGGCTCGTCACGCCCTCGACGGAGTTCACCCTGGCGCCCTCGATCCACGTCGCCGACCGGATCATCCACGAGGCCCACCGCGAGGGCACCGAGCGGATGACGGTCGCGGAGATCCTCTCGCGGTCGTCCAACGTCGGGACGATCACGCTGGCCGAGCTGCTTGGGCGGCAGCGGCTGGAGCGCTGGGTCGCGCGCTTCGGCTTCGGGAAGAAGACGGGGATCGACTTCCCCGGCGAGACCGCGGGAATTCTGCCCTTCTACTGGTCGGGCTCGACGATCGGCACGCTGCCGATCGGCCACGGGATCGCCGTGACCCCGATCCAGATGGCCTCCGCTTACGGCGCGATCGCGAACCGCGGCGTCTGGCTTCGGCCCCGGCTCGTCGCCGACCGGTCGCTCGGGACCGGACCGCACCGTCGCCGGGTGATGTCGCCGCACGTCGCCGACCAGCTGATGTCGATGCTGCGGGACGTCGTGATCGAGGGAACCGGGATCGAGGCCGAGATCGACGGTTACCAGGTCGCCGGCAAGACCGGGACCGCCGCCAAGCCCGACCCGAGCGGCGGCTACTCGAAGGAGCGCTACGTCGCCTCGTTCGTCGGCGTCGTCCCGGCGAGCGCACCGCGACTGGTCGTGCTCGTGACGGTGGACGAGCCGCACGGCGCGATCTGGGGCGGAGTCGTCGCGGCCCCGGCGTTCCAGGAGATCGCGCGGTTCGCGCTGCAGTACCTGGAGATCCCGCCGGACGCCACACCCTCCGGCCGCTAACGTCCCCTGCCGATGGATCTCGAGCGGCTGGTCACCGCGCTCGGGCCCCAGGAGGTCCGCGGAGGCGCCCCTCTCGACGTCACCGACCTCGCGTACGACACGCGCTCGGTTACGCCAGGGGCCCTGTTTTTCTGCGTGCCGGGGGAGCGGGCGGACGGGCACGACTTCGCGGCCGACGCCGTCGCGAGCGGCGCTGCCGCGCTGGTCGTGGAGCGCCCGCTCGACCTCGCCGTGCCGCAGCTGGTCGTGTCCTCGGCGCGGGCGGCGATGGCGGTCGCCGCCGACGAGTTCTTCGGCCGCCCGACGGCAGACCTGGTGCTGGCCGGCGTCACGGGGACGAACGGCAAGACGACGACGTCGTTCTTGATCTATTCGATCTTCCAGGCGGCGGGGATGCGGCCCGGCCTCGTCGGCACGATCGAGTCCCGCGTCGGCGGGGAGGTCCGGCCGGCGGTGCGAACCACACCAGAAGCGATCGACCTTCAGCGGAGCTTCAGGGAGATGCTCGACGCAGGCGATCGGAGCGCCGTCACCGAGGCCACCTCGCACGGCTCGGAGCTCGGCCGGCTCGAGCGGGTGCGCTTCAAGGCGCTCGCATTCACGAATCTGACCCAGGACCACCTCGACTTCCACGGGACGATGGAGCGCTACTACGAGGCGAAGCGACGACTCTTCACCGAGCACGAGCCGTTGCCGGCGGCCGCGATCAACGTCGACGACGAGTGGGGCAGGAAGCTCGGAGAGGAGCTCCGCCGCCTCGACCGCGCGCCGCTGCTGACCTACGGGCGCTCGGAGGACGCCGACCTGCGCAAGCACTCGTTCCAGACCGGCCTCGTCGGCCGGTTCAACACCGAGAACATCCTCGCCGCGTGGGCCGTGGCGCGCCTCGTCGGAGTTCCCGACGCCGCCGTCGCAGAGGGCGTGGAGCGGCTAGGCGGCGTGCCGGGGCGATTCGAGAGCGTCGACGAAGGACAGCCATTCCAAGTCATCGTCGACTACTCGCATACACCGGACTCGCTCGAGAACGTCCTGCGGGCGGCACGGGAGCTCACACAGCGGCGGGTGATCTGCGTCTTCGGCTGCGGGGGCGATCGGGATCGCGGCAAGCGCCCGATCATGGGCCGAATCGCGTCCGAGCTCGCCGACGTCGCGATTGTCACCTCCGACAACCCGCGGAGCGAGGAGCCGCAGGCGATCATCGACGAGATCCTCGCCGGCATCGTGGGGGCCGTCGAGGTCGAGCCCGACCGGCGCGCGGCAATCGAGCATGCGGTCGCGACGGCCGAGGCCGGCGACGTCGTCGTGATCGCCGGCAAGGGGCACGAGCAGGGGCAGGAGTTCGCCGACCGGAAGATCCCGTTCGACGACCGCGAAGTCGCGCGCGAGGCGCTCCGGCAGGTGTGGACGCCCGCGTGATCCCGGTGCCCCTCGACGAGGTGCGCCCGCTCGGTCGGGTGGAGGGCGACGCCGCCGCGGTGACAGGCGTGAAGATCGACTCGCGGTGCGTCGAGCCGGGCGATCTGTTCGTCGCCGTGCGGGGCGGCGTGAACCATCTCGATGACGCGCGGGAGAGAGGCGCCGCGGCGACGCTCGTGCCCGATGACGACTTCGTCGCGCTCGCTGTTCTCGGCCGCGCGGTGCGGGACCGCAGCTCAGCCGAGGTCGTCGGCATCACGGGCTCGACCGGCAAGACCTCGACGAAGGACATCCTCGCCGCCCTCGTCCGCCCTCACCGGAGGACCGTTGCCGCCGAGGCCAGCTTCAACGCCGAGCTCGGGGTGCCGTTGACGCTCGCGCGCCTGGAGCCGGACACGGAGCTGCTGATCGCCGAGCTGGCGATGCGTGGCTTCGGCCAGATCGCCGCACTCTGCAAGATCGCGCGGCCGACGTTGGGCGTGATCACGACGATCGGCCCGGTGCACCTCGAGTTCGTCGAATCGGTGGAGGGCGTCGCGCGGGCGAAGGCGGAGCTGCTCGACGCGCTTCCCGCCGGCGCGAAGGCCGTCGTCCCCGCGGCGTCGACGGAGCTCGCGCCGCACCTCCGGGCCGACCTCGAGGTGATTCGCGTCGGGGACGACGCCCGTTTGCTGTCGTTCGACGACGGACGCGTGGCGCTCGACCTCGGCGGCTCCCGGGTCGCCATCGAGACCCCGTTCCGCGCGGCGCACCAGGCGGAGAACACGCTCACCGCCGCGGCCGCGTACTGGGCGCTCGGCCTCCCGCTCGACCGGATCGGCGAGGGCGCCGCGAACATCGAGCTCTCGCGCCTCCGCGGCGAGGAGCTGCCGCTCGAGGGAGGTGGGGTCCTGATCAACGACTGCTGGAACGCCAATCCCGCCTCGATGGCCGCCGCGCTGCGCGACCTCTCGGCGAGGAACGGCGGCCGCCGAATCGCCGTCCTCGGCGGCATGGCCGAGCTGGGCCCCGACGGCCCGCGCTACCACCGTGAGATCGCCACGTTGACGGGCGACCTCGACGCGGTCGTCGGCGTCGGCGAGCTTGCCCGCGAGTACGGCCCCACCCACTGGGTCCCGGACGCCAAGGCGGCCGCGACGCTTCTCCGCGAGCTACTCGAGCCTGGCGACGTGGTGCTCGTCAAGGGCTCGCGTTCCGTAGGCCTCGAGGCCGTCGCAGCGAACTTGAACCTCTAATGGAACGAGTCCTCGCGGCGGGCCTTCTCGCCATGCTCATCTCGATCTTCGCCGGCCCGAAGTTCATCGAGTTCCTGCGCCGCAACGAGTTCGGCCAGATGATCCGGGAGGAGGGGCCGGCCGGCCACGCCGTCAAGCAGGGGACGCCGACGGCGGGCGGGATCCTGATCGTCTTCTCGATGACTCTGCCGTTCCTCGCGCTGAGCCACTACACGACCCAGGGGCTCACCGTGTTCGCGGTGACGATCGCCTGCGCCGCGATCGGCTTTGCCGACGACTACATCAAGGTCCATCACCGGCGGTCGCTCGGCCTCTCGGGGCGTTGGAAGCTGCTCCTGCTGGCCGGAATCACAGTCGGCGTGGGCTTCGCCGTCAACGACCTGAACTACGACACGTCCGTCTACGTGCCCGTCTTCGACTGGCGAATCCCGCTGACCTTCGGCTTCTTCCTCTTCCTGTTCCTGATCATCGCCGGCTCGGCCAACGGCGCGAATCTCACCGACGGAATCGACGGCCTGGCGATCGGCGTCGGGATCATCGCGCTGCTCACCTTCACGGCCATGAACGTGTTCACGTATATCCGGTCGAGCCAGGTCGCGACGGAGCAGGATCTGGCGGCGCTCGACCAGGCGATCCTCGGCGCATCGCTGATCGGCGGGGCGATCGGATTCCTCTGGTACAACGCCTTCCCCGCCGAGGTCTTCTTGGGCGACACCGGCTCGATGGCGATCGGCGGAGCGCTCGGCGGCTTCGCGATCATGAGCCAGAGCGAGCTGCTGCTCCTCCTCGTCGGGGGGATCTTCGTGATCGAGGCGCTGTCGGTGATCCTCCAGGTGCTGTCGTTCCGCTACCGGGGGCGCCGGATCTTCCTGATGGCGCCGATCCACCACCATTTCGAGATGAAGGCCTGGTCGGAAACGAAGATCATGGTGCGGTTCTGGATCGTCGCGGCCATCTTCTGCGCCGCCGGCTTCGCGCTCTACTACCAGTACCTCCGCGGCTTCCGGCCCGACCTCTTCGCCTCGTGAACGCGGTCGTCCTCGGCCTCGCCCGGTCGGGGCAGGCGGCGGCGCTGGCGCTCGCCCGCCGAGGGGATCGCGTCGTCGCCGTCGACCGGTCCGAGGAGGTCGAGACGGGCAGGCTCGAGGCCGCGGGTGTCGAAGTCCACCCCGGATCCGAGGAGGCCTCACTGCTGCAGGGAATCGACGTCCTGGTCAAGAGCCCGGGGGTGCCGTCCGATGCACCCCTCGTCACCGCTGCGCGGGCGCGTGGGGTCCCCGTCTGGAGCGAGGTCGAGCTCGGCGCGCGGCTGCTGCCGAACCCCATCCTCGGCGTCACCGGCACGAACGGGAAGACGACGACCTCCGAGCTCCTCGGCGCCATGCTCGGGGCACCCGTCGCCGGCAACGTCGGCCGCGCGCTAACCGAGCTCGTGGGCGAAGTCGACGACGACGACTGGATCGTCTGCGAGCTCTCGAGCTTTCAGCTCGAGGACATCCACGAGTTCCACCCGCGGATCGCCGTCCTCCTCAACCTCGAGCCCGACCACCTCGACCGTCACGGCACCTTCGAGGCCTACCGCGACGCGAAGCTGCGGATCTTCGAGAACCAGGGGGCGGACGACGTCGCCGTAGTGCCGGCGGGATTCCCGAACGTGGGCGAGGCCGGGCGCATGGAGTTCGCCGGCACGGACGAGCTTCCGACCGAGCCGCGCATCCCCGGGGCGCACAACCGCGAGAACGCCGCGGCTGCGACGGCTGCGGCGCGGGCGGCCGGCGTTCCCGACGAGCAGATCGCGGAGGCGCTCCGGACCTTCCCCGGCGTCCCGCACCGCCTCGAGGAGATCGCCGAGATCCGCGGCGTCCGGTTCGTGAACGACTCGAAGGCGACGAACGCCGCGGCCGCCCGCCGCGCGATCGCCTCGTACGAGGCCCCGTTGCACGTGATCCTCGGTGGCCTCGGGAAGAACGAGCGCTACGACGAGCTGGCGGCCGACCTGCGCGCCCGCGCCGCCCGCGCGTACCTGATCGGCGCGTCGGCTGACGAGCTCGCGTCCGCGCTGGACGTGCCGTACGATCGGAGCGGAAACCTCGCAGCCGCCGTCCGCGCAGCGGCCGCCGCCGCACAGCCCGGCGACGTCGTGCTCCTCTCGCCCGCGGCGGCGAGCTACGACCAGTTCGAGAACTACGAGTCGCGGGGCGACGAGTTCCGGCGGCTCGTCGAGGAGCTCCGGTGAGGAAGGGGCAGTTCGAGCAGCAGCTGCTCCTGTTGGTGACGCTCGCGCTCGTCGCCTTCGGGCTCGTGATGGTCTACAGCGCGACCTCGGCTTCGGCCGCGCTGGCGAACGGCGACTCGTCCTTCTACCTGCGCAAGCAGGGCCTCTACGCCGTCGCAGGTGTCGTGCTCCTGCTCGTCGCGCGGCGGCTGAACTACCGGACGCTCCGCCGCCTCGCGCCGATGCTGGTGCTGACGAGCATCGGCCTCCTCCTCGCCGTGCTCGTGATCGGCACGACCGTGAACGGCGCCAAGCGCTGGATCACGGTCGGGCCCGCGGTCTTCCAGCCCTCCGAGTTCGCGAAGCTCGCTCTGCTCGTCTTCGCGTGCGCCTACCTCGCCCGCCGCCCGGCGCCGCAGACGCTCAGCGAGCTGATCAAGCCGCTCGGGATCCTGACCGGGGTCGTCTGTGCGCTGCTCCTCGCCGAGCCCGACCTCGGCACCGCGATCACGATCACCGTCATGCTCGGCGGCGTACTCGTCGTGTCTGGCGCGCCGGGGCGCCTGCTCGCCTCGGCCGGAGGGATCGCCGTCTTCCTCGTCCTCGCCGCGGCGTGGTTCGAGCCCTATCGCCGCGCACGGCTGCTCAGCTTCCTCAACCCCTGGAGCGACGCCCAGGGTGCTGGATACCAGACCGTCCAGGCGATGATCGGCCTGGGCTCCGGCGGGATCTTCGGCGAGGGGCTCGGCCAGAGCGTCCTCAAGGCGAACTACCTGCCCGAGGCGCACACGGACATGATCTTCGCGATCATCGGCGAGGAGCTCGGGCTCGTCGGCGCCACGGCGCTGATCGCCGCCTATGCCGCCTTCTCGTACGCCGGTTTCCGCGTCGCGCTGACCTGCAAGGACCCCTTCGGGAAGCGGCTGGCAGCGGGGATCACGACGCTCGTCTGCGGCCAGGCCCTGATCAACATCGCGGCGGTGATGGGAGCCGCGCCGCTGACCGGAATCACGCTCCCCTTCGTCTCGTACGGCGGGTCGAGCCTCGTCGTCGGGCTCGCAGCGGTCGGGATCCTCCTTAACATCGCCGGCGACGATGGGCGAGCAACGTCAAGGTCCGACGTGTCTGATCGCAACCGGCGGAACCGCCGGCCACGTGCTCCCGGCGCTCGCGGTGGCGGAAGCGCTTCGCGAACGCGGCGCCGCCGTGACGTTCGCAGGGTCTCCCGGGCGATTTGAGGCCAAGCTCGTCCCCGAGGCGGGCTTCCAGTTCGATGCCTTCGAGGTCTCCGGGCTGCCGCGACGGCCCGGCCTGGCGCAGGTGCGCGCCGCCTTCCGCGCGGCGGGCGCCGTTCGCGCGTGCCGAGCGATCCTGCGCCGTCGCGGCCCGGACGTCGTGCTCGGCGGCGGCGGGTACGTTGCGGGGCCGATGGTGCTTGCGGCGGCAGGGCGACGGATTCCGACGGCGCTGATGGAGGCGGACGCACACCTCGGGCTCGCGAACCGGCTCGCTGCGCCGTTCGCGCGCCGCGTATTCCTCGCGTTTCCGATCGAGGGGCGGTCCGGCGGCCGCTACCGCGTCACTGGGCGGCCCATTCCGTCCGCCTCGCGGGTAAAGGTCACCAAGGAGGAGGCGCGGAGGCAGTTCTTCCTCGAGGACGGCCCGGTGCTGCTCGTTTTCGGCGGGAGCCAGGGCGCGCGGAGCCTCAACGAGCTCGCGGTCGAGAGCTTCGGCTCCGCGGGGCCGCAGGTGCTCCACCTGAGCGGCGAGCGCGACTTCGAGTCGCTGGCCGGACGGGTCTCGCGGTCGGACTACCGGCTGCTGCCCTTCGTCCCGGAGTTCGGCGCGGCGCTGGCCGCCGCCGACCTCGTCCTCGCCCGCGCGGGCGGCTCGGTGTGGGAGCTCGCCGCTGCGGGCCTCCCTGCGGTGCTCGTCCCGTACCCATTCGCAACCGCGGATCACCAGACGACGAACGCGCGCTACTTCGAGCAGGCGGGCGGCGCGGCGCTCGTCCCGGAGACCGAGCTCGAGCGGGTGCCGGAGCTGATCCGCTCGCTGCTCGCCGACCCGGAGCGGCTGAAGCGGATGAGCGAGTCGATGCAGCGCGTGGCCCGCCCGCACGCAGCAGAGGAGATCGCGGAGGAGCTGATCGCCCTTGCGGCCGCTCGAGGGTAGGCGGCTCTTCTTCGTCGGGATCGGCGGCGCCGGCCTCTCGGGGTACGCGCTGCTCGCGGACGCCTGGGGCGCCGAGGTGTCCGGGTGGGACCGGTACGAGACGCCGTACCTCGAGCATGTCCGTGACGCCGGGATTCCGGTCGAGATCGGCGAGCAGGTGACGGCGGCGCCCGCGGGGGCGGAGACGGTCGTGTCGACGGCCTTCGCCGGGCAGGCCCGGGGGAGGACGCGGGCCGAGTTCCTCGCCGAGCTCGTCTCGCTCCAGGATTCGATCGTCGTCTCCGGCGCCCATGGCAAGACGACGACGGCCGCGATGGTCGCGTTCGTCCTCGACCGCCTCGGCCGCGACCCGTCGTTCCTGATCGGGGCCGACGTGCCGCAGCTCGGCGGGAACGCGCGGGCGGGTTCCGGCTGGCTCGTGGTCGAGGGCGACGAGTCCGACCGGACGGTCGAGCACCTTCGCCCGAAGATCGCAGTGGTCACGAACGTCGACCTCGACCACCACAGCGAGTTCCGCTCCCGCGCCGAGGTCGAGGCGCTGTTCGAGCGCTGGCTTGCGGAGGTGCCGACCGTGGTGCGCGGCGACGGGCTCGACCCGTACGACGGCGAGCTCATCCTGCCCGGCGAGCACAACCGGCGGAACGCCGCCGCGGCGCTCGCCGCGCTCGAGGCGGCCGGGGTGGATCCCGGTGAGGCGTGGCCGCAGCTGCGGGACTTCCGCGGCGCAGGGCGGCGGCTGCAGGAGGTCGGCGTCGCCGGCGACGTTCGCGTCGTGGACGACTACGCCCATCACCCGGCCGAGATCGCCGTCACGCTCCGAACTCTGCGCGAGCAGACCGCGGGGCGGGTGCTGGCCCTGTTCCAGCCGCACCTCTTCTCGCGCACACGTCACCTCGCGCGCGAGACGGCCGCGGCGCTCGCGGCGGCCGACGTCGTGGCGGTGACCGAGATCTATCCGGCGCGGGAGGAGCCGGTCGAGGGCGTGAGCGGAAAGCTCGTCGTGGATGCGTTGTCGGAGCTGCGGCCGGGGATGACGATCGGCTGGACGCCGTCCGTCGAGGACGGAGCGCGATTCGTCGCAGGCCGCGCGCGGGGCGGGGACGTCGTCGCGACGATCGGTGCGGGCGACGTCGACCGCGCCGCCGGCCTCGTGCTGGACCACCTGTCGTGATCGAGGAGAACGTCCCGCTTTCGCGGTTCACCACTCTCGGCACCGGCGGGCCGGCGCGCTGGTTCGCCCGGCCCGAGACCGAGGAGGAGCTCGAGCGGGCACTCGCCTGGGCGGCCGAGCGCGAGGTGCCGGTGTCGGTGGTCGGGCTCGGCTCGAACCTGCTTGTCGCCGACGGGGGAGTCGAGGGACTCGTCCTGAGGCTCTCGGGCGAGCTCGCGAAGGCGGCGGTGGAAGGCGAACAACTGCTGGCCGGCGGCGGCGCGCCGCTCGCGGTGTGCCTCCATCGAGCGCGCACTGCCGAGCTCGGGGGCTTCGAGTTTGCCTGCGCCATACCCGGCACGGTCGGCGGCAGCGTCTGGATGAACGCCGGTGCGTACGGCGGCGACATCGCCGGGGTGCTCGCGCGTGCGCTCGTTGTCTCCGCCGACGGTGCGTCGTGGCGGTCCCCGGGAGAGCTCGGCCTCGAGTACCGGCGCTCCGGCCTTCACTCAGGGGAAGTCGTGGCCGGCGCGGAGTTCGCGCTGACGCCGCGACCTGCGGAGGAGATCAAGGCCAGGGTCGGAGAGATGCAAGCTCGGCGGAAGGCGGCGCAGCCGACGAACAAGCGCACCTTCGGCAGCGTCTTCAAGAACCCGGACCACGAGCTGACCGCCGGGCGGATGCTCGAGGCCGCCGGCTTGCGGGGGCACAGGATCGGCGGCGCGCAGATCTCGCCGCGCCACGCGAACTTCATCGAGAACGCCGACGACGCGCGCTCGGCGGAGGCCGTGGCGCTGATGACGGAGGCCCGCCGGCGGGCGCTGGAGCGGTTCGGCGTGAGGCTCGAGCACGAAGTGCAGTTCCTCGGGCCGCTCGAGCTCCCGGCGCTGTAGGAGCGGTCCCGGCTGCGGCGAACGTTGGGGCGTGGCCCGAGGACGACAGGTAGCCGCTGCTCGCGCCGAGGCGCGTGCGGCGAGTCCAGCCCTGCAGCTGCTGCCGTCTGGCCGGTCGCTGGCGATCGGGTTCGGCCTCCTCGCCGCCGCGTTCGTGCTTTACCTCGGCGCCCGCGAAACCTCCGTGTTCGCCGTGCGCTCGATCGAGGTCGAGACGGAGCCCGCGGGCCACGCGCGCCTCGTAGCGCGCGCGCTGGGGCCGCTCGAGGGCACCAGCCTGATGAAGGTCGACGAGGCGACGATCGCCAGGCGTCTCGACAGACTCCCGCACGTCCACCTGCTCGGCTACGACCGGTCCTTCCCGAGCGGTCTCCGCGTCCACGTCAGCGTCGAGCGGCCCGTCGCCGTCCTGCGCCGCGGCGACGAGAACTGGCTCGTCTCCGGGCAGGGCCGCGTCTTGCGCAAGCTTGAGCAACGGCTCCGCCGACCCTTGCCGGTCGTCTGGCTGCCGCGGAACGCCGATCCGGAGATCGGCGGCATCGTCCGGACGCGGGAACCGGCGCGCGGCGTTGCCGCGCTGGCCACCGTCCGGGCGTCAGCCCCCGGCTTCTCCCGCCGCATCTGGTACGTGAAGGAAGGCGAGGACGGCGGACTGACGATGGTGCTCCGTGATCGGTTCGAGCTTCGCCTCGGCGAGAGCACCGACCTCGCGCTCAAGGTGAAGGTTGCCCGGCAGGTGCTTGCGGCGGTCCGGGCGACCGGCGCTGCCGCGTCGTACGTGGACGTCGCCGTACCGGAGCGTCCCGTCGCGGGGACGACTCTCAACTCTCAGATCGAGCCTTAGACTTCATCGCCGTCTGCGGCGTTGACAGCGGGGTGGACCGGCCATACCCTGGGGCTGGCCGGAGCTACCGCAACGGCGAAGCTACACTCGAGCTTGAGGTGGAGGGACGTTGAGCGTGCGTGACCAAACAGGCAACTACCTTGCGGTGATCAAGGTCGCCGGCGTCGGCGGCGGCGGTTCCAACGCGGTCAGCCGGATGGTCGACGCAGGCCTCAGCGGCGTCGAGTTCATCGCTGCGAACACCGACGCGCAGGCGTTGCTCGGCGTCGACTCCGACGTGAAGGTGCAGATCGGCGCGGAGTCCACGCGCGGCCTCGGCGCAGGGGCGAATCCGGAAGTCGGCAAGGGCGCGGCGCAGGAGAGCCGCGACGAGCTGAAGGAAGTCCTGAAAGGCGCTGACATGGTGTTCATCACCGCCGGGGAGGGGGGCGGCACCGGGACGGGCGCGGCGCCGATCGTCGCGGAGATCTCGAAGCACGATCTGGGCGCGCTGACCGTCGGCGTCGTCACCCGGCCGTTCGGGTTCGAGGGACGCCGCCGCGCCGAGCAGGCGCACATCGGGATCGAGGAGCTCCGCGAGCAGGTCGACACGCTGATCGTGATCGAGAACGACCGCCTGCTCCAGGTGGTCGAGAAGCGGACCTCGATCGTCGAGGCGTTCCGGATGGCGGACGACATCCTCCGCCAGGGCGTCCAGGGGATCACCGACCTGATCACCGTTCCCGGGATCGTCAACCTCGACTTCGCCGACGTGCGGGCGATCATGACCGAGGCCGGCTCGGCGCTGATGGGGATCGGCACCGCCTCCGGCGAGAACCGCGCCGCCGAGGCGGCGCACACGGCCGTCTCCTCGCCGCTGCTCGAGTCGTCGATCGAGGGCGCCACCGGGATCCTGCTGAACATCAGCGGGCCGCCCGAGATGGGGCTGTTCGAGGTCAACGAGGCAGCCGAGGTCGTCACGAGCGCCGCGGACCAGAACGCGAACGTGATCTTCGGTGCGGTGATCGACGAGTCGCTGAAGGACGCCGTGCGGGTCACCGTGATCGCCACCGGGTTCGGCCCGGGCGCGCATCGCCGCCGCCGTCGCGCAACCGTCGAGGAAGAGGCTCCGGCCCAACGCCCCGAACAGGGCGAGCAGGAGGGCTTCGAGGTCCCGCGGGACGTGCTCGAGGTCCCCTCGTTCCTCCGCGACTGAGCGTCGCGGGGCGGTCCTGAGGCGCCGACTCGGCGGCGCCGACCGAGCACCTGCCGGCTTCGCCGGCGCGGGCGGTGGCTTTGCTGCTCGGTAGCATCCGCGCGTCATGCAGACGCTCCGCCGAACCCCGCTCTACGAGCGGCACCGCGCGCTGAACGCGCGCATGGTGTCCTTTGCCGGCTGGGAGATGCCGGTGCAGTACGAGGGCGTGATCCCGGAGCACAAGGCGGTCCGCTCCGATGCCGGCGTCTTCGACGTCTCGCACATGGGCGAGCTCGAGGTCGAAGGGCCGAGGGCGCACGAGTTCCTCCAGTCGATGCTCTCGAACGACCTCGACAAGGTCGAGCCGGGTGGAGCCCAGTACACGCTGCTCACGAACGGGCGCGGCGGGATCATCGACGACCTGATCGCGTATCGGCTCGAGCCGGGGCGCTACCTGCTGATCGTCAACGCCTCAAACCGTGAGGCGGTCTACGAGTCGCTGAAGGAGCGGGAGCTCTCGGGCTCGGACGTCCGCGACGTCTCGGACGACTACGCGCTCCTTGCCGTCCAGGGACCCCGGTCGCTCGAGCGGCTCGGCCTGGACGCGGCGCCCTCCTTCACCTTCGCCATGGGCGAGCTCGACGGGATCGAGGTGATGGTCAACCGCACCGGGTACACGGGCGAGCAGGGCGTGGAGCTGATGGTGCCGGCGGAGGACGCGGAGGAGCTCTGGGACCGCGTGCTCGAGCGTGGCGTCGTCCCCGCCGGTCTCGGAGCGCGCGACACGCTCCGGCTCGAGGTTTGCTTCCCGCTGCACGGCAACGACATCGGGCCCGACACCGATGCGATCTCCGCCGGCCTCGGGTGGGCGAGCGCGCTCGACAAGGACTTCACCGGCGTCGAGGAGCTGCGGCGGATCAAGCAGGAGGGGCCGCAGCGGAAACTCGTGCCCTTCGAGATGGAAGGTGCCGGAATCCCACGCCAGGGCATGGCGATCGCGGGCGGCGGCGAGGTCACCTCCGGGACGCACTCGCCGATGCTCGACAAGGGGATCGGCATGGGCTACGTGCCGGTCGCGCAGGCCGAGCCCGGCACCGAGCTCTCGGTCGACGTCCGCGGCAGGGAGCGGCCGGCCCGCGTGGTGACGAAGCCGATCTACAAGCGACAGGAGGGTTGATGGCGGCCGAGGAGAGCTACCCCGACGACATTCGCTACCACCGCGAACATGACTGGGCGCGGATCGAGGGCGACGAGGCGGTGCTGGGGATCACCTGGTACGCGCAGGACGCACTCGGGGAGCTCGTCCACTACGAGCCGCCGGAGCAGGGGGCGACGGTGTCGAGAGGAACGCCATACGGCGAGGTCGAGTCCGTCAAGGCGGTCTCCGACGTGATCGCGCCGATCTCGGGCGAAGTGCTCGAGGTGAATAAAGCCGTGGTGGACGCGCCGGAGACGGTGAACGAGGACCCGTATGGCAACGGCTGGCTGATCCGGATCCGGCTCAGCGACCCTGCGGAGGCCGAGCAGCTGCTCGACGCCGCTGCGTACCGCGAGGTGCTCGCCGAGCAGTGACCTACGTCTGCCTCACCGACGCCGACCGGGAGGAGATGCTCGCGACGATCGGCGTCTCGTCGGTCGAGGAGCTCTTCCGCGACATCCCCGAGGGGGTCCGGCTGAAGCGGGAGCTCGACCTCGACGACCCGCTCTCCGAGCTCGAGATCGTCCAGCGGCTCGAGCGGCTCGCGGCGCGGAACGTCCCCGCCGGCGAGGAGATCTCGTTCCTCGGCGCAGGCGTCTACGACCACTATGTCCCGGCGATCGTCGACGCGATCCTCGAGCGCGGCGAGTTCCTGACCGCGTACACGCCGTACCAGCCGGAGCTGAGCCAGGGCGTGCTCCAGGCGCTCTTCGAGTACCAGACGGTGATCTGCGAGCTGACCGGGATGGACGTGTCCAACGCCTCCGGCTACGACGGGACCACCGTCGCCGCCGACGCCTGCTACATCGCGAAGCACGCCACCGGCCGCAGCAAGGTCGTCCTGGCAGAGTCGCTCAACCCGCAGGTGCGGCAGGTCGTCCGGACGTACGCGCCGGGCTTCGGGCTCGAGGTCGTCGACGTCCCGCACCGGGAAGGTGTCACCGACCCCGAGGAGCTCCGCGCCGCGGCCGAGGGCGCCGCCGCCGTGATCTTCCAGCAGCCGAACTTCTTCGGCTGTCTCGAGCCGGCGCCGGAGCTCGCCGCCGCCGCGAACGACGCGGGCGCGCTGCCCGTCGCCCACGTCGACCCGGTCTCGCTCGGGGTGCTCGAGGCACCGGGTGCGTACGGCTGCGCGATCGCGATCGGCGAGGGTCAGGGCGCCGGCAACCCGCTGGCCTTCGGCGGGCCGCACTACGGGTTCATCGCCGCGCGGGAGGAGTTCACGCGGCGGATGCCCGGCCGCATCGTCGGGGAAACGACCGACGTGGACGGGAACCGCGGCTACGTCCTGACCCTGCAGACCCGCGAGCAGCACATCCGGCGCGAGAAGGCGACGTCGAACATCACCACGAACCAGACCCTGCTAGCGCTGGGCGGCCTGATCCACCTGTGCTGGCTCGGCCCGCAGGGGCTGCGCGAGCTGGGGGAGACCTGCATGAGCCTCGCGGAGCACACGAAGGACCGGCTCGGCCTCCAGCCGGTGTTTCCCGAACGGACAACTTTCAAGGAGTTTGCCGTGCGCATCGGACGGCCCGCCGTCGAGGCGATCCGGGCGGCGCGCACACGGGGCGTCCATCCCGGCTACCCGCTCGGCAGGGACTACGAGGGCATGGACGACGTGCTCCTCGTCGCCGTGACCGAGAAGCGGACGCTCGACGAGATCGAGGCGCTCGCAGGGGCGCTCGCCGCATGAAGCTGATCTTCGAGCGCTCGCGGGAAGGCCGGCGCGCGGCCACGGTGCCGAGGCCCGACGGGCTCGCCAGGGCTGAGGCGCCGCAGGAGCTCCGCCGCCGGCGGCCGCCGCGCCTGCCGGAGATCCCCGAGAACGAGATCGTTCGGCACTTCACGAAGCTGACCACGCGCAACTTCGGAATCGACACGGGTTTCTACCCGCTCGGCTCCTGCACGATGAAGTACAACCCGCGCGTCAACGAGCGCGTCGCCGCACTGCCAGGCTTCCGCGACCTCCACCCGCTCCAGGACGAGGAGGGCTCGCAGGGGGCCCTCGAGCTGATGGTCGAGCTGCAGGAGATCCTCGCCGAGGTGACGGGCCTCGACGCGGTCTCGCTCCAGCCGGCGGCCGGCTCCCAGGGCGAGCTCACCGGCCTGATGCTGATGCGCGCCTACTTCGCCGACCGCGGTGAGGGCGACCGCCGGAGGAAGATCGTCGTCGCGGACACCGCGCATGGGACGAACCCGGCGAGCGTGACGATGGCGGGGTACGAGCTCGTCAAGGTCGACACCGACAAGCGCGGGAACATCGATCTCGACGACCTCCGTGCCAAGGTCGACGACGAGACGGCGGGCCTGATGCTGACGAATCCGTCGACGCTCGGTCTCTTCGACGAGCACATCGAGGAGATCGCGCGGATCTTCCACGAGAGCGGCGGGCTCCTCTACTACGACGGCGCCAACCTGAACGCCGTCTGCGGCATCTCACGCCCGGGCGACATGGGGTTCGACATCGTCCACATCAACCTCCACAAGACGTTCTCGCAGCCGCACGGAGGCGGCGGCCCCGGCGGCGGGCCGATCGCGGTGCGCCGCCGCCTCGAGCCGTACCTCCCGGTCCCCGCGGTCGTCCGCGACGGCCGGCGGTACCGCCTCGAGTTCGACCGTCCGAAGTCGATCGGCAAGGTGCGCGCCTTCACCGGGCCGTTCGGCGTCTTCGTCCGCTCGTACGCCTTCATCCTCGCCTGGGGCCGGGAGCTGAAGACGATGTCCGAGGACGCGGTCCTGAACGCCAACTACCTGCTCGCGCGCCTCAGAGACGCCTACGAGCTGCCGTACGACCGGCTCTGCATGCACGAGTTCGTGCTCTCGGCGCGGAACCTCAAGCGCGAGCACGGCATCACCGCCCTCGACGTCGCCAAGCGGCTGATGGACTACGACTTCCACCCGCCGACGATCTACTTCCCGCTGGTCGTGCCCGAGGCGCTGATGATCGAGCCGACGGAGACGGAGACCAAGGAGACGCTGGACGAGTTCGCCGACGCGATGACCGCGATCGCGCGCGAGGCGGCCGAGGACCCCGACGTGATCAAGTCGGCGCCGCACAACCGGCCGGTCAAGCGGCTCGACGAGGTCAAGGCGGCGAAGCGCGCGGTCGTCCGTTACCGCTTCGAGGACCACCCGGACCTCGCCGCCGAACCGACGGCGTCGGCGGCGACGGAAGCTCCGAAAGGCGTCTAGCTCTAACTACAGCAGGTCGAGGTCGTCTTCGACCACCGGCCGCCGGCGGTAGAGGACGTAGATGCCCAGCGCGACCATCGGGATCATCAGCAGGAGCTTGAGGTCCGCCCAGGCCGCTGCGAACCAGACGACGCCGATACAGACATATGCCCCCCGACGCACCAGCTGGTCGTCGCGGACGAGTTGCCACAGAGAAGCAGCGGTTTCGGACATGCGCTTCTCCTTTCGCTTCGTCGTTCCATCGGCGGCGCTCACTCGCACTCCGATCCCTCGGACGGTGAGAATGCGGGGGTGAGTGCGATTCTGGGCGCTCTCTACCGCGGGGACCGCGACGCCGCCGGGGAAGCGGCCGCCGGTGCCGAGCTGGACGTGCTGGAGGCTGCTGCGCTCGGCGACGGCGATCGGGTCCGGGAGCTGGTCTCGGCCGACCGGGAGCTCGTCGCGCTGCGCTCGCCCGACGGCTTCACCGCGCTCCACTACGCGGCGTTCTTCGGCACCGCCGACGCCGCCCGCGTCCTGCTCGAGCACGGCGCCGATCCCGGCGCCGTGGCGGAGAACGACATGCGCGTACAGCCGCTCCACAGCGCCGCGGCAGTCGACGCGAACGAGACGGCGCGCCTGCTCCTCGACGCCGGGTCGGACCCGAACGCCGTGCAGGAAGGCGGCTTCCGCCCGATCGACGCCGCTGTGCAGAACGGGAACGACGAGCTCTACGCGCTCTTGCTCGAGCGCGGGGCCGAGCCGCCGGCCCCGTCGGAGTAGCGCCCCGCCAGCTTCTGCAGGGTCCTCACCATCTCCCGGATCGCCGGCGGCGGCAGCCTGCCGGGGAGCGTCACGGTGAAGACGTCGCGCTTCGGGCCGTCGGGCTTGAGCGGGCGGACGGCGATGTCCCGCCTCGCGCGCGGCACCGAGAAGCTCGAGATCATCGTCACCCCGATGCCGAGCGCGACGAGGCCCTGCGTGATCTCCGCGTGGTCGCTCAGCGCGACGATCCGCGGTTCGAACCCGGCCGCCAGGCACGCCTGATACGTGATCCCGGCCGGGCCTGCCTGCACCGCCTGGATCCAGCCGTCGTCGGCGAGGTCGCGGAGGCGGATCGCCTCCTTGCCGGCCAGCGGGTGGTCCTTCGCGACGGCGACCAAGAGCGGATCGAGCATCAGGAGCTCGGCCTCGAGATCCGCCCACTCCTCGGGGGGCGGCCGGCCGTGTTCCCGGAAGGCGAGCGCCAGGTCGACCTCGCCCGCACGGAGACGGCGCAGGCCCGCGTTCGTCCCGGACTCGACGAAGGTGAGCTCGACCGCCGGGTGCCTCCTGCGGAACTCCTGTAGGGCGTCGAGGACGATCGTGGAGGCTGCCGTTGGGAAGGCGGTCATCCGGAGGCGCCCGCCGCCGAGCGTCGCGATCGCCTCGATCTCTGCCTCGGCCGCGGCGAGGTGGCCGGCGATCGCCTCGGCCCGCTCGACCGCGACCCGGCCCGCCTCCGTGAGGCGCAGACCTCGCGGCGTCCGCTCGATCAGCCGGACGCGGGCCTCCTCCTCGAGCTTCGCGATCTGCCGCGACACGGCCGGCTGCGTCAGGTACAGGGCCGCCGCCGCGCCGGAGAAGGAGCCGTGGCGGACGACCTCGCGGAGCAGTGCGAGCCGGCGTGGATCAAGCATGCCGAAATGTTATCGCGACAGGCGCAATCGTCATTGCGAGGAATACGTGGCGTGACGACACTCGGGGCGTGTTCAGGCGCATCTTCGGCGGCGAGGTCGATCCGATCCTCAAGCCGGTCCTCGTCTCCGTCGGCTTTGGGGCCCTCGGTCAGTTCGCCTTCTTCGCCTTCTTCGCCGTCTGGGCACTGACGCAGCAGGACGCGCCGGCCACACACGTCGGCCTCGCGTACTCGTGCTCCGCGCTCGCCGCGGTTGGCGGGAGCCTCCTCGGCGGCCGCGTCTCCGACCGGGTCGGCCGCCAGCCCGTGATCTTCGCCGGGGCGACCCTCCAGGCGCTCGCTGCGCTGCTGCTGGTGCCGGACCTTCCGCTCGAGCTTGCGTACGGCGTGCTCGTCACGATGGGGTTCAGCCAGCCGATCCGGGGAACCGCGCAGCGCGCGCTTCTCGCCGACCTGGTCGGGGACGACCGGCGTGAGGAGGCGTTCGGCGCGTTCAGGGTCGTCCTGAACGCCGGGGCGACGCTCGGCCCGGTCGTCGGCGCCGCGCTGGTCAGCTGGCGCTGGGACTCCCTTTTCGCGGCGATCACGATCGCCTTCGCGCTGTCGTCGCTCGCCGCCCTGCGGCTGCCGGAGAGCGCCCGAGGGCCGGTGACGACAGGGCCGTCGCCGTCGGTGCTGCCACTGCTCGGTGATCGCGCGTTCCTCGCCGTCTTCGCCGCGACCCTCGGAGGCTGGTGCACGTACAGCGCCTTCGAGCTCTTGACGCCGATCTCGCTGACGCAGAGCCACGGCCTCGAGCCGGCGACCTGGGGCCTGCTCTACGCGCTGAACCCCATCGTAATCGTGCTGCTCCAGCTCCGCGTCACACGCTGGGCGTCGTTTGCCTCTCGCGGCGCCCGCCTCGCCGCCGGGGTGCTCCTGATGGGAACGCCGTACTTCCTGCTCGAGCTGAACGACGCGCTGGCGGTGATTGTGGCCGTCCTGCTCGTGGTCGTTCTCGGCGAGATGCTGTGGGCGCCGGCGTCCGAGGCGCTCGTCGCGGGGCTGGCGCCGCCCGGCCTGCGCGGCGTCTACCTGGGCACGGCGAACGCGGCGAGCTGGGGCGGCATGGCGGTCGCGCCGGCGATCGGGCTCCAGGCGCGCGCGGGGTTCGGCGAGCGGGGGATGTGGCTGCTCGTCGCCGCGATCGCCTTCGGCGGTGCGATCCTCTACCTCGTCGCCGCCCGCCGCGCTCAGCAAGAATCCGGGCGTGATCGATCTCCGCTCGGACACGAAGACGAAGCCGACCCCCGGGATGCGCCGGGCGATCGCCGAGGCGGAGGTCGGGGACGAGCAGCGACGCGAAGACCCGACCGTCAACCTGCTCGAGCAACGGGTCGCTGAGCTCCTCGGGCACGAGGAGGCCGTCTACGTCCCGACGGCGACCATGGCCAACGAGATCGCGCTGCGGCTCCACGGGGAGCCGGGGGACGAGGTGATCTGCGAGGAGCACCAGCACATCCTCATCGCCGAGCTCGGCGGCCCCGCCGCCCACAGCGGGCTCCAGACACGTGGGCTTCCGGGCAACGCCGGCCGCATCTCGCCCGAGCAGATCCGCCGGTATGCGAACACCGTGCTCGAGCACCACATGCCGCTGACGCGGATGGTCTCGATCGAGAACACCCACAACGCCTCGGGCGGGCGCGTCTGGACGCTGGAGGAGCTCGAGGCCGTGGCGGACACATGCCGCGAGCTCGGCCTCCGGCTCCACCTCGACGGCGCGCGGCTCTTCAACGCGGCCGTCGCGTCGGGTGTTCCGGCGGCGCAGATCGCCCGGCACGCCGACACCGTCACGATCTGCCTTTCCAAGGGACTCGGCTGCCCGCTCGGAGCGCTCGTGGCCGGCTCGTCCGAGCTGATGCGGCGAGCGCGCCGCTACAAGCACCTCTTCGGCGGCGCGATGCGGCAGGCCGGGATCGTCGCGGCGGCCGGGGTGTACGCGCTCGACCACCACGTCGACCGTCTGGCGGAGGACCACACGCGGGCGAAGCGACTCGCCGACGGTCTCGCCGCCGCAGGCATGCCGGTCCAGCCGGAGAACGTCGAGACGAACTTCGTCCAGATCGACGTGGAACCGCTCGGTCTGACGGCGGCGGACGCCCTCGAGCGGTTGCACCAGGTGGGCGTCGGGCTCTCGGCGACCGTGGACCCCACCCGACTTCGCGCCGTGACACACCTCGACGTCTCCGACGACGACATCGACCGGGCGATCGACCTCGTGCCCGAAGCGCTGGGAGTACTTGCCCGAGCCTGAAGTTCCCGCGGCCGAGCTCGAGCGGATCATCCGCACGGCGCAGGCCGAGCACCGGCTGCCATCCGTGAGCGCGGCGGCGGTCCGTGACGGGGAGATCGTCTGGGCAGGCGCGGTCGGCCTCGCCGACACCGCGGCAGGCGAGGAGGCGACCCCCGACCACCAGTACCGCATCGCATCCGTGACGAAGACGGTCACGGCGGTCGGCCTGATGCAGCTCCGTGACGAGGGCAAGCTCACGCTGGACGACCCGCTCGACCGCCATCTGCCGGAGGCCGCGCACGCGCCGACCCTGCGACAACTGCTCTCGCACCTCTCGGGCATCCAGCGCGAGGTTCCGGGCGAGGTCTGGGAGACACTCGAGATGCCGACGCGCGACGAGCTCCTCCCGAAGCTCGCCGAGGCGGATCGGCCGCTGGCACCGGGCGCCTACTGGCACTACTCGAACCTCGCCTATGCCTTGCTCGGCGAGGTCGTCGCCCGCGTCACCGGCGGCTCGGCCGAGGAGTACCTGACTAAGCGCGTGCTGCGCCCGCTCGGGATGACGCGGACGACGTGGACGGCGGAGGACCCCGCCGCCGTTGGCTATCTCGTCGACCCGTACTCGGACGTCCCTCGCCGCGAGGCGGTGATCGAGGGCCGCGCCGTGGCGCCCGCGGCCGAGCTGTGGAGCACGCCGACCGACCTCTGCCGCTGGGCGGCGTTCATCGCCGACCCCGACCCGGACGTGCTCGCGCGCGAGACCGTGGAGGAGATGCGGGTGTTCCAGTCGATGGTCGACCTCGTACAGTGGCGACTCGGCTACGGGCTCGGCTTCGCCCTCTACCGGGTCGACGACCGGATCTTCGCCGGCCACGACGGCGCCCATGCCGGCTACCTCGCGCACGTCTCGAGCCTGCCGGCGGCGAAGACCGGCGCCGCGGTGCTGACGAACTCGGGCGCCGGCGTGACCATCTCCGCGCTCGGGATCCAGCTGTCGCGTGCCGTCGCGGACGCATACCCGACGGTGCCAGAGGAGTGGAAGCCGGGCGAGCCGGCGCCGGAGGAGCTCCGCGGCATCCTCGGCAGCTGGTGGACCGAGGGTCATCAGGTCGTCTTCTCCTACCGGAACGGGAGCCTCGAGTCGGACTTCCCGGAGGCGCGGCTCGGGCTTGGTCGCTCGGTCTACGACCGCGAGGGGCCCGACCTGTACCGGGTGAAGAAGGGGTACGAGCGCGGTGAGCTCCTGCGCATCGTGCGGGACGAGGCGGGCACGCCGACGAAGATGTACTTCGCGACCTATCCAGTCACCCGGACGCCCGAGACGCTCGGCTGACCGCGCGGGAACGCGTCTAGCGGTCTCCGACGGCGAAGAACATCGCCGCCGCTCCGAGGTAGGCGACGACGAGGGCCCAGCCGCGGCCCCGGCTCGACTGCCCATTCCGCAGCAGCGCGAAGACGAGAATGACCGACCCGGCGAGCGCGACGATCTCGACCACGCGGAACGAGAGCGCGAGCGGCTCGATCAGCCAGGAGAGGATGGCGACCGCGGGGATCAGGAACACGGCGACCTGCGCGCTCGAGGCGAGCGCGATCTCCGCGGCCAGCTTGATCTGGCCTCGGTGGGCGACGACGACGGCGCCGCCGTGCTCGGCCGCGTTCCCGACGATCGCGACGATCACGGCCGCGACGAAGAAGTCCGAGAGGTGGACCTTTTCACCGAACGCCTCCAGGGAACCGACGAGGATCTCGGCGATCAGCGCCGTCACGACCGTGGCTGCGCTGAGAACGGCGAGCGTGACGCCGAGGCTCCACGCCTCGGTGTCTGTCGGCTCCGACGCGAGGTGCAGCTCCCGGTGGCGGCGGAGGTTGTACCAGGTGGCCGCCACGTAGACGACGAGCAACGCAACCGAGACCGGGAGGGAGAGGACGGCGAGCGAGTGGCGCTCGGGGGCGCCGCTCCAGCCCGGGACGGCCGGCACGAGCAGCAGCACGACGGCCAGGGCGACCAGGCCGAGCGAGACGAAGCTCGACTCGCGGTCCAGCTGGCCGTGCCCGCCGAAGATCAGCGAAAACCCCAGCACGAGCAGGAGATTTCCGACCACGCTGCCCGTGAGCGACCCGCGCACGACCTCCGGCAGGCCCTCGTGGATCGCGAGGAGCGCGATGATCAGCTCGGGCGCGTTGCCGAAGGTGGCATTGAGGAAGCCACCGATTCCCGGGCCCGTGTGGTGGGCGGCCTGCTCGGTCGCCTCCCCGATCAACCACGCGAGCGGGACGAGCGCCAGCGCCGCGAGCACGAACTCGACGACGTCATCCGGGTGGAGCGCGTAGTGGATGACGATCGTGGCCGGGGCTAGGGCGAGCGAGCCCCAAAGGATCCTCCTGGCCACCGGACTACCCTACCCGCCGTGCTTCGGGCGGTTCTCTTCGATTGGGGCGGGACGCTGATGGAGGACGAGTGGTCCGACGAGATCGCCGTCGAGGGCCATGCCGCCGGGCTCGCGGCGCTCGAGCGTGACGGTTTGCCGGACGCCGCGGCCTTCACGAGCTTCCTTAGCGAGCACGAGACCGAGCTGTTCCCGCTCGCGAGCGACGAGGAAATCGACATCAGTGCCGTGATGCTCGACTCGTTCGCACGGCAGGGCGTCGAGCTGACCGACGACGACCTCCGCCTCTTCCTCCGGGCGGCCCAGGACGTCTGGTCGTCCTACTACCGGCTGGCCGCCTCGACCCACGCCTTGCTGGAGGCGCTCCGCGGTCGGGGGCTCAGGCTCGCCCTCGTCTCGAACAGCGCCAGCCCTCAGTGGCTGCTCCAGCCGGTCCTCGAGCGACAGGGGCTCGTCGAACGACTGGACGCGATCGTGCTCTCGTCGGAGGTCGGACGACGCAAGCCGCACCCGGCGATCTTCCAGCGCGCGCTCGAGGAGCTCGAGGTGCAGGCGGAGGAGGCGCTCTTCGTCGGCGACCGGCTCGAGGCCGACATCCTCGGCGCGTCGCGGGTCGGGATGAAGACGGTCCAGGCCTTCTGGTTCCGGGCCGACGACGCGCCGGTCGAGGCCGAGCCGGACTTCGAGGCCTTCACCCAGATGGACGTCCTCAACGTGGCCGATCGTCTCGCCGGGTAGCTGGGAAACCTCCCGGTTCTCCCAGACCCTTTCCACGGCCGGCTTCGCCGGCAGCGCTGCGCGCTAGCGCCTCAACACCACCCTGTCAAGTCTTGCGCGGAGCCGGAACCGTGCCCCAAAATCAGCACATGGCGTCACGAGAAATCGCCCGTCCTGCCCGCGAGCTTCCGCTCCGGCCCCAGGACGAGGTCGAGTGCCGCCGCTGCGGGGTCCACTGCGACAAGGTCGTCTATCCCTCGGCCTGCGTGGCGCGGTCATGCCCGTTCCTCTACGCCTACGAGGAGGTCGGCCGCACCTACGTCGGCTGCATGCAGAAGGTCTACTCCGTCGAGATCGACCTCGAGCTGCTGCAGCAGGCCGAGGCGCGCAAGCCGGGCTTCGGCGCGGTCAGGGCCAACCGGAAGCCGCTGCCGATGTGCCAGGCCGAGGTGGAGAGCACCTACCTCAGCCGGACCGACGACCTCGGCTGCGTGAACCCCGAGTTCCACGAGCTCCCCGTCGGGCACCCGAGCTTCCGCGTTTTCGCGCAGGTGCGCGGGTCGGCCTGACGCCGGCCTTCCAGAGCTTCCTCAGCGTCTCGATCTCGTGCTCGTCCGGCCCCTTGCCGGCCTGACCCTCGGTCTCGACCACCGCCGGGAGCTCCTGCAGCCGCGGATTTCCGAGGAAGACCGAGAGCTTGTTCCCGATCAATCCCTCGCCGACGTTCGCGTGCCGGTCGCGGTTCGAGCCGAGCGGCGTTTGCGAGTCGTTCACGTGGAGGGCGCGCAGCCGGTCGAGCCCGATCAGCTGGTCGAACTCGTCCAGCAGCGCGTCGAACGCCGCCGGGTCGGTCACGTCGTACCCCGACGCCCAGAGGTGGCAGGAGTCGAGACAGACCCCGAGCCGCGGATGGCGATCCAGGCGCTCGACGAGCGTGGCGAGCTCCTCGAGTGAGCGCCCGATTGTCGCGCCGGTCCCGGCGGCGTTCTCGACCAGCAGCCACGTCGTGTCAGAGCAACGCTCCAGGACCTGTTCGAGCGCCGGCACCGCCCGTTCGAGCCCGGCCTCGAACCCCGCCCCGAGGTGCGAGCCGACGTGAAAGACGACCCCATCGGCCCCGATCGCGCAGGAAGCATCGACGGTGCTCCTCAGCGTCGCCACAGACTTGTCGTAGATCACGTCGTCGGGGCTCGCGAAGTTGCAGAGGTAGATCGCATGGACGAGCGTCGACTCGATCCCCGCCTCCCGCGCCCGTTCCGGATAGCTCGCGAGCACAGCCGGATCGTGGTTGGGGAACCGCCAGGCCCGCGGGCTCTGGACGAAGAGCTGTAGGGCGTCGGCGCCGATCGCCTGCGCCCGCTCCGGCGCGGCCTTGACGCCGCCCCCGACATGGCCGCCGAAGAGCACGCACCTACGATACGGGCATGCCGCCGGTCCGCGTCCGCATGGCTCCGAGCCCCACCGGCCTCCTCCACATCGGGGGTGTCCGGACCTTCCTCTTCAACTGGCTCTTCGCGCGCCAGCGGGGCGGCGAGCTCCTGCTCAGGATCGAGAACACGGACACGAGCCGCGAGGTCGCCGAGGCGACGGAGCAGATCCAGCGGGACCTGACCTGGCTCGGAATCGACTGGGACGGCGACGTCCGCTTCCAGCTCGACCGGATCGAGGACGCGAGGCGGCTGGCGCGGCAGCTCGTCGAGGAGGGCAGGGCGTACGAGGACGAGGGCGCCATTCGCTTCCGCATGCCCGACGAGGGGACGACGGGGTGGGATGACCTGATCCGCGGGCGGATCGAGTTCCCGAACGAGAAGCTCGAGGATCTCGTGCTCCTCCGGTCCGACGGCCGCCCGACCTACAACTTCGCCTCGCCCGTCGACGACATGCTCGACGGGATCACCCACGTGATCCGCGGCCAGGACCACGTCTCGAACACGCCGAAGCAGATCCTGATCCTCGAGGCGCTCGGCGCGGAGCTTCCCGTCCACGCACACGCCCCCGACGTCCTCGGCACGGACAGCAAGAAGCTCTCCAAGCGCCACGGCGCCCAGTCGGTGAACGACTTCCGCGAACAGGGCTACATTCCCGAGGCGCTCGTCAACTTCCTCGCCCGGCTGGGGTGGTCGTACGACGACCGGACGGAGGTGTTCTCCCGGGACGAGCTCCTCCGGTACTTCGACCTCGAGCGGGTCTCACCGAGCCCGGCGGTGTTCGACTACCAGAAGCTCTCGTGGCTGAACGGCGTCCATCTCCGCAAGCTCCCGCCCGAGGAGTACGCGGACCGCGTGCTCGCGTACCTCCGCGAGCGGGGGATCGACTGGGACGAGGAGCTCGTCCGCCGGGCGGCGCCGCTCGTCCAGGAGAAGATCGAGACGCTGTCCGAGTTCCCAGGGTACGTCCGGTTCCTGTTCGAGGAGGTCGAGCCCGATCCCTCGCTGCTCGATCCCCGCGTGCTCGACGCGGCCCGCGAGGCGCTCGCCGAGACGGAGCCGTTTGCGGCCGAGACGATCGAGGCGACGCTTCGCGGGCTTGCCGAGCAGCTCGAGTTGAAGCCGCGGGAGGCGTTTCAGCCGATCCGCGTCGCCGTCACGGGGTCGAGGGTCTCGCCTGGCCTGTTCGAGAGCCTGGAGCTACTCGGGCGGGACCGGAGCCTTGCGCGGCTTAGTGCTGCGCGCGCGGCAGCGGCTTAGGCGGCGCCAGCGGATCGAGCGCCCGCTGGAACTCGAGCCAGGCACGCCGGCGGAAGGTCGGCGTCGGTTGGGGGAGCTGTGCTCTGAGCCGCTTGTGAAAGTGGTCCTCGCGCTCCGGTTGAGACCGGCTTCCCATTTCTAAAGAGTAAACGTTCGGAGCGTGTGATCCGTTACGCCGTCGCAGTAGAAAGCGCGGAAATTGCGCCTTTCGGCACCCGACGCTACCCTCGGACGGTGGGCGACGACACGACGACGGTGCTCGTCATCGACGACGACCCGTCTCTGCGGCTGCTGTGTCGGGTGAACCTCGAGCTCGAGGGCTACGCCGTCGTGGAGGCGGGCTCGGTTGCGCAGGCCGAGGCAGCGCTGGACAACGGCGGCGTCGACGTGATCCTCCTGGACATGCACCTCGGGAACGAGCAGGGCGCGGCGCTGATCCCGAAGATCGAGGAACGAGGCCTCGGCTCCTCGCTCGCGCTGCTGACCGGCAGCCCCGGTAGTCAGCTGCCCATGGGCTCGACGGTGATCCCGAAGCCGTTCAGGATCGACGAGCTGACCGGCACGGTGCGACAGCTGGCGGCTTCGTAGCCTCGTCCTCCTCGGGTAGATTCCCCATCCGCAGATGAGCGTGACCGCAGTCAGGACCCCTGCCGAGTACGAGGCCGAGCTACAGCGCTATCTCTTCGAGCGCGCAGAGGAAGGCCGTGCGGTGCGGGTAGGCGAGAAGGAGGTCTCCGAGCGCGCCGAGATCGTGGCGCGGTACCGGGAGCTCTTCACGCGGGAGCAGCTCGAGGCGCTGAAGGAGGCGGAGGGCGACCTTTCCGGCGTCGAGCGCGAGCGGGTCTACCGTCTCCGCAAGACGTGCGAGTCGGGCCTCGTCGACATCGAGCTCAGCGAGCGGGAGGACACGCTCGAGAACGCGATCCTGGCGGCACGGGTCGATTTCCGCGGCGAGGAGCTGCCGCTCCGGTCGGCGCAGGCGCAGCTCGCGGTGATGCCGGAGTACCGCGACCGCGAGGAGCTCGGCGTGCTCCAGGGCGACGCCTCGGCCTCGTTCAACGACGAGCGGATGGAGCTGCTGCGCGCCCGGGAGGAGCTCGACGCCGAGCTCTCCGGGGAGCCGGATGCCGTGGCGCGGAACGAGGAAGAGAAGGGCATCTCGCTCCGCGAGCTCTCGCACGTGCTGAACACCGCGAGCATGGCGGCCGACGAGATCTACGGCGCGCTGTCGGGTCGCTGGTTCGACAAGCTGCTCGGGAGCGACCGCCCAAAGGTCCCGACCTCCTACCACGTCGCCTGGCTCCGGCGGCTCTCGCCGCTCGAGGCGACGTACACGAAGGAGCGTGCCACCGATGTCTGCCTCGAGACGCTCCGCGAGCTCGGCTTTGACATGGCGGAGGAGCCGAACATCAAGCTCGACCTAGACGACCGGCCGCAGAAGTCACCGCGCGCCTGCGTGATCGCCGCCGACCCGCCGCGAATCGTCCACCTAATCACGCGCGCGCAAGGCGGGCTCCACGACTACCAGGCGTTCCTGCACGAGGCCGGGCACGCGCTCCACTACGGCAACTGCGACCCCGACCTGCCGTACACCTTCCGGAACCTCTCGCGCGACCACGCGTTAACCGAGATCTACTCGTACATCTTCGAGGCGATCTCGCGCGAGCCGGGCTGGCACGAGGAGTACTTCGACCTCCCGCCCGAGCAGGCGCGCCAGAACGCCGACGCGACTGTCTTCCTCGAGGCGCTGCTCTTCCGCCGCTACACGGCCAAGCTCCAGTTCGAGCTCGACTTCTGGAGTGGCTTCGGCAACGGCGACGGCGCCGGGCCGGACGAGTACCACCGGCTGCTGACCGCGGCCGCCGGAGTCTCCTACCGCCCGGACGCCTACCTGGCCGACATGGACGCCGGCTTCTACTCGGCCGACTACCTTCGCGCCTGGATCCGTTCGGCGCAGCTGCGCACGTGGCTGGAGCGCGAGGTTGGGGAGGACTGGTGGCACAACCGCAAGACGGGCGACCACCTGCGGTCGCTGTTCGCCGAGGGGACGCGGCCCACGAGCGAGGAGATCGCCGGCCGCCTCGGCTTCGACCCGTACGACACGAAGCCGCTGCTCACGGAACTTGGGGCCTGACGCTTCTGGCGGACTGAGGTGGGGGCGGAGCCGGGCTCTGCCCGGCGGGAGCCGCCGCCGGCCAGGGACGTCAGGTGCCTGAACTCAGGTTCGACCGGTTCCACCGGTACGACGAGCTGACGGAGATCCTGCAGGGCTGGGCGGAGGAGCGCCCCGACCTCTACGCGCTCGAGTCGATCGGGCAGTCCTGGGAGGGCCGCGACGTCTGGCTCTGCACGATCACGAACTTCGAGACGGGACCGGCGCTCGAGAAGCCGGCCTTCCTGGTCGAGGCCAACATCCACGCGCTCGAGGTGACCGGCTGCACAGCCGCGCTCCACCTCGTCAACCGCCTCCTGACGGGCTACGGCGAGGACGAGCAGGTGACGCGCGCGCTGGACACGCGCGCCTTTTACGTGATTCCCCGGCTCAGCCCGGACGGCGCTGAGCTGGCGCTGGCCGACCGTCCTCGCTTCGTTCGCTCGAGCCTGCGGCCGTGGCCCCTGACCGACGAGCAAGACGGCCTGTACGAGGAGGACATCGACGGCGACGGCCGCGTTCTGATGATGCGGATCCCCGACCCGAACGGCGCCTGGAAGGCGCACTCGGAGGAGCCGCGGCTGCTCGTCCGCCGCGACCCCGTCGACGAGGGCGGCGAGTACTACCGGGTGCTCTGGGAGGGCCGGATCCGGAACTACGACGGCGTCGCGATCAAGATCGCCCCGCCGCTCGAGGGGCTCGACCTGAACCGGAACTTCCCGATGGAGTGGACGGTCGAGGGTGAGCAGCGCGGCGCCGGCCCGTATCCGACCTCCGAGCCCGAGATCCGCGCCATGGTGCAGGCCGTCGTCGAGCGCCCGAACATCACCGGCCACATCGCCTACCACACCTTCAGCGGCGTCCACCTCCGCCCGTACGGCGGCTACGACGACGACCACTTCCCGACCGACGACCTCCGTACGTACCAGCTGATCGGGGAGAAGGCGACGGAGCTGACGGGCTACCCCTCCGTCTCCGTCTTCCACGACTTCAAGTACCACCCGAAGCAGACGATCAAGGGCAGCGCCCACGATTGGCTCTACGACCACCTCGGCGTCGTCTCGTGGACGACGGAGTTCTGGAGCCCGCAGCGCAAGGCGGGAATCGAGGAGTACCAGTTCATCGAGTGGCTGCGGGATCACCCCACGGAGGACGACCTCAAGCTGCTGCGCTGGAACGACGAAGAACTGGACGGGAAGGGGTACGTCGACTGGTACCCGTTCGAGCACGAGCAGCTCGGGCAGGTCGAGCTCGGCGGCTGGGATCTCATGTACTGCTGGGGGAACGTCCCGCCGCAGTTCCTCGAGGCCGAGATCGCGCCGCACTCGGAGCTCGCGCTCTGGCACACGCTGATCTCGCCGCGGCTAGAGCTCCGGTCGCTCGAGGCGGAGGGCCTGAGCGACGGAGCCTGGCTGGTGCGGGTCGTGGTCGAGAACACGGGCTGGCTGCCGACGAAGGTGACGGAGAAGGCGGTCGAGAAGAAGGCAGTCCGTCCGCTGGAGGCGGAGCTCATCGTTCCCGACGGCGCGCGGATCCTCAGCGCGCAGCCGAAGGTCGAGCTCGGGCAGCTGGACGGGCGGGTCCATCGCCGAAGCCTGATCTGGTGGGAGTCCGACGACGCCACCTCGGACCGCGCCAAGGCGGAGTGGGTGGTCGAGGCACCGGCGGGATCGACGGTGCAGGTCGAGGCGCGGCACCAGCGGGCCGGGACCGTCCGGCAAGAGCTCACGCTCGAGTAGTGGGCTACCGGGCGGGGCTGCGCGCCGGCGCCGGTTTCGCGCTGCCGACGTTCGTCCTCGCCGTCTCCTTCGGCGTGCTCGCGCGGCAGCTGGGGTGGGGGGTACTGGCGCCGATCGTCTCGTCCGCGGTCGTGTTCTCCGGGTCGGCGCAGTTCGCGATCGCCGACGTGCTCGGGGCCGGCGGGAGCGCGGCGGCCGCGATCGTGGCGGCCGTCCTCGTCAACGCTCGCTTCGGGGTGATGGGCGTGGCGGCGGCGTCGGCGTTCCGCGGCGGCCGGCTGCGGCGTGCGATCGAGGGGCAGGCCACGGTGGACGCCTCCTGGGCGCTCGCGAACCGCGGCGGCGGGCGCTTCGACCGCGAGCTGATGATCGGCGCGACGCTGCCGCAGTACGTCGCCTGGGTCGCCGGCACGGTGCTCGGCGTCGTCGCCGGCGACGCGATCGACCCGGAGGCGCTCGGCCTCGACGTCCTCTTCCCTGCGTTCTTTCTGGCGCTGCTGATCGACGAGCTACGCAACGGTCGGCAGCACGTCGCCGCCGCGGTGATCGCTGCGGTCGTCGCCGTCGCCCTGATCCCGTTCACGCCGCCGGGCATACCGATCGTGGTCGCCTGCGTCGGCGCGCTGCTCGGGCTGCGGGGGACCGGGCGGTGACGGCGGTCTGGACCTCGATCGCGGTTGTTGCGGGCGTGAACTTCGCGATCAAGGCGGCGGGGCCGGTCTTCCTCGGCGGTCGCGAGCTGCCCGACGTGCTCGTGCGCGTGATCGCGCTCTTGGCGTCGGCGATCCTGGCGGCTCTGGTGGTCGTCGGGACCTTCAGCGACGAGGGCGAGCTGAGCATCGACGCGCAGACCGCCGGCGTCGCGGTGGCCGGCGTGGCGTTCGTGCTCCGGTTGCCGCTGCTCGTCGCGATCGGGCTCGGAGCGGTCGCCGCGGCGCTGCTGCGAGCGCTCTAGCCGGTCGTCTCGCGCCGCTCCCACAGCGTCGCGTTGACGACCGCGGCGGCGACGGCCAGCCTGCTGACGAGGAAGAGGCCGAGCAGGAGGGCCGCTGCGAGGCCGAGACTGCCGTACGTTCCCTCCTTGGCGAGGGCGTACGGCGTGATCACGTACGCCACGACGACGTTCAGGATCTCGCTGCCGACTCCGTAGAGCAGCGCCCCGGGGACGAGCGCCACCCAGCTCGCGCCACGGTGCGGGAGCTGGACCGAGACGAGGAGCCAGAAGCCGACATAGGGCACGATGGCCAGAAGCGTCGCGAGCAATCCGGGCACGCCCGACCACGCGCGTAGGGCCTGTACGAGAGCGACCACGGTCGCAAAGGCGAGCATCAGGCCCAGCAATCGGAGCGCGGCGAGCAGTGTCGGCCGTGGAGCCGCCGTACGGAGGTCCATCCAGACGAGCCGGTGCGCGCCGATCAGGGCGCGGAGCAGGCTACGCGTGACCCAGACGAGCACGGGGATCCCGATCACGATCGCGTACCAGCGGTTCGGGCTCTCCGCTGCCTGGGTGATCGAGCCCGAGACCAGGCCGTCGACGCCGAGTGCCTTCGCGGCTTCCTCGGGTGAACCCGACGATGCGTCTGCCGCGATGCCGAGCCCGGCGACGGCGACGAGCGCCAGCGGCAGCAGCCAGATGAAGAGCCGGTAGGCGAGGGCGCCGGCGAGGATCCCGCCCGCGACTTCGCTGTCCCGCTCGATCATCTCGAAGACGGCGTCGACGGACCTGTGCCGCCGGCGTTCGGCCTGTGCCCGCTGCGTGAGCCGTTCCGCGTCGCCGCGGACCGCACCGATCCAGGCTCGTCCGCGATCGCGTCTCGACGACGCCAGCTTCTCCGGGGCCTGCTCTCGTTCCGCGGGTTCAACTTTCTCGGTCGTGGACGTATCGTGCCCCACGAGCTCTCCGTGAGCCAGATCGGCGGTGCCGAGCTCGCCCTGAGGGCGGTCACGCGCCGGGCGACCACTTCTCGCGTCGCAGCCGCAGATAGTTGGCCAGCAGGCCCGGCCAGAAGCCGAGGAGCGCGCCGCCACCGAAGGCGAGCCCGACGACGAGAGCCAGGCCGCCGATCGCGAGCGCGAGGACGAGCGCGGCGCCGAGGACGTAGCCGGCCCTGGTGCCGAAGCGAAAGATGCGGCCGCGGTTTCGCTCTACCTCTGCCTCGCCTCTCAGGAAGAGTCGATCCCGCCGGGCGAGCACGATCGTCGCGATGAGGGGGCCG
>Ga0307320_10000087_pt1 | contig 31787 bp, 29 predicted proteins | sample ER_DNA_369_FD_194495 | JGI IMG/M metagenome (GOLD analysis project Ga0307320, IMG submission 194495) | Bulk soil microbial communities from the East River watershed near Crested Butte, Colorado, United States - ER_DNA_369 | ecosystem: Environmental > Terrestrial > Soil > Floodplain | place...
CGCATCAGCGCCGCGTACGAGGGGTCACACCAACCGGCGACGTTGAATGCGCTCCCGCAGGGGAAGAGGTCGAGCAGGTTGTAGGCGTCGAAGATCTTCGAGCTCCAGCCCAGCAGCACGAGGTCGACACCCGGACGCGCGGGCGGGCCTGCGAGCCCGAGCAGCTCGCCGAGGTTCCGCACCGGCCGGAAGCCGAGCTCGATGTCGAACGAGCGCAGCTGCTTGTCGTGGCGGCGGAGCCCGGCGGCGATCCGTGAGCCGGTGACGTCCGACTGAGCCCAGACGAGGGTCAGCCGCAGGGGGCGCGGGGCCGACTGCAACAGCACCGGCGCGTGCGAGTTGACCGTCGAGGCTCCAGGCATCTCGGGTGGGACGAGAGTTGCGGGAGGGGTGTCGAGGTCGAGGTGCGTCACGACCCAGGCGACGTACTGCCGCGCGTCCTTGTCGGCCAGCGGCGTCCCCCGCGTGACGAACCACAGCAGGCCCGTGGCGAGCATCGGCAGCTCGGCGGCGCCGCGCGGCGCGGGGCGGACGGTGTCGATCCACGGCAGGCCCGGGCCGGCCAGGCCGCTCGGAAGGACCGCGTCGGCCTTCTTCGTCGAGGCGCCGAAAGCAAGCCTTCGCGGCTTCACGGCACCCGCGTTCCAGTAGTTGAAGTTCCGCTCGAGCACGAGCCGCTTCGCTCCGGCCGAGACGAGGCGGAAGGGCCCGCTGAAGGCGGTCGGGCGCGGCGGTGCGGGCGCCGCGACCGGAAAGGCGGCGAGCTCGTCGAACCACGGGACCGGGTGCTGGAGCGTGACGCGCAGCGTGCGGTCGTCGAGCGCCTCGACGCCGAGCCCGCCACGGCCGGTGGCGTGGAGGCGCCGCGCCCCGCGGACGATGCCCAGCGCCGGTCCCGCGTACGGCGCCGCGGTCCTCGGCGCGAGCGCTCTTAGCCACGAGCGGCGGAAGTCGGCGGCGGTGATCGGCACGTCGTCGCTCCAGCGAAGGTCCTCGCGGAGGTGGAACGTCCAGACGAGGCCGCCCTCGCCCACGTCCCACGACTCGGCCAGGTCCGGCTCGACGCCCGCCGCCGAGAAGCGCGTCAGCCCGGCGTAGAGCTCGTGCGAGACGTTCAGCGACGGGAGGTCGGCCGCCTTGGCCGGGTCGAGCGTCGCCGGGACGAGCGGAAGGGCGAGCCGCAGCACCGCGCCGCCGTGCGGTGGCGCCGGCGTCGAGGAGCCGCCGCAGCCGGCGAGCAGCAACGCGCAGAGGACTAGCCCACGAGCTTTCGCCATACGTTGTCGAGCAGCTTGTAGGTGAGCCCGCGGCCCATGCGCAGAAAGGTGTAGTTGCCGGTCGCGAAGACCTGCCCGCGGCCCGCACGCGACCAGGTCATCGCCGCGTTGATCACGCCGCGCTTGCCCCGGATGATCGCCTGCGCCGCGACCACATGGTCGCGGGGGGTGAGCTCCGGGTCGATGCGGTCGCTTTCCGAGGCGGCGACGCCGAAGGCCTCCCCTGGTCCGATCCCGGTGCCGCGAAACAGCCAGCGCACGCGCTCGTAGTCGCGGCCGCTCGCCGCCACGTAGGGCGCCGCGCGGTCGCGTGGGAAGCAGCAACCGTCGTAGCCGACGCCTGCCAGGGCGAAGTCGGAGCGCCCCTGGCGCGCGTCGTAGTCGGTCATCACGACGGCGTTGTGCTCTCGGTCGAGCCGCACCTGGCGGTAGAACGGGTTCGCCTGCAGGACGACGAGGTTGCCGCCGCCGTCCCGGTAGCGCCTCAGGAGGTCGTAGGTCGCCGGCTCGTAGTACTCGCTGTGACCCGGGAAGACGATCGCCGCGTAGCGCCGAAGCGTCGAAAGCGGCAGGCGCCCGAGCTCGACGTCGGTGACGTGCTGGGCGCGCACCGAGCGGGAGCAGAGCCAGCGCGAGAAGGGCGCGGCCGCCTTGTGGTCGTCCTCGACGCCGCCACGGAGGATCGGGCCGGTGAGCGAGACGCGGCGCTGGCGCCAGAACTGGTACCAGCTGTCCGGGATCCCGTTCAGATCGGCGTCGTAGGCGTTGTACGCGCGCCAGGTGAGGTACGGCCAGACGACGAGAGCCGTGTGCGGGCGCGGCCGGCCGAGCGGACGGGCGTCGCGGATCACGACCGGCGCGCGGAACTCGTCGCCCTGCGGGTCACGCGCGACCTCGTGGTAGAGCCCCGGCGCCGCTCCGGCCGCGACGGCGCGGTTCGTCGGGAACGAGACGTTTCCGGAGCAGTCCTGCTCGAGTCCGACGTTCGCCTCACCGCGGTCCGCTGAGACGATCAACGGAATCCGATCGCCCTGACGGAAGCTGCCCGTCGAGTCGACGAAGGCCGCGAGCCGCTCGACCCGCACAACCCGCGGATTCGCAAGGCAGCCCGATCGCCGCCACGGCGGCCGAAGCACGCTCGCCTCGGCGGCCCCCGGCCTCCGCACCCCGCGCGCAGGCAGCAGCCGCCCCGGATCCTCGTAACAGGCTGTTACCAGGTACGAGCCGTCGGAGAGGGCGTGGCCGCTGGAGCTCGTCCCGTTCCACGTGAGCTCCGGGCCGCGCTCGCTCACGCCCGTGCGGATCCGCTTCCAGCCGACGAGCCGGCCACCCCAGGCGTAGACGCGCAGGCCGAGCAACGCGCCCGCCCGGGCCTTGACGCGCAGATGCAGCGAGTCGTTGACGCCGTTCCCGTTCGGGCTGATGACGGCCGGGCTGAACGACACCAGCCGCAGCCCCGGCTCCGACCGGGCCGCCGCCCCCGGGACGACCGCGACGAGCAGCACCGTCGCGGCAACGCAGGGCTTGATGCCACAGCTCGAACTACCAACGCGCCGACCGGTCATTTCAGACGGCCACGCGGTCAAGCCCGCGCGGCCTGAAGAGACGCCGCAAGCGGTGTCTCACCTGCTGGGCGCCAGGCTCTGCACGGGCTGCCGCTCGCGGTACCACGCGATCGTGCGGGCGAGCCCCTCGTCCAGGTCGACGCGCGGCTCCCAGTCGAGCAGCTTCTGCGCCTTGTCGACGTTCGGGATCCGCATCTCGACGTCGGTGTAGTGGAGCGGCCGGAAGACGATCTCCGACTCCGACTCGGCGAGCCGCCGGATCCGGCTGGCGAGGTCGAACACGGTGACCACCGAGCGCGGGTTGCCGACGTTGAACACCTGCCCCACCGCCTCGTCCCGCTCCAGCATCGCGAGCAGCGCCTCGACCACGTCGTCGACGAAGCACCAGGCGCGGATCTGCGAGCCGTCGCCGTGGATCACCAGCTCCTCCCCCGCGAGCGCGCGGACGGTGAAGTGGTGGATGGCCCCGCTCCCGACCTGCCCCGGCCCGTAGACGTTGAACGGCCTGATCGACGCGGCGGGCAGGCCGTGCTCGTCGAAGTAGGAGTGCGCGAGGTACTCCCCGGCAAGCTTCGAGACCGCGTACGTCCAGCGCGCCTCGCCGACCGAGCCCTGCGACGTGACGTGCGTCTCCTCGACCTTGTAGGCGTGCGTGCCGAAGACCTCGCTGGTCGAGAAGTCGATCAGCCGCTCGATCGTGCCCGCCTCGTGCGCGGCCTCCAGCACGTTCGACGTCCCGATCAGGTTCACGCGCATCGTGCGCACTGGACTCTCGAGCACCTTGTCGACCCCGGCGATCGCAGCCAGGTGCACGACGTGGGTCGCGCGCGCCGTCAGCTCTCGCAGCAGCGGCAGGTCGAGCACGTCGCCCTGGACGAAGCGCAGGTTCGGCTGTTCCGCGAGGTCGGTCCCCGTGAGCGAGTCGCGGTGGAGGTTGTCCAGGATCACGATCTCGTTGTCGGCGACCAGCCGGCGGGCGAGCGAGGTGCCGATGAAGCCCGCGCCGCCCGTCATCAGGATCTTTTTCCCGCTCAGAGGCACGATCGCGGAGTCTACCGGCGCACCTTGCAGCCTCTGCGCATGGTTCCATTGCATCGAACGGTCATTTCAGACGGGCGCACGGGCTCAGCCCGCACGCCCTGAGGCGGCACCGCAAGCGGCGCCCTAGCAGCAAACTGCAACCCCGTGATCGCACAACAGCTCGCCCGGCTCGCCAAGCACTCCGCCATCTACGGCCTGGGCGCGGTCGTCTCCCGCCTGATCGGCGTCTTCCTGCTGCCGGTCGTGACGCACTACCTGCCGCGAGCCGACCTCGGCGCGGTCGACACGCTGATCGCGCTCTCGGTGGTGCTCGTGATCGTCCTGCGTGCGGGGATCTCGATGGCGTTCTTCCGCTTCTACTTCGACGCCGAGGACGACGCCGGCCGCACGCGAGTGGTGCGCACGTCGTTCTGGTTCACCATGACGGCCGCGACGCTCGGCCTGCTCGTCGGCGTGCTGCTCGCCCCGCAGATCTCCGAGGCGCTCTTCTCGACCCACTCGCGCGCGTCGCTCGTGCGGGCGGCCTTCGTCCTGCTCTGGGCGCAGATGAACTACGAGCAGCTCACGTCGCTCTTCCGCGTCGAGGAACGCTCGGTCGCCTACGTCGCCGCCACCCTCGCGAACGTGCTGATCACGGTCGGCGCGACGATCCTGCTGGTCGCGGTCTGGCACAAGGGCGCGGTCGGGGTGATCGTCGGGAACTTCACGGGCACGCTCGTCGTCTACTTCGTCCTGCTTGCGTACCGGCGCTTCCAGCTCGGGCTCGAGTTCGACCGGCCGCTCTTCCGCGCGATGCAGCGGTTCGGGCTGCCGCTCGTGCCGTCGGGCCTGGCGCTCTGGGCGATCGACTTCGCCGACCGCTTCTTCCTGCTCAAGCTCAGGAACGCGGCCGAGGTCGGGCTCTACTCGGTCGGCGTGCGGATCACGACGGCGATCCTGCTCTTGCTGATCGCCCTGCGGACGGCCTGGCCCGCCTTCGCCTACTCGATCAAGGAGGACGGGGAGGCGAAGCGCACGTACGCGTTCGTGCTCACGTACGTCCTGTTCGCGGCGTGCTGGTTCTCCGTGACCCTGTCGCTGCTCGCGCCCTGGCTCGTGCGCCTGCTGACCGCGCCCGCGTACTACGAGGGCTCGCGCGTGGTGCCGCTGCTGGCCTTCGCCGCGACCGCGTTCATCGGGTTCAACGTAATGTCGATCGGGATCGGGCGCGCGAAGCGGACGCAGTTCAACTGGGTGGTCACCGGGGCCGCCGCGGTGGTGGCGATCGGGCTGAACTTCGCGCTGATCCCGCCCTACGGGATGATCGGCGCCGCGATCTCGACGCTCGTCGCCTACACGGTCATGTTCGTCGGGATGACGGCGCGGGCGCAGCGGGTCTTCCCGGTGCCGTACCAGTGGCGTCGGCTCGGCACCGTCGTCGGCGCCGCCGTGGCGCTAACGGTGCTCGGGAAGTGGCTCGACGTCCCGCTCGCGGGCGCGGTCGCGCTGAGCGCCGTCTACCCGCTGGTCCTGCTGCCCCTCGGGTTCTACCTTCCGGTCGAGCTGCGGCGCATCCGCGCGCTCGTCTCGCCGGCGCGGTAGCGCGGCGGCCAGGCCGATCGCCGCCCAGACGGTCGGGTCCTCGAAGAAGGCGTTGTAGAAGAGGCTGTGGACCGCGACCGCGGCCACGATCAGCCCGAGGGCGAGGGAGACGAGGCCCGGCAGGTCGCGGGCAAAGCGGCGGAAGGCGAGACCCAGGGCGGCGACGAGAAGCCACGCGTAGAGCGCGAACCCCGGCACGCCGGTCTCCGCGGCGACCGTGACCGGCGTCGTGTGCGAGGCGGCGGCGCTCGGCTCCTTGCCCTTCAGGTGCGTGAGCTCGGCATAGGCGTGCTTGAAGCCCCCGACCCCGACCCCGGCGACGGGGTGGTGGACGGCGATGTGGATCCCTTTCCGGACGAGCTTGCCGCGGCCGCCCGTCGAGCTCTTCGAGCCCGGGCCGTTGCCGAACACGTCGTGGCGGACCTTCGGCACGGCGAGCGCACCCGCGGTCACGACGACGGCCGCGACCACCGCGAGCGCGAGCCCGCGCCGCCCCCACGCGAAGATCGCCGCGAGCACGACTCCGGCGGTGAGGGCCGCGAAGCTCGACTGCGAGTACGAGAAGTACAGGCCTGCCCAGATCGCCGCGATGGCCGCCGTGCCCCCGACCATGACGCGCCGGTCGCGGGCGAAGAGGACCGCCACGAGGCAGGCGAGAATCGCGACGACCAGGAAGCGCCCGTAGATGGAGGGGTCCCAGAAGACCGAGTTGACCCGGTAGAAGGGCGCGTAGGCGTTCGAGACGAGCAGCTTCGGGTTCCAGAAGACGTCGCGCGTCTCGTACTGGTAGATCCCGATCGCCGCGAAGATGATCGCCATCGCCGTCAGCTCCGCGAGCAGTCCGAGCGCCACGAGCCGCCGCCACGCGAGCCGCGCGAGCACGAGCGCGAGCAGGCCGAACGGGAGGTAGAAGAAGAGCAGATCGATCGATCCCTGCCGGACGTCGTCCGTCCAGAGGATCGAGAGCCCGCTCCAGGCGATGAAGGCGGCGAGCGGCCAGGCGACCGGGCCCAGCTCGCGCGCGCGTGTGTCACCCGCGACGAGCTCCCACGCGAGCAGGAGCGCCGCGGCGGCGGCGACCGCGTAGAGCGGCACGAGCAGGTTTGCCTCGGTCGTCCCGACGGTGACGTGGATCCGCGCCGGCACGCAGGCGAGCACGACGAATGGCAGCACGAACGGCCAGCGGCGGAAGACGACGGCTCCGGCGGCGGCAAGAGCGAGGCCGGCCACAGCTGCGGCCGCGAGCAGAGGCCGGTGGCCGTGCGGCGCGAGGTAGACGGCCAGCAGGACCGACCCGAGCGCCCACGCGACGAGGCCCGCCAGCCGCTGGACGCGCGCGGGGGCCACGAGCAGCAGCGCGAGCCCTGCGGTCCCGACGACCCCTCCGGCGCGGGCCAGCTCGGCCGTCACTTGCGCACCACCACGATCGCGCGGGCCACGTGCCCGTTCTCCGCCACCCGCAGGACGTAGCGGCCGGGCTTGGGCGCCCGCAGGTACACGAACCGCCCGCTCCGGAGCGCGTGCAGCCCGGCGAGGTGCACGGCGTAGCGCTTCGCGTCGGTCAGGACGCGGACGCCGAAGCGTGCTCCCGTCTTCACCCGCAGCACGTGCGGCCGGAGTGTCACATACGAGACGAAGACGGTCACCGCGCGGCTCGGCGGTCCCACGTTCGTGGCCAGGTCGTACGCCCGCAGCCGGATGACATGCCGACCCGGCTTCAAGCCATGCGCGGCGCGCCCGCCCCAGTCGAGCTTGCCGGCGCGCAGGTAGTCGTGCACCGTGGTCCTGCGGTCGCCGTCCACGTACAGGATTACCCGAGCCTTCTCGCTGGTCTGGTACTTGATGCGAATCCGGTCGCGCCGGAAGTCACCGTCGGGCGAGAAGCGGCGCGGCACGACCGAGACGAGCCGCACGAGCGGCGAGGTCGCGTCCATGCGGATCGGGTTCGGGAGCAGGATCGTCCGGTGCTCGCGGGCGAGGTGGACACGCGGTCGGTACGTGCCGTCGGGGACGACCCGGCCCGCGTCATCGCGCCCATTCCAGATGAACTGCTGCGTCCCGCGCCGGGCGGGCTTCGAGTGGGCCAGCGTCCGCACCACCTCGCCGCTGCCGTTCACGATCTCGACGGTGAGCCGGTCGGGCTTGCGCAGCAGGAAGCCGATCGCGGCGGTGGAGTTCGAGCCCGAGTCCGGGGCGACGATCTTGCTCACCTTGGTGTTCGTGATCGCGCTCTTCTCGAGCTTCAGGCTCTCGGTGACCGCAAAGGCCGCGGCCGTTCCACCGAGGAGACTCAGCACGAGCAGCGTCGGCAGAATGCGCGCCACGGGAGTGGCGAGTTTACGTGGACCTAGGCGGCAGTCTCAGGCCTAGGGCGCCGCGCGGATCGCGAGACCAGACCCCAGATCGCGAAGGCGACCGCGGCGACGATCGCGCCTGCTGCGATCGCGTAGTCGGTGCCCGGGAAGTCGATCAGCTTCACGCCGCTCAGCATCAGCACCGTCGCGAGCCCGAGCCGCAGCGCGCGGTCCGGGACCCGCAGCGTGAACTGGCTCGAGATCAGCACTCCGGGGATCGACCCGGTCAGCAGCCACCCCATCGTGCGCAGGTCGACGTTGCCCGCGACGAGGTGCCCGAAGCCGGCGACCCAGAGGAGCGCCGCGGCGTGGAAGATGTCGGTGCCGACGATCTTCGGCAGGGTGAGCGGGAAGACGAGCACCATCACCAGGCCGAAGAACGTGCCGCTCCCGACCGAGGTGAGGCCGACCACGAAGCCGCAGACCGCTCCGAGCGTGACCGCGATCACCCGGTCGCGCCGGGTCAGCAGGAAGGGGTCGTCGCTCGGCTGCACGCCCCGATGGATGAACGTCTTCGCGACCAGGCCGATGCCGCCGATCACCAGCGCGACGCCCACGGCGTAGGCCTCGATGTCCTCGGCGCCGCTCGAGTGATGCTTCAGCCACGTCGCGGCGACCACGCCGAGCAGCGACATCGGTCCGGAGCCGAGGAACATCCACAAGGTCAGCCGGGCGTGGACCGTTCCCAGCCGCCGGTGCCGCACGGCGCCGAAGCTCTTGAAGATCGCGCCGTGGAGAACGTCGGTTCCGACCGCGAGCGTCGGCTTGAAGCCGAAGAAGATGACCAGGATGGGCGTAAGCAGCGAGCCACCGCCCATCCCGGTCATCCCCACGAGCAGTCCGATGAGCAGCCCGCTGAGCGTGAACTGCCAGGTCATCGATGCTACCCGCCGCGATAAGCCCTGATCAGCACCTCCGCCACCTCGGGCCGCGAGAACTCGGCCGGCGGCAGCTCGCCGTTCGCCAGCAGCTCGCGCACCTTCGTTCCGGAGAGGAAGACGTGGTCGTCGCCTCCGTGCGGGCACGTCTTCGGCGTCGCCATCTGGCCGCAGGCGCGGCAGAAGAACGCGTGCTCGAAGAACATGGGCTCGATCCCGAGCTCGTGCGGCTCGAGCTCGTCGAAGATCAGCTGCGCGTCGTAGGTGCCGTAGTAGTCGCCGACGCCGGCGTGGTCGCGGCCGACGATGAAGTGCGAGCAACCGTAGTTCTTGCGGCAGATGGCGTGCCAGATCGCCTCGCGGGGGCCCGCGTAGCGCATGGCTGCCGGGAACGCCGAGACGAGCACTCGATCGGCCGGGTAGTAGTTCTCGACGAGCACGTCGTAGCACTCGACGCGGGTGGCGACCGGGACGTCGTCCGACTTCGTCTCGCCGACGAGCGGGTGGATCAACAGGCCGTCGACGGTCTCGAGCGCGCCCTTCGTCAGGTACTCGTGCGCACGGTGGATCGGGTTGCGCGTCTGGAAGCCGACGACGCGCCGCCAGCCTCGCTCCGCGAACGCTGCACGGGTCTGCGCCGGGTCAAGCGCCAGCTGTGGGAACGGCGGCTCGAGGCGCTCGAACACCGTCACGCGGCCCGCGAGGTAGAACGGCTTCTGCTCGTAGAGCCGCGCGACGCCGGGGTGCGCGTCATCGGTCGTGCGGAAGCAGCGCTCCGCCTCCCGCTCCTTGTCGTACTCGTAGACCTGCTCGACGTCGAGCACCGCGAGCGGCGTGCCGGCGGCGTCGGTCAGCGCGGCCCGGTCGCCGCCCGGCTCGCGGTCGACCGCGAGGCACACGGGCAGCGCCCACGGCAACCCGTTGCCGAGGCGCATCTCGTCCACCACGCGCTCGTAGTCGTGGCGCGCCATGAAGCCCTCCAGGGGCGAGAGCGCGCCGCTTGCAAGCATGTCGAGATCCGAGAGCTCGCGCGAGGTGAGCGCGATCTGCTCGAGCCTCTCCACGCCCTCGGGGCGCGGGCCGGTGCGATCGACCAACTTGCCGCCGTGCGGCTCGATCAGCTCCGCCGTCTCGAGCACCGTCACGCTGCGACCTCGGCCCGCACCAACCCCAGCTCCTCGAGCTTCGCGACAACCAGCGCCGCGCTCTCCTCGGGATCGTGCTCCTCGGTGTCGAGCACGAGCTCGGGGTTCGACGGCTCTTCGTACGGGTCGCTCACGCCCGTGAACTCGGTGATCTCTCCCTTGAACGCCTTCTCGTAAAGACCCTTCACGTCGCGCTTGGCGCACTCGTCGACCGAAGCCTTCACGTAGACCTCGACGAAGGTGCCTACCTCCTCCACGCGCTCGCGCGCCTTCTGCCGCGTCTCCTCGTACGGCGAGATCGCGGCCGCGATCACCGCTCCGCCCTGGCGCGTCAGCCGCGACGCGACCCAGCCGACCCGCTCGATGTGCGTGTCCCGGTCCTCCTTCGAGAATCCGAGGCCCTTCGAGAGGTGGGTTCGAACCGTGTCGCCGTCGAGGTACTCGACGACGAGGCCGCGCCGGTCGAGCTCGGGGCCGACGAGGTGCGCGATCGTCGTCTTGCCGGAGCCCGAGAGCCCGGTGAACCAGAGCGTGAAGCCGCCGGGCCGGACGTGGGTCGTCTCGGGGTGCTCAGCGGCGTAGATGTGGTCGGTCATGTGCCTCCTAGCTGCGTGTCGACGTGGATGCCGCACTCGAGCTTGTCGGAGCCCGCCCAGCGGCCTGCGCGCTCCTCCTCGTCGGGGGCGATCGGACGCGTGCACGGAATGCACCCGATCGAGCGAAAGCCGACGTCGTGGAGCGGGTTGTAGGGAATCTCGTTGACGGTGATGTAGGCCCAGATGCGCTTCTCGTCCCAGTCGGCGACCGGGTGCACCTTCCAGACCTCGTAGCGCTCCGACCACTGCACCTTCGGCGTGGTCGCGCGGCTCGGGGACTGGTCGCGGCGGATCCCGGAGATCCAGGCGTCGTAGGGCTCGAGCGCCTGCAGCAGCGGCTCGACCTTGCGGACGTGGCAACAGCGGTCCGGATCGGTCTCCCAGAGGTTCGGGCCCTCACGCCGGTGCTGCTCGGCGACGGTGATCAGCGGCGGCGGCGGGAGCAGGCGAATGTCGTAGCGCTCGACCAGCCGGTCACGCGTCTCGTAGCTCTCGCGGAAGAAGAGGTGCGTGTCGAGCTCGATCACGGGGATGTCGAGCCCCAGCTCGGCGACCATGTGCACGAGCACCGACGACTGCTTCTGCCACGAGCACGTGAGGCACAGCCGCTCGCCGAACTCCGCGTGTGCCCAGCGAAGGACGTCCTCCGCCTGCATCCGCTCGAAGTCGAGCTCAGGCAGGGGCCGTGCGCTCGCCATCGAGCAAGACCTCCTTCAGCGTGTCGCCGCGCAGGCCGAGGCGCAGCGTCTCGAGCGGGATCACTTCCTCGGGCGGGATGTTGCCGAGGTTCACGTTCGGCCCGAACTGCTTCACGAACCAGGCCTGGCTCGCCTTGGTCGGCGCCTCGAAGATCAACTCGCCGAGCTCGATCTCGTGGACGATCTCATCGACGAGACCGGTGCGCATCTCGCCGGTCGGACGGTAGATGCCGGCGGTGCCGCCCTCGCGCCCCTCGGTGATCACCTTCCACGCGCCTGCGCCGAGCTCTTCCTTGATCCACTCCACCCACTGGTAGGGGGCGTAGACCGTTTCCTCGTCCTTCGAGCCGACCTCGGACAGCACGGTGAAGTCCGCCGCGAACTCGCGGATCAGCTCGAGCTTGCGCTCGCGCGGGATCTCGAGCGTGCCGTCGGAGATCTCGACGTGCGAGAACCGCTGCTCGACGAGCCACGCCTTGAACTCGTCGAGCTTCCCGCGCGCGTAGACGGCCTCGAAGAGCGTGCCGCCGCAGACGACTGGCGTCCCGAAGCTGCGGTAGAGGGCGATCTTCTTCTCGAGGTTGTTGGTGACGTAGGACGTGCCCCAGCCGAGCTTGACGATGTCGACGTACTGGCCGCCCGTGTCGAAGAGGCCTTCGATCTCGCGCAGGTTGAGCCCCTTGTCGATGACGTGCGTGAGCCCCTCGGCGCGCGGCTTGCCGGGGCGGGGTGGCAAGTCGAGAAAGCCGTTCTCAAAGGCGGGCATAGAGCTCCTCCAGCTTCTTGTGGGCGGCGGCCTGGACGTCGTGGTAGAGCGAGTTGCCGTGGGCGTCGATGCCGACGGTCAGCGGCCCGAAGTCCTTCACGCGGAAGCGCCACAGGCACTCGGGCATCAACTCCTCCCACGCGACCTCCTCGATCTCCTCGATCTGCGTCGTCTCGAGCGCCGCCGCGCCGCCGACGATCGCGAAGTAGACCATCTTCAGGCGCTTCATCGGCTCGATCGCCTCGTCCGGGAAGCCGCCCTTGCCGCAGATCGCGCGGACGCCGTACTGGGCGCCGAGCGGCTCGGTGAAGCGCACCATCCGCGCGCTCGTCGTAGTGCCGATGCAGACCGGGTCATAGCCGCCATCGTCGCGCTTGCGCACGCCCGGGGCGGTGTGGAGCAGGAACGCGCCGCGCAGGTCCATCGGCGGCTCGACGCCCTCGTCGAAGATCCGGATCTGCGTCCGGTCGCGGATCCCGATGATGTGCCCCTGGACGACGACCTCGTCGCCGGCGCGGAGCTTGAGAATTTCGGCCTCGTCGGCAATTGGGAAGGCGACCTCGTGTCTCGCCATCAGGCCTCCCGGTCGAACTCGACGTCGCCGTCTGCCGCCACGTGCGCGGTCGCGCGCCTCGCGGCCCAGCACTGGTAGTTCACGGCGACGGGGTTGAGGGTCATGTGCGTGTCCGCGTGCTCGATGTGGCAGTTGAGGACGGTGACGTCGCCGCCGAGCCCCATCGGGCCGATGCCGGTCTCGTTCAACAGCTCGAACAGGTCCTCCTCCAGCTTCGCGACGTGCGGGTCCGGGTTGCGGGTGCCGATCGGGCGTGCGATCGCCTCCTTGGCGAGGTACATCGCATAGTCGGCGGAGCCGCCGATGCCGACCCCGACGATCCCCGGCGGGCACGGCTTGCCCCCGGCGCCGACGATCGACTCCAGAACGAACTGCTTGATCCCCTTCACGCCGTCGGCGGGGACGCACATCTTCAGGAAGCTCATGTTCTCGGAGCCGGAGCCCTTGGGCACGCACTTGACGTCGAGGCCGTCCCAGTCCTCGATGAACTCCCAGTGGACGATCGGCAGCCGGTAGCCCGTGTTCGGGCCCGTGTTCTCACGCGTGAGCGTGTGGACGGCGTTCGAGCGCAGCGGATGCTCCAGCGTCGCGCGCTCCGTGCCTGTTTTCAGAGCCTCGTAGATCCTGGTGGGATGGAGCGGGAAGTGCTCCCCCACGCGGCACGTGTAGACCGCGATCCCCGTGTCCTGGCAGACGAGGTTCGCCTGGTCGTCGGCGACCTGGACGTTCCTGACGATCGTGTCGAGCACGCGGCGGCCGGGGACCGAGGTCTCGCGCTGCTGCGCATCGACGAGCGCGTCACGCAGGTCCTGCGGGATGTCCTTCAGCGCCCAGACGTAGAGATGCGCCGCAGCATCCTCGACGGTCTGCCTGAGATCGACAGCGACGGTGCTCATGTGGCCTTCTCCGCGGCCGCAGCTCCAGCGCGCCGGCCGAAGACCGTGCACTCGAGCAGGCTGTTGCCCATCATCCGGTTGCGGCCGTGCGTCCCGCCGGCGATCTCGCCGCAGGCGAAGAGTCCGGGCAGCGTCGTCTCGCCGTGCTCGTCGATCACGAGGCCTCCGTTCTGGTAGTGGAGGACGGGGTAGGTGAGGATCGGCTCGCGCAGCGGGTCGATCCCCGCGGAACGGTAGCGGCGCAGCATGTACGGGAGCGAGATGTCGGCGTCGTGCTCGGGAATGCGGGTCGTGTCGAGCAGCACTGCGGGGCGCCCGTCCGGGGTCTCGACGCCGCGGCCGGCGCCGACCTCGTCGAAGATCGCCTGCGAGACCGCGTCGCGCGGCCCGAGCGGGTCGGTGAACTCCTCGCCCTCGCCGTTCAGCAGCGTGGCGCCGTAGGCCCGCGTCGTCTCGGGGATCGAGTAGCCCTGCATCGTCGGCGGCCAGGCGCCGCCGTTCGGGTGGTACTGGAGCGCGTCGAGGTCGCGGCTCTCCGCGCCGAGCTCGAGCGCGAGGCGCGTCACCTCGCCGGTCGCGCCCGGGTGATTCGTGGAGAGCTCGCCGCGCTCCTCGGCCTCGCGGTAGCAGCGGCCGCCGGCCGCGAGCACGACGGCGCCCGCGTCGATCACGAGCTCGTCGCCGTTCTTGCGGCGGCACGTCGCGACCCAGCCGTGCTCGCCCGGCTCGAGTGCGACGAGCGGGCAGTTCGGCAGCGCCTCGCCGCCCGCGGCGAGAAACGCGTCGCGCAGCGCGGTGGTGATCGCGTGCCCGGTGCGGTCGCCGACCTGAAGCAGGCGCTTGCGGGTGGCTCCGCCGCAGCGAGCGAGCCGGTAGCCACCGTTCTCGCGCGTGAACTCGACGCCCTGCTCCTCGAGCCAGTGGATCGCGGCCGGCGCCTCGCCGGTCAGGACTTCGACGAGTCGCCGGTCGGCGCTCTCGTGGGAGCTCTGCCAGACGTCCTCCGCATGCTGACTGGGCGAGTCGTCGTTGCCAAAGGCGGCCTGAATCCCGCCCTGCGCCTTCGCCGAGTTGCACGACTGGAGCGCGCCCTTGGTCACGAGCCCGACGCTGGCGCCCGCGCGCTCGGCGGAGAGGGCGGCGGCGAGCCCGGAGGCGCCGCTCCCGATCACGAGCACGTCAAAGGACAGCCGATCGGCCACTGCCGCATCCTAGCCTAATTTCTCGCATTACAAGTCCTTATCGAATGGCGGCGGGCTATGCTCGCCGACCGATGCGATGGCTGGCAAAAGCGGCGCTCCAGCGCGGTCTCGGCGCGCTCCCGCAGGGCGAGCGGCTGAACTACGTCTTCCAGCGCCGCGTTCTGCGCTCTCTACCGGCTGGGGACCCGGCGCTCCGGCGTAAGTTCGCGCGCGCCGTCCAGCACCTCGGCGTGTACCGGGAGCACGGGCCTGACGTCGCGGCCGCCGACGCCTGCTTCTACGAGTTCGGCGCCGGCTGGGACCTTGCGATCCCGCTCGCGTACGCGATGCTGGGCGTTGGACGCCAGGTGCTGGTCGACATCCGGCCGAGCGCTCGGATCGAGCTGGTAAACGACTCGATCGCGTCCTTCGAGCGGCTCCGCGACGAGCTCGGGGCCGAGGCGGGACAGGAGCTGCGCCCGCTCGGAGGGCCGGTGAGCACGCTGGAGGAGCTCGGTTCGCGCTTCGGGATCACGTACCTCGCCCCCCGCGACGCGCGCGACACCGGGCTGCCCGCGGCGTCGATCGAGTTCGTCTCGAGCACCGACACCTGCGAGCACATCCCGGAGGCCGACCTCGCCGCCATCTTCCGTGAGTGCCACCGCCTGCTCCGGCCCCGCGGCGCCTTCAGCTGCCGCATCGACCTGCAGGACCACTATTCGTACTTCGACCCGAGCCTCTCGCGTTACAACTTCCTCCGCTTCTCGGACAGCTCGTGGAGGCTCGTCAACTCGCCGCTCCACTTCCAGAACCGGCTGCGCTCACCCGACTACCTCCGGCTCGTGCGAGAAGCGGGCTTCGAGCTCGTGGTCGAGCGGCCATCGGGCCCGAGCGAGGAGGGTCTCGCCGAGCTGAAGGCGCTGCCGCTGGCCCCGCGCTTCCGCGACTACTCGGCAGAGGAGCTCGGCGTCACGGTGCTCTCGTTCGTCGCGCGCCGGCCGGTTTGAGCGGGCGGGGCTACCAGATCGCGCGCAGCAGCTCGGCAATCTGAGCCGGCGTAGCTGGACGCGGGTTCGCCTTCGCACCGGCACGCACGGCCGTCGCCTCCGCGACCTCGTCCAGCTCGTCCGCCGGCACGTCCAGGTGGCGGAGCCGCCAGAACCCCGAAGCGCCGGCGAGCTCCTCGACGCGGGCCGCAGGGCTCTCGGCGCCGAGAGCCTCTCCGAACCGCTCGATCTCGGCCGCGGCGACAGGCTCGTTGAAGCGCAGCGCCGGGGGCAGGCAGAGCGCGTTCGCCGCGCCGTGGGCGATCCCGTACCGGCCGCCGAGAGCCTGCGCCATGGCGTGACCGAGCGCGAGGCCGGCGGAGGCGAGCGCGGCGCCCGCGTGCTGGGCGCCCTCGAGCAACGCAATGCGCGCCTCGAGGTCACCGCCGTTCTCGAGCACGCGCGGCAATGCCTGGCCGATCACGCGTGCGCCTTCGAGCGCGTGGCGGTCGCCGTCGGCGTTGTGGCCGGCCACGTACAACGCCTCCGCGCAATGGCTCAGCGCGTTCAGGGCGGTGCCGCCGCTCTCCTCGCGCGGCAGGTCGAGCGTCAGCCGCGGTTCGTAGACGATCCCGACCGGCTGGGGGCCGGAGCCGCCTCCTCGCATCCGCCTGTCGGGATCGCGCACGCCGAAGAAATCCGTCCACTCGGCGCCGGAGTAGGTGGTCGGGACCGACACGACCGGAAGCCCGGTCTCCGCCGAGACGGCCTTGGCCAGGTCGATTGCGCTGCCTCCACCGACGGCGAGGAGCCCGTCGGCTCGAGCGGCCTCGGCGGCAACCTCGGCGATCCTGTCGGTCGGAACCTCGCTCCACCGGCCTGCGGACGGGAGCGGGAGGTCCATCCAGCGGTCGCTCGCGATCAGAAATGGGCGCCCGATCCCGAGCTCTACGAGCAGCGCCTCGAGCTCCTGGAGGCCCCAGCGGACGATCACAGCCGCTCGCGTGCGAAGTCGAGAAAGGCTTCGGCGGCGCGGGTCGGCGAACGGCCGGCGGAGCGGACGAGCGAGATCTCGCGAGCGGGGTCGAGACCCTTCACGCGCGCGGTTGCCAGCGTTCCGGCGGCCAGATCGGCCTCGATCGCGGCGCGCGAGATGAACGTGACGCCGTATCCGGCGACGACCGCGGCCTTGGCCGACTCCTGGAGCCCGAGCTCGAGCCGTGGCTCGAGGTCGCGGAGCCGCGTGCCCGCGCTCCGGAGCTCGTCCTCGATCACTTGGCGCACGCCGGCGCCCTCCTGCATCACGATCAGCGGCTCCTCCCGCAGCTCGGCGAGCGTGACGGTGCGGCCGGCAAACCCGTGGCCGGGCGGGACTGCGAGCACGACCTCGTCACGGAAGAACGGCTCGAAGACGACGCCGCGGTGACGTCGAGCGGCGCCCACGACGCCGAGCTCGAGCTCGCGGTCGGCGACCCGGTCGACGACGGACTGCGTGTCGGAGATCGAGAGCGAGACGGCGACGCCCGGGTTCGTGCGCTGGAACTCGCAGAGCAGAACCGGGACGACGGTGCTGCCGGGGCCGGTGGAGGCGCCTACCTGCAGCGTCCCGCCGAGCTCGTCTCCGTCGCCCGCCTCGAGCTCCTCGACCAGCTGACCCTCGAGCTGAAGCATGCGCTGAGCGCCGCGGTACAGCGCGAGGCCGGCCTCGGTCGGCTCGACCCGCCGGCCGGAGCGGTCCAGCAGCTTGCGGCCGAGGCGCTTCTCGAGCGACCGGACCTGGAGGCTCACGGCCGGTTGTGTGACGCCGAGGCGCTCGGCGGCCTGGGAGAAGCTCTTGCGCTCGACGACGGCGCAAAATGCGGCGAGCTGGCGCGTGTCCATAAGCGAAGCTTATCCACGAAGTCACGCTTCTGACACGATCCGTTGACGCTTTCGTGCGAATTCCGCCGATAGAATCGCCATTGGGTGGTGGGTTGGGGGTGCCCCAGGAGCGCGAGGTCGAGGCGGCGCTCGCGGTCCGGGTCGGAGGCTCTAGCATCCCACGTGTGGCCGCATCGCAGCCGAGGCCGAGCGACTCGTTCGTCGAGCGCTTCTCCACTCTCGTCCGCGGGTCGCCGAAGCGGCGGGTCGACTTCGAGCTCCGGGCGCTCGACGTCGTGCTGTCGACGGTCTTTTTCCTGGCCGCGCTTCCGCTGCTGCTGCTGATCGGCGCAGCGCTCCTCGTCACGAGCGGGCTGCCGCTCTTCTACCGCGGCGAGCGTGTCGGTCGCGACGGCCGCATCTTCCACATGCTGAAGTTCCGGACGCTGCGACGCGGCGCGGAGGAGCGGCTCGGCCCCTACCTCGGCGGGGAGCTCGCCCAGCGCACGCGCGCCGAGACCACGCGCGTCGGCCGCCGCCTCCGCGCGGCACAGCTCGACGAGCTGCCGCAACTCTGGAACGTGCTCAGAGGCGACATGAGCCTCGTGGGGCCGCGCCCGATCCGACCGCGTTTCTTCGAGCAGCTCGCCGCCGAGATCCCGGCCTACTGGCAGCGCCTCGTCGTCCGCCCAGGGCTGACCGGCTTCGCGCAGGTCCGGCGCGGCTACGAGACCTCGATGGCCGAGAAGCTCGCGCACGACCTCGAGTGGATCGCCGATCGCTCCGTCCCGCTGTACCTGCGCACGCTCGTCTCCACCGCGTTTCGCATCGCCGCCCAGACGCTGCGGAGCCTGGTCAGGAGCGACCACTAGAGCGACCACTAGACTCAGTCGCGTGTGCGGGATTTGCGGGATCGTCTCTGCGGGCGGGCCCGCGGACCCCGACAGGCTCGGCCGCATGAGCGCCAAGCTCGTGCACCGCGGCCCTGACAGCGACGGAACGTTCTTCGACGGGCCCGTCGCTCTCGCCGCCAGGCGACTCGCGATCATCGACCTCGAGACGGGCGACCAGCCGATCGCCAACGAGGACGGGACCGTCCACGTCGTTCAGAACGGCGAGCTCTACAACTACCGCGAGCTGCGCACCGAGCTCGAGCGCGCCGGCCACCGTTTCCGCACGCACGGCGACACGGAGGTGCTCGTCCACCTCTACGAGCGGGACGGCCTCGCGTTCGCGCAACGGCTACGCGGGATGTTCGCCGTCGCGCTCTGGGACGCGACCCTGCGCCGCCTCGTGCTGGCGCGCGACCGCTACGGGATCAAGCCGCTCTACTACCGCGCGGGCGACGACGGGCTCGAGTTCGCCTCGGAGCTGCGAGCGCTTCCGCGCGGAGAGATCGACCTCGACGCGCTCGAGGCGTTCCTCGCGTTCAACTCGATCCCGGCCCCGCTGACGATCTTTCGCGAGGTGCGCAAGCTGCCACCCGGGCACCTTCTCGTCTGGGAAAGCGGCGAGGTCAGGATCGAGCGCTACGCCCGTCCCGCTCCCGCGGCTGCCGACGACTTGCGCGAAGACGACGAGGCGTAGCTGCTCGAGGAGCTCCGGGCGCGCCTCCGCGACTCCGTCCGAGCGCACCTCGTCTCGGACGTGCCCGTCGGCGTCCTGCTCTCCGGCGGAATCGACTCGTCCGCGCTGGCCGCACTCGCGGCGCAGGAGACCTCGGAGCCGGTCCGGACCTTCTCGATCGGCTTCGAGGAGCGCTCGTTCGACGAGCTCTCCGACGCGCGCCTCGTGGCCGAGCGCTACGGCACGCGCCACCGCGAGCTCGTCCTGCGGCCGGACGCCGCGCTGCTCCTCCCCGCGCTCGCCGAGGCTTTCGACGAGCCGTTCGCCGACTCGTCGGCGCTCCCGACCTACCTGGTCTCGCAGCTTGCCGCGGAGGACGTGAAGGTCGCCCTCTCGGGCGAGGGCGGCGACGAGCTCTTCGGGGGCTACTACACCTACGTCGCCGACCTGCTCGCGCTGCGAGCCGGCGGTCTCGCCCGCCTCGCGCGTCCGCTGGTGGAGCTGTTGCCGACCTCGACCGCGCGCGCGAGCTTCGACTACAAGGCGAAGCGCTTCGCCCGCGGCGCGCACCTGCCGCCGCTCGAGCGCCACCACGCCTGGAAGGAGATCTTCTCGGCGGACGCACGCGCCGAGCTGACCGGCCGGCAGAACGGCTTCGACCCCGTCGATCTCTACCGCTCGCGCTTCGCCGAGACAAAGGGCGCCGAGCTGCTCGCGCGCCTCCAGGACGTCGACCTCGGCATCTACCTCGTGGACGACCTGCTCGTGAAGACCGACCGCGCGTCGATGGCGCACTCGCTCGAGGCGCGCGTGCCGTTTCTCGACCCGGTCCTGACCAACCTCGCGCTCGCGCTTCCGACCCGCCACCGCGTCCGCGGGCTGCGCAAGAAGGTGCTGCTGCGCAGGGCCGTCGCGCCGCTCGTGCCCGAGCGGATCCTGCGCGGCAAGAAGCGCGGGTTCTCGATTCCCGCCGCGGCCTGGTTGCGGGGCGAGCTGGAGCCGTTCGCGCGCGAGACGCTGAGCGCCGAGACGCTCCGGCGCCAGGGCTTCTTCCAACCCGAGGCGGTGAGGGCACTGGTCGACCGCCACGTCGCGGGCAAGGAGGACCTCTCGCGCCAGCTCTGGGGCCTGCTGGCGTTCACCCTCTGGCACGAGCGCCACGTCGAGCGCGAGCCTGCGCCGCTTGCGAGCGAGCGCGTGGAGGCGCTCGTCCGCTGAGCGACCTGCCCCCGTTCGAGCTCGGCTACCCGGGTACCGAGCTTCGGCAGCGACTGGTCGACGCGGTGCTCGCCGGCGCGAAGACGACGACCTCCGGGCTCCACGTCGACGAGGATCCGGCCCCGGTCGGCTCGCGCTACGTGCTCGAGGACGCCGCAGGGACACCGCGCGCGATCGTGGAGGTCACGGAGGTACGCGTCGTTCCGGCCGGCGAGATCGACCTGCCGTTCGTCAGAGACGAGGGCGAGGGGTTCGAGTCCGTCGAGGACTGGCGCACGGCGCACGAGCGCTTCTTCGAGCAGCCGATCGCACCCGACACGCTGATCGAGGCGATCCGCTTCCGCATCGTGGAGCGCCTGTGAGGGTCTGGGTGGACATCACCGCGCCGGCTCACGTGCTGGTGTTCCGACCGCTGCTACGGCTGCTGCGCGAGCGGGGAGACGAGGTCGACGTCACGGCGCGCGACTATGCCCAGACGGTGCAGCTGCTCGAGCTGCACGGAGTCGAGGCCGACGTCCTCGGGCGGCACGGCGGTCGCTCGCGGCTCGGCAAGGCGCGCTCGCTCACGTCGCGGCTCGGCGAGCTGCGCCGGTGGGCGCGTGGGCGGCAGCTCGACGTCGCCCTCGCCCACGGCTCGCACGAGCTGACGCTGACGGCGCGGCGGCTCGGGATTCCGAGCTCGACGACCTTCGACTACGAGTTCGCGTGGCTTCAGCACCAGCTCGGCTGCCGCGCCGCCACGCGCGTCGTCGTTCCCGAGGCGATTCCGCCCGAGCGGCTCGAGCGCTACGGCGCACGGCCGCCGAAGCTGCTGCAATACCCGGGCTTGAAGGAGGAGTACTACCTCGCCGACTTCGAGCCGGACCGGGGCGCGCTCGAGCAGTTCGAGGTCGATCCGGGCCGGACGCTCGTGGTCGTTCGCACGCCGCCCGACGTCTCGCTCTACCACCGCCGCTCGAATCCGCTCTTCCCCCAAGTGCTCGACCACCTCGGACGGAACGAGTCCGTCCACGCGATCGTGCTGCCGCGCACGCCCGAGCAGCGCGACTTTGTGCGGCGGCTCGAGCTTCCCTCGGTGCAGGTGCCCGACAGCGCCGTCGACGGGCAGAGCCTGATCGCCTTCTCCGACCTCGTCGTCTCGGCAGGCGGAACGATGAACCGGGAGGCGGTCGCGCTCGGCGTGCCCGTCTACACGACCTACGGCGGCCGGCTCGGCGGAGTCGACGAATCGCTCATCCGCGAGGGGCGGTTGATCCCGCTCTCCGACCCGCGCGCACTCGACCTGCGCAAGCGCGACGGCGAGCGCGAACGCATCAGGCGCGACCCAGCGTCGATGCTGGAGCTCCTTCTTTCAGCTCGCGAGAGCGTCTAGGACATCTCGCCCGTAGCGCTCGAGCTTGGTCGGCCCGACGCCGGGCACCGACGAGAGCTCCGCGATCGTCTTCGGCCGCCGCGCCGCGATCTCGGCCAGGGTCGAGTTGTGGAACACGACGTAGGCAGGGATTTCGTCGGACTTGGCCCGCTGCAGGCGCCACCGCTTCAGCGCCTGATAGGTCGGGTCGTCCGGCTCCTCCGCGCGGGCCTTGCGTGCAGCGGCGGGCGGCGCAGCCTCGACGCCCAGCTCGAGCAGGAAGCGACTCGGCTTCCCGGCCCACGTGAGCGCGAGGTGCTTGCGCGCCCGCGTGATGCCGACGTAGAGCAGCCGCCGCTCCTCGGCGAGCTGGCCCGGCACGCGCATGGCCTGCTTGCACGGCAGCTCCTTCTCCTCGACCCGCGGCAGGAAGACCGCGTCGAACTCGAGGCCCTTCGCACGGTGGAGGGTCAGCAGGTGGATGCCGCCCTGCGCTCCGTGGTCGAAGCGTGCGCGCAGCCACTCGACCCACTGCTCGACCGTTTGCGAGCCGTCGTCGAACTCCTCGGCCAGCTTGCACAGCCGCGCGAGGTCCGCCTGGCGCACGAGCTCGCGCTCGCCGAGCCCGTCCGGCACCGGCTCCACGAGGCCCTGCTGCCGAGCAACGCGGCGCACCTCTCCGGCGAGCGAGCCGAAGCCCGCCCCGCGCAAACCCTTCAGCAGCTGCCGCGCCCCATCGCGTGAGAGGAGCGCCGCGCCCTGGAACGGGATCCTCGCGTCGGCGAACAGCTCCTCGAAGTCGACCGAGCGCGCGTTCAGCCGCATCAGCACCGCCATCTCCTCGTACGGCACGCCCTCGCCGCGCAGCGCGCTCACACGCTCGAGCACGAACGCGCCCTCGTCCTCGGGCGAGTCGAAGCCGCGTACCTCCGGCTCGCGGCCGCCGGGGCGCGTCGCGCGCAGCGACTTCTCCGCGCCTCCGAGCTTCGGCACCAGCCGGTTCGCCAGCCCCAGCACCTGCGGCGTCGAGCGGTAGTTCTCCTCCAGGCGCACCACCGTCGCCTGCGGGAACCGCGACGCGAGCCCGAGCAGCCACTCCGGCGAGGCGCCGGTGAAGCCGTAGATCGACTGGTAGTCGTCGCCGACGGCGCAGAAATCGTCGCGTCCGCCGAGCCAGAGCTCGAGCAGCGACTGCTGCAGCAGGTTCACGTCCTGGTACTCGTCGACCGTGAACGCCGCGTAGCGCTCCCGCAGCGCGGCCAGCGCCCACTCGTCTTCCTCGTACATCCGCACCGCGAGCTCGAGCAAGTCTTCGAAGTCGATCAGGCTGGAAGCCTCCTTGCGCCGCTCGTACTCGCGGAAGACGGTCGCCATCAGGTCGTCGGGTATCGGCGGCTCGTGCCCGTTCAGCCCGTTGCGGTAGCCCTGTGGGGTCAGGCGGCGATTCTTCGCCCACTCGACCTCGGTCGCGAGGTCGCCCGCCGGCCGGAAGCGGTACGGCGGCGGCAGCGTGTTCCCGATCTGGCGGAGCAGGAGCGCCTTCGAGGCGAGGATGCGTCCCGGCCCGTCGCCCTTTGCGCGCCGCAGCTGGGCGAGCGCGGCCGAGTGGAACGTGCGTGCCTCGACGCCGTCGACGCCGAGCCGTTGCAGGCGCCCTCGCATCTCTCCTGCCGCCTTGTCGGTGAAGGTGACGGCGAGAATCCGGTCGCTGCGGACGGCGCCGCTCGCGACCTGCCACGCGATCCGCCGGGTGATCGTCGTCGTCTTCCCGGAGCCGGCGCCGGCGAGGATGCAGACCGGCCCGCGCACAGCCTCCGCGGCGCGCCGCTGCTGGGGGTTCAGCCCGTCGAGGATCGCCCGTTCTTCCACCGGGCCACCCTAGCCTCGAGGGTGGACGGGGCTAGCTCAGCGTCTGTTCCGAAAGAGTGTCTTTCGTTGCACCGGCGAGGCGCGGCGCGCGCATCATCGTCGCGAGCCGGGAGACGGCCTCGAGCGTCTCGCCCTCGCGCACCAGCCGCTCGAGCTCCGCGAGCTCTTCCTGCAGCCAGACGGCATCGACGATCGGGCCGCTCACGCGCATGATCTTCGGGTGCATCGTGGGGACGGCGGTCTCGCCTTCGCCCCACAGCTCCTCGTGCAGCTTCTCGCCGGGACGGCTGCCGACGATCCGGATGTCGATGTCCCGCTCGGGGTCCTTGCCCGAGAGCCGGATCATCTGCATCGCCAGCTCGAGGATCTGGACCGGCTCGCCCATGTCGAGCACGAAGACGTCCCCGCGCCCGCCGATCGCGCCGGCCTGGACGACGAGGGACGCGGCCTCCGGGATCGTCATGAAGTAGCGCGTCATCTCCGGATGCGTGACCGTGACCGGCCCGCCCTTCGCGATCTGGCGGCGGAAGATCGGGATCACGCTGCCCGAGGAGCCGAGCACGTTGCCGAAGCGCACCGCGACGAAGCGGGTCGCGACGTCCTGACGGGCCCCGTACGCCTCGACGATCCACTCGCAGAGGGCCTTCGACTGGCCCATCACGGTCTTCGGGTTGACCGCCTTGTCGGTCGAGACGAGCACGAACCGCTTCGTCCCGAGCTCGACGGCGACCTCCGCCATCGCGCGGGTCGCGAGCGCGTTGTTGCGCACCGACTCGAGCGGGTTCGCCTCCATCAGCGGCACGTGCTTGTACGCGGCCGCGTGGAAGACGACGCCGGGCCGGTAGCGGTCGAAGACCTGGTGCATCTTCGTCCGGCTCTTGCAGTCGGCCAGGACGGGGATGCTCGCCGCGAAGCCCCGCTCGTCGACGAGCTCGCGCTCGATCTCGAACAACGCCGTCTCGCCCTGGTCGACGAGGATCATCCGCTGCGGCCCGACACGCGCAATCTGACGGCAGAGCTCGGAGCCGATCGAGCCGCCCGCGCCGGTCACCAGAACCGTCTCGCCCTTCAGGTAGGCGGCGCTGGTCTCGAGGTCGACCTCGACCGGCTCGCGGCCGAGCACGTCCTCGACCTGGACCGGGCGGATCTGCGTCGCGAGATCGCTCTCGCCCGCGATCAGCTCGTAGAGGCCCGGCAGCGTCTTGACCGGCACGTTGCCCTCGCGCGTGACGTTGACGATCCGCTGGCGCATCTCGCCCGAGGCGGAGGGGATCGCGAGGATCACCTCGTCGGGCCGGTTGTCGCGCAGGATGTGCCGGAGGTCGTCCGTGGTGCCGAGCACGCGGACGCCGTGGATGCGCAGGTTCTTCTTGCGCGGGTCGTCGTCGATCAGGCCGATCGGCGTGTAGCCGAGCTGGCGGTTGCGCTGCATCTCGCGGATCACGAGCTGGCCGGCGTCGCCGGCGCCGACGACCAGCACCTCCTTCCCGCGGGCGACGAGGCCGATCCCGGGCCGCTCGATCACGCTGCGCGCGAGCAGGCGTGTCCCGGCGATGAAGCCGAGCAGGAGCAGCCAGTCCATGATCGCAACGGAGCGCGGCAGCCGCACCTGCGCGACCGGCGAGAAGAAGTACACGGTCAGCCCGGCCACGAGCGAGGCGGCCGTGACCCCGCGCACCGCCGACCACATGTCACGAATGGACACGTACCGCCACCAGCGCTCGTAGAAGCGGAAGAGGACGAACACGACCAGCTTGATCGCGACGACGATCAGGATCGTGCGCCGGAAGAGCGTGTCGTAGTAGCGCGGGACGCCGTGGTCGAACCGCAGCTCGAACGCGAGCCACCACGCGAGCGCGATCAAGCCCGCGTCGGCGACCAGCTGCCAAATCCGGTGCCTGTTTACAGGTATCACCTCGCGCTCCTGACCGGCACCGGCTCACGCGCGGTGGAGCCGCGCTCCGCCGGTGCCTCGCGCCCCTCACGGCACGCTGCTCTCCGGGGCCGTGCTAGTCGCACTGTCCCCTCCGGCATCGCACCGCGAGCGCCGCGTCAGAAGCCCGAGGTTTCACGCGCGCACCGCGGCGGCCTCGCGGATCGTGGCGACGACGCGTTCGTGGGTCTCGGCCGGGATGCCCGCCCACATCGGCAGCGCGAGGTTCTCGGCGGCGGCCTTCTCCGTCTCGGGCAGGGAGCCCTCCTTCCAGCCGAGGTAGCGCAGCGCAGGCTGGAGATGGGTCGGCGTGACGTAGTACGAGGCGTGGCCGATTCCCGCCGCCGCCAGCGCCTCGCGGAAGCGGTCTCGCTCGGGTGAGCGGACGACGTACATGTGGTAGACGTGGCCGGGCTCGTCGGCAGGTAGCTCGCAGAGCTCGCCGAGGCCCAGCTCCTCGTAGCGGGCCGCGGCCTCGCGGCGGGCGCGGTTCCAGCCGCCGAGCTCGCCGAGGAAGAGCCGCAGCACCGCGGCCTGCAGCTCGTCCAGGCGCGAGTTGTAGCCGACGGCCTCGAAGCTCTTCTTCTCGCGCGAGCCGTGGAAGCGCAGCAGCGCGACCCGGTCGGCGAGCTCGTCGTCGGTCGCCGCGACCAGGCCGCCGTCGCCGAGCGCGAACAGGTTCTTCGTCGGGAAGAAGCTGAAGGTCGAGAGCGCTCCCACCTTCGCGACCCCTTCCGCGCCGAAGGCCTGCGCCGCATCCTCGACGATCGGGATCCCGAGCGTGGCGAGCCCGTCGAGCGGCATCACGCGGCCGAAGAGGTGCACGGGCATGAGCGCGCGGGTGCGGTCGGTGACGCGAGCGGCGACGTCGTCTGGGTCGAGGTTGAGGGTGACCGGGTCGATGTCGGCGAACACCGGCGTCGCGCCGCGGCGGGCGATCGACTCGGCGGTCGCGTAGAACGTGAAGGAGGGGCAGATGACCTCGTCCCCCGGGCCGACCTCCATCGCGTCCAGCGCGAGCACGAGGGCGTCGGTCCCGTTCGCGACGCCGACGGTACGCGGCACGCCGAGCAGCTCTGCCGCCTCGGCCTCGAACGCCTTCACGTTCGGGCCGAGGATGAACGTCCCGGAGTCGAGCACCTCCGCGATCCGCTCCTGGATCTGCGGAATCAGGCGCTCGTACTGGGCTTTGACGTCTACGAGGGGGATCTCACGCACGGGGCTTGAGTCTAGATGAGGCCAAGCGCACTACCAGGTACAGCACGACCAGCGCCGCTCCTGCCGCGAGACCGATGTCGAACAGATGGTGGAAGTGGTCGTAGTTGCTCCCGACCGCCCAGCCGATCCCGACGAAGGCGAAGGCGAAGGCGGCCGAGCCCGGGATCGCCAGCAGCATGAAACGGCCGAACGGCATCTCGAAGAGACCGGCGGGAATCGCGACGAACGACCGCACGACAGGCGTGACGCATCCGAGCAGGACGGCCCAGCGCTCGTGGCGGTCGAACCAGCGCTCCGCGCGCTCGAGCCGCCCCTTGCTGATGTGGAGGTACCGGCCGTACTGCTCGATGAAGGGTCTTCCCCCGAAGCGACCGATGCACCAGCCGCAGACCGAGCCGAGCACGTACCCGAGCGCGCCTGCGAGCGCCATCGTGACGAACGCCGCGCCGTGCGAGTCGATCCGGTGACCGAAGAGCACCACGTGCTGGGAGGCGAAGGCGCCCGACGCCAGCGCGCCCGCGTAGAGCAGCACGAGCTCGCTCGCCGCCGGGAAGACGGCGCCGACGGCCAGCAGCAGGAAGACCGCGTAGACCCCGTGGTCGCCGATGAAGTTGGTGACGGAGCCCGTGATCGACGCGAGCACCGCGCGAGTCTAGGGCTGGGACGGTTAGCGCCGGATGCTGAACCGCTGGTTGAGCTCGACCGGTCCGTACGAGTTCTGGGCGAAGACCTTGAACACGTAGGTGCCGCGGTAGACGAGCCGGCCGTTCCGGAAGCGGCCGTTCCAGGCAATCGCGCGCGACCCGGGCGCGAGCGTTCGCGACGGGAGCTTGCGGATGAGGACGCCGTACGTCGTCCAGATCGACGGTGTCACGCGCGCGCCGTAGGAGAGCTTGAACCGCGCGACCACGGCCTTGCGGCTCCGGGGGCGCAGCTTGACCGCGCGGGGCGCGACGCGCATGAACCCGAGGGTGTCGTTGAGCCAGAAGGCGCGCTCGACCGAGGACTTGCGGCCGCCCTCGTCGGTCGCCGAGACGATCCAGCGCCAGCGGCCGAGCGGATCGTTCTGTCGACGCCGTCTCGCGTTGGAGGGCCACGTGTACGAGTAGGTTCCGGCCAACCGCGAGCTGGTCTCCGAGAACGCGGTGACGCCGCCCGGGCCGACCAGGCTCGCCGTGACCGTCGACGGTGCGACGACCTTGTAGGCGAGCTGCTGGCGCTCGCCGACCCCGTCGCCGTTCGGCGAGACCACAGGTAACGACGGCGGCGGCGCGTAGACGCCGGTGTAGAGAACGGCGAGCGTCTCCGCGACCGAGCGTTCTCCGCCGGGGTCCGACGGCCGGTTGATCAGCTTGCCGTCGAAGGCCATCGTGGTGGATCCGCCCGCGTCCAGGGCCGAGGCAGTCACCGCGCCCAGCCGCACCATCGCCTGCGCGAGCTCCCAGTTCGTCATGCCGACGCTGTAGCCGCGCCGCCGTCCGTCGACGGCGAGCAGCACGATCTTTCCGTCGCGGCGCTGACCGACCGCCGTGCGCGGGTTGCGAGGCCCCAGCTGGGTGGGCAGGAAATCCTCACCGGCGGTCCAGACCGCCCTGCCGTTGCGGACGATCACCGGGCCGCCGCCGAGCGCATCGGTGACGCCGCTCGCGAGCCAGTCAGGCGAGAGGATCAGGCGCGTGACGACCGGCGTCCCGGCGGTCGCCTCCTGCTGGAGCTTCGACACCTGAGAGCCGCGGGCGAGCAGGACGGCGCCGTTGCGCGGGATCGCGGTCCCCCCTCCGGAGCGCTGGAGGGTGACGACGCCCGGCAGCTCCTGGCCGGGCACCGCCGGCGGGAACGGCTGCAGGACGGCCTCGACGACGCCGGGAATCCGCGGCGTGGTCGCGCCGTAGGCCGGCGTGAAGAGCGAGGTGCCATCGCCGCGCGGCGGCTGGTTCAGGCCGGTCAACGGGCGCCGCTGGCCCAGGCCTTGCCAGTAGCCGAAGAAGGAAACGCGCGCGACGTTGAGCCTGCCGTCGCCGCTGATCCCGACGCTCGACCGGAACCTGTATGGCGGGCTCTGGAGCACACGGTTCTGCATCAGCATCCCGCTCGGGTGGCCGTCCTTGAAGTTGAAGAGGTCGCCGTTCACACCGGCGACGGTCGCTGCGCCCGAGACGTCCTTTTGCATCGAGGTGACACGCTCCGTGCCGAGAATCGTCCCGTTCGAGAGGAGCGGCTTGAGCTGGTACAGCCCGCCGGGGCGCGGCGCGGTGATCACGTGCAGGACGATGGGCCCGTGCGCGGTGAACTGCACCGTGCGCGCGTAGCTCACGTTCGGCATCAGCACCTGCGTGGCCGCGCGCGCCGGCGCTGAGAAGGCGACGGCGAGACTTGCCAGCAGGGCTCCGATGAGGACTCGGCGGAGCACGACCCCGCCTCACGGTAGCGCAAGCCTCGCGAAGTTGGCTAATTCCAAACTTTTACGTCGCGGTACAGCGTGTCGCGCTGCACCGGGGTCTTGCCGAGCGCCTTGATCGCGCGTACGAACTCCTCCGTGGTGCTGCGATGAGTCGTGCCAGCGGCGGAGACGACGTTCTCCTCGATCATCACCGAGCCGAGGTCGTCGGCGCCGAAGCCGAGCGCGACCTGGCCGACCTTCATCCCCTGCGTGACCCACGACGACTGGATGTGATCGACGTTGTCCAGGTAGATGCGCGAGACCGCCTGGGTGAGGAGATAGTCGAACGACGTCGGCATCGACTCCCGTGGCACCTTCGCGGCGAGGCGATTGCCATCCGACTGGAACGTCCAGGAGATGAAGGCGCGGAAGCCGCGCGTCTCGTCCTGCAGCTCGCGGATGCGCCGCATGTGCTCGACGCGGTCGGCGAGCGTCTCGACGTGGCCGTACATCATCGTCGCGGTCGTCGACATGCCGAGCCGGTGGGCGTGCCGCATGACGCCGAGCCACTCCGCCGTCCTCGTCTTCTTCGGCGCGATCTCGTCGCGCACCCGGTCGACGAGGATCTCGCCTCCGCCGCCCGGGATCGAGTCGAGACCCGAGTCGCGGAGGCGCGAGAGCGTCTGCCAGACGGTCAGCTTCGAGCGGCGCGCGATGTGCTGGATCTCCGGCGGCGAGAGCGCGTGCAGGTGGATCGGGTACCGCGCCTTGATCGAGCGGAAGAGATCCTCGTAGTAGTCGATCCCGAGGTCGGGGTGGTGCCCGCCCTGCATCAGCACGCCTGTGCCGCCGATCGCCAGCGTCTCCTCGATCTTCTTGAAGATCACCGGCTTTGGCAGCAGGTAGCCCTCGCGCGCGTCGCCGGGCCGCCGGTAGAACGCGCAGAAGTCGCAGTCGGTGACGCAGATGTTCGTGTAGTTCAGGTTGCGGTCGACGATGAACGTGATCCGCGTCGGGTCGGTGCGGCGGGCGCGAAGCTCCTCGGCGGCCCGGCCGACCGCGACGAGGTCGCGCGACTCGAGCAGCGTCACGGCCTCGGCGTCGCCGATCCGCTCGCCGTCGCGCGCGCGGTCGAGAATCTCCCGGACGGCGCTCAAACGGTGACCTCCTCGTGCACGAAGCGCAGCTCGGGCACCGTCTCGAGCTCTCCGACGTCCCGGGCGAGCTCGAGAAACGTCAGCAGGCCGGCCCGCTCGCGCGGCCCGAAGCGGTAGCGGAGCTTCTCGAAGTAGCGCGCGAGGAAGCCCGGCGGATACCCGTAGCGGTCGCTGGCCTCGTAGGCGAGCCGCTCCGGCTCGGCGCGGGCGGTGAGGACGGATTCGACGAGCGCCCGCTCGAGGTCGGGCAGCCCGGGCGGTGCCGGCTCCGGCGCTGCCCAGACGGCGAAGACCATCGGCAGGCCGGTGCGCTCGAGCCACAGCCGCCCGAGGTCGTAGTGGGGTGTCGGGTCCTCGAAGGCGCTCTTCAGGGCTGCGTCGCCGATCAGCAGCTTCGCGTCGGCGTCCGCACCGAGCGGAACGTGCTGGGCCTCCGGGAGGAGCACCTTGACGAGGACGACCGAGGTCGCGCTCTCCGGCGTCACCGCCACCGTCCGCACCTGCTCCAGCGGTCCGCGGGCCACGAGCTGGATCGAGTCGACCGCTCCCTTCGAGGAGACGCACAGGCGAGGCAGGAGCCGCAGCCGCTCCGCGTGGCGTGCGTACTCGATCGACGAGATCGGCGCCACGTCCAGCTCGCCCGCGAGCAGCTGCCGGTTGAGCTCGGTCGGGACGCCCTGCACCTCGTCCACCTCGGCGTCGAGCCGGTAGAAGACCGGCGCCATGTTCACGTAGCTGATGCGGCCGAGCCTGATCACGCCCTGTCCCTTCCGGACGCGGCCGTTCCGGCCACGTCCGGGGACTGTCCCCGGACATGGCCCGGCTGGACGGCTGTGGAGGAGTTGTTCTTGTTTCGGCTCATCTCTCGACCCACTGGAAGAGCCGGCCGCTCGATCGAGCCACGTTCGCGCCAGCTCTCGTCACCGGCCTGCCACAGGTGCACGACCGACTCGTCGCGACCGAGGACCGCGAAGCCGCCGTCGTGGTGCAGGAACTCGAAACCCAGCCGGTCGCGGTAGAACCCGACCGCCGTCGGTGCGTCCCGCACCGGCATCGCCGAGATGGTCTGCGTCAGGCTCACCATCGGCGCAGCTCGTTGTAGAGCGTGTCGCGTTGCACGGGCACGCGGCCGGCCGCGCGGACGAAGCGCACCAACTCCTCGATCTTCTGCTCCGTCTCGGTCTGCGCTCCGGCGGCGTGGAAGATCTCCTCCCGCACCACCGTGCCCTGGACGTCGTCGGCGCCGAAATGGAGCGCGACCTGGGCGAGCGGGAGGCCCATCATGATCCAGTAGGCCTTGACGTGCTCGATGTTGTCGAGCAGCAGGCGTGAGACCGCGATCAGCTTCAGGTCGTCCGAGCCCGCGGTGTGCGTCCAGCCACGCCGCTCGAAGACGGTGTTCTCCGGATGGAACGCGAGCGGGATGAACGCGAGGAAGCCGCCCGTCTCGTCCTGCAGCCCGCGGAGGCGTAGCAGGTGGTCGACCCGCTCTTCGTAGGTCTCGACGTGTCCGTAGAGCATCGTGCAGTGCGTCGGGATCCCAAGCGCGTGCGCCGTGCGGTGCACGTGGAACCAGGTCTCCGGCGACTCCTTTCCGGGAGCGATCAGCCGCCGCACGCGCTCCGCGAAGACCTCCGCCCCGCCGCCGGGAAGCGATCCGAGGCCGGCGTCGCGCAGCTCCCGCAGCACCTCCTCGT
>Ga0307320_10000090_pt1 | contig 31258 bp, 30 predicted proteins | sample ER_DNA_369_FD_194495 | JGI IMG/M metagenome (GOLD analysis project Ga0307320, IMG submission 194495) | Bulk soil microbial communities from the East River watershed near Crested Butte, Colorado, United States - ER_DNA_369 | ecosystem: Environmental > Terrestrial > Soil > Floodplain | place...
CGGCGAGCGCGAGGGCGTCCGGGGCGACCGCGCGGTGCTCGGAGAGCTCGAGCAGCTGAGGACCGTCGCCGCGCGCGGTGAGCCGGCCGTTCGCCAGCGCCTCCTTGACGATCACGCCGAGCCCGGCCGCGTGGGCCTCTCCCAGCATCGGCCCCGCCGAGCGCTCGAGTAGGTTCCAGGTCGCCTGGACCGTGTCGAAGATCGGAATCACGAGGGCGCGCTCGATCGTCTCGGCCTGGTGCGCGCCGGTGACGGTGAGGCCGATCGCCAGTCCGGTCTCGCGCAGCCGCCTCAGCTCCTCGAGCACGGCGCGGTCGTCGAGGACGCCGCTTTCGAGCGTTGCCGAGTGGATCTGGTAGAGGCGGAGCTGCGGGCCGAGCAGGTCTCGAGTCTCGGCGAGCTGCCGCCGGAGGGTGGTCACCGACAGGTCCTTCACCTCGTGCTGCTCGGCATCCACCCGCCACCCGGCCGTGTAGGTGTAGCCCCACTTCGAGCCGACGGTGACCGCCCCGGGCGGGAGCGCGCGCTGCTCGAGCCAGGAGGCGAGGAAGGCCTCCGCCTTGCCGTAGGAACGGGCGGCGTCGAAGTAGCGGACGCCTCCTTCGTACGCGGCGTCGAGGAGAGCGTGTGCGTGCTCCTCCATGGCCGCGACCTCCGTCCGTCCCCCCAGGTCGTCGTGGTGGCCGACGTTGATGTATCCGGGCCGGCCGAGCGCCGCCAGGCCGAGTCCGAGCCGGCTCACCTGCAGGCCGGACCGGCCCAGAGGGCGAAGGCCGACGTCGGACGTCACGTCCGCCTGATGAAGTCGATCGAGACCGGCACGCCTTCCAGGCCGAAGCGGTCCCGGAGTTGGTTCTCGACCCAGTAGCCGTAGTCGCGCGTGATCAGGCCGGGGTCGTTGACGAAGAAGCGGAAGCGCGGCGGGCGCGCCTGGACCTGCGTGCCGTAGAGCAGGTTCAACCGGCGCCCGTTGCGCGACGGCGGCTCCCGGGCCTCCCGTAGCTCGGCGAGGAAGCGGTTCAGCTCGCCGGTGCCGATCCGCGCCGCGTGCTTCTCGTAGAGCGCCTCGACGCGATCGAGCAGCCGTGAGATGCCGCGCCCGGTCTTCGCCGAGACTGTCACCAGCGGCGGCCGCTGGCGCAGCGCGGCCTGGAGCCGGGGGCGCACGTCCTCGAGCTTCGTCTCGCCGATGTCCCATTTCGAGAGCACGACCAGCGTGGACGACTGCGCCCTGCGCGCGATGTCGGCGACGGCGAGATCCTGGTCGACGAGGCCCTCGCTCGAATCCACGAGCACCAGGGCCACGTCGGCCCGCTCGGCGGCGGCGAGCGCGCGAAGCTCGGAGTAGTACTCGATCCCCTGTCGCTGCTTACGCTTTCGGCGGATCCCCGCCGTGTCGACGAGTACGAAGGTTCGGTCGCCACGCTGGAGCACCGTGTCGATCGCGTCGCGCGTTGTGCCCGGCACCTCCGAGACGATCACGCGCTCCTCGCCCAGCAGCGCGTTCAGCAGGCTCGACTTGCCGACGTTCGGGCGGCCGAGGATCGCGACACGGATCGCGTCCTCGCCGACCTCCGGCGGGCCGCTCCCGGGCAGCATTGACACGACCGCGTCGAGCAGATCGCCGGTGCCGTGCCCGTGCTGGGCCGACAGCGGCACCGGGTCGCCGAGGCCGAACCGGTGGAACTCGAGCGCCAGCGCGTCCTGTTGCGGATCGTCGATCTTGTTCGCCAGCACGAGCACCGGCTTGTGCGCGCGTCGCAGGATCGCGGCGAGCTCCTCGTCGCCGGGCGTGATCCCGGCGCGCGCATCGACGACGAACAGGATCAGGTCTGCCTCGGCGATCGCCGCCCGCGCCTGCTCGACGATCGAGCGAGTGATCGGCGACCGGTCGGCGACGTCGACCCCGCCGGTGTCGATCAACCGGAAGCGTCGGCCGTTCCAGTCGGCGACCACCTCCTTACGATCGCGCGTCACGCCCGGCGTCTCGTGGACGACGGCCGCCCGCGTTTCGGTCAGCCGGTTGACGAGCGTCGACTTGCCGACGTTCGGAAAGCCCACCACCGCGACCGTCCCGGCAAGCTCATCGGCCACGGTCTCACGCCGGCTGGCGGGCTCGAACCAGCTCTTCGATTTGCGCGACCACGTCCTCGACGTCGAGCTCCGTCGTGTCGATCTGGATCGCGTCCTCCGCAGGCCGCATCCGAGCGGCGTCGCTCTGGTCGCGGAGGCGAAGGTCCGTTGCGAGCGCGTCGGCGCCGATCTCCGGGCGCTCGGCGAGGCGGCGGCCCGCGCGCACCGTGCGCTCGGCGTTGAGGTAGACCTTCACCTCGGCCTGCGGCGCGACGACCGTGCCGATGTCGCGGCCCTCGATCACGACGTTGCCGTCCTCCGCGAGCTCCTGCTGGCGCGCGCGCATCACGCGGCGCACGGCCGGGTGACGCGCGACGACAGGGACGAGGCTGTCGATGTCGGCCTTGCGGATCGACGACGTGACATCGGTCTCCGCGATCCAGACGCGGCCACGGGCGTCGAAGCCGACCGGGTTTTCTTCGGCGAGCTCACCGAGGCGATCCCCGCTCGCGAGCGGGATGCCGCGCTGGCGGGCGAGCCAGGTGAGCGCGCGGTACATCGCGCCGGTGTCGAGATAGCGGAAGCCGAGCCGCTCGGCCAGGCGCCGGGCGACCGTGCTCTTGCCGGCCCCCGCCGGCCCGTCGATGGCGACGATCATCGTTGTGTGACCGAGTCGAGTAGCTCGAAAAACCCGGGGAAGCTTACAGCGACCGCCTGCGCGTCTTCGAGCTCAACGCCCTGGCCCGAAACGAGCCCGGCGACCGCGCCGAGCATCGCGATCCGGTGGTCGCCGTGCGAATGGATCCGACCGCCCTTCGGGCGTGCCGGGACGCCGCGGACGGTGAAGCCGTCCTCCGTCGCGGTGATCCGGACGCCGAGCGCCCGGAGCGCGGCGGTCACGGTCTCGACGCGGTCGGTCTCCTTCACCCGCAGCTCCCGCGCGCCCTCGACCCGGCTCTCTCCTCGGGAACAGGCGGCGGCGAGCGCGAAGAGCGGCAGCTCGTCGACGAGCAGCGGCACCTCCTCGGCGCGCACGGTCGTCGCGACGAGCTCGGCGGAGCGGATCTCGAGGTCGCCGACCGGCTCGCCGCTGCTGCGATGCCGGTGGAAGGTCGTGACGCGGGCGCCCATCCTCGCCAGCACGTCGAGCAACCCCGTCCGGCGCGGGTTGAGCCCGACGTCGTGGATCGTCAGCTCCGAGCCGGACAGCAGCGTGGCGGCGACGACGAACGGCGCCGCCGCGGAGAAGTCACCCGGCACGGCGACCCCGCCCAGGCGGAGATGCTCGGGAGGTCCAAGCGAGATCCGCCGCTGCTGCCGCCTCACGTGGACGCCTGCGGCGGCGAGCATCAGCTCGGTGTGGTCGCGCGTGGGCAGCGGCTCGACGACGGTCGTCCGCCCCTGCGCGTACAGGCCCGCGAGCAGCACGCACGACTTGACCTGGGCGCTCGCGACCGGCAGCTCGTAGCGGATCCCGCGCAGCTCGCCCCCCTCGAGCGTGAGCGGCGGATGGCCGTCGTCACTCTCGACCCGTGCGCCCATCTGTGCGAGCGGCTCGGCGATCCGGTCGACCGGCCGTCGGCTGAGCGACTTGTCGCCCGCGAGCTCGAAGCGGCCTTGCTGCCCGGCGAGGATCCCGGCGAGCAGGCGCAGGGTCGTGCCCGAGTTGCCACAGTCGATCGGCCCGCCGGGCTCCCGGAGTCCGCGCAGCCCCGCACCCTCGATCCGCAGCCGGTCGACGTCCTCCTCGTGGACGGGGACGCCCAGCGCGCCGACCGCGGCGATCGTCGACTCCGTATCTCGCGAGCGGCCGAAGCCGCGCACGAGGGTCTCACCCTCGCCGATCGCGCCGAGCAGGACGGCCCGGTGCGAGATCGACTTGTCGCCGGGCACGGCGATGTGCCCGTGCAACGCTGTCGCCGGCTCGACCTTCACTCGGCCAGCACCGGCGAGACGACCACGCCGTACCCCTGTGACTCCAGCAGCGCCGCCGCACGCTCGGCTTCGCTTTCCCCGGTGACGAGGAGCGTGAGCGTGCCGCCGCGCTCGGGCGAGACGTGGTGGAGCTCGAAGTCCTCGATGTTGATCCGGTGCGCGCCGAGCGCCTGGGTGATGCCGGCGAGCACGCCCGGCCGGTCGGGCACGTGGACGCGGAGCCGGTGCAGCTCGCCCGGGTCGGGGAACGCGTCGGCGAGCATGGTTCGCCGGTTCCCGGCAGCCTCGCCGATCCAGCGGGCGAGAAAGCCCGCGTCGCCGGCGTCGAGCGCGGCCTCCAGCTGCTCGACCCGGCGCCGGTGCTCGGCGAGCGCCGCACGGAGCGGCGCGGCGTTCTCGACGAAGATGTCGACCCAGATGCGCGGGTTCGCTCCCGCCACCCGGGTCATGTCCCGCAACGACCCGCCTGCTCCGGCGAGCGGCTCGTGACCCTCGACGCGGCTCGCGCCGGCCTGGTTCACGAGCAGGTTGGCCAGCGCGTGCGGGAGGTGGCTGGTCAGCGCGACTAGCCGGTCGTGGGTCTCCGGGTCGACGGCGACGGGCGTCGCGCCCAGCGCGGAGACGAAGCCGTGAACGAGACGGTGGCGGGCCGGGTCGGTCTCGGTCAACGGTGTCAGAAACCACGTTGCGCCCTCGAAGAGCTCGGCGTTCGCGTGCTCGGGCCCACGCGCCTCGGAGCCGCAGACGGGGTGGCCGCCGACGAAGCGCGACGAGCCGCGGGCGGCTGCGCAGACACCCGCCTTCGTCGAGCCGACATCCGTGACCGTGGTCTCGTCGGCGCTCGCCGCCAGCGCCGCCTCCACCTGCGTCGCGAGCTGTGCGACGGGAGCCGCGATCACGGCGAGGTCCGCGCCCGCGACGGCGGCGTCGAGCGAGCCGCAGGCCTCGTCGAGCGCGCCTCGCGCGGCCGCGGTCTCGAGCGCGGCAGGATCCGGGTCAAAGCCCGCGGTCGCCGCGGCCACCCCGGCGCGCTTCGCCGCGAGCGCGACGGAGGCCCCGATCAGGCCCGTTCCGATCACCGCGAGGCGCCGTAGCTCCATGCGTCCCAGGCTAACTGGGCGCGGGCAGCCGGGCACAGGCGGGTCCCATCCCTAGCCCCCACCCACCCGGGGATGCGCCCCACGCTAGCCGCAGAGGTGGTACGCGTCTGTCACGGGGTCGTGCCGAAGGCGGGACGATTCGTCCACACGACCGCCGGGCCCGCTGCGAGAGCTCAGCCGATGCGCTTGCCCAGGAGCTCAGCCACCGCGCGCACCTCCCGCGCGAACTCGCCGAACTCCGCGGTCGGGATCTGCTGCGGGCCGTCGCAGAGCGCCTCCTCCGGCGACGGGTGCGCCTCGACGATGATCCCGTCCGCCCCGACCGCGGCGGCCGCCCGCGCCAGCGGCAACACCAGGTCGCGCCGCCCCGCCGCGTGCGAGGGGTCGACGATCACCGGCAGGTGCGTCTCGTGCTTCAGGACCGCCACCGAGCCGAGGTCGAGCGTGTACCGCGTCGTGCGCTCGAACGTCTTGATCCCGCGCTCGCAGAGGATGATCCGCTCGTTGCCCTCGCGCGCCACGTACTCGGCCGCCATCAGCAGCTCCTCAACCGACGCCGACGGCCCGCGCTTGATCAGAACGGGCTTGTGCGCACGCCCGACCTCGGCGAGCAGCATGAAGTTCTGCATGTTCCGCGCGCCGATCTGGATCACGTCCGCCGAGTCGAGCACCGCTTCCACGTGTCGCGGATCCATCAGCTCGGTCACGACCGGGAGCCCGGTCTCCGCCCGCGCCTCACGCAAAATCGCAAGCGCTTCCTCGCCCAGGCCCTGGAAGGTGTACGGCGACGTGCGCGGCTTGAACGCGCCCCCGCGGAGCATCGTCGCACCGGCCTCGGCGACGGCCCGCGCGGTCTCGAGCGTCTGCTCCCGGTACTCGACGGTGCACGGCCCGGCGATCAGCCCGAAGAACTCGTCGCCCACCTTCCGCCCGTCGACCTCGATCACCGTCGGGTCCGGCGAGACCTCCCGCGAGACCAGCTTGTACGGCTTCAGGATCGGCAGCACCTGCTCGACCCCCGGGTAGCCCTCGAGCGGCAGCGTCGCCAGCAGCTCGCGCTCGCCGATCGCGCCGATCACCGTCGACTCGCGACCGTGCGTCACGCGCGCGTCCACCCCGGCCTCCTGCAGGCGGGCGAGGACGTGCTCGGTCTGGTCGGCGGTCGCGCCGGAGGCCATCACGATCAGCAGCTCGGGAGATCCGTTGCTCGACACCAGAAGCCCTAAGGCGCCGACTCGGCGGCGCCGACCACAGAGGCCGCGCCGGCTTGGCCGGTGCGGCCGTCTGACGCGCTTTCTGGGATCGGTGTGATCGGCCCTTCCATCGCAGATCGCCTTTAAAGGTAGTTGCGATACTGCGAGCCATGCGGATCTTCAGCGGAATCCAGCCGACCGGGGCGAAGCACTTCGGCAACTACAGCGGAGCGTTCCGCCAGTACGTCGAGACCCAGGAGCAGGGCGAAGCGTTCTTCTGCATCGTCGACTTGCACTCGCTCACCGTCGCGTACGAGCCCGAGGAGCTCCGCGAGACGACGCTCGACCTGGCCGCGATGCTGTTCGCAACCGGGCTCGACCCGGACCGCTCGACGGTCTTCGCGCAGAGCCACGTCACAGCCCACGCCGAGGCGGCGTGGCTGCTCTCGGCCGTCGCGACCTTCGGCGAGCTCCGCCGGATGACGCAGTTCAAGGAGAAGAGCGAACAGCAGGAGTCGATCACTGCCGGCCTCTTCAGCTACCCCGTCCTGATGGCGGGCGACATCCTCCTCTACCAGACCGACTACGTGCCGATCGGCGACGACCAGCGCCAGCACCTCGAGCTCGCCCGCGACGTCGCCGAGCGCTTCAACGCGCGCTTCGGCGAGACGTTCAAGGTTCCGGACGGGATCTTCCCGGGCGTCGGCGCGCGGATCATGGACCTCCAGGAGCCGGAGAAGAAGATGTCGACGACCGGCGGCACCGCCCAGGGGACGGTCGGCATGCTCGACCCGGCTGACGCGATCCGCAAGAAGTTCAAGAGCGCGGTCACCGACTCGGGCACCGATGTCCGACACGATCCAGGCGAGAAGCCGGGGGTCTCGAACCTGATCGAGATCATGTCCGTCGCGACCGGCGACCCGATCGAGGCCGTCGAGGCGCGCTACGACAGTGGGGGCTACGGCCGCTTCAAGGACGATGTCGGCGAGGCCGTGGTTGCGCTCCTGGAGCCGATCGCTACGCGCTACGCAGAGCTGCGCGCCGATCCCGCCGAGCTCGTGCGGCTGCTCTCCGGAGGCGCAAAGAAGGCGCGCGAGGTCTCTGCCCCCACGCTCGAGACGATGTACGAGCGAATGGGCTTCGTCCGGCCTTCCCGCTAGAGACGCCTGCGGCCCCTCCGAAGAGGGGCCGCAGGCGTTCAGGTGTCTTCGAGCCCTAGTGGGCGTCGAACACGTTCGCGAGGCTGTTCACCGCAGCGTCGCGCATAGCGAGCGGCGCGAGACCGTAGCGCTGCTCGATCGTCGCGAGCACGCTGGTCGTGTCGTACTCGGTGTGGTCGACGACGAAGGGCCCCTTCAGGTGTGGTCCGAGCACGAGCGCCGGGATCCGGGTTCCGGGCCCCCACTGGTCGTGCACGCCGTTGTCGTTGCCCTGGCCCGGCGGCGGGACGTGATCCCACTCACCGCCGAACTCGTCGTAGGTGACGAGCACGAGCGTGTGCTCCTTGCACTTGCTGTTTTCGATCGCCTGGAGCAGCTCGACGAGGTGGTTGCTCCCGTCGGGCTCGCTCGCGTAGCCGGGGTGCTCGTTCTCCTCGCCGATCGGCTTGACGAAGCTGACCGGCTTCAGGTTGCAGTGGCTCGTCGAGCCGTTGGCGAGCTGAAGGAACTCCTCCTCGTCCTTGAGATGCGCCGCGCGATTCGCGAGTCCCTCCGGAGTCGCAGTCGTGAACGGCGCGTAGTAGTTGAACGGCTGATGGTGGTACTGGAAGACGTTGTCGGGACACCGCGGCCAGGCCGCGACCGTCGGGTCGACGAACGGATCCGAGCAGCCCGTCGGCGTTGGCGCCGGGGCCGTCCCGTTCGTCCAGCCGGGCGCGCCGACATCGCCGTTCGCGTTCGACCAGCCGCCCGAATACCAACCCCAGTTCACGCCCTTCTCGGTCAGCCGGTCGCCGATCGTCGGGTTCGTCTGCGCCGGCAGCCGCGGCGCGAACCCGGAGGTCGGCTGGAACGCCGGCGTCATCGTGTTGACGGCGTAGTCGCCGCAGGCGAGGCCCGGGCGCGTCGTCGGCAAGCCGCACGATTGGGTCAACACGCCGTTCACCAAACCGCTGTCAGGGGAGACGTAGAGCGCTCCCATTCCCGGTGGCCGGCTCGAGGCCGGCGGCGAGCTTGCGTACGGGACTCCGTTGCGATCGAGCACCGAGTGCGTCGCATTCGCCGGGCAGCCGTTGGCCGCATTGCAGCTGGGCGAGGCCGCCGCGATCAGCCACTGATGGTTGAGGAACGAGCCTCCGAACGCAGCCTGGAAGAAGTTGTCCAGGATCGCGTACTTCGGGTGCCCGGGCCCATGCAGGTAGCGATAGATCGGCAGAGCCGTCGTGTCGTAGACACCCATAGAGAGACCGGCCGCGTCGCTCCCGACCACGTAGCGGTTCTGCTGCCCGCCGTTGAGCTGGAAGATCTCGTGGTAGAAGCGGTGCACGAGATCGCGGGTGCAACCGCCGGGCCTGGCTCCCGGGACCGGCAGGCCGGTGGCCGGATCGATGCCGGGGTTTCGCAGGCCGTTCGGGAAGCTGAACGCGGAGAGGACGGGCGGACACGTGATGTCGGCCGGGTGGATGTAGTCGTCGATCGCGAACGGGGCGTTCGCGAAATGGCTCGGGAACGTGCCGCCGGTCGTGTTTTCGCAGGTGGTGCTCAGCGGGGCGGTCGGGTTCGCCGCCGACTGGGCCTGCAGATTCGCGTCGTCCTGGTACAGGCACTCATAGGGCGCGAAGGTGCTCGGCCCGGTCTGGCCGAGCTGCGTCGTGTGCGCCGCATCGGCGTCGGAGAGGCCGCGAGTGCGCTCCCAGCCGCCGTAGAGATTGTCGAAGCTGTGGTTCTCCTCGTAGATGACCACGATGTGCTCGACGGTGCGCAACTTGTTCGCGTCGCCGTTGCCGTGGCCCGGCACGGCGCCGGAACCGGCCGTCACGACCAAGACCCCGGCCGCAGCCACGAGGAGCGCCAGCAGGCGCTTGACCATCAAGGACCTCCTCGGTTTCGTCTCTCCCCTCTGAACGTGCGGGACCACCTTCCCAAACGCGGCCCGGCGGCGTCAATTTCGAACCCCGCTTTCACCCGGTAACAAGGCGAGGTTCGATCTCGCCTCTGATATCCAGCTCCGTTAGATTCGGGCCGCAACCCAGTGAGGAGGGGATATGAAGGGGAGAGCACGGAGCATCGCCGCAGCGCTCGCAGTGGCAGGCCTTGTGGCCGCCGCGATCCTCGGCGTGAGCGCGACGGCAAGCGGGGGCGCGGGCAAGCAGCAGCCGCGGGCGCACGTCAATTCGGCGACGCCCTCGAGCTGCAAGCTTGACCACGGCGTCAAGCACGTCGTCTACCTGATCTTCGACAACGTCCATTTCCTGCGGGACAACCCGAACGTCCCGTCGGACCTCGAGCAGATGCCGCACCTGCTGAACTTCATCCGCGGCAATGGAACGTTGCTCACGAACGACCACACGGTCCTGATCTCGCACACCGCGAACGGGATCCTGACCAACCTGACCGGGATGTACTCCGACCGCCATGGACAGGCGGTGAGCAACTCGTACCGGTACTTCCGGTCGGACGGCTCGACGGCATCGTCGAGCTCGTTCAAGTACTGGACCGACCTCACCGACGACGTCAACTCACCGCCGACGGACCCGAACTACAACATGGTCAACGGGGACGGCGGCACGCCGCACAACGCGCCGGCGCCATGGGTGCCGTACACCCGCTCCGGGTGCGATTGGGGCGCAACCGCGCTCGCCAACGTCGTGCTCGAGAACACCGGCACCGGCCCCGCCGGCGACATGACGAAGGTGTTCGGCAGCGGCTCGCCGGAGTGGAACGAGGCGGTGGCCTCGAACGCCGCGCCTCCTGGCACCGCGGCGCGGAACCTCGCGCAGACCGACTTCGTCGGCCTCGCGGTCCACTGTGCAAAGAACCGGCGCAGCATCTGCCGGAGCAACTCGCACGCACGGCCCGACCTGCTACCCGACGAGCCCGGCGGTTACGGCGGCTTCCAGGGGCTCTTCGGGGCGAAGTACGTCAATCCGGCGATCTGCACGGTCTCGACGTCGAACTGCACGAACGCTACGGTCAACGGCCAGACCGGCCTGAAGAAGCTCGACGGCACGCTGATCGCGGACCAGTTCAACCAGCCTGGCTTCCCGGGCTTCGACGGCCTCTTCGCCTCGACGACGCTCTCGTACGTCGCGCAGATGCAGGAGGCGGGGATCCCGGTCACGTTCGGCTACATCTCCGACGCGCACGACCAGCACGGCGTCGCCGGTGAGATCCACGCCACGCGTGGGCCGGGCGAGGCCGACTACGTCCAGCAGCTCCACAACTACGACGTGGCTTTCGGCCAGTTCTTCGACCGGCTCCAGGCCGATGGGATCAACAAGCACAACACGTTGTTCGTCTTCGGCGTCGAGGAGGGTGACCACTTCGCCGGTGCGATCCCGACCCCGGCCGGCTGCGACGGCGTCACCGTCCCCTGCAGCTACAGCCTCAAAGGGGAGATCAATGGGAACCTGCAGGGCCTGCTCAAGACCCAGCAGGGGATCACGACGCCGTTCACGGTCCATGCGGACATGGCGCCGACGATCTACCTCACCGGTAACCCGTCGCGGACGGCCGCCGTCACCCGGGCGTTCGGCCGGGCCGTCGGGGCGCTACGGGCGACGAACCCCTACACCAGCGTGAACGAGAACATCACCGCGGCGCTCGCCGATCCGGTGGAGATGAAGGCGCTCCACATGATCACCGCCGACCCGCAGCGGACGCCGACGCTGACGATGTTCGCGTTACCCGACTACTTCCTGTTCCAGAGCTCGGCCCCGTGCGACGAGGGCGGAACGACGCCGCCGTGCATCACCGTGCCGACGACGCCGCCGACCTCGACGTTCGCGTGGAACCACGGCGGCATCCAGCCGGAGATCGCCACGACGTGGATGGGCATGGTCGGGCCCGGCGTCAAGCGGCAGACGGACGACGCCACCACGTGGGCCGACCACACCGACACACGGCCCACGATGCTCTCGCTGCTCGGCCTGAGCGACCCCTACGCGCACGACGGGACGATCCTGGCCGGCCAGCTGGAGAAAAAGGCGCTCCCGAGGCCGGTCCGGAAGCACTACCGGACGTTCCGGCGGCTCACCAATGTCTACAAGCAGCTGAACGCGCCCTTCGGGCAGTTCGCGATGAACACGCTGCAGGCATCGACGAGGGCAATCAAGAGCGGCTCCGCGAGCGACGACAGCCGTTACGCGTCGATCGAGGACCAAATCGCGACGCTGACGACGTCGCGCGACACGCTCGCCACGCAGATCCGCGATGCGCTCGACGCCGCGGTGTTCGGCCACAAGGCGCTCAACGAGAGCCAGGCGCACGCCTGGATCTCGCAGGCGCAGGCGCTGATCACCCAGTCGGCCGCTCTCGCGGCGATGACCTAAGCCGTTCGACCTCGGAGGGATCGAGCCCGCGCCACGCGCCGGGCTCGAGCCCTTCGAGGCTCAATCCCGCGTAGACGCTGCGGTGAAGCCGCTTCACGGGGTGCCCGACCGCGGCCAGCATCCGCTTGACCTGGTGCTTGCGCCCTTCGTGGATCGCGAGCTCCACGGTGTCCGCGCCGAGGCGACGCACCCGAGCCGGCGCGGCTGGTCCGTCCTCCAGCTCGACCCCGGCGCGCAGGAGCTCGAGCACCTCGTCCGAAGGCTCGCCCTCGACCTCGGCCTCGTAGACCTTCTCGACCTCGTAGCGCGGGTGGGCGAGCCTGTGCGCGAGCTCGCCGTCGTTCGTGAGCAGGAGCGCGCCGGTCGTGTCGGCGTCGAGCCGGCCCACCGGCACGACCCGGGCCCCGTGATCGACGAGCCCGACGACCGTGGGCCTGCCCTGCGGGTCGCGCGCGGTGGTGACCGTTCCCGCCGGCTTGTGGAGGAGCACGTACGCGAGCGGTTGGAGCTCGACCGCCCGGCCGTCGACCTCGACGCGGTCGCGCGCGGCGACGAACGTGTTCAGCTGCCCGGGCTCACCGTTGACGGTGACGCGGCCGGCCTTGATCAGCTCGTCGGCCCCGCGGCGGGAGGCGACGCCGGCACGCGCGAGGTACGCATTCAGCCGCACGGCCCCTCGAGGGGCACCACCATGGCCGGGCCGTCCGCCGGGCGGATGAGCACGCGCCCGGCCGATGTGTCGTCGCGGATCAGGTCGAGGACGAGCGAGGCGATCTCCTCTGCGGTCACGAGCTCCGGAACCTGCGCGCGCTCCTCGTCGGTCATCGAAGCGAGGCTGCGGTGGACGGCCGGCGTGTCGACCCAGTCCGGGCAGACGCAGCTGACGCGGATCCCGGCCGACGCGCCGAGCGGCGAGAGCGCTCCGCTGAGGCGCATCACGCCCGCCTTCGCGGCCGCGTACTCGGGCGCACCGTGCGGGTAGAGGCCGTAGCCGGCCATCGAGGAGACGTTGACGATCGCGCCGCCGTCGGTCATCGCCTCGAGCGCGAGCTGCGTTGCGACCATCGTGCTGCGGAGATTGAGCTCGAGCGTGCGGCTCCAGTGCTCGATCGAAGCCTCCGGGTAGTTCGGCCCGGGAGCGCCGCCCGCGTTGTTGACAAGGATCTCGAGGCCCTCCGCGGCGGCCACGAGCGCACGCAGGTCGTCGTCGACGAGCACGTCGGCGTGGACGAAGCGACCGCCGAGCTCCTCGGCCGCGCGACGCCCCTCATCGTTGTCGACATCCGCGAGCACCACAGCTGCTCCTTCGGTGGCGAGCGCCGTCGCCACGGCCCGACCGATCCCCGCAGCCGCGCCGGTCACGATCGCGATCTTGCCGCGAACCTCCACGGCCGCAGTATGTTCCCACGGTGCCGCATTACGTCACCCTGATGCGCTGGACGTCGCAGGGCGTCGCCGGGCTCCCGGCGTGGCGCGAGCGCGTCGAGGAGGGCGAGCGGATCATCGAGGAGGCGGGCGGCTCGCTCGTCGGCGTCTACGTGACGCTCGGCCGCTACGACGTGGTCGAGATCTTCGAGGCGCCCGACGACGACACCGCGGCAGAGATCGTGATGAAGCTCCAGCGCCACGGCGCCGAGCACACCGAGACGCTGCGGGCCTTCACACGCGACGAGGCCGAGGCGATCATTCGCCGGCTCTAGCCGGGAGCCGTATGGTCTGGCCGTGGGAGATCGTCGAGCGCGACCACGAGATCCAGAACCCCACGAGGCCGGAGAAGATCCGGCTCGTGGGGGACTACCTGCGCCTCTCGGCCGAGAGCCGGGTACTGGACATCGCCTGCGGCAAGGGCGGGCCGGCGACGATCCTCGCCGCCGCCTACGGCTGCCGCATCCTGGGCGTCGAGGTGCGGCCCGACTTCGCCGAGGAGGCGCGGCGGCGGGCAGCCGCCCAGGGGCTCGAATCGCTGATCGAGGTGCAGACGGCCGACGCCTCCGAGCTCGAGCTCGAGCCGGAGGCCTGGGACGCCGCGCTCTGCATCGGCGCGAGCTTCGTCTGGGGAACGATCGCCGACGCAGCCGCGGCGCTCATGCCCACCGTTCGCGGCGCCGGGTTCGTCGCGATCGGCGAGCCCTTCTGGCGGCAGTGGCCGCTCCCGGACGACATCGAGGACGAGGGCTACGTCGGACTGGACGCGACCGTCGGGCGGCTCGAGGGGGCCGGATTCGCGCTGACCGGGATCATCCCCGCCTCGGAGGACGACTGGGATCACTACGAGAGCCTGCACTGGCGGGCGGTCGAGGAGTGGCTGGCCGACCACCCCGGCCACGCCGACGCCGCGGAGATCCGCGCCCGGCACGAGCGCTATCGCAGCGAGTACCTCCGCTTCAGGCGCGCGCTGTTCGGCTGGGCGATCTTCGTCGGCCGAAAGACCTGAAACCGGTCAGGCAGGGCGCCGCTCGGCGACCGACTCGAGCCGGGCGCGAATCTCGTCGGTGCTCTCGCCGAGGTCGTCCAGCCGCGGCAGCGCGGAGAGCGAGTCGAGGCCGAACACGCGCTCGAAGAGCGGCGTCGCCCGGTAGCGGACCGCGCCCCCGGCGCCGTCCTCGCGGCCGGCCTCGGCGATCAGGCCGCGCTCGACGAGCCCGGCGACGACCGAGTCCGCCGCGACGCCGCGGACGCGCGCGATCTCGGGCCGGCTCACGGGCCCGAGGTACGCGACGATCGCCATGGTCTCGAGCGCAGCTGCGGAGAGCCCGCGCTCGACCGGCCGCTCGAACAGCCGGCCGCACGCCTCGGCCGCCTCGCGCGACGCGCGGAAGGCCCAGCCACCGGCCACGCGCTCGAGCACGATCCCGCTGCGGCCCTCGGCGAAGCGCTCGGCGAGCAGGCGCAGCGCGGTCTCGACCCGCTCGGCGTCGTCGTTGGCGGCCTCTGCGAGCTCGGCGGCCGACAGAGGCTGCGAGGCCACTACCAGCAGCGCCTCGATCGTCCGCGCCAGCCGGTCGACCGGGCTCGCGGTGATCAGGCGGAGCGGGCGGTCCATTCCTCTCTCCTCTCGTCGTTCGCCATGGCTCGGCGCACCCGGATCGGCGCGAAGGGGGCCGCCTGCTCCAGGCCGACCTCGCCGGAGCGGCGCAGCTCCAGCAGCGCGAGGAACGCGACGGCCTGGTCGATTCGCGGCATCCCTTCGAGTTCCGCGTCCAGGTCGAAGACCCTGCGCCGGCGCAACACGGCGCGGAAGCGCTCGAGAAACTGCGAGACAGGCGGAAAGCGCAGCTCGAGGTGGGCCAGCGAGACGGCGGGCGGCTCGGCCCCGAGCGCACGCAGCGCCGTCGCCAGCGATTCGGGATCCTGCGGAGCGAGTCGCCGCTCGCTGCGCGGCGCGAGCGGCGCGGGGCCGAGCCGGAAGTAGCGGTCGCTCTCCGCGGCGAGCCGCTCGGCAAGCCACGCGGCAGCCTCCTTTGCGCGCCGGTACTCGGCGAGGCGCCGTGCCAGCTCCTCCGCGGCCTCCTCGGGCTCCAGCTCCGAGAGCTCCGCCTCCTCGTCGGGGAAGAGCCCGCGCGCCTTCAGCTCCAGCAGCGCGGCGACGAGCACCAGGAACTCACCGCAGGCCTCGAGATCGAGCTCGCCCCGCTCGGCCAGCCGTTCGACGAAGGTGACGATGATCCCCGCGACGTCGACCTCGGCGAGGTCGAGCTCCTCCTTCAGAACGAGCGTCAGGAGCAGGTCGAAGGGGCCCTCGAAGGCGTCGAGGTCCAGCTCGAGCTCGCGCACGACCACGGTCGGAACCTAGCGAGAAGGCCGGACGCGGCCCTTCGGGATCGCCATCGCGGGCCCCTCGGGCTCGCGTCGCCGCACGCGGCGCGGGCCCTCCTCCCCGCCGCGCAGGAACTGCCACCACACGAAGAAGCCGGTCGAGACGGCAAAGACGACGATCGAGACCCAGGCGTTCAGCCGTAGCCCGGCGAAGTGATGCGCCGGGTCGATCCGCAGCAGCTCTTCGCAGAAGCGGCCCGCGGTGTAGTACGAGACGTAGAGCGCGAAGAGCGCCGGCGGGCGGAAGCGGAAGCGCCGGTCGAGCAGGAGCAGCAGGCCGACGCCGATCAGGTCGTAGACGAACTCGTAGAGGAAGGTCGGGTGGAAGGTCGCGTCGTCCTCGTAGCCGGCGACACGGTGCTCCGGGTTGATCTTCAGGCCCCAGGGGAGGTCGGTCTGCTTCCCGTAGAGCTCCTGGTTCCACCAGTTGCCCCAGCGGCCGATGCCCTGCGCGAGCAGCAGCCCCGGCGCGACGGCGTCCATCATGTCGCGCACGCGTACGCCCTCGCGGCGGACGACGACCGCGCCGACGAGGCAGCCGAGCAGGATGCCTCCCCAGACGCCGAGCCCTCCCTCCCAGACGGCGAAGATGCCCTTCCATTTCGGGCTCGAGACCTCGTCCCAGCTCGTGATGTCGTGGTAGGCGCGCGCGCCGACGATCCCCGCGGCAACGCCCCAGACCGCCACCTTCAGGACGAGGTCCCAGTCGCCTCCGCGGCGCACCCAGCGCACGCCCGTCAGCCAGATGCAGGCCGCGATCGCGAGCAGCAGCATCAGCCCGTACATGTGGATCGTCAGCGGGCCGAGATCGATCGTGCCGGTGTGCGGCGAGGGGATGAACGCGAGGCTCACGCGGGCGACATTCTGCCCGGGGCTCCTGAGGCCTGCGTGGACTAGCGGGTCAGATCAGGATGTCGAGTGCCGTCTCGTACGGACAGCCCTGCGCGATCAGCCTGACCGCGAGATGGAGGTCGATGTCCTGCCTCGCCGCGAGGGCGATCGCGTCGCCCGGGTCGTAGCCGCCACGCACGAGCTCCTCGGCGCGCCAGTGCTGGACGCGCTCCTCCTCCGTCTCCGTCTCGATGTGAAGCTCCGCCGCATTCATCTACTGGCTATTCGGTGCCAGGGCGCTGTCGGATCTCCCCCGGCAGGGGGATATCAGTCGATCAGTCGCGCCAGTTGCAGCGCACGGGCCTTCGAGATCTTGCCTTCGAGGCGCAGGGTCAGCTCGCCGCGGTTCCAGAGCAGGACGTTGCCGTGGATCCGCTCGGCCTTCTCCCGGAACTCGCCGAACCGGTCGACGTACGTGAGGGTGTGCGGAGGCCCTTCGAGCCAGAGACCTCGCGCGCCGTTCACGGTCGCCGGCGCGATCACGCTCTTCGAGCCGACGAGCTTCTTCAGGAGCTCGTACCGCGTCGCCCGGAACTCCGAGAGCAGCAGCGCGTGGCCTTGGTCGTGGAGGATCACGGTCGCAAAGGCGCCGGCGAGCACGTAGACCCTCTTCGGCTCGCCGCCTGCGAGGGGCGGCAGAGCGAGCCGGACGCCGAGCTCGTGCTCGGCCTCCTTCCGGGAGAGGGGGCGCCCAAGGCCTCTCGCCTGCGAGCGCTCGACAGCGGGTGGAAGCGTGTCGACCCGCTCGACGGTCACGCCGCGGAGATGGAACCATCGCAGCAGCGCGGTCCGGGCCTGGGGCACGGCGAGCGCGGCGGCAAGCGCCACGGCCAGCACCGCGATCGCAAGCGCCACCCGCCGCCACGGGAAGGGCTTCCGGTCGAGCCGAGCGAGAACAGCGGGTGCAAGGTCGGGCTCCGGCGGGTACGCGAGCTCCCGGCCGAGCGCATGGAGCTGCTGCTCGAGCCCGTTCACGGCGCCTCCTCCCCGAGCTCCTCGCGCAGGCGCGCGAGCGCGCGCGAGAGACGCGACTTGACCGTGCCGCGGCGAACGCCCAGCGCGGCTGCCGTCTCCTCCTCGGAGAGCTCGAGGAAGTAGCGGCACGCGATCGCCGTGCGGTGCTCGTCCGAGAGACGGTTCACGGCGGCGAGCAAGCCGCCCCGCTGCTCGGCCGACAGCAGGGCCGCCTCGGGGGACGGGACCGCGTCCCCCGGGCGGTCTTGGGCCGCGGCGCGCACGGCGAGGGCGTCGCGCCGGCCGGCGGCGCGGCGGCGGTTCCGCGCCTCGTTGGCGACGATCCGGAGCAACCAGGGCCGGAGCGGCGCGCCGCGGCGAAACCGGCCGAGCGCGCGATAGGCCTTGACGAAGCCGTCCTGGGCCGCCTCCTCGGCGTCGGCGGCCGACCCGCTGAGCAGGTAGGCGGTCCGGAAGGCGATGCCTTGGTATCGGCGCACGAGTGTCTCCCAGGCGCGAAGGTCGCCGCGCTTTGCGCGCTCGACGAGCTCTTCGTCATCCAGTGGCCGGTCCACCACTGCCTCTCCTACACCGAAGACTCCGTTAGGGTTCCCGGCAATGCTGGCACGTGTCGCACGCTACGAGGTACCCGCGGACCAGATCGACAGCGCGGCGGAGGCGTTCGGCCAGGCTGCCGTGGAGATCGAGGGGCTGGAGGGATTTGCGGGTGGCTACGTGCTCGTCGATCCCGAGGACGGGCGCACGATGACCGTCACGCTCTGGGAGAACCCGGTCGCCCTGGAGAACAGCGAGCGCAAGGCGAGCACCGCCCGCCGCGAAGCGGCAGGTGCCGTCGGTGGCTCCGTCCTCTCGGTCGAGAAGTTCGAGGTCGCCCACCAGCTCGAGTCCCGCTCGAGCTAGCCGCTCTCGCGAGTCGAGCCCTCGGCGTCCGCCGCCGGCTCCGCGTGCCGTCGCACGCTCACGGCGGCCAGAGGTCGCCCTCGACCAGCTCGACGGAGTTGCCGGCCGGATCGCGGACGTAGAGCGAGCGGCCACCCTGCGGCCACTCCACCGTGCGCTCGACCTCGACGCCGCGCGAGCGCAACTTCTCGGCGTACGCGTCGAGCTCGCCCTCCCCGACGGAGAACGCGATGTGTCCCGCGCCCTCCGAGCCGTGCGACAGCACTGGCCGGCCGGGCCTCCCCGACCGGTCCGGATCGAAGAGCAGCAGCACGCCGCGGTCGTCGAGCCGGAACGCAGCCGCCAGCTCGTCCGGCCCGTCGACTATCCGCAGCCCGAGCGCTTCGGAGTAGAACGCCGCCGTCGCGGCGACGTCGCGGGCGTAGAGAACGGTTTCGTAGACCCGCCGCGGCCTCACGGCGGCGCAGCCTAACCAGCTACGCTCGCGCAGCGGTGTCGAAGCTGGTCGGAATCAACCACGTCGCGCTCGAGGTGGGCGACCTCGAGGAGGCGCTCGAGTGGTACCGCGGCATCTTCGAGTTCCAGGTCGTGCGTGAAGCGAACTTCCCGCACATGGCCTTTTTGCAGATGGGCGACCAGTTCCTCAACCTGACCGAGGGGCGCTCGCAGCCTCCCGACACCGGCCGCCACTTCGGCCTCGTGGTCGACGACAAGCCGGCCGCGCGCGAGGCGCTCGAGGCGGCCGGAGCCGAGATCCTGCCCGGGCGCGGCCTCGACTTCCGCGATCCCTGGGGCAACCACGTCCAGGTCGTCGAGTACGGCGAGATCCAGTTCTCGAAGACACCCGAGGTCATGAGAGGCATGGGCCTCGAGCTGGAGAAGTCGGAACGGGCGCTCGCGGAGCTGCGCGAGAACAGGCTCGCCTGAGCGGGACGCGCGTGGAGCAGCCGATCCCGACGCTCGCCGACGTCTACGCCGCGAGGCGCCGGATCGCGCCGCACCTGCAGCCGACACCGCTCTACGCCTACGGCGCGCTGAGCGAGCTCGTCGGTACCCAGATCTTCGTCAAGCACGAGAACCACCTGCCGATCGGCGCCTTCAAGGTGCGCGGCGGCGTGAACCTCGTCTCGCAGCTGAGCGACGACGAAAGGAGGCACGGCGTGGTCACCGCATCGACGGGCAACCACGGCCAGTCGATCGCGTTCGCCGCGGGCCTGTTCGGCGTGCGGGCGATCGTCTGCGTCCCCGAGGGCGCGAACCCCGTCAAGCTCGCGGCGATGGAGCGGCTCGGCGCGGAGCTCGTCGTCCACGGACGCGACTTCGACGAGGCGCGCGAGCACTGCGAGGGACTCGCGCACGAGCACGGCTACCGCTACATCCACTCCGGCAACGAGCCCCACCTGATCGCGGGTGTCGGGACGGCGACGCTGGAGCTGCTCGAGACGCGGCCCGACGTGGACGTCGTGATCGTGCCCATCGGGGGCGGAAGCGGCGCCGCCGGGGCGTGCGTCGCGGGGAAGGCGGTCAAGGCGGAGCTGGAGGTGATCGGGGTGCAGTCGTCGGCCGCCCCCGCGGCGTACCGGTCGTGGCAGTCGCGCCAGCTGCTCGAGGACCGAATGGAGACGCAGGCCGAGGGACTGGCGACGCGCGTCGCCTTCGAGCTCCCGCAGCGGATCCTGTGGGACCAGCTCGACGACTTCGTGCTCGTCGACGAAGACGAGCTGGAGCGAGCGGTCGTCCAGATGATCGAGGGCACGAGGAACCTCGTCGAGCCGGCGGGCGCCGCCCCGCTCGCCGCAGCGCTGCGACTGCGCGACGAGCTCGCCGGCAAGAAGGTCGCGCTCGTCCTGAGCGGAGGCAACATCAGCCCCGACCAGCTGAGCGAGATCCTCGGCAGGTACGTCGCGACCGTCGGCCAGTAGGAGGGCTCGGCGATCCCGTGCAGGGATCAGTCTCGCGCGAGCCTGGCCCGCTCTCGGATGCGGCAGAATCCGACGATGCAGGTCTTTCTGGAGACCGCACGGTTGGAGCTGCGACGGTTCACCGACGACGACGTCGAGAACCTTGTCGAGCTCGACAGCGATCCGGACGTGATGCGCTTCATCAACGGCGGTCGGCCGACGGCGCGCGACGAGATCGAGAACGAGGTTCTGCCGGCGTTCCTCGGTTACTACGAGCGCTTTGCAGGCTACGGCTTCTGGGCCGCGGTAGAGAAATCGACGGAACAATTCGTAGGTTGGTTCCACTTTCGACCAGCAGAAGGTGCTCCCCCCGGCGAGGTCGAGCTCGGCTACCGGCTGCGCAGAGCGGCCTGGGGGAAGGGGTATGCCACTGAAGGCTCACGGGCACTAATCGACAAGGGCTTCGCGGAGCTCGGCGTTCGACGTGTGGTCGCATCCACGATGGTCGTGAACGTCGCGTCGCGACGCGTGATGGAGAAGGCCGGGCTGAAGTTCGTGCGGACCTTTCACCAGCCGTGGCCCGACTACATCGAGGGCCAAGAGCACGGCGACGTCGAGTACGCGCTCCTCAGATCGGAGTGGGAGCGGTCGACCGCGGAAGAGGTCGCCGCAGCGGGTACCGCGAGTACTTCGTTCGACTGACGCCTGTGCCGCGGAGACCGCTGCTAGGCGACGGCGGCCTCGCCGAGGAGCGCCTTCACCTCGGCAAAGAAGTCCGGTTCCGGCTTCACGCGGTAGTCCGTCCCGAACTGGAAGGTGCGCGGCCCCTCCGAGGTGACGAGGTCGAGCACGACCGGCGCCTCGCCGGGGAAGTCCCGGACGACCGCAGCCAGCTCGCGGATGATCCCGGCCCGCGCGCGCCGCGCGTCGAGCTTCAGCCGCACCTCACGGCGTTCCGGAGTCGCCTCGAACGCCGTGACCTCCATCGCGATCAGCTTGGACTCGCCCTCCTTGTGGTCGACCCGCGCCTTCACCACGAGCACGGCGTCCGGGACGAGCAGCTCCCGCGCCGCCGCGTACACCGAGTTGAAGACGACGACCTCGGCGCTCCCGAGCACGTCGTCGAGCCGCATGAACACCATCGGCTCGCCCTTCTTCGTCGTCAGCTGCTTCAGCGCCGAGACGATCCCTGCCACGGTGACGACCTCGCCGTCGCGGCGGCGTTCGAGCTCCGCCAGCGTCGCATCGGTCCGCCGCCGCAGCTGTGACCGGATCGCCTCGAGCGGGTGCTCCGAGACGTAGAGCCCGAGCGCTTCCTTCTCCTGGCGCAGAAGCTCGTTCTTCTCGTACTCCTCGGTGCCGATCGGCGGGTGCTCGAGCTTCTCCTCGACCTCGGCGAAGAGCGAGCTCTGGCCGCGCAACCGCTCGTCCGAGGCTCGCTGCCCGTGAGACAACGCGTGCTCCAGGGCCTCGAGCATCCCGCGGCGCGAGCCACCGGTGGAGTCCAAAGCGCCGCACTTCACGAGCGACTCCAACGCGCGCTTGTTCACGACCTGCGGGTCGACGCGCTCGGTGAAGTCCCAGAGCGAGCCGAACGGCGCGCCCTCGGAGCGCGCACGCACGATCGCGCGCGCGGCCGAGTCGCCGACGTTTTTGACCGCGTTCAGCCCGAACCGGATCCGGCCCTCGACGACCGCGAAGTCGCACTCGGAGCCGTTCACGTCCGGCGGCAGCACCTCGATCCCGATCTCGCGGCACGCGTTCACGTAGAAGGGCACGCGGTCCTTCGTGTTCATCACGGACGAGATCAGCGCCGCCATGTACTCCTTGGGGTAGTGCGCCTTCAGCCACGCGGTGCGGTAGGCGATCAGCGCGTAGCAGGCGGCGTGCGACTTGTTGAAGGAGTAGTCCTGCGCCTGCTCCATGTCCTTCCAGAGCTGGTTCGCGACGGCCGGCGTGACCGAGTTGGTGGCGCAGCCCTCCAGGAACTTGTCCTTGAGGGAGGCCATCAGCGCGTGGATCTTCTTCCCGATCGCCTTGCGCAGGTCGTCGGCCTCGGCGGGCGTGAAGCCGGCGAGCTGCTTGGCGATCTCCATGTACTGCTCCTGGTAGATGCAGATCCCGTACGTCGTGCCGGTGATCGCCTCCAGGCGCGGGTCGGGGTAGGTGACCGCCTCCTGCCCCGCCTTGCGGCGCGCGTAGACCGGGATGTAGCCCATCGGCCCCGGCCGGTAGAGCGCGACGAGGGCGATCAGGTCCTCGAACTCCGTCGGCTTGACCTGCCGGAGCGCCTCGCGCATCCCGGACGACTCGAACTGGAAGACGCCGGTCGCATCGCCGCGCTGCAGCATCGCGTAGGTCTCCGGATCGTCAAGCGGCAGCTTCGCGACGTCCGTACTCGCGAGCTCGACCGCCTTCTCGATCACGTCGAGGTTGCGCAGGCCGAGGAAGTCGATCTTCAGCAGCCCGAGCGCCTCGACGTCGCCCATCGCGAACTGCGTCACGACCTCCTGGTCGGTCCCCTTTTGCTGGAGCGGGACGACGTCGGTCAGCGGCCGGTCGGAGATCACCACACCGGCCGCGTGGATCGAGTCCTGGCGGACGAGCCCCTCGAGCGGCTTCGCCAGGTCGACGATCTCCTTCACCAGCGGATCGCCGTCGTAGGCCTGCTTCAGCTCGGAGCCGGGCTTGAGGCAGTCGTCGAGGTAGACCTTCGGGCCCTCGGGGATCAGCTTCGCGACCTTGTCGACCGTGCCGTAGGGGACCTCGAGCACGCGCCCCGCGTCGCGGACGGCAGCCCGCGCCATCATCGTCCCGAAGGTGATGATCTGGGCGACCCGGTCGCGCCCGTACTTCTCGGCCACGTAGTTGATGACGCGGTCGCGCCCGGCGACGGCGAAGTCGATGTCCATGTCCGGCATCGACTTGCGGCCTGGGTTCAGCATCCGCTCGAAGAGCAGCCCGTAGCGGATCGGGTCGACGTCGGTGATCTCGAGGCAGTAGGCCGCGAGTGAGCCGGCCGCCGAGCCGCGCCCCGGGCCGACCGAGATCCCGTTGCGCTTCGCGAACGCGATGAAGTCCCAGACGATCAGGAAGTAGTCCGCGAAGCCCATCTCGCGAATGGTCTTGAGCTCGAAGCGCAGACGCTCCTGGAGCTCCGGCGTTACGCGCTCGTAGCGCCGCTGCAGGCCCTTCTCGCACAGCTCGACGAGGTACTCGAAGGCGTCCTTACCCTCGGGGAGCGGGAACTTCGGGAGCAGGATGTTGCCGAGCTCGAGCTCGACCGTGCAGCGCTCGGCGATCTCGAGGGTGCGTCGTAGCGCCTCCTCGTGGCCGGGGAAGTCGAGCGCCATCTCCGCCGGCGACTTGAAGAAGAACTGGTCGGTGTCGAACTTCCAGTGGTTCGGGTTCTTGAGCGAGTCGCCCGACTGGATGCAGAGCAGCGCCTCGTGGGCCTTCGCGTCCTCGTGGCGGAGGTAGTGCACGTCGCCGGTCGCGACGAGCGGCAGGCCCGCCTCGCCGGCGAGCTTCGCAAGCGCCGGGTTGATGCGCTGCTGGATGTCGAGCCCCGCGTTCTGCATCTCGACGTAGGTCGAGTCGCGGCCGAAGACCTGTGCGAGCCGGTCGAGGTCGGCGCGCGCGTCGTTGCCGCGGTTCTCCTCGAGCGCCTTGCAGACGCGGCCGGAGAGGCAGCCCGAGAGGGCGACCAGCCCCTGCGCGTGCCGCTCCAGCAGCTCCCAGTCGACGCGAGGCTTGTAGTAGTAGCCCTCGAGGTAGCCGGCGGAGGCGAGCTTGATCAGGTTGCCGTAGCCGGTCTCGTTCTCCGCGAGCAGCGTCAAGTGCGCGTAGCCCTTCCGCTGGGCGCGGCGGTCCTCGGCGACGTAGAGCTCGCAGCCGATCAACGGCTTGACGCCGTGCTTGCCCGCCTCGCGGTAGAGCTCGACCGCGCCGGCCAGCGAGCCGTGGTCGGTGAGCGCGACGCCGGGCATCTCGAGCTCCGCGGCACGTGCGGCGAGCGAGGGGATGCGGCACGCTCCGTCGAGGATCGAGTACTCGGAGTGGACGTGCAGATGAACGAAGCCGGCCTCAGCCACGGGAAGACGAGTGTAGTGCGCCCCCCGGCTAGTCCGAATCGAGCCGGTCGCCCGACTCCGGATCGAACAGATGCGCCTCGCCGGGCCTCACGCGCAGCGCGATCCTGTCGCCCCGGTCCGGCGCCAGACGTGCCTCCGTTCGCGCCACGAGCCGCGTCGCCCCTGACTCGCCGACACGAGCCGTGCAGAACACGTAGGCGTCGGCGCCGAACTCCTCGACGACCTCCACGCGCGCGGCGATTCCCTCGCTGCCGAGCTCCAACGCCTCCGGCCGGAGCCCGAGCACGACGGCTGGTCGTCCGTTCGCGCGAACGGCTGCTGCCAGCCGCTCGCCGAGCTCCACCTGCTCGCCACCGAAGGAGACCGCACCGTTCGAGCCGAGCGGCAGCTCGCAGAGGTTCATGGCCGGCGAGCCGATGAAGCCGGCGACGAAGCGGTTGGCCGGGCGGTCGTACAGCTCTCGCGGCGTCCCGACCTGCTGCAGCTTCCCGTGGTCGAGCACGGCGACCCGGTGGCCCAGGGTCATCGCCTCGGCCTGGTCGTGCGTGACGTAGACGGTCGTCGTACCGAGGTCGTGCTGCAGCGCGGCGACGTCCGCGCGCATCTGGACTCGCAGCTTTGCATCGAGGTTCGAGAGCGGCTCGTCCATCAGGAACACGCTCGGGAGGCGGATGATCGCCCGACCCATCGCCACCCGCTGGCGCTCGCCGCCGGAGAGCTGCGAGGGCTTGCGGTCGAGCAGCTTCTCGAGCCCGAGCCGGGCCGCAACCTCGGCGGCCTTCCGCTCCCGCTCGGCCTTCTTGACGCCGGCCATCTTGAGCGGGAAGGCGATGTTCTGCGAGACCGTGAGGTACGGGTAGAGCGCGTAGTTCTGGAAGACCATCGCGATGTCGCGCTTCTTCGGCGGCAGGTCGGTGACGTCGCGGTCGCCGATCAGGACGGCGCCCGCGTCGACCTCCTCGAGCCCGGCCAGCATCCGTAGCGCGGTCGTCTTGCCGGAGCCCGAGGGGCCGACCATCACCATCAGCTCGCCGTCGGCGATCTCGAGGTCGAGCGCGTCCACGGCGGGCATCTCGTTCCCCGCGTAGAGCTTCGTCGCCTGGACGTAGCGGACGTCAGCCATCGCTTCCTCCTCGCTCCGCTTCGACCGCCGTCTCCAGCTCCGTCCGCACCCGGCGCAGCGCCTCGGGGGGCGCGCCGATCGCGTCGAGGCCGAGCAGCGCCGCGCCGACGATCGGCGGCGAGCTCGTCGCGGCGACCGAGACCTTGGGCACGAGGCCACGGAGCTCGGCCTCGACCGTGCTGCTCAGGCGCCCGTCGCCGGACTGGAGCAGGCCGCCGCCCAGCAGCACCTCGGCCGGCTCGTCGGCCAGGTCGAGCCGCTCGAGCGCGACCCGCGCCATGGCGACGATCTCCGCGGCTAGGCGCTCGACGATCGTGGCCGCTGTGGCGTCGTGCTCGGCCTCGGCGAAGACGACGGGCGGCAGCTCGCGCAGACGCCGGGCCGGGATGCGACCGCGGTGGATCGCCTCGGCCAGCTCGTTCGGAGTCTCCAGCCCGAAGTGCTCGGGCACCGCGCGCTCGAGCGTCGTGCGCGGCCCGCGCCCGTCCTGCCCGCGGGCGGCCGCGAAGAGGGCCGCGTAGCCCACGTCGGAGCCGCCGCCCCAGTCGCCCGTGATCTGGCCGAGCGCCGGGAACCGCGCGTGGCGGCCGTCGGCGGAGACGCCCACGCAGTTGATCCCGGAGCCGCAGACGACTGCGACGCCCCAGCCGCGCTCGGTGCCCGCCCGCAGGACGGCGAAGGTGTCGTTGTCGACGACGGTGCGCGCCGCCCAGCGCCGCGCCTCGATCGCCTCGCGCAGCTCCTGCTCCTCGCTCGGGAAGTCGACGCCCGACATGTTCAGCTGGGCGACCTCGGCGACACCGGTCGCTCCTCCGGCCCGTGCGAAGAGCCCGTCGAGCACCGCGAGCGCCCGCTCCAGGCCCAGGTTCTGCGGCGAGCTCTCGGCGCCGCGAACGAGCTCGAGCAGCTCGCCGTCGCGGGCGACGAGCGCGAGGTGCGTCTTCGAGGCGCCGCCGTCGACGGCGATCACGGCTGCCTCGCTCACACTGGTGCCTCCCGCGGCTCGAGCAGCGGCTCGAGCAACCCCTCGACAAGCTCGTGCTGGCCGATCAGCGGATGGGCGAGCAGCGCCTTCCGCGCCACGTCGAGGTCTCCGCTCGCCGAGGCCTGAGCCGCCAACCGCTCGTAGGCGGCCACGTGCTGGACGAGCCCGAGCAGCTCGGGCGCCAGCGGGGCCTGCGGCAGAGGCACGATCTCGTCGCGAGCGACACGCGCCGGCACCTCGACCACGTCGTCGGCGGCGAGCCCCGCGAGCGTGCTCTCGTTGCGGACGTCGACCTCGTGCACGGCTCCGTCGCCGGAGGCCAGCGAGCGGACGAGCCCCACGGCGGCCTCGCTGTAGAAGGCGCCCCCGCGCTGCTCGAGCATGGCGGGCTTCTCGGCGAGCTGCGGATCGCGGTAAAGCTCGAGCAGCTCCCGCTCGATCTCCATCACGCGCGCGGCCCGCGGCGTCTCGCCGAGCTGCTCGGCGAGCACTCGGTCGTGCGTGTAGAAGTAGCGCAGGTAGTACGACGGGATCGCGCCGAGCTCGTCCAGGAGCCGCCTCGGCAGCTCGATCCCCTCCGCCAGCACGCCGCCGTGCTCGGCGAGGAGCTGCGGAAGCACGTCGTCCTCGTCCAGGCGCACGGCCCGCACCCAGGTGAGGTGGTTGAGCCCGACCTGGTCGACGACGATCCGCTCCGGCTCGACCCCGAGCAGCCGCGCGGACGAGCGCTGGAAGCCGATCGCGACGTTGCAGAGCCCGACGGCGCGGTGACCCGCGTCGAGCAGCGCCCTCGTCACGATCCCGACCGGGTTCGTGAAGTCGACGATCCACGCACCGGTCCCCGCCCGCTCGCGGACTGCCTCCGCGATCGAGAGCATCACCGGGACGGTCCGGAACGCCTTCGCGAGCCCGCCGGCGCCGGTCGTCTCCTGGCCGATGCAGCCGCAGGCGAGCGGAACCGTCTCGTCGCGCAGCCGGGCCTCCTGGCCGCCGACGCGGATCTGGACGAGGACGAAGTCGGCGCCGTCGAGCGCCCGCTCGAGCTCGCCGGTCGTCTCAATGCGGCCCTCGTACCCCTGCCGCGCGAGCATCCGCTGGGCGAGCCCGCCCACGACCTCGAGCCGCTCCGCGTCCACGTCGTGCAGGACGAGCTCCCGCACGTCGATCCGCGCGCGCTCGCGCGAGAGCCCCGAGACGAGCTCCGGCGTGTAGGTCGAGCCCGCCCCGACGACCGCAATCTTCATCCCTTCACCCCGGTCAGCGTCACGCCCTCGACGAAGGCGCGCTGCGCGAGGAAGAAGAGCAGGATCACGGGCGCCATCACGATCAGCGTCGCGGCCATGACGAGGTTCCACTGCACCTGGTAGAGCGAGCGGAACTGTGAAAGCCCCAGCGAGAGCGTCCAGTTGTGCGCGTTCTCGCCCGTGTACAGGAGCGGCCCGAAGAAGTCGTTGAAGCAGAACAGGAACGAAAAGAGCGCGACGGCCGCGATCGCCGGCTTCGCGAGCCGCAGCACCACCGTCGTCAGGATGCGGAACTCGCCACAGCCGTCGACCCGTGCGGCGTCGAGGTACTCCTCGGGGATCGTCAGGAAGAACTGGCGCAGCAGGAAGATCGAGAACGCATCGCCGAGGAAGTTCGGCACGATCAGCGGCCAGAGCGAGCCGACGAGGTGCAGCTTCGCCCAGAGGACGTAGACCGGGACGATCGTCACCTGCGGCGGCAGCATCATCGCGACGAGCGTGATCAGGAACGCCGCGTTGCTCCCGCGCCAGCGCAGCCGCGCGAGCGCGTAGGCGACGGGGATGCTCGAGAGCAGCAGCCCGAGCGTCGCGAGGCCGCCGTAGACGAGCGTGTTCAGCGCATAGCGCCACATCGGCGCCTTCGAGAAGACATCGGTGAAGTTGTGCCACGCAAACGGCTCCGGCCAGAGCCGCGGGGAGAGCGCCTGGTGGCTCGACATCAGCGCGGTCAGGGCGATGAAGACGAATGGCAGCAGGAAGATCGCCGCCGCGGCGATCAGCAGGCTGTTGTTCGCGACCGCGACCAGGAAGCGGCGTCGCCGGACCGCGACCGGCGGGCGGCGGCGGACGAACGGGGAAGCTGGAGCGTGAGCTGGTGCGGCCTCGGTGCTCATCGGCCGGGCGCCTGGTAGTGGACGAAGCGGCGCGAGTTCCGGACGATCACGAAGGTGACGGCGAAGGAGACCGCGAGCAGCAGCATCGCCATCGCCGACGCGTAGCCCATGTTGAAGTAGCGGAACCCCTGCTGGTAGAGCAGCACCGGGTAGAAGAGCGTCGAGTCCTCCGGATAGCCGAGCGCGTTCGCCGCCTCGGCCGAGTACGACGCCGAGCCGCCGGCGACATTCGCGGCGACGTACGCCTGCGTGAAGTACTGCAGGCCCTCGATCACGCCGATCACGACCGCGAACAGGATCACCGGGCTGATCGTCGGCAGCGTCACCCAGCGCAGGCGGCTGATCGCCCCCGCTCCGTCGAGCTGCGCCGATTCATAGAGGTGGCTCGGCACGTCGAGGACGGCGGCGAGGAAGATGATCATCGTGTTCCCGACGCCCCAGAGCGCGAGCAGCGTCAGCGAGGGCTTCGACCACTGGGGCGAGTCGAACCAGAGCGGGCCCTGGATCCCGACCTTGCCGAGAATCGTGTTCACCGGCCCGGTCGCCGGGTTCAGGAGGTAGACGAAGCCGAGGGTCGCAGCGACGGGCGGCGCCAACGCGGGCAGGTAGAAGATCGTCCGGAAGAGCCCGATTCCCCGCCGCGCGCGCGAGAGCATGATCGCGATCCCGAGCGCGAACAGGACCTGGAGCGGAACCGCGATCGCGATGAACCAAAGCGTGTTCTTCACCGCCGGCCAGATGGTCTGGTCGGTCGTGAACAGGTAGCGGTAGTTCGCGAGCCCGATCCAGCGCGGCGAGGAGAGCAGGTCGTAGTGGGTGAACGAGAGGTACGCGCTCATCACGAGCGGGTAGCCGAAGAAGACGGAGAAGCCGAGGATCCACGGGCTCATGAACGCGGCCACGAGCCCGCGGCGCCGCCACGCCGCGCGGCGCCTGGCCCGGGTCCGGTCGAGCAGCAGCGGCGCTGGCGCCTCCGGTGCGCTCACCCTACGGAGCCTGTCCCGCCTGGGCCTGCTTCAGCTGCGCGTCGATCTGCTTGTCGACGCCGGCGAGACCGCCTTCCAGGTCCTTCTTCGACCCCGAGAGGTACTTCGAGACGAAGCTCTGGAAGGTCTCCTGGTTCGCCGCTCCGATGCGGGTGATCGGCGTCGTCGTCGTGTTCGCGTTGCCGAAGACGTCGAGGAAGGTCTGGAAGCCCGGCAGCGGCTTCAGCAGCGGCGACTTCAGGGAGGCGGTGGTGGTGGGGACGTTCTGGATCCCGTTCGAGAGCTTCGCGAGCGCGTTCGCGTTCGCGCCGAGGTACCTGGCGAGCAGCCACGCCTGATCCTTGTGCTTCGAGGTCTTGGGGATCCCGATGATGCTGCCGGTGACGTAGCCGGCGCCGTAGAGATCTTGCTTGTCGTCGGCGACGGGGAACGGCGCCGTGCCGTAGCTGAGCTTGGGAGCCTCGCGCTTGATGAACGCCACCCGCCACTCGCCGTCCATGTGCATCGCCACTTTGCCCGTCTCGAAGGCGTTCGACTCGGAGAACTCGTCCCCGGCGCCGGCGTCGAAGCGGACGAGGTTGTCGTAGCCGTACCAGTCGATCAGGCTCTTCTGCCACCGGAGCTGGTCGGCCCAGGCCGGTGTGTTGAGCGCGGACTTGTCGCCGTCCATCCAGGTGGCTCCCCACGAGGGCGCGAAATGCGCGGGGACGTTCTCGTACCAGCTCGGGAACGGGTTGAAGCCTACGACCTTGAGCTTGCCGCTCGAGTCGCGCTGCGTCAGCTTCTTCGCCATCGCCGTCAGCTGGGAGATCGTCTTCGGGGGATTCTTGTAACCGGCCTTCGCTAGCAGCGTCTTGTTGTAGTAGAGGCCGTAGGTGTCCGCGAGCATCGGCAGCGCACAGCGCGTGCCCTCGAACTTCGAGTAGTCGCGCGGGGCCTCCGGGAAGATCGAGTCGTCGACGCCGTCCTTCTCCATGTACGGGCCGAGGTCGATCCACGCGCCGCTGGGACAGAAGGCGCCGGTGTTGTCCGACGAGAACGACTGCGCCACGTCAGGAGCGTTGCCGCCGCGGATCGCGGCGACGATCTTGTCGTCGTTCGTGCCGCCGACGACCTTCACGTGGATGCCTGGGTGCGCCTTCTCGAAATCGGCGACCACGGCCTTGAAGGTCTTCAGCTCGGGATCGACGAACGGCGTCCAGATGCTGATGTTCGCCGGCCCCACCTCGCCCGAGTCCGCCTTGTCCGACTTCTTCGAGCCGCCGCAGCCGCTCGCCGCCAGTGTGAGCGCAAGTAGCAGGCTCAGCATCCCCAGCACCCGTGCCATGTGTCGCCTCCCGGTCTGGTTAAGATTCCGAACGCGATTCTCTAGCACTTCGGCTTGACAAGTCAAGCCGCTAGGCAGGATCCGCGTCATTCGTTAGGTTTCCTTCCGTATGTCGAAGACTCGAGCCGTTCCGGGGTTGCTGAAGCGCATCAACGAGCGCGAGGTGCTCGAGACGATCCGAGCCGGCGCTCCGATTTCCCGCGCCGAGATCTCCCGGCGCGCGGGGATCTCGAAGCCGACGGTCTCGCTCGCGCTGCAGTCGCTGCTCGAGGCCGGGCTCGTGCGGGAGGCCGAGCGCGGGCCGGACGGCCCAGGCTACGGGGCCGTCTAC
>Ga0307320_10000097_pt1 | contig 29749 bp, 24 predicted proteins | sample ER_DNA_369_FD_194495 | JGI IMG/M metagenome (GOLD analysis project Ga0307320, IMG submission 194495) | Bulk soil microbial communities from the East River watershed near Crested Butte, Colorado, United States - ER_DNA_369 | ecosystem: Environmental > Terrestrial > Soil > Floodplain | place...
CATGCTCCTGGCCGACGAGCCCACCGGCGCCCTCGACTCGGCCGGCGGGGCCGAGGTCATGGAGCTGTTCCGCCGCCTCCACGCCGGCGGCCAGGCCATCCTCCTGGTCACCCACGACCAGGAGGTCGCCGCCGCCGCCTCCCGGATCGTCTGGATGCGCGACGGCCGCCTGGCCGACGGCGAGAACGACGCCACCGGCACCCCGACCCTGGTCGGCCGGCCCCGGCCATGACCCATCGGACGAGGTGACGTGATGGCTGCGGTCTGGGCCAGGGCCAGGGCCGAGCTGCGCCGCCGCTGGCGGGCCACCGTCCTGTTGGCCGTGCTGGTCGGGCTGGCCGGCGGGGTGGTGCTGGCCGCCGTGGCCGGGGCCCGCCGCACCGGCTCGGCCGTGGACCGGTTCCTGGCCTACAACCGCCCCATGGACGTCAGCGTGGCCGGGCTGGACATGGCGGCCGTCGGACGCCTCCCCCAGGTCGTCGATGCCGACGAGGGGACGCTGGTGCCGCTGGTGCCGGACACGGCATCGGGGCCCGGCGACCCGCGGACGACCGGGGTCATCGCCGCCTTCGTCACGCTTCACGGTCGGCTGGGCGTGACCTCGGAGCGGCCCATCCTCGTCCGTGGCCGCAAGCCCGACCCCGGCCGTCCGCTGGAGGTCGCGGTCAACGAGCCGCTCGCGGCCCGCTGGCACCTGCGGCCGGGTGACACCCTGCGCGCCGTGGCCTGGTCGCCCCGGCAGTTCGAGGGGGGCGTCGACTCCAGCACGATCGGCAAACCCCGTGGTCCGGCGCTCGACCTCGCCGTGACCGGCGTGATGCGCCAACCCGGCGACCTCAGCCCGGTGCCGATCCAGCATGACGTCATCTACCTGGGCGAAGACGTGGCGTACCTGACGCCGGCCTTCTGGGCGGCCCACCACGACTCGGTCGCCAACCTCGGCGTCGGCGTCGGCCTCCGCCTGCGCGGTGGCCCTGCCGACCTCGACGCCTTCACGGCAGCGGTGCGAGCGCTGCCCGGCGGCCGCCACGCCACGATCCAGGTCGGCAGCGAAGCGGAGAACACCGCCCGTACCGCCAGGCGGGCGACGCGGGTCCAGGCGGTCGCGCTGCTCGCGTTCGCCGTGCTGGCCGCCCTTGCCGGGTTGCTGGTGGTCGGCCAGGCCATCGCCCGGCAGGTCCAGCTCGACGCCGCCGACCTGCCGGTCCTGCGGGCGGTCGGCATGACCCGGTCCCAGCTCGTGGCCGCCAGCCTGGTGTGGGCCGGGCTGGTCGGCGCCGCTGGCGCGCTGCTCGCCGTCGCCCTGGCCGTGCTGGCCTCGCCGCTGGCTCCCATCGGCCTGGCCAGGGCGGCCGAGGTCGAACCCGGTCTGTCGGTCGACGTCGCCGTCCTCGCCCTCGGCGGGCTCGGGGTGCTCGTGGCCGTCCCGGCGCGGGCAGCCGTGACCGCGTGGTGGGTCACCCGGGCGACCGCCGGCCGGACCGGTGCCGGGGAGGCGCCCGGGCGCTCCTCCCAGGTGGTCGAGCGTGTGGCCAGGGCCGGAGCGACGCCCAGTGCCGTCACCGGGATCCGCATGGCCCTGGAGTCGGGCCGCGGCGACACCGCGGCACCGGCCCGCGCCGCGGTGCTCGGCGCCGCCACGGCCGTCGTGGCCGTCATCGCCTCGCTCACCTTCGCCGCCAGCCTCGACCACCTGGTCGCTTCCCCTGCCTTGCAGGGCTGGAACTGGGACGTGGCGGTGGGCAACCCCAACGACGGCGTCGACATCAGCCCCAAGGGCGACCTGCTGGCCGGCAACGGCGATGTCGCCGGCTACTCACTGTTCCAGCAGGCCTTCGAGCAGGTGAAGGTCCAAGGGACGACGGTTCCCGTATTCGGCATGAGCCCGGTCAAGGGCGCCGTCGTGCCCACGGTGCTACGGGGCCACGAGGCCCGCACTCCCGAGGAGCTCACTCTGGGGCCGACCACGCTGCGCCAGGTCCACCGCGACCTCGGCGACGTCGTCCAGGTCGAAGGGGCCGCTGGGCGGCGTGCCCTCCGCATCGTCGGCGAGGTGCTGCTGCCCAACCTGAGCAGCGACGCGACCATGACGACCGGCGCCGTGCTGACCGTCGAGGGCGTCCGTGCGCTGCTGCCGAAGACCCAGCCCTCCACCCAGTTCGTCATCGAGTACGTCCCAGGGGTCGACCCTGCCGCCGCCTACGCCAGCCTGCGGCGCGACTTCGGCCCGACGGTCCTGCGCGGGCTGCCGCCCAACGAGGTCGAGAACCTCCGGCGGGTCAGCGGCCTGCCGGTGCTGCTGGCGGCCCTGCTGGGCCTCCTGGGAGCGGCCACCCTCGGTCATCTGCTGGTCACCGTACTCCGCCGGCGCCGTCGGGACCTGGGCGTCCTGAAGACCCTGGGGTTCGTCCGCGGCCAGGTCGCGGCCACGGTCGCCTGGCAGGCCACCACCCTGGCCTTCCTGGCCCTGCTGGTCGGTCTCCCGCTGGGCCTGGTCGCCGGGCGCTGGGCCTGGCTGCTGGTCAACCGGGATCTCCACTCCCTGGCCAGCCCGGTCACCCCGACCATCGCCCTACTGGTCGCCGTCCCGGCCACGATGCTGGTGGCCAACCTGGTCGCCGCCCTGCCCGCGCGGGCCGCGGCCGCGACCCGGCCCGCCGTCGTGTTGCGATCGGAGTGATGATGACCACCATGGACGGACCAGCGGCGCTCGGGTCGGCCGGGGACAGCGCCGGGGAGCGGCGGGCGCACCCGGCGGTGGCCCTGGCCCCGGTCGGGGCCGGGCTGGCCCTGGGCGGACTCCTGCTGGTCGGCGACGACGGCCTGAGCGCGGCCGAGCTGGTTCGGGTCGGGCTGGTGGTGGGCTGGGCCCTGGCCGGGCTGGTGCTGGTGGTGCGGCCGGGGCAGCGGCGGCTGGGGGCGATCGTGCTGGCCGCGGCCGGCCTCGGCGGGGCCTGCGTGCTGTGCAGCGGGATCCTGCACCGCGACCCAACGGGGTCGCTGGGCGCGGCCGCGGCCCTGGTCCGGCCGCTGGCCGCCGGGCTGCTCCCGGCGGTGGCCTTCCACCTGATCGTTGGGCTGCCCGACGGGTGGCTGGGGAGCCGGCCCCGGCGGGTCGGGGTGGCCGTCGGGTACGCGGCCGGGGCCGCGCTGGGGCTTGCCCTGTGGAGCCGGCGGCCGGGCCTGCCGGTGTGGCCGGTGGTGGTGGCCGGCGTCCTGGCCGTGGCCGTCGGGCTGGGCCCGTCGCACCGGCGGTTCCTGGCCACCAAGGGCGTCGCCCGCCAGCGCATGGAGTGGGTCGGGCTGGCCGCCGTCGTCGTGGCCGAGGCGGCGCTGGTGGTCACCGCCCTGCGCGTGCTCGCCGGCTGGCCCCGGCCGGTGCCCGAGGTGGTGGGGGCGGTCAGCGTGCTCATCCCCCTGGCCCTGGCCGCCGGGGCCTCGCCCCGGCTGGTCGGGCGGGTCGACCGGCTGCTCGCCCACACCGTGTCCCTGGCCGGCCTGAGCGGCCTGGTGGTGGCCGTCTACCTGCTGGTCGTGCTCGGCCTCGGCCAGGTGCCGAGCGAACACGAACGCGCCCTGCTGCTGCTGTCCATGGCCGCCGCGGCCGTGTGCGCGCTGCTGTACCACCCGGCCCGGGAGCGGCTCACCCAGGCCGCCAACCGGCTGGTCTACGGCGAGCGGTCGGCGCCCGACGAGGCCCTGCGCGGCTTCGGGGCCCGGCTGTCGCGGGCCATCCCCCTGGAGGAGCTGCTGCTCCAGCTGGCCGAGTCGCTCCACAAGACGATGGCCCTGGACGCGGCCGAGGTCTGGACCGGCGGGGAGGGGCTGCTGGAGCGGGCCGCGTCGGTGCCCGACCGCGGCCCGGGCCGGCTGGTCGTCGACACGGCCGAGGCGCCGGTGGTGGCCAGGGCGGGCGTCGTGGGTCGGGCCTGGCTGGCCATCTGGCTGCCCAGCCTGCTCGACGGCCACCGGGACGCGGCCGTGCGGGTGGCCCCGGTGGCCCACTCCGGGGAGCTGCTCGGCCTGCTGGTGGTGGCCCGCCGGGCCGACGAGCGCTTCGGCGAGGAGGACGAGCGGGTCCTGGCCGAGCTGGCCCGCCAGGTCGGGCTGGCCCTGCACAACGTGCGCCTCGACTCGGCCCTCCAGGCCTCCCTGGACGAGCTGCGCCACAAGGCCGAGGAGCTCCAGGCCTCGCGGGCCCGGATCGTGGCCGCGGCCGACGCCGAGCGCCGGCGGATCGAGCGCGACCTGCACGACGGGGCCCAGCAGCGGCTGGTCGCCCTGGCGGTCAAGCTGCGCCTGGCCCGGCGGCTGGTCGACGCCGACCTGGACCAGGCCCGCGGGATGCTCGACGAGCTGCGCGACGAGGTCAAGGACGCGGTCGAGGAGCTGCGCAACCTGGCCCACGGCATCTACCCGCCGCTGCTGCTCGACCAGGGCCTGGCGGCCGCGCTCGGCTCGGCCGCCCAGCGGGCCACCATCCCGACCCGGGTCGAGGCCGGGCCGGTCGGCCGCTACCCGGCCGACCTGGAGGCCGCGGCCTACTTCTGCTGCCTGGAGGCGCTCCAGAACGCCATGAAGCACGCCGGCCCGGAGGCCACGGCGGTCGTCCGGGCCTGGGAGGAGGGCGGCACCCTCCGGTTCAGCGTCAGCGACGACGGCGCCGGGTTCGACCCCGCCGCCAGGGCCGGCGGCACCGGCTTCGTCAACATGGCCGACCGCCTCGGCGCCATCGGCGGGAACCTGCGGGTGGACTCCACGCCCGGCGGCGGCACCACCGTCGTCGGGGTCCTCCCGTTGGCCAGATAGGGAGTGAGCTCAGGAGGGCTGTCATGCGCATCGAGTCATCGGTCACCTCAGTGTCGTGGATCCCGCTCGGAGCCACCGAGGGCTTCGCCCGCCTGGCGTTCGGGCTCCTTCGCGTCGCCCACTACGATCCGCCGCCACCCGAGCCGCTGGACGACCTCGACGAGCTGGTCGGGACCGGCCGCGTCCGGTTCGCCAACCAGCTCGAGGCCTGGATCGAGGTCCAGGACGGCCGCATCGTCGACGCCGGCCAGACCGGCGGCGGCCGCAGCGGCATCACCAGAGTGGGCTACGGCCAGGCCAGCGTCTTCTTCGCCTCGGTGGCCATGCCCGACCTGCGGCCCGACCCCGAGATCGGGCCGACGTGGGCGCGTTTCACACAGACCGCCGGCGGTGTCGTGGGCGTCCCCACACCCCGCCGGGTGCGACACCAGCCCTTCGTCCAGATCGCGCCGTCGATCCCCTGGACCACGCTGTCGTTGATCATCCACGCCGACGGCACCTCCGAGCAGCGCCTGGTCGGTGCCAGCCCCTTTCCCCGGCACTGGGTCTACGACCACGCGGGCCGGCTGGTCGCCAAGAGCGGGTTCATCGACTACGACGCCTGGTGGCGGGAGGCGTTCGGCACCCACACGCCCTGGGGGGCCGAGGACTCGGCCCCGATCGTGACCGCGGTCGAGTCGGCCCTGGAGCGGCAGCTCTCGGTGGCCATCATCGACGCCAAGCCGCGGTTCCGCCGAGTCCAGGCGGGCCGGACCCTTGTCCAGCAGGGCGAGCCAGGTGACGACCTGTTCCTGCTGTTCGACGGCGTGCTGCGGGTGGAGGTCGACGGCCAGCCGCAGGCCGATGTCGGTCCGGGGGCCATCCTGGGCGAGATGGCGCTGCTCCAGGACGGGCGGCGCACGGCGACCCTGCGGGCGGTGACCCCGTGCCGGGTCGCGGTCGTGCCCAAGGACCGCATCGACCGCCAGGCGCTGGAGGAGCTGGCCAGAGGTCGCACACCTGCTCCCGAACGCTGACCTGGGGCTACGGCACCGGCTGGTGCTCGACCCAGATCCGTTCCAGGACCTCGGGCTCGAAGTCCTCCTTGTGGAGGTAGGCCATGGCGCCGCAGTCGCGGGCGTCGGCGGGCAGGTCCTCGGCCCGGTAGGTGGACAGCAGCAGCACCGCCGTGCCCGGGTGGGTGCCGCGGATGCGGCGGGTGGCCTCGATGCCGCTGATGCCGGGGAGGTGGATGTCCATCAGCACCAGGCCGGGCTGGAGCTCGCCGACTTGGATGATCGCCTCCTCGCCCGAGGCGGCCTCGCCCACGGCCGTGAACCCCGGCGTCACGGCCAGCACCGCCTGGGCCGCGCTGCGGAAGAACGCCTGGTCGTCGACGATCAGGACGGGAACGGGTCGGGTCGGCATCGTGTCCCATTGTGGCGGCGGCGACGCCCCGGCGACCAGCCTGCTCCCATGCACGCCGGAGGTGGTGGCAGCACCACGATCGGTCAGCCCTGGTCGGCCAGGAACAGCAGGACCGCCTTGACCCTGCGGTGGGCGTCGCGGGCCTCGGGCAGGCCGAGCTTGGCGAAGATCGAGTTGATGTGCTTCTCCACCGCCCGCTCGCTCAGCACCAGCCCGTCGGCCACGGCCGCGTTGCTGCGGCCCTCGGCGAGCAGGGCGAGGACCTCGCGCTCCCTCGGGGTCAGCCGGGCCAGCGGCGACTGGGCGTCCCTGGACCGGGCGGCCACCAGGGCCTCCACCACCTTGGGGTCGATCACCGACCCGCCGCCGGCCACCTCGCGGATGGCGGCCAGCAGCTGGTCCAGGTCGGACACCCGCTCCTTGAGCAGGTAGGCCCGGCCCTCGGTGCCGCCCTCCAGGAAGGCCAGGGCGTAGGCCGGGTCGGCGAACTGGCTGAGCAGGACCACGCCGGCCCCCGGCCGGAGCTGGCGCAGCCGCTCGGCCGCCCGGACGCCCTCGTCGGTGCCGGTCGGGGGCATGCGGATGTCGGTCAGGAGGACGTCCGGCTCGGTGCTGGCGATGGCCTCGAGCAGCGAGTCGTAGTCCTCGCACACGCCCACCAGGTCGATGTCGGGCTCGGTCTCGAGCAGCCGTCGGACACCCTCGCGAACGAGGTAGCTGTCCTCGGCCAGAACCACCTTGATGGGCACCGGGCAAGTCTACGGCGGGGTCGGCACCGCCATCGCGGGACCCGAGGTGGTTCACTGATCCCGACCCGGCGGGCGAGCGCAAAGGAGCCGGCATGGACTTCACCGAGGAGACCGCGACCGGGGCGGTGGTGGCGAGCTTCGAGGGGGCGGCCGACCCGCGGCTCCGGGAGGTCCTCGGGAGCCTGGTCCGGCACCTGCACGGGTTCGTGCGCGAGGTCGAGCCGACCTTCGAGGAGTGGGAGCGGGCGATCGGGTTCCTGACCGCGACCGGGCAGATGTGCGACGACACCCGCCAGGAGTTCATCCTGCTCTCCGACGTGCTCGGGGTGACCATGCTGGTCGACGCCATCAACCACCGGGCGGCGTCGGAGGCGACCGACTCGACCGTGCTCGGGCCGTTCCACATGGTCACCTCGCCCCGGCGCGAGCTGGGCGACACCATCGACCTGGTCGCCGCCGGCGAGCCCTGCGTGGTCACCGGCCGGGTCCTGTCCCTGGACGGCTCGCCGCTGGCCGGCGCCCTGGTCGACGTCTGGCAGGCCGACGACCACGGCTTCTACGACGTCCAGCAGCCCGGCGTCCAGCCCGAGGGCAACGGCCGGGGCCTGTTCACCAGCGACGACGACGGCCGCTTCTGGTTCCGCACGGTCACCCCGAGCGCCTACCCGATCCCCACCGACGGGCCGGTGGGGAAGCTCCTGACCGCCACCGGCCGCCACCCCTACCGGCCGGCCCACATCCACCTCATCGTCACCGCCGACGGCCACCTCCCGGTCACCACCCACGCGTTCGTGGCCGGCAGCCCCTACCTGGACTCCGACGCCGTGTTCGCGGTCAAGCAGCGCCTCATCAGGGACTTCGCCAAGGTCGACGACCCCGAGGAGGCGGCCGCCTACGGGGTCGAGGCCCCCTTCCGCCACGCCCACTTCGACGTGGTCCTCCAGCCCGACCCGGGCTCTCGGTAAAGTCGGCTTCGTGGTGGTACCCGGGAACCGCCAGCGGCTGGTCCAGAAGATCGGCGACATCGCGGCGGCCCTCGGCCGGTAGTGTCGAGCCCCGCGCCCACACCGCCGGGCGGCTTCTCCCATATGCTGTTGCCGGGCGGCTGGGCCGTGGGCCGCCGGGATGTCGGGGGAGCTGATCGCCGTGGCCGCGGATGCTGGGGCGCTGGCCAGCTTCCTGCCCGAACGGCTGGTGCGGAGGCTGGTGGAGGAGCCGGCGAGTGCCGGCCGGCCGCACGCCGACCGGATGGTGGGGGCGTTGCTGCTGGCCGACATCTCCGGGTTCACGGCGATCGCCGAGCGGATGGCCCGGCAGGGGCCGGCTGGGGCGGAGGAGTTGCGGGGGCTGCTGGACGGGGCGTTCCAGCCGCTGCTGGAGCTGATCGCCGGGACCGGCGGGGACGTGCTCAAGTTCGCCGGGGACGCGATGCTGGCCCGCTGGCCGGCCACCGGCCCGGACGGGGAGCGGGGGCTGGCCGGGGCCACGGCGGCGGCGGCCGGCTGCGCCGGGGAGATGCAGGCGGCCCTGCGGCGGTTCGCGGCGGCCGAGCGGCTGCCCCTGGCCCTGCGGATCGGGGTCGGGGCCGGCGAGGTGGTGGTGCTGGACGTCGGGGGCGAGCGCGAGCGGCGGGAGCTGCTGGTCGCCGGGGCAGCGGTGCCGCAGACGACCGGCGCCGCCGAGCGGGCCCTCCCCGGGCAGGTGGTGCTGTCCGAGGCGGCCGTCGACCTGGTCGGGCGGGCCCTCCCGGGGCAGCTGGCGCCCGCCCCGGCGGCCGGCCGGGACGAGGAGGGCCCGGCCGGCCCCGGCGGCGCCGGGGTGCCGGCCGACCTGGTCGCCCCCTACCTGCCGAGGGCCATGCTGGCCTCGATGGTCGCCGGTCACGAGGAGTGGATGGCCGAGCTGCGCCAGATCACGGTCGTGTTCGCCAACCTGCCCGACCTGGACCACCGGATCCGGCTGGACGAGGCCCAGGAGGTCATGACGGCGCTCCAGCGCGCCCTGTACCGCTACGAGGGCAGCATCAACAAGCTGAGCGTCGACGAGAAGGGCACCACCCTGGTGGCCGCGCTCGGGCTGCCGCCCCTGGCCCACGAGGACGACCCGGCCCGGGGCGTGCAGGCCGCCCTGGCCATCCGCGAGGCCCTGGCCGCCCTGGGCCGCCGGGTGGCGGTCGGGGTCACCACCGGCCGGGCGTTCTGCGGGACCGTCGGCAGCCGCTGGCGCCGCGAGTACACGATGCTGGGCGCGGTGGTGAACCTGGCCGCCCGGCTGATGCAGGAGGCGGGCGACGGCGTGCTCTGCGACCGGGCGACCGCCACCGCGGCCCGCGCCGCCCTGCCCTTCGAGGCCCTGGACCCGGTGCGGGTCAAGGGACGCGCCGACCCGGTGCCGGTCTACCGGCCGGGGCGGCCGGCCCCCGGCCCGGGCCGTGGCCCGGAGCCGGGGCCCAGGGCCCCGCTGGTCGGCCGGGAGCAGGAGCGGGAGCGGCTGGCCGCGGCGCTGGGCCGGCTGGCGGCCGACGGCGACGGCCGGGTGCAGGTGCTGGTCCTGGAGGGCGAGGCCGGGGCGGGCAAGTCGCGCCTGGTGGCCGAGCTGGTCGACCAGGCCGCGGCCGCCGGGGTGCCGGTGCTGGCCGGGGCCGGCGACGCGGTCGAGCGCAACACCCCCTGGCACGCCTGGCAGGAGCTGTTCGGCCGGCTGCCCGCCTTCGACGTCCAGGACAAGGCGGCCTGCCGGCGGGTCGTGCTCGACCTGCTCGGGCCCGACCCCGAGCTCCGCGACCTGGCCCCGCTGCTCAACCCGGTGCTGTCCCTGGGGCTGCCCGAGACCGCCCGCAGCGCCGAGCTGAGCGGCCAGGGCCGCGCCGACCGGACCAGGGACCTGCTGGTCCGGCTGCTGCGGGCGGTCGTCGGCAAGGGCCCGGCGGTCCTGGTGGTCGAGGACGCCCACTGGCTCGACTCGGCGTCGACCGGGCTGGTGCTGGCCATCAGCCGGGAGCGGATGCCGCTGCTGCTGGTGGTGGCCACCCGCTCCCAGGGCGAGCCCAGGACGATCGAGGACGAGCTCGGCTGGAGCGCCTACCGGCGGCTGCTGCGGGCGCCCAGCATCGAGCGGCTGGTGCTGGACCGGCTGCCCTCCGAGGCGGTCGGGGCCCTGGTCGGCCAGCGTCTCGGCGCCGCCTCGGTGCCCCAGGTCCTGACCGACCTTATCGAGGAGAAGACCGACGGCAACCCGCTGTTCACCGAGCAGCTCACCTTCGCCCTCCGCGACGCCGGGCTGGTCCGGGTCGTCGACGGCAGGGTTGAGCTGGTCTCCGAGGTCCCCGACGTCCTCGCCCGGCGCCTGCCCCAGACCGTCAACGGCGCCATCACCAGCCGGATCGACCGGCTCAGCCCCACCCAGCAGCTGACCGTCAAGGTGGCCAGCGTCATCGGGCGGGTGTTCGCCGTGGTCATCCTGCGCGACATCCACCCGCTGCGGGGCGCCGTCGCCCGCAGCCTGGGCACGGACCTGGTCGAGATCGAGCGGGCCGACCTGACCGTGCTCGACAGCCCCGGACCGGACCTCAGCTACCTGTTCAAGCACGTGATCATCCAGGAGTCGGCCTACAACCTGATGCTGATGTCCCAGCGCCGGCAGCTGCACCGGTCGGTGGCCGAGTGGTACGAGCGGTCGGGCGGCGGCGACCTGGCCCTGCTGGCCCACCACTGGCGGCTGGCCGAGGTGCCGGACCGGGCCATGCACTACCTGGAGCGGGCCGGGGCCGCGGCCCTCCGGGAGGGCGCCTACGCCGAGGCCGTCCGGTTCTTCACCGCCCTGCTGGAGCTGGACGACCCCGGGCCGGCCGAGCCGCCGGCCCGGGGTCGTGGCCTGGGCATGCCCGGCGCCCGGGCCGTCCGGCGGGCGCGCTGGGAGCACCAGCTGGGCGACGCCTACCTCGGGCTCGGCCAGCTCGCGCCCGAGCAGGAGCACCTGCACATCGCCCTGGCCCTGCTCGGCCGCCGGACCCCGGCCAGCGGCCGCCAGCTCCCGGGCAAGCTGGCCTGGCAGACCGGCCAGCAGCTGCGCAACCGGCTCTGGCCGCGGCCCCTGGTCGCCCACTCGGAGGAGGCCAGGGTCGCCCTGGAGGAGGCGGCCGAGGTCTACGAGCGCCTGTTCCTGGTCGAGTACCACGCCAGCCACCGGGCCCGGGCGGTGCACCAGGCGGTCAAGGGCATGAACCTGGCCGAGGCGGCCGGGTCGCGCTCGGCCGAGGCGCGGATGGCCGCCGCCTGCTCGGTGGCCGCCGGCCTGCTGGCCCGCCGCGGGCTGGCCGAGGCCTACCTGCGCCGGGCCTTCGCCGCCCTGGCCGGGACCGACGACCCCTCGGCCCGGGGATGGGTGCTCCAGGCGGCCGCCCTCTACGGGATCGGGCTCGGGCGCTGGCCCGAGGTGCGCGAGCACCTGGAGGAGGCGCACGCGATCGTGCGCCGGCTCGGTGACCCGCGGCGGCTGGCCGAGATCACCGGCCTGCAGGTCTGGGAGCGGTACTTCCAGGGCGAGGTGGCCGGCCTGTCGCCGATGCTGGCCGAGCTGGACCGGATCGGCCGGCAGAGCGGCGACGCCCAGGTCCGGGCCTGGGCGGTGGCCGGCCACGCCGTCGCCGGGCTGCGCGTCGGCAACCGGGAGGCGGCGGCGGCGGCGCTGTTCCGGCGCCCGGCGCCCGCCTCCGAGGCCATGCTGGCCCTGCAGCTGGGCGACCGGGCCAGGGCCGTCGAGGCCCTGCGGCGGGCCCTCGAGCAGGCCAGCGGCCCGCCGGTCAAGTGCTACTGGTTCGACCTGTACGCCATGACCGCCGAGGTCGCCCTGGCCCTGTGGCTGGACAGCCGGGCCAGGGGCGAGGGCGACGCCGGGCCGTGGCGGGCCATGGCCACCCAGGCCGTCGGCTACCTGGGGCGCTACGCCCGGGTGTTCCCGATCGGCGAGCCCCGGGCCCGGCTGCATCGCGGCCTGCTCGCCTGGACGGCCGGGCGGGCGGCGGCGGCCAGGCGGGACTGGCGGGCCGCCCTGGCCGCCGCCGAGCGGCTCGGCATGCGGTACGAGCAGGCCCTGGCCCTGGGCATCCTGGGCCGGCACGGGGAGCCGGGGCAGCGCCCGGCCCACCGGGAGCGGGCCCGGGGGCTGTTCGAGCGGCTCGGGGTCGAGGACCTGACCTCCCCGGAGGCGCTGGCCCTGCGGCTGGCCACCCGGGAGCCCGGTCCCCCGGACCCCCCCCCCGATGCACCGGGGGACCACCCCGGCGGTCCCCCGGCCCCCCCCGGTCAACCGTGAGGCGGCTGCGGACGACCGCCCGCACCCTGCGGGCGAGGTACCGGGCCGGCGGCGACCCGCCGGGCTGGCGGACGATCAAGACGACCCTGGCCGCGGTGCTGGCCTACCTGCTGGCCCTGTGGCTGCTCGGCGACCAGCCACCGCCGCTGCTGGCCCCCCTCACCGCCCTGCTGGTGGCGCAGCTCACCATCTTCGAGACGGTCAAGTCCAGCGTGGAGCGGGTCGGCAGCGTGGTCGCCGGCGTGCTCGTCGCCGTCCTGCTCTCCAAGCTCTTCGGCCTGACCTGGTGGAGCCTGGGCATCACCATCCTCGCCGCCCTGGTCATCGGCCTGCTGCTGCGGCTCGGCGAGCACACCCTCGAGGTCCCGATCAGCGCCATGCTGGTGCTGGCCGTGACCGGCCAGGCCGGGACGGCCGCCCTCGACCGGATCGCGGAGACGCTGATCGGCGCCGCCACCGGCGTGGTCGTCAGCTTCCTGCTCCGGCCGCCGATGTACGTCCAGCCGGCCGGCGACGCCATCGGCCAGCTGGCCGCCGACATGGCCGAGCTGCTGTCCTCGATGGGGGCGGAGCTGACCGATGGCTGGTCGGGCGAGCAGGCCCGCGCCTGGGAGGACCGGGCCCGCGAGCTGGACCGGCCGCTGCACGCGGCCCGGGTCGCGCTGGCCCGGGGCGAGGAGAGCCTGCGCCTCAACCCGCGCCATCGCCGGGTCCGCGAGGGCGCCTCCAGCCTGCGTGCCGCCCTGGCCGCCTTCGAGCACTCGGCGGTGCAGGTCCGGGGGATCACCCTGGACCTGGCCGACCTGGCCGAGGCCGTCGAGTCCACCGACCAGGCCGAGCCGGAGCTGCTGGTCGCCCTGGGGGCGCTGCTGGTCGAGCTGGGCGGCGGGGTGGCCGCCTTCGGCCAGCTGGTCGCCCCCGAGGTCGCCGGGCCGCCGCGCGAGGCCGTGCCCCTGCACATCGCGCTGGAGATCGCCCGCACCCACCGCGACGTGCTGGCCGAGCTGATGCTGGTCGACGCCCGCACCGACCTGGAGCTGTGGCACATCCAGGGCAGCCTGCTGGCCAACGTGGACCGGCTGCTGCGCGAGATCGACCTGGAGCGCGGTCCCGACGCGCGGCGCGTGCGCCGCCGTTGACCGGCGACAATAGTGGCGGCGGCCGCCGGCCCGGAGCGGCCTGGAAGGAGCCGGGATGGATGTCCAGTTGATCACCGACAGCGGGATCGAGCAGCGCACCGTCGAGGAGCTGCCCGAGCTCCTCCAGCAGCGGGCGGGGCTGGTCTGGGTCGACATCCCGAAGGTCGACGACGAGGCCGTCCGGGTGCTCAGCGAGGTGTTCCGGTTCCATCCGCTGGCCATCCAGGACTGCGAGAACCGCAACCACGTGCCCAAGGTGCACGTCTACCCCGACCACCTGTTCGTGGCCCTGCACTCGCCCGAGCTGGGCACGGGCGGGCGCGTCCACCACCTGGAGTTCGACCAGTTCGTCGGGCCCGGCTACCTGGTCACGGTGCACGGGCCGCTCGACCCGGAGGTCATCCCCGAGCTCGCCTTCCGCGAGACGAACGCGGTGCTGAAGCGGATCCGGGCCGGGCGCCTGCACCCGGAGGCGTCGTTCGAGCTGTCACACGCCGTGGTCTCGGCCTTGACCCGACACCAGGAGGGCTTCGTCGGCATCCTCGCCCTGGAGGTCGGGCTGCTGGAGCAGCGGGTGATGACCGACAGCGACGACGACCCGGAGGAGTTCCTCGAGGAGCTGTTCCGGGCCCGTCACGGGCTGATCGCGGTCCGGACCATGGCCGCCCTGAGCGGGGAGATCTACGGGCGGATGGCCACCCTGACCCGCTTCGTGCCCGCCGAGGCGCAGCCGATGGTGGTCGACATCCACGACCAGCTCGAGCGGATCAAGGGCCTGGCCGACGGGGAGACGGCGTTCCTCCAGGCGGTGATCGAGTTCCACGAGTCCCGGACCAACACCAAGATGACCATCGCCGCCGAGCGCCTGGCCGTGATCGCCGCCGTGACCCTGCCCATCACCGCCCTGTCGTCGATCTACGGGATGAACGTGATCGTCAACGAGAAGACCCACTACGTGCAGCTGGCGGTGGTGCTGCTGATCATGGCGGCGATGTCGGCGGCCCTGCTGCGCTGGGCGCGGCACCAGGGATGGTGGTGACCACCCCTGAGCCGCGCCCTGAGGGTCAGCTGGTCAGGTCGTAGACGGTGGCGCCGCCGACGGTGGTGGCGGTGAAGTTGTCCTGGACCCAGGCGGAGATCTGCCTGGCCGCGTCGCTGCCGCCCATGGCCCCGCCCATGCCGCCCATGCGGCCGCCGCCCAGGAAGTAGTGGATCCTGCCCTCGGCGACGTACTGCTGGAACTGCGCGAGGGTGGGGGCGGGGTCGCTGCCGTTGAAGCCGCCGATGGCCATCACGGGGTCGCCGGTGGCCAGCTGCACGCCGGCGGCCGAGTTGGACCCGATGGCGGCCGCGACCCAGCTGTAGCGGTCGGCGTCCTGCTGGAGGAGCGCGACCAGCTCGGCGTCGGGGGTGCCGCCGTCGAGCAGGCCGCCGAGGCCGCCGCGCGGCCCGCCCCGGCCGGCGCCGCCCTGGCCGAACCCGCCGGGGCCGAAGCCCTGGCCGGGAGCGCCCGGGGCGGCCTGGCCGAAGGCACCGAACCCGCCGCCGGGGGCGCCGCGGAGGCGGCCGAAGCCGCCGGGCCCGCCGCGGGCGCCCGGGACCGCCGGGCCGGCCGACGGGATGGCGCCGCCGTGCGGGGTCGCGGCGGTGTCCAGCGAGTAGGCGGCCGGCCCGGCCAGGGCGACCAGCAGCCCGGCCGCGGCCACGGACAGGCCGGCCCGCCGCGAGGCGACCCGGGGGATGGCCACGACCAGGGCGGCCACGACCAGCCCGGCCACCAGCACCAGCGGGGCCAGCCCCGGGTGCCAGTCGGGCGTGCGCCGCAGCAGCAGGTACGACCAGACGGCGGTCACGGCCAGGGTCCCGGCCAGCCACCGGCGCATCGTCGGGTGCCGGCGCACCTCCCACAGGCCGGTGGCGCCCATGCCGACCAGCGCGCCCACGGCCGGGGCCAGGGCGACCGCGTAGTAGGGGTGGAAGATGCCCTGCATGAAGCTGAACACCAGGCCGGTGACGACCAGCCAGCCGCCCCACAGGGCGAAGGCGGCCCTGGCCCGGTTGGTGCGCGGCATCCGCCGGGTCAGCCACAGCCCGGCGGCCAGCAGCAGCACGGCGGCCGGCAGCAGCCAGGCGATCTGGCCGCCGACCTCGGCCCCGAACATGCGGGCCCAGCCGGTCTGGCCCCAGCCCCCGCCCCCGGGCCCACCGGGGCCGCCGCCGACGCTGCCGGTCTCGTTGCCGGTGAGCCGGCCGAACCCGTTGTAGCCGAAGGTCAGCTCCAGGATGCTGTTGGTCTGGGAGCCGCCGATGTAGGGGCGGGCCGACGCCGGCGTGAGCTCGACGATCGCGACCCACCAGCCGGCCGAGGCCACCATGGCGACCCCGGCCGCGACCAGCTGGCCGAGCCGGCGGGCCAGCGACCCGGGGGCGGCGGCCAGGTAGACGAGGGCGAACGCCGGCACGACCAGCAGGGCCTGGAGCTGCTTGGCCAGGAAGCCGAAGCCGACGCAGGCCCCGGCCAGGACCAGCCAGCCGGTGCTGCCGTCCTCCAGCGCCCGCACGGTGGCATAGGCGCCGGCCACCAGCAGCAGCACCAGCAGGGCGTCGGGGTTGTTGAACCGGAAGATCAGGGTGGCCACCGGCGTCAGGGCCATGACCGCCCCGGCCAGCAGGCCGGCGGCCGGGCCGAACCAGCGGCGCACGGTCGCGTACAGCAGCCCGACCGTGGCCACGCCCATCAGCGCCTCGGGAGCCAGCACGCTCCAGGAGCTGACGCCGAAGAGGCGGGCCGACAGCCCCATGACCCACAGCGCGGCCGGCGGCTTGTCCACGGTGATGAAGTTGGACGCGTCCGAGGACCCGAAGAAGAAGGCCTTCCAGCTCTGGCTGGCCGCCTGGGCGGCGGCCGAGTAGAAGTCGTTGGCCCAGCCGGAGGCGCTCAGGGCCCACAGGTACAGCAGGGCGGTGGCGGCCAGCAGGCCGAGCAGCGCGGGCCGGGCCCAGGCCGGGTCGTCGGCCCGGCCGCGCACCAGGCGGGCCAGCCGTCCCGGGGCCGGCGCCGGCAGGGGTCGTTCCAGGGTCGTGGTGGTCATCGGTCTGGTGCTCCTTTGCGATGTCAGGTCCGGGTGCGGCGGGGGTGGAACACCCACGACCGCAGCAGCACGAAGCGCAGCAGGGCGACGGCGTTGGCGGCGAAGCTGGGCAGCTGCCGGCGGGCCACCCTGGCCATGCCGCGCAGGTCGTCCAGGGCGGTGCGGACGAGGTCGACCCGGCTGTCGGTGTCCTCGACCCAGTCGACCGGGACCTCGTGGATGCGCAGGCCGTGGTGCTGGGCGGCCAGCAGCAGCTCGGTGTCGAAGAACCACTCCTGGTCCTCGACGTCCGCCAGCAGCGCCCGCACGACCTCGGTGCGGCCCGCCTTGAAGCCGCACTGGGCGTCGGTGAAGCGGGCCCGCATGGCCGTGCGCAGCAGCAGGTTGTAGCAGCGCGAGACCAGCTCGCGCCTGGGCCCCCTGACCACCGCGGCCCCGTTGGCCAGCCGGGTGCCGATGGCCAGGTCGCTGTGACCCGACAGCAGGGGCGCGACCAGCGGCAGCAGCGCCTCCAGGCCGGTCGACAGGTCGACGTCCATGTAGGCGACCACGTCGGCGTCGCTGGCGCTCCAGACCTGGCGCAGGGCCCGGCCCCGGCCCTTCTCGGCGACGTGGACGGCCCCCACGTCCGGGAGCCGCTCGGCCAGCCGCTTGGCCAGCAGCCAGGTGGCGTCGGTGCTGGCGTTGTCGGCGATGGTGATCCGGAACGCGAACGGGAAGCTGGTCGCCAGGTAGCGGTGGAGGCGCCCGATGCTGGCCTCCAGGACCCGCTGCTCGTTGTGGACCGGGACGACGATCTCGACCAGCGGCCGGCCGAGCGCCTCGGCCGGGGCCGCGGCGGTGGCGGCGTCGGGGACGAGGGCGAGGGTGCGCATGGCCGCTGGCTGCCCCTCGGGAGGCGGTTGCATGTCCCGATGGTCGGGCCCGCCCCTTGAGGGAACTTGGGTCGCGCCTGGGAGGTTGCTGTGAGGCTCAGCCGGCGGCGTCGGGGGCCAGGGGGAGGACCACCCGGAAGCGCGCGCCCCGGCCGGGGATGCTGTCGACCTGGACGGTGCCGCCGTGGACGGCCACCAGGGCGGCCACGATCGACAGGCCCAGGCCGGTGCCGCCGTCGGCGTGGGAGCGGGCCGGGTCGGCCCGGTAGAAGCGCTCGAACACCCGCTCGGCCTGCTCGGGGGTGAGCCCCGGTCCGTGGTCGACGACCTCGACGGCGGCCGAGGGCCGGCCGTCCAGGGACGAGGCCCCGACCCGGACCTCGACCGGGCTGCCGGCCGGGGTGTGGGCGAGGGCGTTGTTGACCAGGTTGGCCAGGACCTGGCGCAGCCGCTGGTCGTCGCCGAGCACCACCAGGGCGCTCTCGCTCTCGCCGTCCTCGTCGCCCAGGACCAGCTCGATCTGGCGGTCGGGGGCGACCGCCCGGGCGTCGTTGACCGCCTCGGCGGCCAGGGCGAGCAGGTCCACCGGGCGCCGGTCCAGGGGGCGCTGCTGGTCGAGGCGGGCCAGCAGGAGCAGGTCCTCGACCAGCAGCCCCATCTGGGCCGCCTGGTCCTCGATCCGCCGCATCAGGCGGTCCAGCTCGGCCGGGTCGCGCGCCCCGCCCTGGCGGTACAGCTCGGCGAAGCCCCGGATGGTGGTCAGCGGCGTGCGCAGCTCGTGGCTGGCGTCGGCCACGAAGCGGCGCATCCGGTCCTCGGACCGGCGGGCGCTGGCCTCGGAGGCGGCCCTGGCCCCGAACGCCGACTCGATCTGGGCGAGCATGGTGTTGAGGGCCCGGCCGAGCCGGCCGACCTCGGTGCGCGGGTCGCGGTCGGGCACCCTGCGGGTCAGGTCGCCGGCCGCGATCGCCCTGGCCGTCTGCTCGATCTCGACCAGCGGGCGCAAGGACGCCCGGACGATGGCCGCCCCCACCCCGGCCAGCACGGCCAGCACGACCAGGCTCACCCCCAGGTCGATGAGCCGCAGCTGGCGGACGGTGGCGTCGATCCCGTCGAGGCTGGCGGCCACGACCACGCTGCCCCCGGAGCCGTCGCGCCGCGGCTCCACGGCGACCCGCCAGCGGCCGTCGCCCCCGGCGGCGGGCACGGTGACCGCCTCGCCGGCGTTGGCCTCGAACCAGGCGGGGTCGTCCGGGACCTGGGGCGGCTGGCGGTCCTGCCCGAGCGGGTTCTCGTCCTTGACGTCGAGCCGGCCGTCGGCGAGGCGGTACTGGACCAGGTACGGGCTCGGCGGCCCCCGGTGCGGCGGGCCGGGGCCGCCGAACCGGGGCGGCCCCTGGCGGGCCGAGCCCACGGCCACCTCCTGGAGCTGGTCGTCGAGGCGTCCCACCAGGTAGCCGTCGAGGGCGGCCACGCTGGCCAGCCCGATCAGCAGCAGCGCGACCGTGACCAGGGCGAGCACGGCCACGATCAGCTTGACCTGAAGGGGGGTCCGGGCCAGCAGGCGCCGCCCCGCGGCCAGCGGCCGCAGGGTCATGGGTCGGGCAGCCGCAGGACGTAGCCGACGCTGCGGATGGTGTGGATCAGCCGGGGCTCGACCGCGTCGACCTTGCGGCGCAGGTACGACACGTACGACTCGACGATGCTGGAGTCGCCCCGGAAGTCGTAGTTCCAGACGTGGTCGAGGATCTGGGCCTTGGACAGCACCCGCCCGGCGTTGGTCATCAGGTAGCGCAGCAGCTTGAACTCGGTCGGGGACAGCTGCACCCGGCGGCCGGCCCGCCAGACCTCGTGGCTCTCCTCGTCCAGCTCCAGGTCGGCCGCGCGCAGCCGGGTCGGGGGCGGGGGCGGCCCGGTGGAGCGGACCCGGCGTAGCACGGCCCGGATGCGGGCGATCACCTCCTCCAGGCTGAACGGCTTGGTCACGTAGTCGTCGCCGCCGATGGTCAGGCCGGTCACCTTGTCCTCGGTGGCGTCCCGGGCGGTGAGGAACAGCACCGGCGTCCGGGTGTCGCCCGAGCGCAGCCTGCTGGCCACGTCGAAGCCGTCCAGGTCGGGCAGCATCACGTCGAGCACGACCAGGTCGGGACGGTGCCGCTGCACCGCGGCCAGCGCCTCCAGCCCGCCGGTGGCCGTGGCCACCTCGAACCCGGCCAGGCGCAGGCTGGCCGACAGCAGCTCGAGGATGTTGGGCTCGTCCTCGACCACCAGCAGCCGGGCCTCCGGTTGGGTCTCGCTCATGCCCGCCATTCTGACCGGTGTTCCTTGGCGGGGGCTGGCGCGTTCCTGGGAAGTTCCTGGGAGGACAGGCGCCGCCATCCGGGCATAATCTCCTCGACGTCGACACCGCCTGACCGGGGGTGCCCATGGCCTCGAACGACCACACCGCGGGCTTCGGCCCGCTCGAGGGCTCCAAGACCGCCCTGCTGACCACCTTCCGGCCCGGGGGTGAGGCGGTCGGCACGCCGCTGAGCATCGCCGTCAACGGGGACAAGGCCTACTTCGTCACCGCCACCGACAGCGGCAAGGCCAAGCGGCTGGCCCACACCGACCGGGTCACCCTGGCCCCATGCAAGGTCAACGGCACCGTCACCGGCGAGACCGTGCCCGGCCGGGCCCGCCGCGTCCCTCCCCAGGAGCGCCGCACCACCGCCAAGGGCCTGCTCAAGCCCACCCAGGGGTTGTTCTGGAGCCTGCTCGCCTACCGGCTGTTCCACGGCAGGAAGATGGAGCTGTACGAGGTCGTGCCCACTACGAGCACAGGATGACCTCGAGGGTCCGGGGGCCGTGGACGCCCTCGACCCGGTCGAGCTCGATGTCGCTGGTCGCGCTGGGGCCGCTGATCCAGGTCTGGGGGCGGGTCGGGTCGAGGCGGGCCAGGGCTTCGGGGACGCCGGCCACCACCTGGGCGGCGGTCACGACCACCAGGTGGTAGTCGGGGACCAGGCTGAGGATGCGGCGGCCCTGGCCGGACCCGCCGTCGAGCACGATCGTGCCCGTCTCGGCGATGGCCACCGCGCAGCCGGTGAGGACGCCGTCCAGGCCGTCCAGCTGGGCGGCGGTGAGGGGCGGGTCGTCGCCGACCAGCTCGATGCCGGGCTCCAGGCGGTCCAGGCCGGCGGGGAGGATGCCCTGGGCGACGGCGACCCGGCGGGCCCCGCGCTCGGTCAGGGCGGCGATCACGCTGGCCGCGACCAGGGCGGTGGTGCTGCGCCGGACCAGCGCCCGGTAGTCGACCAGCCGGTCCACCAGCAGCTCCAGCAGCTCGCCGGTGGCCAGGCCGCGGGGCTGGTCGGCGGTCCGGTAGTCCCTGGGCGCCGGGGGCGGGGCGGCCCCGTCGGCCAGCGCGGTCCGGATCCGCCCCAGGATCTCCTCGCGGGCGTTCATCGCTTCGCCCACCAGTCCCGGAAGGTCTGGGTCGGCGGCAGGGGGACGTCCCTGGTGGCGGTCCAGGCCGACAGCGGCGGGGGCAGGGTGGAGATGCGGCGGCGGCGGCGGCCCAGCAGCCGGCCCAGCCGGGCCGCCCGCAGCGCGTTCGCCCAGCGGGCCGGGCGCTCCATGGTCCAGGCCGCCGTGGCCATCACCGCCTGCTCGGGGGTGGGCGCCCGCGAGCGCTCGCGCTTGGTGTCGACCACCCGCGAGCGCAGGTGGACCAGCATCTGGGGGATGTCGATGGCCACCGGGCAGACGTCGTAGCAGGCGCCGCACAGGGTCGAGGCGTACGGCAGGGAGGGGTTGTCGGCGACCCCGGTCAGCTGGGGGGAGAGGACGGCCCCGATCGGCCCCGGATAGACGCTGCCGTAGGCGTGGCCCCCGGTGCGCTCGTACACCGGGCAGACGTTGAGGCAGGCCGAGCAGCGGATGCAGCGCAGGGCGCTGCGGCCCTGGGGGTCGGCCAGGGTGGCGGTGCGGCCGTTGTCCAGCAGGACCAGGTGGAACTCCTCCGGCCCGTCGCCGGCGTGGACCCCGGTCCACATGCTGGTGTAGGGGTTCATCCGCTCGCCGGTGGAGGAGCGCGGCAGCAGCTGCAGGAACACCTCCAGGTCGCGCCAGGTCGGGACCAGCTTCTCGATCCCCATGACGGTGATCAGGACCCGGGGCAGGGTCAGGCACATGCGGCCGTTGCCCTCGGACTCGACCACGGCCAGGGTGCCGGTCTCGGCCACGGCGAAGTTGGCCCCCGAGACGGCCACCTGGGCCTCGAGGAACTTGCGCCGCAGGTGCAGGCGGGCCGCCTCGGCCAGGGCCCGCGGCTCGTCGGTCAGGTCGGCCGGCGCCGGCAGGCCGACCCCGGCCATCTCGCGCAGGAAGATCTCGCGGATCTCGGCCCGGTTGCGGTGGATCGCCGGGACCAGGATGTGGCTGGGGCTGTCGTGGCCCAGCTGGACGATCAGCTCGGCCAGGTCGGTCTCCCAGGCGGCGATCCCGGCTTCGGCCAGGGCCTCGTTGAGCCCGATCTCCTGGGTGGCCATCGACTTGACCTTGACCACCTCGCCGGCCCCGGCCGCCCGGACCAGGTCGGTGACGACCCGGTTGGCCTCGGTGGCGTCGCGGGCCCAGTGGACGACCCCGCCGCGGGCGCCGACCTGCTGCTCCAGCTGGACCAGGTAGCGGTCGAGGTTGGCCAGGACCTGGTCCTTGACCGCCGCCCCGGCGGCCCGCAGCTCGGCCCAGTCGGGCACCTCGGCCACCACCTGGGCCCGCTTGGCCCTGATGGTCCCGGTGGCCTTGGCCAGGTTGCGCCGCAGCTGGGCGTCGCCCAGCGCCTCCCGGGCCGCCTCCGGGAACGGCCGGTCGCCGCGCAGGTGGCCCACCCCCGCCGGGGCGGTCGGCATCCCCAGGAAGACCGGTTGGGTCATCGGGCGGGCACCTCCGGCTGCTCGGACCGGGTGGAGGCGAGGATCTCGGCCAGGTGGACGGTGCGGACCCCGGTCCGCAGCCGCGACAGCCCGCCGCCGATGTGCAGCAGGCACGAGCTGTCCGAGGCCGAGCAGACCTCGGCCCGGGTCGAGAGGACATGGTGCATCTTGTCGGCCAGCATGGCCGCCGAGGTGTCGGGGTTCTTGATCGCGAAGGTCCCCCCGAAGCCGCAGCAGGTCTCGGCCTGGGGGAGCTCGACCAGGTCGATGCCGCCCACCTCGCGCAGCAGCCGCAGCGGCCGGTCCCCGACCCGCAGGACCCGCAGGCTGTGGCAGGTGGGGTGGTAGGTCACCCGGTGCGGGAAGTAGGCGCCGACGTCGGTGACCCCGAGCACGTCGACCAGGAACTCCGACAGCTCGAAGGTGCGCGACGCCGTCTCCCGGGCGGCCGCGGCCAGGCCCGGGTCGCCGGCCTCGTCGGCCACCCAGGCGTGCTGGTGGCGGACCGACCCGGCGCACGACCCGCTCGGGGCCACCACCGCCTCGTAGCCCTCGAACGCGGCCGTGTGCCGGCGCACCAGGGGCAGCGCCTCCCTGGTGTAGCCGGTGTTGATGTGCATCTGGCCGCAGCAGGTCTGGGCCAGCGGCACCTCGACGGTGCAGCCCAGCCGCTCCAGCAGCGCCACGGTGGCCTTGCCGACGTCGGGGAACAGCCCGTCCACCAGGCAGGTCACGAACAAGGCGACACGCACGCTCGACCCTCCACCCGAATTGCCGGCTCGTCCGCTTCGGCGCGCCGGACCAGCGTGACGCTACGCCATCCCGCCGCCGGTCGCTGCTCCGCGGGTCATGGTTGCCAGCCAGGCCAGGATGGAACCGCCGCGCAGGTCCCCGGCGCTCAACCGGACCTCCTCACCAGACGTCACCCGACCGCCAGTCGCAGGTGATCGAGGCGGTCGGGTCGAGCTCCCCGGTGGCCGGGGTGCGCAGCACCAGGATGCTCCCGTCCTCCTCGGCCGTCCGCTCCCGGCCCTCCGGCCCCTCGACCCAGGTCGGCCCCTGCCAGGACTCCCACCCCAGCCGCTGGTAGAACCCGGGGATCCCACTGCCGTCGCCCAGCGCCCCCAGCTCGTACTCCCGCTCGATGACCCGCCCCGCCTCCCGCATGACCAGCGTGGCCAGCCCCCGCCCGCGCCGGTCCCCCCGGGTCGCCACCCCCTCGACATACCCCGTCCGCAGCCCCCGCCCCCCGGTGACCAGCACCCGCGGCACCACCGCCCCATGGGCCACGACCGCCCCGTCCTCGGAGGCCAGCACGTGCACGCCCCCGAGGGTGTGCTCCCAGTCGTGCTCGTCGAACCGCCCCCCGAACGCCTCGAACAGCAGCTCCCGCACGGCCTCCAGCTCGCCTTCGGTCAACGCCGCCGTGGCAGCACTCCGCAACCGGGTCATGCCGGGGAGGATGCCAGGCCCTGCGCCCGGAGAAAACCGGCCATACTCTTGATCCATGCCAGCAGCCGAGCATGTGCCGCTCGCCGAGGTGCAGAGTCGCCTCTCGGAGGTTGTTGACCGCCTCGAGCGTGGGCATGGCCGCGTGGTCATCACCAAGGATGGCCGTCCGGTCGCCGTCATGCTGAGCCTTGAGGACCTCGAGTCGCTCGAGGAGACCCTCGCGGTCCTGAGCGATCCCGGGTTGGCGACGGCCATCGCCGAGGCCGACGCCGAGGTCGCCGCCGGCGGCGCCACCCGACGGTCGCAACAGGAGGCGCTGGCCGAGATCGAGCGCGGACCGTCGAGACCGGGGCGCCGTTCGAGACCCACCGGTGGGCATCGCGCGGACACCTACCGGCGGGCCTGAGGCCCGCGAGGGGCTCAGGAGGCGGTCTGCTCCCGGGGCGGAGGAACCCGTGATCGGGCCCGAACCCTGCCGGGCCAGTCGCCTGCGCATCCCCACCTCAGCTCTGACGGCCGCGCGGCCAGGTGCCGGCGGACTCGGCGGCCAACGACCCGGACAGGACGATACCCAGGAAGCTGAGCTGGAAGACCGCCGAGGCCTCCAGGCCGAGGGGGATGGTGGCCAGGGCGAGGACGGCCGCGGCGGCACGCAGGTGGTTGGGGCCGAGCCGCAGGGTGCGGCGGAACCCGATGTCGCCGGCCAGGAAGACGGCCACGCCGCCCGACAGCAGCAGGGCGTGGGCCAGGTCCAGGGGGTCGAAGGCGTGGCCGATGGCGTGCTTGAGCCCGGCGGCCAGGACGACGATCCCGAGCAGGATCGGCAGGTGCCAGTAGCCGAACGCCCTGACCGCCACGGCGGCCCGGCGGTCCTCGGGGACGGCCGCCAGGGCCCGCTCGGCGCGGCTGTCGTCGCCGCCGAAGTACGCCCACCACAGGCAGGCCGCCAGCAGCAGGCCGAGCACGGCCACGCTGGTCAGGGCCAGGTCGACGGGCTGGCCGGCGGCGCCGATGCCGATGGCCACCACCGACTCGCCCAGGGCGACGATCACCACCAGGCCGTGGCGCTCGACGAAGTGGGCCGGCGCGATGCGGAAGCCGCCGATGCCGGTGACCAGGGGCGTGACCCACTCCAGGGCGAACGCCGCCGCCCAGAGCAGGTACCCGGCGGTGCCGCCGGCCACCACGGCGGCGAGGACCAGGAGGGCGGAGGCCAGGTTGAACGGGGCCAGGCGGACCAGAGCCCGGACCGTGTGGGTGACCGAGGTCCGCGAGTACAGCCCGGCGTGGATGCTCACCACCACCAGGTAGGCCAGGCCGAAGGCGAGGTCGTCGCCGGAGAAGGCCTGCGGGATGGCCAGGGCCAGGACCAGGAACCCGGCCATGCCGCCGAGCAGCAGCAGCCGCCGGGCCACCCGGTCGGGGGCGACGGCGTTGGTCAGCCAGGCGTAGCCCCCGTACATCCAGTAGATCACCCCGAGCATCAGGACCACCCGCAGCAGCCCCCGCGGGGTCGGGTCGGCGCTCAGGACCGCGGTCAGCTGGGTGATGGTGAACACGAAGACCAGGTCGAAGAAGAGCTCCAGGGTGGAGACGCGCTCGACCTGCTCGGCCTGCCCGGGTGGCCGGGCCACCTCAGATCCCGGGCTCGGCCGGGAGACGGCCGGCGGTGACGGCCTTGGCCAGGGCCTCGTGGTCGGCCTCGGTCTGGTCGGCATAGGCCCTGGCGAAGCGGGCGAAGGCCCGGTCGGCGCTGTCGCCCTTGCCCAGGTAGGCGGACAGCCTGGTGGCCCCGGTGGAGCGGGCGTGGCCCTTGGCCAGCAGGGTGCCGCAGACCCGGGCGTAGTCCAGCAGGGACGACCCGTCCATGCCGTCGACGGTGATGGCGCCCTTCATGTCGCGGAACTGGCGCACGTAGTAGTCGCGGCCGGCCACGGTGGTCCAGCCGAGCAGCGGGTCGCTGACGGTCTGCAGGGTCTGCTGGTACTCGACCACCCGCTGGCCCTGGTGGGCGTGCCAGGCCGTGTCGCCGTGGACGAACCGGGCCACGCACGACCGCCTGGCCTGCTTGAGCTGGAGGAACACGACGTCGCTCGGGTCGTTGCCCTGGAGCAGGGCCACATACGCGCGCAGGCCGACGCTGCCCACCCCCACCACCTTGTGGGCCAGGTCGACGACCACGTAGTAGCTCAGCACGCGGCGCCAGTGGGGCGGCAGGGTGCCAAGGTATCGCTCCAGGCCGTCGACCAGCCGGTCGGTCTCCCGCTCGGACACATGGGTGAGCAGCGGCGGCTGGTCGACGATGTGGCGGGCCCCGCGGCGCTCGCGGGTCAGCTTGGGCAGGGCCCGGTCGCTGGTCCGGGTCCGGGCCTGCCTGGCCGCCCGCTCGATCTCGCCTCGCAGCGACCAGTCGGCCAGCTCGGCCCGCATCCGGTCGATGTCGAGGCGGTCGAAGGAGCGGGCCAGCAGCGGCTGGCCGGCCAGCTGGCGCAGCTGCCGCCGGTAGGCGTAGGCGCAGCGCAGGGCGGCGTCCTCGCAGGTGTCCTCGGACAGGCCGTTCTGGCGGCCGGCCACCCACACGCTGGTGGCCAGCCGGCGCAGGTCCCACTCCCAGGGGCCGGGGTGGGCCTCGTCGAAGTCGTTGAGGTCGAACACCAGGTCGCGCTCGGGCGAGGCGTAGAAGCCGAAGTTGCCCAGGTGGGCGTCGCCGCAGATGACCGGCTCGATCCCGGTGCGGGGCAGGTGGGCGAAGTCCTCGGCCATCAGCGCGGCCGAGCCGCGCAGGAAGGCATAGGGCGAGGCCAGCATCCGCCCGACCCGCACCGGCACCAGCCGCTGGAGCCGGCCCTCGTGGGCCTCCTCGATCAGGTCGATCGGGTCGGGCCGGTCCTCGGCCGGCCGCCACCGCCCGAGCTCGCCCCGCCTGACCTGCTCGCGCAGGGCCCGCCCGGCCGCCGAACGCTCCTCGCCGGTCGGCAGCGAGGTCCGCAGGACGCCGGTCATCTCAACCTCCCGCTCGTGCCATCCGCCGGCTGCCATGATGCCAGCCGCAGGTGCCACCCCACCCGAGGAGGCTCGATGACGGACCCGACCAGCGCCGGCCCGGACCAGTGGCGGTTCGACGACCTTCACGCGCTGTACGTCAACTGCACCCTGAAGCGCTCCCCTGAGCGCAGCCACACCCAGGGGCTGATCGACCGCAGCCGGTCGATCATGGAGCGCCACGGGGTCGCGGTGGCCGAGCTGCGGGCCGTCGACCACGACATCGCCACCGGCGTGTGGCCGGACATGACCGAGCACGGCTGGCCGAGCGACGCCTGGCCGGCCATCTACCGGCAGGTGCTGGCCGCCGACATCCTGGTGCTGTGCGGGCCGATCTGGCTGGGCGACAACAGCTCGGTCACCAAGCGGGTGATCGAGCGGCTGTACGCCTGCTCGAGCCTGCTCAACGACGCCGGCCAGTACGCCTACTACGGCCGGGTGGCCGGCTGCCTGCTCACCGGCAACGAGGACGGGGTCAAGCACTGCGCCATGAACGTCCTCTACAGCCTCCAGCACCTGGGCTACACCATCCCGCCCCAGGCCGACGCCGGCTGGATCGGCGAGGCCGGCCCCGGCCCCTCCTACCTCGACCCGGGCTCGGGCGGCCCCGAGAACGACTTCACCAACCGCAACACGACCTTCGCCACCTGGAACCTGATGCACCTGGGGGCGCTGCTCAAGCGGGCCGGCGGGATCCCGGCCCACGGCAACCAGCGCTCGGAGTGGGAGGCCGGCTGCCGGTTCGACTTCGACAACCCCGAGCACCGCTGACCCCGGGGAGGTTTCGCTTGGCCCGCTTGGGCCAATATCGTTCAAGTGCGCTCTTGACGCACGGCGGGGAGGACGTACAAAGGAAGTGTCGTACAGCCGGCGACACGACCTCGCCAGGTTTTGGAGGGCTGCCCGACGTGGCTATGCTGATCGTTGACTCCGGACTGGACGCCGACGTCGCCGCCCGGCTGGAGGCGGCCGGACCCACGGTGGTGCGCCCATGATCGTCACCCTCACCCCCAACCCGAGTGTCGACCGGACGATCGAGGTGGACGCCCTGCACCGGGGGGCGGTGCTCCGGGCCCGGGCCTCGCGGGTCGACCCGGGCGGCAAGGGCGTCAACGTGTCGAGGGCCCTGGCCGCCAACGGACGCAAGACCAGGGCGGTGCTGCCGGGAGGCGGCTGGGAGGGGGAGCAGCTGGCCGCCCTGCTCGCCCCGGCCGACGTCCCGGTGGTGGTCGTCCCGGTCGCCGGGTCGGTCAGGGCCAACGTGAGCGTGGTCGAGCCCGACGGCACCGTGACCAAGCTGAACGAGCCCGGCCCCCAGCTCACCCCCGAGGAGGTCGAGGCCGTGACCGCGGCCACCGTGGCCGCCGCCGCCGACGCCGAGTGGCTGGCCTGCACCGGCAGCCTCCCGCCGGGGGCGCCGATCGACTTCTACGCCCGCGTGATCGAGCGCCTCGGCTCGGCCCTGGTCATGGTGGCGGTCGACTCCAGCGGGGCCCCGCTGGTCGCCGCCCTGGACGCCGGGCCCGACCTGATCAAGCCGAACCGTGAGGAGCTGGCCGAGGCCACCGGCCGGGCCATCTTCACCGTCGGCGACGTGGTCGCGGCGGCCGAGGAGCTGCGCGGCCGCGGCGTCGGCACCGTACTGGCCAGCCTCGGGGCCGACGGGGCGGTGCTGGTCGACGCCTCCGGGGCCACCTACGGCTCGGCCACCATCGACCGGGCCCGCAGCGCCGTCGGCGCCGGCGACGCCATGCTGGCCGGCTTCCTGGCCGGCGGCGGAAGCGGCCCCGACGCCCTGCGCGAGGCCCTGGCCTGGGGCGCGGCCGCGGCCAGCCTGCCCGGCAGCCGCATGCCGACCCCCGCCGACCTCGACCACGACGCGGTCACCCTGGCCGACCGCATCGACCCCGACCGCCCCCTCACGGAACGGAGCTGACGCCCATGGCGGACCTCATCACCCCCGACCTGGTCGACCTGGACCTCGCCGCGACCGAGCGCGGCGAGGCGACCCGATCGCTGGCCGAGCGGCTCCAGGCGGCCGGCCGGGTCACCGACCTCGACCAGTTCCTGGCCGACGTGCGCGCCCGCGAGGCCCAGATGCCGACCGGGCTGGAGGGCGGGATCGGCATCCCGCACTGCCGGTCGACGGCCGTGGTCGAGCCCACCCTGGGCTTCGGCCGCAGCACCCAGGGCATCGACTGGGGCGCCGCCGACGGGCCGGCCCACCTCATCTTCCTGATCGCCGCCCCCGAGGGCGGCGGCGCCGAGCACATGGGCATCCTCGCCTCGCTGGCCCGGCGGCTGATCCACCAGTCCTTCAAGGACGCCCTGCTCCAGGCCCCGGACCCCGAGGCCGTCGTCACCCTGGTCAAGAAGGAGGTGCTGGGGCAATGAAGATCGTCGCCGTGACGTCCTGCCCCACAGGGATCGCCCACACCTACATGGCGGCCGAGGCGCTCGAACAGGCCGCCAAGAACGCCGGGCACGAGATCAAGGTCGAGACCCAGGGCGCGGCCGGGGCCGAGGCGGTGCCCGACGCCGACATCGCCGCCGCCGACGCGGTGGTGTTCGCGGCCGACGTGGAGGTCCGCAACCGCGAGCGGTTCGCGGGCAAGCCGCTGGTCCAGACCTCGGTCAAGCGGGCCATCAACGACGCCCCCAACCTGATCGCCGAGGCCGAGGCGGCGGCCAGCGCCGCCCCTGTCGCGGCGACCGCCACGCCGGCGGCCGGAGGCGGCGATGCCGGCCGCCCCGTGCCTCCGACCCCTACCGGGGGGGGCGGCGGGGGCGGTGGGGCGGCCGCCTTCGGGAACCAGCTGCGGGGCTGGCTGATGACCGGGGTCAGCTACATGATCCCGTTCGTGGCCGCCGGCGGGATCCTGATCGCCCTCGGCTTCCTGTTTGGCGGGGGCGCGGTGAAGCCCAAGGTCTACGGCGGCACCTTCGAGGGGG
>Ga0307320_10000100_pt1 | contig 29233 bp, 26 predicted proteins | sample ER_DNA_369_FD_194495 | JGI IMG/M metagenome (GOLD analysis project Ga0307320, IMG submission 194495) | Bulk soil microbial communities from the East River watershed near Crested Butte, Colorado, United States - ER_DNA_369 | ecosystem: Environmental > Terrestrial > Soil > Floodplain | place...
TCGGTGTGCGTGTCGAAGTGGACGAGTCCGACAGCGCCGTTGACCCCAGCACAGGCCCGCACGTTCGGCTCCGTAATCGAATGGTCGCCTCCGAGCACGATCGGCAGTGCGCCGGCCGCCAGCGCCTCCCCGACCGTCCGCTCGATCGCAGCGTGAGAGAGGGCGGCGTCCCCAGGGACGACGGGTGCGTCACCGAAGTCGACGACGCGGAGAGCGACAAGCGGGTCGATCCCGACCGGTTCGGGGCGAGGCGACTACGACGCGCGGAGCTCGCTGTCGGTGGTATCCGTCGCGATCTCCGCGCGCATCTTTTCGAGTGATCGGCGGATCAACCGCGAGACGTGCATCTGGGAGATTCCGACCTGCTGGGCAATTTGTGACTGCGTCAGGCCGTCGTAGAAGCGGAGGTGGAGGATTTTCCGCTCCCGCTCGTCCAGGACTCGAAGGCCCGGCGCCAGCACCGCCCTATCCTCGCTCACCTCGTACTCGGGCTCCAGCTCGCCGAGCGACTCGAGCGGGTCGAGATCCTCGTTGTCGTCGCCGGACGAGGGCGCCGAGAGGGAGAGGGTCGAGTACGCCTGGCCGGTCTCGAGCGCCTCGAGCACCTCCTCCTCCTCCACGCTCGCCGCCTTCGCGAGCTCGGGGATGGTCGGCGAGCGCTCGAGCTGCACCGTGAGCTCCTCGATCAGCTTCGAAAGCTTCACGTTCAGCTCCTGCAGGCCGCGCGGAACTCGGATCGACCAGCCCTTGTCCCGGAAGTGGCGCTTGATCTCGCCGATGATGTTCGGGGTCGCGTACGTCGTCAGCTCAACACCGCGGTCGACGTCGAAGCGGTCGATCGCCTTGATCAGACCGATGCACCCGACCTGGACGAGATCCTCTAGCTGCTCGCCGCGGTAGGAGTACCGGCGGGCGAGCGATCGCACGAGCGGCAGGTACTGCTCGATCAGCCGCTCACGGGCCTCAACGTCGCCATCGTGGTGATACCGGCGGAGAAGCTCCCGGTCGGTTCGCTCCGGGGTTGCGCTCACGCCGAGGCAGCCACCCCGCGAGAAGGGGTGCGCTTCGCGAGGCGGAGCCACTCGCCGCCATCTCTGGACTCGATCTCGACGCTCTCCACGAGCGTCGCGAGCAGGCGGCCGAGGCCGACTCCCTCGCTCTCGTCCAGCCGGCGCTCCAGATCGGTGCGCAGTGCGGGCGTTACGGGACCGACGCACATCTCGACGCCGTCCTCCTCGACGAGGAGCTCGAGGGTGACGTCCGAGCCGGCCTGGTAGGCGCCGTTTGCGAGCAGGCTGTCGAGCGCGAGCTGGAGGTCTTCCAGATACTCGAACGAGAAGGAGAGACGCGCGGCGAGGCCGCCCACGACCAGCCGCGCGACACCGTGGTAGGACTCGTCCCGGGGGAACGTAAGTCTGATCCGATCGCTCACGACTCGGCTTTCTCGCGGGCGAGCTCCTCGGCGATCTCCTCCTCCCGGCGCTCCGCGGCCCGCCTGCCCTCCTTGTAGGCGGTCGAGACGTCGCGGCGCGCAAGGAGGGAAGCGAAGCCGTGGCTGATCCCGGCCGCGAGGCCCGAGATTCGTTGAACGGGCCGGGTCACCGCCATCGTGACGGCGCGGACGGCCGTGTCCACGCTTTCGGCAACGTCCACGGCGCTGTCGGTGACCAGATCGACCTTGTCCAGCTGCTGGTTCGTCCGGTCGATCGTCCCACCGACCTTGTGGATGACCGGGAGCAGTTCCTGCTCGAGCCCTCGGATGAAGCCCGAAAGGCGGCCGACGGCACCGGCCAGCCGGAAGAACAGATAGCCGAGCCCCAGGGCAAGGACGATGAAGAAGACGCTGAGAGCGATCCAGAGGACGTCCACAGTCGTTGTGTCCGCGAGAGGCACCGCTCGATCTTAGCCTCAGCTCGCGGACGAGATGAGTCCTGCTCCGACAACCGCCTCGCCGTCGTAGAGAACGGCAGCCTGGCCGGCCGCGACGCCATACGCCGGCATCTCGAGGTCGAGCCGGAATCCCCGATTCATCCGGGTCACCGAGGCCGCCGTCGCGGGGGACCGGTAGCGCACCTTCGCCTCGACCCGGTCCGCGGGCGCGAAGAGGCGGCCGGTCCGCGAGACGACGCGGCGTCGAGCGAGCGACTCCTTCGCCCCGACGAAGACCGTGTTCGTCCTGGGCTCGGTCCTCAGTGCGTACACCGGCGCACCGGTCGAAACGCCGAGGCCGCGCCGCTGGCCGGGTGTGAAGCGCCAGAAGCCGTCATGGCGGCCGAGCTCGCGGCCGTGCTCGTCGACGACGGGGCCGTCGGCCGGCTCGAGCCCGTGGCGGGTCAGGAAGTCGCGGTAGTCGCCGCCGGCCAGGAAGCATGCCTCCTGGCTCTCGCGACGTTCGGCCGCCGCCAGACCGGCCCTCCGGGCCTCCTCGCGCGTCTGCTCCTTCCCCTGCTCGCCGAGCGGGAACCACAGACGGGGAAGCCACCGGGGATCGAGGCGGGCGAGCATGTATGACTGATCCTTGGCGTGATCGGTCGCGCGCGCGAGCAAGAGCGTGCCGTCGCGCTCGACGATCCGTGCGTAGTGGCCGGTGGCGAGTTTGGCGGCGCCGACGCGGCGCGCAAAGGCCAAAAGCTCTGCAAACCGGAAGCCGCCGTTGCAGCGCACGCACGGGTTCGGCGTCTCGCCTCGAGCGTAGCTCCGGACGAACGGCGCTACGACCGAGCGGCGGAACTGCTCACGGAGATCGAGCGTGAAGTGCGGGAAGCCAAGACCATGGCACGCATCACGGGCCGCGGCGACGGCGGAGGGCGAGCAGCACACCCGCTCGGAGTCGGGGCCGCCGGGGTCCGTCCAGAGGCGGAGCGTGACGCCGACGGGCTCGAAGCCTTCGTCGCGGGCACGGAGGAGTGCAACTGCACTGTCGACCCCGCCGCTCATCGCGACGGCAACACGCCGCTCGCCGACGGTTGCGACCGCGGCCGGTCCCAGGGCGTCATGCAGGGCCTCGGCAGCCAGTCTCGGGGCAGGCACCGCGGCTGCTTCGAGCACTGGGAGCCCCCGGACAGCCCGGCAGAGTTCCTGGATCCCGTCGCCCTCGCCGGTGGCGTCCTGCACGCGGCCGGCACGCAGGGTCAGTCGCACCCAGGCCAAGTCGGCCCCGAGGGCCGCGTTCCCGATCACGTCCATGCGGCCAACGTAGCGAAAAAAGATACGTGCCCCACCGCGCCGATGATGCTCCGCACGTGAGGAACCTGGCGAGCCAGGTGGGTGCCCTGCCGGTCGGCGCCTGAACGCGTCCCGGACTCAGGCTCCCTTCTCATGTCGTGTTGGTTCAACATTGCGCGCGGAGCCACGCACGCGGTCGAGCACGTCGACGCACTGTACATCTAGGCCGGTCGCTTAGCCGGCGAAGCGCCAGCGGATCCGGGTGTCGCCGTCCAGCCCGAGCCGGGTCGCGAGTGCAGGGGTCACCCCGAAGTCGCGCCCTGCTCCGGCGGCTGCGCGGTCGACGACTTCGGCCGTCTCCGTCCGCTGACCCGAGCGGAGGACCAGTCTTGCCCCGCACGGCAAGACCGGGTGGATGACGCCCGCGGTCTCCTGTCCGAGCACCGTTCCGCAGGTCGTTCGCCGGCCCGTCCGCCCTCGAACGCCGACTACGGCCTCCTGCCAGGGCGCCTCGGTCACGACCTGGTCGGGCAACGGGGTCACCCCGCGACCGTCGTCCCCTCCGAGCGCAAGCGCCCCGAGGGCGGCCAGCAGCGCCACACCCGCGAGCGCGGCCTGCCGCACGAGGAGTGCCGGGCTCACGCGGGCTCGAGCGTCTCGAGGAGCTCGCCGAACGATTCCCGGACAAGCCCGTCGAACTCGGAGGGCAGCTTCCCCTTTGCATCGGCGAACTGGCGAAGGTGGACGAAGAGATACGACCACTCCTCGCCGCGCTCGGGCTCGAGCCGTGCTTGCTCACGGGCAAGGCTCTCGAGCTCCCAGATGTTCCACTCGCGCGGCCCCAGGCTCCGTGGCATGCGGACGACGTTGGCAGGGACCCGCGGCGCACCTGGGACGGGCTCGTAGGACGGTGGCTGGGGCAACGCCCGAGGATGTGCATACGCGGGTCGAGACTCGACTTCGGCGGGCGGCTCTAGCTCCCTCGCCGTGGCCGGGACCGGCTCCGGGGCCTCGATCGGGTCGCGCTCGGCTGGTGCAGGTGGATCGCCAGTGGTCGAGGCCTCAGCCGGATCGACCCGCCGAACGCTCACCCCGCGCCACGCACGCCTGGTCCTCCGGGCAGGCGCTTCCGCTGCCTCGGGCTCCGGCTCCACATCAGGCTCCGGCTCCACATCAGGCTCCGGCTCCACATCAGGCTCCGGCTCCACATCAGGCTCCGGTTCCGACCGCCTCTCCTCGGTCTGCGGTTCGGGTGCGGCCTCGACCGGCTCGGACGCCAACAGCTCGGGCGCTTCAGACTCCTGTGGCGGAACGGGAACCGGCTCGGGATCGGCCTCGACTGCAACGGGATCGGGAATCGTCGTGACCACTGGTGGCGGCTCCGGCGCCGGGTCGGGCTCTCGCAGAGCCTGGGCTCTCTCGACGACCTGGTGTTCGAGCCCAGGCGCGGCGATGCGCGCCTGGGCCTCCCGCCATGAGACCCATTCGACCAGCCACGCGATTGCAAGCGCGAGCGCCATCACGCCGACGACGGCAGGCCATGACAGGTCGGCAAGCCACGCGGCCACGGCGACCGCTACGAGAAACCCTGCCAGGGCGAGAAGACGAAAGATCGAGGCCGTGCTCGGCAGGCTAACGCCTTTCCGAAACGCGGCTAGGACGCTTCGGGGGGCTTCTGCTCCTTGCGTGACGACCGTTCGCCCTTCCCGCTTTCCGGAGCCTCTTCGCCGGTCGTCCCAGCCTTGGCCCGAGCTGCTTCCTTCGGCTTGCCTGGCTTCGGGTCAGCGGTCGGCACGGCCTCCGGCGTTGATGGCGACGAGGAAGGCGTCCCGGCCTCCCCAGTTGCCTCGGGTTTCTCCGGACCGCGTCGAGCGGCCACGGTCGATTCCGCTGCGCGCACGATCGCGTCCACGGCTTCCCGGATCGCAGGATCGCCATGGCCGGCTGCGCCCAGCAGTTGCTCCGCACCTCCCCGCGCGCGCTGCACGATGACGTCGGCCTGGGCGCGAGCCCATTCGAGCGTCTGCTCGACCTCGGCCCTGGCGGCATTGGTCATCTCCGTCGCCTGGTGGCGGGACTGCTCGAGCAGCCGTGCTCCGCTCGACTCGGCCTGGCGCATCTCTTGCGAGGAGTCTTTGTTCGCCTTCGTGAGGATCTCGCGTGCCTCCGTGCGCGCGGCATTCATGATCTCAGCCCGCTGGCGCTCGGTCTCCTGCCTGATCCGGGCGATCTCCGCTTCCTGCTGCTGGAGCTCCATCTGCGCTTCGCGGATTTCCTGCTCGGCCCGAGCCACCTGCGTCGTAGCGGCTTCCTGCGCATCACGCTCGATCGTGTCGGCGAACTCAGCGGCCGCACGGATGAGGTGAAGCGTGTCCATCCGGACCGCATGCCCGATCGGCTCAGCGGTGCCCTTGCGCGGCGCCGCCTGGAGCACCCGAAGATTCGTCTGGAGGGACGTTACGTGGCGGCGAAATGCGTCGAAGGCTTCTTCGACCTTGACGCGCTCATAGCCCTGAGCCGCGGTCGGCAGGTCGTCGATGCGCGGCAACGAGGTCAGGCTCGTGGCCGGTTGCGCGCGTCCGGGTTCTTGCGTCGCCATGATCCTCCTTCGGCTTCCTTCGCCGGCCGCAGGTGCGGCGCGGCCGATTAAGTATGCCTGTATCCATCGGCTGGAATCGGCCGCCGACTTAAGGGGGTTCTTTCCGGAGCATGATTCCGAGCTCGCGGAGCTGTTCCTCCCCCACCGGCGACGGGGCTCCACTCATCGGATCGATCCCGGCCTGGTTCTTTGGGAACGCGACCGTGTCGCGGATGTAGGGCTCGTCGGCCAGGACCATCATCAGCCGGTCGATGCCGGATGCGATCCCTCCGTGAGGCGGCGCACCCATCCCGAGCGCATCGAGAAGGAAGCCGAAGCGGAACCGCTGCTCTTCCGGCGTGATCGCGAGGAGGTCGAAGATCTTCTCCTGGAGCTCGGGCTCGTGGATCCTGAACGAGCCGCCTGCGAGCTCGACCCCGTTCCCGATCAGGTCGTAGGCCTCCGCGAGCGCACCACCCGGGTCGGTCGCGAGCAAGGCCTCCCCTTCCGGGTTGGGACGGGTGAAGGGGTGGTGGACGGCGGTCCATCGCACCTCCTCCTCATCCCATTCGAGCAGCGGGAAGTCGGTGATCCAGAGGAACTTCCAGGCGTCCTCGTCGATGAGCTCGAGCTCCCGGCCGAGGTGCAATCTGAGCGCCCCGAGGACGCGCGAGACCATCGCGGGCTCGTCCGCCGCGAAGAGCACGGTCGAGCCCGGATCGGCCTTGAACGCTTCGAGCTCCGCCGCGGACAGGAACTTCTCGATCGGCGAGCGCGCCTGGCCCTCCTCGTCGTACACGATGTAGGCGAGCCCCTTCGCGCCCCACTCCTTCGCGACCTCCTCGAGCTTCGCCAGCTCGCCGCGCGAGAAGACTTGCGGCGCGACGAGGTACCGGACGGCCGGGGCGTTCGCGAAGACGCCGAACCTCGAGCCGCGCGTGACTTCGGTCCCGTCCTGGATCTCGAGGCCGAAGCGAAGGTCCGGCTTGTCCGATCCGAAACGCCGGTCCGCCTCGTCCCAGGTCATCCGGGGCCAGGGCGGCTCGAGGTCGACGCCGCGACACTCGCGCCAGACGGCGCTGTACGTCCGCTCGATCAGCTCGAAGAGGAACTCTCGGTCCGGGAAGGCCATCTCGACGTCGAGCTGCGTCAGCTCCTGGAGCCGGTCGGCGCGAAGGTCTTCGTCCCGGAAGCACCGCGCGATCTGGTAGTAGCGCTCGAAGCCGGAGATAACGAGCAGCTGCTTGTAGATCTGGGGTGACTGCGGGAGGGCGAAGAAGCGGCCCCGCTGGAGCCGGCTCGGAACGAGGAAGTCGCGCGCCCCCTCCGGCGTCGGCTTGCCCATGATCGGCGTCTCGATGTCGACAAAGCCGGCCTCCTCCATGTGCCGGCGGATGATTCCGACGGCCTGCGCCCGCATCCGGAGGTTCCGCTGGAGCCTGTCACGGCGCAGGTCGAGCCACCGATAGCGAAAGCGGAGGGTCTCGTCCACGCCTTCCTCGTCGAGCTGGAACGGCAGCGGCGGGCAACGCGAGAGGATCTCGAGCCGGTCGACCTGGAGCTCCACCTCGCCGGTCGGCAGGTTGGGGTTGACGGCCTCGGGCGCGCGGGCAACCACCTCCCCCGCGGCCTGGAGGACGAACTCGTTCCGGATCGAGTGCGCGGCCGCGATCGCCTCCGGGGCGCGCTCGGGGTTCACGACGAGCTGGCAAAGCCCTGTCGAGTCACGCAGGTCGACGAAGACGAGCTTGCCGTGGTCCCGCCGGGTCGCCGCCCAGCCGGCAAGCGTGTGGTGTTCGCCGATGTGTTCCGGGCGGACCTCACCGCAGCCCAGGTCACGCCACGCCATCACACCGCTCCCAGCTCGAGCAGGCGCCGGGCCACCTCCCCGACCGGCACCGCCGGCTCCTCTGCCCGTCCGTCGAGGGAAGCAATCGTGGCGCCGTCCGAATCGGCCTCAACGAGGAACCGTGCTTTCAGGCGCTTCGCCTGCGTCAGCTGCCCCTTCTTCGACCGGCCCGCGTATTCCGCGTCGCAGCGCCAGCCCGCACGCCTGAGCTCGGCCATCTGGGCCAGAAGCGCGGGGCGGTCGGCGCCCTCGCTGTAGCCGAAGAAGACGTCGATCCCTTCCGCTTCGCCCTCCACCCCCGCCTCTTCGAGGGCGAGCAGGAGCCGCTCGATGCCGGCTCCGAAGCCCACGCCCGGAGTCGGAGGGCCACCGATCTCCTCCACCAGATAGTCGTAGCGCCCTCCCCCCGAAAGCGTGCTCTGCGCCCCGAGCGCGGGCCCGACGAACTCCCACGTCGTTCGCGTGTAGTAGTCGAGGCCACGGACGAGCGTCGGCACGAGCTCGTAGCCGACGCCGTAGGCATCGAGGAGCCTGCACACAGTGGCGAAGTGCTCCCGGCACGCGTCGCAGAGCGACTCGCCGATCTTCGGCGCCCCGGACAGGGCGGACCGAACGTCCGCGGGCTTCGTGTCGAAGTTGTCGAAAACGCGGAGCGGGCTCGAGACGCGCTTGGCGCGGGTCTCGTCGTCCAGCTCGCCGTCATGGTCGTCGAGCCACCGGGTCAGGCTCTCGATATAGGCCGGGCGGCAGTTGCGGTCCCCGATCGAGTTCAGCTCGAGCCGGTAGTCGGTGATCCCGAGGCGGCCGAGCCAGGCGTCGTAGAGCTGGATCACCTCGGCGTCGAGCGCGGGGTCGTCGGAGCCGACCGCTTCCACTGAGACCTGCCAGTGCTCGCGGTAGCGGCCCTTCTGGGGGGCCGAATATCTGTACATCGACCCCAGCGTGTACAGCTTCTGAGGCTGCGGCTCGCGATGGAGGCCGTGCTGCACGTAGGCGCGGCAGATGGGCGCAGTCGCCTCGGGGCGCAGCGTGAGGGATCGCCCGCCCTTGTCCTCGAAGGTGTACATCTCCTTTTGGACCACATCGGAGCCGGCGCCGGACGTCCGCTCAAAAAGCTCTGTGTGCTCGAAGACGGGAGTCTGGATCCGCCGGTAGCCGTAGAGCGCACAGAGCTGCTCGGCCTCCCCTGTTAACCGCTGCCAGAGCGGCTGTTCGGACGGCAGAACGTCGTGCGTTCCGCGCGGTGCTTCGATCTTCACCGTCGGGTGGCCCGAAGCTCGCCGAGAAACGGGTTCGAGGCGAGCTCGGCCTCGAGCGTCGTGGCGGGCCCGTGGCCCGGATAGACCACTGTCTCCGGCGAGAAGCGATCGAGGAGTGTGGCGATCGACGCCTCGAGCAGGTCCCAGTCCGCGCCCGGGAGGTCGGTGCGGCCGACCGAGCCTGCGAAAAGCACGTCGCCGGAGAAGAGGCAGCCGTCGGCCGCGAACGCAAGATGCGCGGGCGAATGTCCGGGGACGCGGAGCGTCTCGAAGGATATCCCGGCGAGCTCGAGCATCTCGTCGCCGTGGAGCAGCAGGTCCGGGGTATAGGGGCGGAGGCTGACCGTCGGAGGCGCGTAGTCGTTGATGTTCTCGAGCAGCGCCCGCTCGTCCTCGGCCATGTGCACCGGCGCGCTCGTTCCCTCGGCGAGGTCGGCGACGCCTCCGAGGTGATCCCAGTGGCCGTGCGTGATGAGAATCGCGGTGCAGTGAGCGCCCAGGCCTGCAAGCCTGAGGCGGATCTCGGCCGCGTCGCCGCCCGGGTCCACCACGACCGCTTCGCCGGCCCCGGGGGAGCGCACGAGGTAGCAGTTGGTCCCGATCGGGCCGAGCTCGAGCTGGGTGACGTCGAGGCTCACGGGGAGGTTGAGTCTATCCACGGCCCGGTACACTCTCCGCCCCGATGCAGAGCTGGAATCTTCGTGCAATCGAAGCCCCCGGCGGCAGCCGGTCCCCCTCCGTCCTCCTGAGCGAGGACGAGGCTCGTGCAGTCCTCCTGGCTCTCGAGCCGGGACAGAAGCTGGGCGATCACCAGGTCAAGGAGCACGCCTGGCTCGTCGTCGTGGACGGCTCAGCCCGGATTGGCGGTGGCGACGAGGAGCTCGATGCCGGCGTGGGGACGCTCGTTCATTTCGAGCCGGACGAGCGCCACTTCGTGCGGAGCGAGGGCGGGGCCCGCATCCTTCTCCTGCTCGCCCCGTGGCCCGGCGAGGGTCACTTCCGCGGCGAGTCGAAGTCCGTCTAACCCCCGGCTTGCTGACGCCGGTGCCGGCGCATGAGCGTGCGATAGACGACGAGGTCGACCAGGTAGCTGAAGGGGAGGAAGATCATGATCAGAAGGACCGCGTTGAAGATCTTCTGCGCGGTCGTCAGGCTCGGCGCCGTTATGTAGGTGACGACGAGGAGCAACGGCCCGAAGATCGCACCCCGTTTGAGGACGCGAGCCACGGAAGGGGGCTGGATCGGGCGGCCTCGACGGTCCGACGGCCCGCGTGACTGCCGCTCGCGCTTCTGGGGCGTCTTTTCGAGCGCGCCCGGCGTCTCGAGGATCTCTTCGCCCTCGTCGGTCTCGATCACGTACTCGTACTCGTGGCGCTGGAGCTTCTCGCGACGCCGTCGTTGTTTTCGGCTGGGCATAGGACGATTATGCCGCCGGCCGGTCTGAGCGGCGCCCGACCCGAGGACGGTCAAGGCGCTCGAGGCTTGTTGCGGTCAAGGCCAAACCGGCTCGCCCGCCTTCACCACCGCAGCGACGTGATCCGTACCCAGGTGGTAGGCCACATAGCGCCAGTCTGGTGCGTCCAGGAGGACGAGGTCGGCGTCGTAGCCGGCGGCGATCCGGCCGACGCGGTCGGCACGCCGCAGGACGTGGGCCGCGTTGACGGTGCACGCGGCTAGCGCCTCGGCCGGTGAGAGTCCGATCTGCGTGCACGCGAGACTGCAGGCGACGGGAAGGCTCTCGCAGAAGGCGCTGCCGGGGTTGAAGTCCGTCGCCAGCGCGACAGCCGCGCCCGCATCGATGAGCTCTCGCCCCGGTGGCATCGGGCGGTCGAGGTAGAGCGCCGCCGCCGGCAGGAGGACAGCCGTGACGTCACTGGCTGCGAGCGTCTTCACGCCCTCCGACCCGGTCGCCTCGAGGTGGTCGACGCTCCGGGCGCCGAGCTCGACTGCGAGTGGGATGCCACCGGCCTCTGTGAACTGGTCCGCGTGTAGCCGAAGCTCGAGATCGGCACCGCGGCACGCCTCCAGGTAGCGCCGTGCCTGGTGGACGTCGAATGCGCCCCGCTCGAGGAACACATCGGCCGCCTCCGCGATCGCCGCTGCCTCTGGCAATACAACCTCGAGCGCGAAGGCCAGGTAGGCATCGGCGTCCGAGAACTCGGGAGGAACAGCATGCGCCCCAAGCCAGGTTGGGACCCCGCCCGCATCGCGAATAGCGGAGAGCATTGCAAGCTCGGTCTCCCGATCGAGCCCGTAGCCCGACTTCGCCTCGAAGGTGGTGGTCCCGTGCTCGAGCATCCAGCCGCGGTGGCGCTTCAGTGCGGCAGCGAGCCCGTCTCGGCCCGCGGCGCGCGTGGCTCGAACCGTCGAGAGGATGCCGCTCCCGGCTGCGTGAAGCTCTTCGTAGGTCGCCCCACCCGAGCGGAGGTCGAACTCGTCCAACCGGTCTCCCGCGAAGCAGGCGTGCGTATGGCAATCGACGAGTCCCGGAATCGCGCAGAGGCCGCGGCCGTCGAGCTCCGCGACGTCCTGGCCGAGCTTCGGGAGATCGGCCATCGACCCCACCTGGACGATCCGCCCCTCCTCGCAGAGAACGTACGCGTCAGCCGTGACGCTCGCGTCTCGGAGTCGTGGTCCGCGCAGGGGAGCGTCGCTTCCCCCCGGCGAGACGATTCCCGCCAGGTCACGAACGAGGAGGGCGGCCATTCGGGCAAGCCTAGAGCCGCCGCCCGCCGGTTAGCGAACCGACATCGCGGGAATACCGAACCTAGGGGGTGAACCCACCTGCTTCGAGGCGGGCTCATCAGTTGCCGGGCCGGACGCCGGGACGACGGCACGCAGACCGGCGTCCGGCGCACCGGCCCAGGCCTCGGTGCCGAAAGCGAAGTCCGCTAGGCCTGTTCGCGCGTCGGGATCTGGAGCCCGTGCTCACGCGCGGCAGCCAGCGCGTCGTCGTAGCCGGCATCGGCATGACGCAGGACGCCCGTCCCGGGATCGGTCGTCAGAACGCGCTCCAGGCGCTCCGCCGCGTCGTCGGTCCCGTCCGCGACGACCACCATGCCCGCATGGATCGAGTTGCCGATGCCGACGCCTCCCCCGTGGTGCACGCTCACCCACGTGGCTCCAGCGGCGACGTTCACGAGCGCGTTCAAGATCGGCCAGTCGGCGATCGCGTCGGAGCCGTCCAGCATCGACTCCGTCTCGCGGTACGGCGACGCGACAGAACCCGCATCGAGGTGATCCCTCCCGATCACCACCGGTGCTCGGACGTCGCCGGCCCGCACCAACTCGTTGATGGCAAGCCCTGCGATCGCGCGACCGCCGTAGCCGAGCCAGCAGATCCGGGCCGGCAGGCCCTGGAAGGTGACCCTGCGCGGCGCCAGCTCGAGCCAGCGCTGGAGCAGTACGTCGTCCGGAAACAGCTCTGCCAGACGCTTGTCGATCGCCGCGATGTCGTCGGGCTCGCCCGAGAGGACCGCCCACCGAAATGGGCCGATACCACGGCAGAAGAGCGGCCGAATATAGGCCGGGACGAAGCCCGGATATGCAAATGCGTCTTCTAACCCTGCCTCGAGCGCCTCTCCTCTCAGGTTGTTGCCATAATCGAAAACGTAGCTGCCCGCCCGGACGAACTCGAGCAGCCCTTGCACATGTGCGACGATCGAGGCACGGGCTCGGCGCAAATAGTCGTCCGCGTCGCGCTCTCGAAGCTCCGCCGCCTCTTCGACGCTCAGCCCCACGGGCACGTAGCCGTTCAGCGGATCGTGTGCGGCCGTCTGGTCGGTGACGAGGTCGAAGGCCTCTCCGCGCCGCGCGAGCTCCGGCACGATCTCCGCCGCGTTCCCGAGGAGGCCGACCGACAGCGCTCTACCGTCCACCGCCGCAGCCCGCATCCGAGCGAGCCCATCTTCGAGCGAACTCGTCGCCTCGTCCAAGTAGCCCGTCTGCAGCCGCCGCTCGATGCGCGACGGATCGACCTCGATGCAGAGACAGGCTGCGCCCGCCATCGTGGCAGCAAGCGGCTGCGCGCCGCCCATGCCGCCCAACCCCGCCGTCAGGATCGTCCGCCCCGCGAGGTCGGCGTTGCCGAAGTGCTTCTCCCCGGCCGCTGCGAACGTCTGGTACGTGCCCTGGAGGATCCCCTGCGTGCCGATGTAGATCCAGCTCCCGGCGGTCATCTGGCCGAACATCGTCAAGCCCTCGGCCTCGAGCCGCCTGAACTCCTCCCAGGTCGCCCACTTGGGGACGAGCAGCGAGTTCGCGATCAGGACACGCGGCGCTCCAGGGTGTGTGCGGAAGACACCGACCGGCTTTCCGCTCTGCACGAGCAAAGTCTCGTCCTCGCCGAGTGACAGCAGCGAACGGACGAGCGCCCGCAGCGCCTCGTGATTCCGTGCGGCCTTGCCGGAGCCCCCGTAGACGATGAGCTCCTCCGGCCGCTCGGCAACCTCGGGATCGAGGTTGTTCAGGAGCATCCGGAGCGGTGCCTCCGTTGCCCAGGAGCGGGCGTTGAGGGTCGTTCCCCGAGGCGCGCGGATCGAGGAGAGGTCGCCGCAGAGCTCCTCGACCAGGGCGTCGGCCGAGCTGACCGTGCTCACGCGAGCTCCCCGATCTCGTCCTCGACGGCGGTTACGATCACACCCGAGCGGATTGCCGCTGCCACCAACTCGATGTCAGGTGCGAGTGGACGATCCTCGTGAACCGTCGGGGAGAGCGAACGGACCTGAGTGTGTGCCGCCCGTGTCCCCCGCCCTGGCTCGAGCGGCGCCAGAAACTCAACGCCCTGCGCACCGGCGAGGAGCTCGATCGCGAGTGCTCGCTCGCTGTTTGCAAGGACCTGCCAGAGCTTCAGCGCAGATGCGTTGCCCATGGAAACGTGATCTTCCTGGCCCGCGCTCGTGGGGATCGAATCGACGCTCGCCGGGTGGCACAGTACCTTGTTCTCGCTGACGAGCGACGCCGCCACGTACTGCGGGATCATGAAGCCGGAGTTCAGGCCGCCGTCATGGGTCAAGAAGGCCGGCAGGCCGTCCGAGAGCGATGGGTTTGTGAGCCGCTCGACGCGGCGCTCGGAGATGGAGGCGAACTCGGCCAACGCCATCGCCATTCCGTCGAGCGCGAAAGCGAGGGGCTGACCGTGGAAGTTTCCGTTCGACAGGAGCTCACCGCTCTCTGCGAAGACGAGCGGATTGTCCGTGGCGGCGTTCAGCTCGATCTCGACCGTCTGCTCCGCATACGCCAGAAGATCCCTGCAGGCGCCGTGAACCTGGGGCGCACAGCGTAGGGAGTACGCATCCTGGACCTTGTCGCACCAGCGGTGGGACTCGATGATCGCCGAGCCCTCGACAAGCCTGATGACATTCGCGGCCGACTCCGACTGGCCCCGGAGGGGACGGAGCGCCTGGATCTCGGGCCGGAAGCTGACCCGCGAAGCCTGGAGCGCCTCGACCGAGAGGGCACAGGCAATGTCCGCAACCCTGGCGAGGCGTCGTGCCCGGACGAGGCCCAGCGAGCCGATCGCGCTCATGAACTGCGTCCCGTTGATGAGCGAGAGCCCCTCCTTCGCTTGCAGCCGGACCGGCTCGAGGCCTGCATGAGCGAGCGCCTCCGCGCCCGTGATCCGGTCGCCGTCCAGGAGGGCCCATCCCTCACCGACCAAAGGAAGCGCCAGGTGCGCGAGGGGCGCCAGGTCGCCGGAGGCGCCGACGGAGCCGCGGGCCGGGACGTACGGGAGAACGCCTCGATTCAGACACTCGAGCAAAAGCTCGACGGTCTCGACCCGGGCGCCCGAGTAACCCTTCGCAAGCGCGTTGGCGCGAAGCACCATCGCCCCGCGGACGACCTCGTCGGGATACGGCTCCCCCACCCCGCACGCATGGCTTCGAAGCAGCCGAAGTTGGAGCTCCTCGGAGAGCTCGGGTGGGATCGAACGGGACACGAAGCGGCCGAAGCCCGTGTTGATTCCGTACGTGTGCTCACCGGAGGCCTGGCTGGCGGCGCGCTCGACGACCGCCCTGGCGGAGTCCATCTTTTCGCGCGCATCGTCGGAGAGCTCGGCCGCCTCGCCGCCGACAGCGACCCTCCAGACGTCGTCGACGGTGAGATCCTCCCCGTTCAGCAAGACGGCCGTCGCGAGCGTCACGCGGTCAAGTCTAGTCTCGCAAGACAGCAGGATTGGGCGATCTGCGGAGCGAAGGAGGCGAAATGCGCATCATCGTGATGAGCGACATGGAGGGCGTTGCCGGCATCGTCAAGTGGGAGCAGGTAGAGGGCGGCGAGTCGCTCTACGAGGAAGGGCGAAAGCTCTACACGGAAGAAATCAACGCGGTCGTCCGGGGTGCCCGTGCGGGCGGCGCGACCGAGATCGTGGTCATGGACTGCCATGGCGCGGGCAAGGGCTGGACGTTCAACTCGCTGCTCCCCGAGGTGCTCGATCCAGGCTGCGAATGGGTCGTGCAGCACGAGTGGACGCATTACACGGAGTTCCTCGAGCACGGGTGCGACGGCGCGCTTCTCGTCGGGATGCACGCGCGAGCGGGAACGGCGACCGGCGTTCTGAACCACACGGTCTCCGGCTCGGACTGGCACAACCTCTGGTTCAACGAGACCCTGGTCGGCGAGACCGGAATCAACGCGGCTCTCTGCGGCACCTGGGGCTGCCCCGTGCTGATGGTCAGCGGGGACGACGCGACTTGTGAGGAAGGCGTCAACCTGCTCGGCGAAGGCATCGTGACGGTTGCCGTGAAACAGGGCCTCGGCCGCTTCAGCGCCCGGCACCTCCCGCTCGTCCGGGCCCGGGAGCTGCTCGAGGACGGAGCACGGCGAGCGGTCGAGAACCACGGGTCGGTCGGGCCCTACGATCCCGGGCACCCGTGCGAGATCGTCGTCGAGTACACGAAATCGGATCTCGTCGAGCCCTTTCGAAACCGAGAGGGCGTCGAGGTTCTGGAGCCGCGCAAGGTCGCGTCACGGGCCGACGACTGGTGGACGGCCTGGCGGCAGTTCTCCTTCTAGGGGCCACTGGCGGCGGCCGCCGGCGTCTAATCCTCGAGCAGCCGCAGTTCGAGCACGTGCCGGGCATCGAATCCGTCAATGCGGAGAATCGGGCCAGCCGCCGCCACCGCCGCGCCGGCCGGCATGAGACCGACCAGCTCGCTTCCGTCCACTTCGACGCCGCGTGACGCCGCTTCTGCCCTGATGCGCTCGACGATCTCGTGCAGAGCCGCGGCCTCCCAGTCGGTGACGTTCATGCTGACCTGCACGAGCCCGGCCGTGGGTAGCTCGAGTCCGAGTGCGCGCACGCCGGGGTACCCGCCGTCCCGCTCCCGCACGATTCCCGCGATTGCCTTCGCGACCTCGACGTCCTGCGAGCGCAGGTTCACGTTGAACGCGATCAACGGCCGCCGGACTCCCAGCACGACTCCACCTGCCGTCGGATGGAGGCGTGGAGGTCCGCGGTCGGGCGCGAGCTCTCCGGCGTCCATTCGTCGCTGGAGCTCCTCGGGACCGCCCCGCCGAAAGAATGCGGGCTCCCGACCATCCTCGGTCAGGCGTCCGTAGAAGAAGACAGGGAGCTCCAGCTCGTCGCCCAGGCGGTCGGCGAGCGCCAGGGCGGCCTTACGCGCGAGTGGCTCGTCCTCGGGACGGATGGGGATGAGCGGAACGACGTCTGCCGCCCCGATCCGCGGATGCGCGCCGGCGTGAGCGCGGAGATCGATCCGGTCGACGGCAACCCTGACCCCCGAGAAGAGGCTCTCGACGAGCTCCTCGCCCGACCCGACGAGCGTGTAGACGGAGCGGTGATGGTCCGGATCCACATGGACGTCGAGCAGTCGCGCCGGGCCCGCGAGGGCATCGCGAAGGGCGTCGACCACGACGCCGTCGCGCCCCTCAGAGAAGTTCGGCACCGACTCGAGCGGCAGCGGCACCGCGCAAGCATACGGCGCGGCCGGACGCCGTCGGCCTGGGAGGCGGACGGGGGAGGAAACGGTGCCGGCCAGGTAAAGACGTGTCCCTTGCGACCCCCCTGTTCCGGTTGCCCCGGCCTCCTCCCGTGATCGACACTAGCGGCGAAACGCACGCGGGTGGCGCCCGAAACGTGCCATGTTTGCAGCGGTTTCGCGGCAGAAGCGACCAGGAAGGCGCCCGCTACACTCGACCTCATGAACGCTGGTGGCCCTTCTCACCCGTACCTTCGGACGTTTGGCCGGCTTCTCGGCTTCCTGCGCCCGTACCGCTGGTCTCTCATCGTCTCGGTCGTCCTCGCGGTGGGGTCGCAGGTTGCCGGCCTCGCCATCCCGTGGCTGACCGGAAAGGTGATCGACGACGGCATCAGGCCACACGACACGCGGACTCTGGTCATCCTCGTCTCCCTCATCGCCGTCGCCGGACTCGTCCGCGCGCTCATGCTCGTCGGTCGTCGCTTCATCGCCGGTCGACAGGCGCTCGGAGTCGAGTTCGACATCCGAAACGCGCTCTACGCGCACCTGCTGCGCCTCTCGTGGGGCTTCTACGACCGCCACCAGACTGGACAGCTCATGTCGCGGGCGACGGTCGACCTCCAACAGGTCAGGTTCTTCCTCGGGTACGGGCTCATCTTCTTTGGCCAACACATCCTCACCATCGTCGCGACGACGGCGATTCTCTTCGTGCTCGACTGGGAGATCGCGCTGATCGCGCTCGCCATCACACCCGCTCTGATCGCGATCGCGTACGTCTACTCGCGGTCGTCGCACCCGATCCTGCGCGAGGTGCAGCAGCGCATGGCAGACATGACCACCGTCGCCGAGGAGAACATCGTGGGCGTCAACGTCATCAAGGCCTTTGCGCAGGAGCCTCAGGAGGAGGAGAAGTTCGCGAGGCGGAACGACGCCGTCTTCGCCGAGTCCGTTCGAGCGACCCGTCAGCGTGCGTTCTACGTCCCGCTCCTCTCCTTCCTGCCTCTCCTCGCGCAGGCAGCTGTGCTCCTTGTCGGCGGGCACCGGGTCATCAACGGCAATCTCGAGGTTGGCGAGTTCATCGCGATCAATGTCTACGTACTCATGCTGGTGATGCCGCTCCGGATGCTCGGGATGTGGATCGGCACGAGCCAGCGGGCCGTCGCATCCGGCGAGCGGATCTTCGAAGTGCTGGACGAGGCTGAGGACGTCACGAACGCGCCTGACGCAAAGCCGCTAGCCCCGGGGGAAGGGCATGTTCGGTTCGACCATGTGACGTTCGGCTACGAACCGGATCGCCCTGTCCTCCACGACGTTGACCTCGAAGTCGAGGCCGGTCTGACGATTGCGCTAATCGGGCACACCGGCTCCGGGAAGACGACCCTCACCTCGCTGGTCCCGCGCTTCTACGACCCCCAGGAGGGCCGTGTCCTCCTCGACGGCGAGGACGTTCGCGGCCTGAGACTCGAGGAGCTTCGTGGTGCGATCGGAATCGTCTCGCAGGATCCCTTTCTCTTCTCGACGACGGTACGGGAGAACATCGCGTTCGGAGCGCCGCTGGCGAGCGACCAGGACGTCGAGCGCGCAGCCCGCATGGCTCAGGCCCACGAGTTCATCTCGGAGCTCCCTGACGGCTACGACACGGTCATCGGCGAAAGAGGGATCACGCTCTCGGGCGGGCAGCGCCAGCGAATCGCGATCGCACGCGCCATCCTCCTCGATCCCCGCGTCCTGATCCTGGACGACGCGACCGCATCGGTTGATGCGACCACGGAATCGAAGATCCGCCTCGGCCTGCGCGAGGCGATGAAGGGACGGACGACGTTCATCATCGCGCATCGCCTTTCGACGATCTCGCTGGCGGACGAGATCGTCGTCCTGGACCACGGCGCCGTCGCCGCGCGGGGGACGCACGATGAGCTGCTCGAGAGGAGTCCCGTCTACCTGGAGATCTATGAGCACGGTCTCGTGGAGCTCGAGGTTGCGCGTGACGTTCAGGAGGCGCGCGCTTGAAGATCCACCAGCCTGGGAGCCATCTGACCGACCGACGCGGCGCCGAAGTCGACGACTGGAGCTGGGGCCGCACCGTGCGCCGCATCGGCGTCCTCGCCAACCTCACCAAGCCCTACCGCGCACGGACCTGGCTGGCAATCGTCTCGCTGCTTGCAGCGACGGCGACGGCGCTCGCACCGCCCCTCCTCGCGAAGCTCGCCATCGACGAGGGGATCGGGAACCGCGACGTCGGAATCCTGGGGTGGATCGTGGCGGCGTTCCTCTTCGCTGGGCTCCTGAACTGGCTCGCGAGCATGGCGCAGACGTACTTCACGGGTTGGGTCGGCGAGCGGATCCTGGCCGACCTCCGAAAGCGGCTCTTCGCCCATCTCCAGCGACTTTCGCTCGGCTACTACGAGCGAAACCGCGCCGGGACCATCATCTCCCGCCTTACGAACGACGTCGAAGCGCTCGACCAGCTCGTCACGGACGGTGTCACGAGCCTCTTCCAGAACTCGCTGACGCTCTTCGGGTCGGTCATCATCCTCTTCTTCCTCGACTGGCGGCTCGCACTGGCGACCCTCTCCGTCTTTCCGCTCCTGAGCATCGCGACCGCGGTCTTCCGACGCCGGTCCTCGCGCGCCTACCGTCGCGTTCGGGAGCGGCTCGCGGGAGTCACGGCCACCCTGGCGGAGAGCATCGCGGGCATGCGCGTCGTCCAGGCTTTCACGCGCGAAGACCACCACGCCGCCCACTTCCGCGCGGTGAACGAGGACTATCGCGCGGCGAACCGCGAGACCGTCGTCCTGAACGGGCTCTACTTCCCCTTCGTCGACTTCCTCTCCGCGGCCGCCACATCGATCGTGCTCGGATACGGGGGCTACCTGGCCTTCGACGGCTCCATCGAGATCGGAACGCTCTTCGCCTTCATCGGCTACCTGTCCAACTTCTTCGACCCGGTTCAGCAGCTCTCCCAGCTCTACAACACCTTCCTCGCTGCCGTGGCCGCGCTCGACAAGATCATCGACGTCCTCGACGAGGAGCCGGAGATCGTGGACCACCCCGACGCCATCGACCTGCCCCGGATCGAGGGCCATGTCCGCTTCGAGGCCGTGCGCTTTGGCTATCGCACCGGCCCCGAAGTCCTACACGGAATCGAGCTGGACGTCCCGGCGGGCACGACGGTCGCACTGGTCGGCCACACGGGCGCGGGCAAGTCGACGATCGCGAAGCTGCTCGCCCGGTTCTACGATCCCCAGGAGGGCCGGATCACGATCGACGGTCACGACCTGCGGGAGGTCGCCCAAGCGAGCATCCGCGGACAGCTCGGCGTCGTACCCCAGGAGGGCTTCCTCTTTGCAGGAACCGTCCACGAGAACATCCTGTTCGGCCGGCCAGGCGCAAGCCCCGAGGAAGTGGCATCGGCGGCGCGTGCAGTCGGGGCGCACGAGTTCATCCTGGAGCTAGAGGACGGCTACGAGACGGAGGTCGCCGAGCGTGGTAGCCGCCTCTCGCTCGGGCAGCGCCAGCTCGTCGCCTTCGCCCGGGCGCTCCTCGCGGATCCGCGCATCCTCATCCTCGATGAGGCGACATCGAGCGTCGACATCGGGACCGAGCGGCGCATCGAGCGCGCCCTGGCCACGCTCCTCGCTGGCCGCACTGCGTTCATCATCGCGCACCGCCTCTCGACAATCCGAAACGCCGACCGCATCATCGTTCTCGAGCACGGACAGGTGGTCGAGGAGGGGACGCACGACGATCTGCTCGCCCGCGAAGGGCGGTACCTCTCGCTGTACGGAGACTGGGCATCCGCCGCTGCATGATCTAGAGTCGCACGCGTGAGTCCGACTGCAGTCCTCGGAGAGGCGTGGAACCTCTACAAAACGCACTGGCGGCACCTGCTCCCGATCGCCTTCGTCGTCTACCTCCTGCTCTCGCTCTTCACCCTGCTCCTCGTTCTGCTCCTTAGCTGGCTGGGCGCGATCGCGGCCGCCTTCGTGTCCTTGGCGGGGACGTTTTGGCTTCAGGGAGCGTTGGTCATCGCGATCGAGGACGTGCGTGACGGGCGCGCCGACCTCTCCGTCTCGGAAACTTTGAGCCGAGTCCGGCCACGCATGAACGCGCTCGCGATTGGCGGCATCCTCGCCTCCATCGCTATCACGATCGGGTTCATCCTCCTGATCGTTCCGGGCCTCATCTTGCTCACCTGGTGGCTTCTGATCGTGCCCGTGATCATGCTCGAGGGACGGTCAGCGACGGAGTCTTTCGGGCGCAGCCGCGAGCTCGTCCGCGGCAACGGTTGGAACGTCTTCGGCCTCATCGTCCTTACGGTCGTGATCCTGATCGTCGCAGGCATCATCCTCGGCATCGTCCTCGCTCTCGTCCTGAACTTCCTGTCGGACGACTTGGCCCAGTACATCAGCAGCGTGATCTCGAACACGATCTTCACGCCGTTCGTCGCCGCTGCGTGGACCCTTGCCTATTACCACCTTCGCGAGGAGCAAACTGTCCCCGCGCCCGGGCATCAGACCCCGAATCTCGAAGCCTGAGTCGCTAGACTAGGCCTGCCGGTGCGGGATCGTCTAATGGTAGGACGCCTGACTCTGGATCAGGTAGTCTAGGTTCGAATCCTAGTCCCGCAGCTCACAGAAATCCCCGCTTAGGCGGGGTTTTTTCTTTGCAAGGGACCTAGGCGGCACTAGCGATCCGCACGCCCATGCGCGCCTGGGCCGGCCGCGTCCCCCGCTGCTGCCGAGGGTCTGTACCGCAACTTCGCCTTGCGTACATTCCCCACTGGTACGCGTCCTACAACAGCGCCATAAAGCGCTAGGAAAACATGCAAGCGAGGTAAGAAGGGTTTGACGACGAAAAGATGGTGGAGGGGCAGCCGCCCGCTTACCCTCTGAGCCATGGGATTCCTCGACTTCATCAAAGGCCAATGGAGACTCGCCGGCGCACTCGGCACCCTCTCGTGGCTCCTCGCAATTGGCCTCGGAGGGCTATTGAGCACGGTCCTCGCCACCGCATTCGATCTTGGGCAGCCGTATCAGTCCGTGTTCTACCTCAGCGCGTTTCTGACGGTGACGCCTGTGCTGGTGCCGCTAGCGCAGGGCGGTCTTGTTTGGCTGACAGGGAAGCTTCCGCAAACACGACCCCTGACGGACCGCGAGGTGGCTGAAGCTGACCGGGTCCATCGCATTGAGAGGCAACGCGAAAAACGACGGGTTGAGAACCGTGTCGCGATCCATGGGGCCATTACCATCCTCGAAATGCACAAACAAGACCTTGCTATACACGGTCAGATTCGAGCACCTGAGTATCAAGGCGAATGGCCTGAAACTCGCGCGCACCTTGCCGAAGAACGTCGTTATGACGGCGCTGTGCGGTCCACCGAGCGTGCATTTGCCGCGTTACCGGAGCTTTACCCCGAAGAGACCAACAGCCTCATCGACGAAGCTTTAGAGGCCCTACAGAAGGCATTGGAGGAGGGGGAGAACTCGTTTCCTTCCGAAACCTCTCGCGCCCAACAGAGCGCGGAGAGGCCGACATCCCCTAGCTGGCATCCCTAATCACCTCTCGCGGGCTCGCGGGTGTCCCATCGCCCACCTCTGAAACCCGCGGCTAATGGCGGGTTTTCGTTCAGGCTGGCCCGAAGGTCGGCCGTCGAGTATCGTGGCCTCAGCCTTGGCCGGTGCCTCGCTAGCCCCGCGCACCGTCCTCGTCGTCGACGACGACGCGCCGCTGCGAGCCCTCTGCCGTGCCGCACTCGGCGAAGCCGGGTTCCGCGTGCTCGAAGCCGCCGACGGCGCCGAGGCGCTCGAGTTGATCGCGCGCGACCGCCCCGATCTCATCCTGCTCGACGTGATGATGCCACGCCTGTCCGGCTGGGCAGTCGCGGCTGAGCTGCTGGCGGAGCCAGCGACCGGCGAGATCCCGATCGTCTTCATCTCCGGCCGTAGGGAGGCCGCAGATCGACTCCGAGCGCAGGAGCTGCGTGCCTCCGGATACGTGACCAAGCCCTTCGACCCGGGTGGCCTCGCGACGACGGTAAGCACGGTCCTCGACGAGATCGATCGTGGTGAGCGCGAGTCGGCTCTCGCGGAAACGCTCACGGCGCTCAAGGCCGAGAAGGCGCTCCAGGCCAAACAGCCCGGCCATTGACTGCCAGACGGCTGCATGGCAGCCTGTGAGGCTCGCTCGGTTATCTGACGAAGGGAAGCTCATGCATCGGCACACCCGCCGGAAGGCGATCAAGCTCGGCATCGTCGCCGTGATCACGCTCGCTCTCCTCGGCGGGGCGTCGCAAAGCTCCGCGCAGCTGCCTTCCATCGTGCCGAGCGTGTCGCAGAGCTCTCCCTGCCCGCCTACCTCCGGGCGTCTCTATTGTGTGGACCTGACGACGTATAACGGGTTCAGCCGAAACGGCGGGATCGAGGTCGATGTTCAGCTCGAGAACTGGTCTACGAGCGCGTTGACGAACCCCGCCGTGGCGCTCGCCTCGGCTGGGATCGGCACGGGCGCGGCGAACCTCGAGTTCGTCTCCTCGAGTCCCTCCTTCTGCTCGGGCACGGCAGGCGGTGCCTCCTGTTCGTTTCCGAACCTCTCCGGCATCGCGAAAGGGGCAACCTCGCCAAGGAAGTCGGCTTTCGTCCGTCTGTACTTCGCGATCGCAGCTGACGCGACGTTGACCGGCGTGCGCTTCACAGCAACCGGGACGGCCAAGGAGAGCAGCAACGATAGTCCCGGCGCAGCGAACGAGGAAACCCGGCCCGTTAAGGGTGACATGAGCTTCGGCACGAACTCCGCATCCAGTGCGACGATCGCGCTCGCCGGCAACGACGTGAGCCTCGGCGGCTTACTCAACGCCTTGCCCTCGAGCGTCGCCTTCGCGATTCCGCCGGGAAGCGATCCGTTCCTGGCCCGATTCGCCGCCGATCCGGGCCCGACCGAGTGCTTCGGCGGCATCACCTGCACGGGACTCGAGCTGGCGACCGACCTGAGCGGCGCTCCCGCCGGAACCTTCTCCGCCGGCAATCAGATCCTCTGGACGTCGATCATCGACGCGGTCAACGCGAACCTCGTCGCCATCCACTACTACGACCCCGTAGCGGTGAGCGCCACGCCGCCGAGCACGCTTAAGTCGAGCGCAGGCCTCTCCTCATGCGACGGCGTCACGTTCGCGACCGCACCGGCTGGCCTCTCCGCGAACGTCGACTACTACGTCGTCAAAGCGAGCGGATCGTCGTTCGGGGTCGCCACCCGCGCCAGCGGGAAGCCGCTGTCCTTCACCGGAAGCGGCTCGTTCTCGGCGTCCTGTATCCGGATCATCGGCGACCAGAAGAGCGAGCAGGCGACCTCTTGCACGACTCCCCCGTCGACCACACCGGCCCTCTACGCGGCCAAGATCAGTAGCTCGGCCGTTCGGGTGTGCCTATGGGATCGAGGGAACGGCCGAATCCACTACTAGGCAGTCAGCGCTCCGCCGCGTCCCTCCAGGCGGCGATTTGGGCTCGCGCCCGCTCAGCGGGCACCGACGCGCCTTTCTGGTCATAGAGCGCCAGAGCGTCGGTGAGGAGCGCCCGCGCCTCATCGTGCTCCCCGGCCAGGGATAGCACCTCGGCGCAATCGCGGAGGCCGTCCGCGCGCCAGAGGGGCGCGTCGGTCGGGTTCAGGAGGTCGACTGCGTCGCGGGCCAGGCGGCGCGCCTCGGGAAGACGCCCCACGTCACGCGCAAGCGCCTTTGCGCGAACCGACCGCCAGACCGCCTGGGTCCACAGATCGTCAGCCGGCGCAAGCTCCTCTGACTTGCGCGTGAAGCCCTCAGCCTCGTCGTATCGAGCTTGGATGTAGAGGGCCTCGGCCAGCAGGGCGGCGATGCTCGAGGCGAAATAGGTTTCTCCCATCGCGGTGAGGGTGTCGAAGTCGCGCCGGAGCTCCTCCTCTGCGGCGGTCGCGTCTCCGGCGAGCAGCTCGACCGGCCCTGAATGGCTCGACATGGAGTGAGCGTGAACGCCGGCACCGGCATCCTCGAGCGTCGACCGTGCTCTTCGGTAGAGCATCCGCCCCCGCTCGACGTTGCCCCGCAACGCCTCGAGCTCGGCAAGGAGCGCCAGCACGATCCCCTCTGATCGCTTGTTGGGTGCAGCCAGGTCTAGCGCTTCCTCACAGTGGCCGATCGCAGCCACAACCGTTTCCGGGCCGTACACAGCGGCGATCGCCTTCGCGGTGACTGCTCGTGTCTGCGCCCGGCGGTCGCCGGCAAGCTTCGCGTGGTAGAGATCACGCTCGCCCGCGCTCAGAAAATCGGCAAAGCGGCACGCGGTTCCATGCGCCAGGCAGAGCAGCCGGTAGGCCTTCGCGAGCCCGGCATGATCCTCGATCGCCCCAAATACTTCAATGGCTCCCTCTGCCTGAGGCACAACCGCGTCTCCCCACGCCTCGTCCTCGTGGAAGCGGCCGACCAGCAACCGGCCCAACGTCGCATGCGCGGCGAGCGCCGCATCCGCGGCTTCCTGCGCGCCGGTAGCTGCCTCTTCGACGAAGACTTCGGCCCACGCAAACTCGCCGATCTCGGTCATCGCCTCAGCCAGATCCGGGAGGAGCTGAAGGCGATCGGGGTCCCCCTCTGCGAGCAGCTGGCGCGCCCGCCGCAAGAGGTTCGCAGCCGCCGCCATGTCGCCGCGCGCGAAGGCACGGTTCCCGGCACTGGTGAGATTTCGGGCCGCCCGCCGGCCGAGCTCGATTCCGTTGTCGTCGAGGGGTCCCAGCTCGGAGAGATAGCCATAAGCCTGCTCGAGGTGGTAGCCGAGAATCTCCTCGAACTCGACTTCACGGTCCCGCTCGCGGTTGACGCGCTCGGCCCAGTCGGCGAATCGCTCGTGCATCGACGCGCGCGCGCGTTTGAGGATCCCGAGGTAGGCGGCATCGCGGACGAGGAGGTGGTGAAAGCGATAGTCGGCCTCGACCTGGGACATGTCCGGTCGAACGAGCTGCTTGGAGCTCATCGAACGGAGGTGCTGCTCGGCCGCTGCCGACCCGAGATCAGCCAGGTGCTCGACCGCTGCTCGGGCGAAGAAGAGCCCGATCACGGACGCCGACTCGATGACGACGCGTTCCTCGGACGAAAGCAGGTCGAGCCTCGCCGCCAGCAGCGCCTGAATCGTGCCGGGGATAGCCAGCTCCGATAGGTCACCGGCCGCGACCCAGCCCCCGCCTTCTCGGCGGAGAGCCCCGTCGTCGATCAACATCGACAGGAGCTGCTCGACGAACAGTGGGTTTCCCTCGGCCACGGCGACGACCCGGTCGCGCACGGAAACAGGGAGCGGAGCGTGGCCGATCACGTTGTCGATGACCTTGGTGCTCTCCTCGCGCGAGAGCGGCGCCAGCTCGATGACCGCGCCCGGCCGTTCCGCCCAGTCGGGACGGTGGTCGAGAAGATCGGGTCGCGCGGCGCACAGCACTAGGAGCGGCACGCCCGACACCGTGGCGGCCAGGTACTCGATCAGGTCGAGAAGCGCGGGCTCAGCCCAGTGGATGTCTTCGAACGTCACCACCAGCGGCTGCCGTTCCGCCTCGGTCTCGAAGAACTTGCGCGTCGCCCAGAAGATCTCCTCGAGGGGGAAGGTAGCCTCCGAAAGCCCGATCGCCGACGTGAGCCTGGCCGAGACGTCGCCGGCAACAGGGCCGACGACCTGTTCGACCTTGACCCGGGCCGCGTCGTGCGGATCGTCCTCCTTCAGTCCCGCCGCATCGCGCATGATCTCGACAAGGGGCCAGAATGTGATTCCTCGTCCGTAGGGAAGACAGCGTCCCTGGAGGACCCGCGCTCGGGGGTACGCTCGTCGCATCAGCTCCTCGATCAGCCGGGACTTTCCGGCGCCGGCCTCGGCGAGGATGGTGGCGAGCCGGCAAGTTCTGTCTCGAATGCTCTGCCCGAGCTCGCCCAGGAGCGTTTCGAGCTCGTGTGTACGACCTACCAGCTCCCGCTCGTGGTGCCGCTCGACGCTCTCCGTCTGCCGAACGGTGAGCAGGCGGTATGCCGCGGCGCGTTCCGCCTTGCCCTTCAGCTCGAGGGGCTCCACCGGCTCGGCGTCGACCGCATGGCGGACGAGGCGATAGGTCGTCTCCCCAAGCAGGACCTCGTCCGCCGGCGCGGCCTGCTCGAGGCGTGCCGCTGTGTTGACCGTGTCGCCGGTCACGAGCCGCTGCCTCGTCCCCGAGTCGCTCGCAACGACCTCGCCGGTATTGATTCCGGTGCGATTGCCGATCGTGACACCCCACCGTTGCTCGAGCTCGTCATTGAGCGACGCCAGGCGTTCGCGCATCTCGATGGCGGCCCGCACGGCCCGGAGAGCGTCGTCCTCTTGCGCGCGCGGAAGGCCGAAGACCGCCATGATCGCGTCACCGATGTACTTCTCGATCGTCCCGCCGTGCTGCTCCAAAGCACTGCGCATCTCGTCGAAATAGCGGGACATGACCTCGCGAACCGCCTCCGAGTCCAGGCGTTCCGCCATCGCCGTCGACCCCCTCAGGTCAGAGAAGAGGATCGTGACGGTCTTTCGGACCTCCGGAGCGGGAGCAGAAGCGAGCGACGTGCCACAGAAGCCGCAGAGTCGAAACCGGTCAGGGTTCTCTTCGCCGCAGTTCGGGCAAAGGACCATTACACCCGGCAGAGGGCTACCCGCCGGCCGATGGTGTCTGCCCGGACCCGGCCGCCACACCTGCACGTACGACCGATGTCGGCAGCGTTCGCGGCCGCCCTGCCAAATCGCTCCCGGGACCCGACATCGCGCCCGGCGAGCGCCTTGACCTTACGTTGTTCGGAGTCTCGAAAAACGGCATGCGGCAATGCGTCGTCGTGTTGGGCTTCACCTGTAGATCGTACGGCCTGGGCCGATGGCAGGCAAACATCCCCAGCCCTCGACCTTCAGCTGCCGAGCGGTTGCTGCGGAACTGGAAGCTGCTCGACCTGCACCCGTCGCCGACGATCAGCGTAGACTCGTGCGGCCGCGCGCGGCGCACGGGAACCGGAGGGAAAAGTTGCCTAGTCGAATCATCTGCGTCTCGCATACGACTGGCGCTGGGGGCGAGAGCGTCGGCCGGGCGGTCTCAGATCGGCTCGGATTCCGCTACGTCGATGAGGAGGTCGTCGAGAGTGCGGCCGAATCGGTGGGCCTCGATCCTGCCGTGATCAGCAACGTCGAGAGACGCAAGTCGCTGGTCGCGCGTGTTCTGGACCGCGTCGCCGAATCCGGCAGAGAACCGCGACCGCGTTTGTCTCCAAGCTTGTCAGGCTCGTCACGCACGCAAGCTACGTTTGCCGAGCCGGTCAGGCAAATGCCATCCGGCGACGACCTTCGCGCGCTGATCCGCGAGGTCATTTCCGATGTGGCTGAGGAAGGAGACGTAGTCATCGTCGCTCACGCTGCCTCGATGGCGCTCGCAGGGAGGGAAGATGTTTTGCGCGTCCTCGTCACAGCATCGCCCGAAACGCGAGCTCGGCGCGTCGCTGAGGCGGGGAAAGTCGATGCGCGGCAAGCTGCCAAGTTGATAAGGGACGAAGACGCGGCGCGCGACGACTACCTCGCGCGCTTCTACCGCGTGGATCGCGAGCAGCCCACGCATTACGATCTCGTCGTCAACACGGATGTGATCAGCCCAGATCGAGCAGCCGATCTCCTGCTGCTCGCCGCCACCTAGATCCGCCTGAGGGCTGGGCGCACAGGACGGCTGCCTCGTGCTCGTGCTGCCTAAAAGCGGCGAAACTGGGCAGAGGGTATGAAAACCTTTTCTTTTCTTGGTCGACAGCGCATACTGGCTCCATGTCCGCCACGGAGTACCGGGTCGGCAAGAACGAGGCGCTCTTCCGGGAGGTCAACGAGCGCATCCGGAGCGTCAGCGAGGACTGGGCCAAGGGCGATCGGACGAGCCGGATCGAGTTCGTCTGCGAGTGCAGCCGCGACAGCTGTTTCGAGACCGTGGCCCTGACGGTCACCGAGTACGAGGAGGTGCGCTCCGATTCCCGTCGCTTCCTGATCGTGACCGGACACGTGTGGTCGCCAGAAGTCGAGCGCGAAGTGCATCGAAATGGTGCTTACTCGATCGTCGAGAAGCACGGTGAAGCCGGTGAGATCGCCGAGGACGAGGACGACCGCACCAACTGATCGAGGCGATGGACGCTAGCGCCCAGGCGGAATTCGGAAGAGCCGTCCGGATGCATCGACCTGGAAGATCTCGATCCTGTGCATTCCAGCACTGAGCGACGCTTCTGGCACCAAAGCTGAAAGCGCAGGATCTCCCCGGAACACGTAGCTCCGCGTGACCGCCTCGACGCGGCCGTCGACCGAAACGGCGAGGTCGACCCCCGGACCGGCGGCCTCGCCTGAGAGGCGGCCGGTGATCATTGCCGGCATCGTCCCTGACTCGGGGTCTACCCGTATTCGGTCACCGAGAT
>Ga0307320_10000102_pt1 | contig 29159 bp, 27 predicted proteins | sample ER_DNA_369_FD_194495 | JGI IMG/M metagenome (GOLD analysis project Ga0307320, IMG submission 194495) | Bulk soil microbial communities from the East River watershed near Crested Butte, Colorado, United States - ER_DNA_369 | ecosystem: Environmental > Terrestrial > Soil > Floodplain | place...
GTCGAGCGCGGTGACCGCCGCGTGGTCTCGCGCTTCCTGTTCGGCTTCACCTCCCTGGAGCTCGCGGCCATGCTCCTCTTCGCCCTGACGGGTTCGACGTGGCTGGCCATCGCGGGCCTCCTGGGCGTCTTCTTCGCCCGCAACATGGCCGGCCCGCTCTACGACACCTGGCTGAACGAGCAGATCACCGACTCGAGTGTCCGCGCGACTGTGCTCTCGCTCACTGGCCAGTCCAACGCGATCGGCCAGGCGGCCGGCGGCCCCGTGCTCGGTGCGGTCGGCAACGCGTGGGGGATTCGCGCCTCCCTCGCCGGCGGAGCCGCCGCGATCGCCCCCGCGCTCGGGCTCTTTGCGCGGGCGATCGCGCGCCACGGCCGTGAACCGGAGCTCGAGCAGCTTCCCGCCACCGCTGTTGTAGACTGACCCGGTTCGTAGGCGACGCGGCCTCGGGCGCGGAGAGCGCTCGGGGCTTTTGTGTTTGAAGGGAGGCAGAAGGGTGTCGCAGGTCGAGAGCAAGCCGAGGGCGACGAGCGATCCGGAGGCGCGCAAGCACGTGCTCGAGCGCATCCGGGACGAAGGGGTCGAGTTCCTGCTCCTCTGGTTCACCGACATCGAGGGACATTTGAAGAGCTTCGCGGTCACCCCGAGCGAGATCGAGGCCGCGCTCGACGACGGCATGGGCTTCGACGGCTCCTCGATCACCGGCTTCAACGCGATCGAGGAATCCGACATGGTCGCGATCCCCGATCCGGAGACCTTCACGCCGATGCCCTGGAAGCAGGGCGAGACGAGGGTCGCGCGGATGATCTGCGACGTCGTCACGCCGGACGGCCGGCCCTACGAGGGCGACCCGCGCCACGTCCTCCGGCGCGCGCTCGAGCGGATGAGCGACCTCGGCTTCGACACGTTCAACGTCGGCCCGGAGCTCGAGTACTTCCTCTTCAAGGACGACCGCGGCACCGAGACCCTGGACGAGGGGGGCTACTTCGCGATGACCACGATGGACGCGGCGAGCGAGCTGCGCCAGGAGACGGTGCGCGCGCTCGAGTCGGTCGGGATCCCGATCGAGTACGTGCATCACGAGGTCGGCCCCTCGCAGCACGAGATCGACATGCGCTTCGCGCCCGCGCTGACGATGGCGGACCACACGGTCACCTACCGGCTGATCGTCAAGGAGATCGCAAAGAAGGCGGGCTTCCACGCGACCTTCATGCCCAAGCCGATCTTCGGCGAGAACGGCTCGGGCATGCACACGCACCAGTCGCTCTTCACCGACGGGCGCAATGCCTTCTTCGACGGCGACGACTCGTGGCACCTCTCGGAGGCGGGCAAGGCCTTCATCGCCGGGCAGCTGCGCCACGCGCGCGAGATCTCGGCGATCTTCGCGCAGTGGGTGAACTCCTACAAGCGGCTCGTTCCGGGCTACGAGGCCCCGGTCTACGTCGCGTGGTCGCAGCGAAACCGCTCGGCGCTGATCCGGATCCCGCTCTACAAGCCGGGCTCCGAGCAGGCCACGCGCGCCGAGATCCGGTGCCCCGACCCTGCCTGCAACCCGTACCTCACCTTCGCGGCGCTCCTGCACGCGGGGCTCGAAGGGGTCGAGCGCGGTTACGAGCTGCCCGAGCCGATGGAGACGAACCTCTACCACCTCACACCTGAGCAGCGGCGAGAGCGCGGGATCGTCTCGCTGCCGGAGACGCTCGGTGAGGCGATCGACGAGCTGGCCGGGTCGGAGCTCGCGCGCAAGGCGCTGGGGCCGCACATCTTCGAGCGCTACGTCGAGCTGAAGCGCAAGGAGTGGGACGACTACCGCGTGCAGCTGACGGACTGGGAGCGCGAGCGGTACCTATCCGTCCTCTAGCGTGAGAAGATGGAGGCGGTCTCGCCTGCTGCAGCAGGCGGGATCCAACTGACGGCCGACTGCGAGCTGCTGGATTTCGCAGCTCGCGGTCGTTTCGAGGCGTGTCAGTTAGGAGCCGGGCTTCCCGCTCATCGCGAATATGGCAATGCCGAGCGCGATCACGTAGAGGCTCGCCAGCAGCGGGACGAAGCGGGCCGCCCGGCCGCCGGCGCCGCGCCGCTTCCACATCCAGGTGAGCACGCCGAGGATGATCAGGAGAACTATGCCCGGCTCCGAGACGAGGAACCCGACGTCCACCCAGCCGGGTGTCTTCGCGCCGTCCGGGAACTCCTTGTCGGCGATCCACTGTGCTCCGGCGCGCATGAGGATGAACCCCGGCACGATCCCGAACAGGAACGTGCGCAGCGCGGCCCGCGACAGCAGCGCGGCGTGCTCCGCCCGGCCCTGGCTCGCGAAGCCGAGAATCGCGACGGTGGCGGTCGAGCCGAAGACGATGATCGCGCCGAGGACGTGCAGGAAGAGCGGCAAGTTCCAGCTGTCGGGGCGGATGATCGCGAGCATCAGGCGCCCGGCTTCCAGATCATGATCGCGAGGAGGGCAACGAGGACGAGACCGCTGCCGTAGCTGAGCGCAAGCGAGATCGGGTCGCGCACGCGGCCGCGGAGCTCGGCGCTCGGCGCGTCGCCCGAGGCGGCTAGCTCCCGCGCGAGCCGGGCAGTACGGTCGTCACGCCGGCCGCCGATCCCACCGAGCGCGTTGGCGAGGACCAGGAGGATGATCGCGGCGACTATCCAGCCCTCGCCGTAGCCGTACCCGGCTTCGTGCACGAGCCAGAGGCCGAACACGAACGCGAGCAGTGTCCCGATCAAGATCGACACGACCGCGATGCGGATCAGGCCGAAGAGAAGCAGGATCTCGCTTGGCCGCTCGCGACCCAGGGCCATCAGGTTCAGCGCGCCCGCGATCACGCCGCCGCCGAGGAGGAGAAACGCCCCGGTGACGTGGAGAAAGAGCAGCCATTGGTATGTGGTCACGCGGCAAGCCTACGGCGCGGGTCGGCTACCTACAATCGCGGAGTGGACGAGAGCGCGCGCCACCTGCGTCTCCTGACCGAGACGATCGCCGCGGTCAACTCGACGCTTGACCTCGAGGAGGTGCTGTCGCTCGTCGCGCGTGGCGTCGCCGACGCGCTCGGCGCCGACGCGTGCTTCGTCTACCTCTACGACGAGCAGTCGGACGAGCTCGTGCTCCGGGCGACGTTCGGCACGCGGGTCGAGGAGATGACGGGCCGCCCGCGGATGCGTCCGGGCGAGGGGATCACGGGCAGCGCCGCCGCCGCGCGGGCGCCGGTGATGATCGCCGCCCAGGCGCACCTCGACGAGCGCTTCAAGGCGTTTCCGAACCTGCGCGAGGACGAGTACGAATCGATCCTCGCCGTCCCGATCCTGGCGCGGGAGAAGCTCGAGGGGGCGCTGAACGTGCGGACGCTGGAGCCGCGGGAGTTCTCCGCCGGCGAGATCGACCTGCTCCTCGCGATCGCCGCGCAGGTGGCGCAGACGATCGAGCATGCAAAACTCTACGCGCAGGCGCAGCGGCGGGTCGTCGAGCTGGAGGCGCTGGCGCGGATCTCGGAGGCCGTCTCGGAGTCGCTCTACCTCGAGGAGTCGCTGGAGGGGATCGTCGGGGCCACCGTCGACGCGCTGGGCGCGACCGGCGCCGCGATCGTGCTCGAGGACGGCGAGGTCGGGTGGCCGGACGGGCGCGCCGGTCGGCACGCGGTGCGCGTGCCCCTCCGCTGGAAGGGGCGCCAGGTCGGAGAGCTCGTCTGCGACCGCGACGCGCCGTTCAGCGCCGACGACCGCGCGCTGCTCGGCTCGATCGCGAGCCACGCGGCCGTCGCCTTGGAGCACGGGCGGGCGGTGATGCGCGGCGTGCTCGCCCAGGAGATCCACCATCGCGTCAAGAACAACCTGCAGACGGTGGCGTCGCTCCTCCGGCTGCAGGCGCGGGCCGACGACGTTGACGCGCAGAAGGCGCTGGACGACTCGGTCAACCGGATTCTCGCGATCGCGGCGGTGCACGAGGTGCTGACGGACCGGCGCGACGATGACGTCGAGCTGGACGAGCTTCTCGACCGGCTGCGGGCGATGCTCGTGCAGGGGCTCGGCGCCTCGAAGGAGGTGGACGCCTCCCTCGAGCCGGTGGCGCTGGCGGGAAACCGCGCGACCGCGCTGGCGCTCGTGTTCTCCGAGCTGCTCCAGAATGCGCTCGAGCATGGGGGGCAGTCGGTTCGGGTCGAGCTGGCCAGGCGCGACGGCGAGGTCGTGCTGGCGATCGCGGACGACGGCTCGGGCGTGGACGGCGAGCCGGTCTCCGGGACCGGCCTCTCGATCGTCCGCGCCCTCGTGCGAGACGAGCTCGGCGGGACGCTGTCGCTGGAGTCGAACGGGGGGCTGCGGGCGGAGGTCGTCTTTCCGGCCTGAGCGCTGTAGAGCCGTTGTTGCACTCTTGGCACGATCGCGTCACCGACACGTGCGCCGGCGAGCGGTAGGCTGACCGCCATGGCAGGGGGCGGGTCGGGACCCGCAGAGTGACGCGCGTGAACAGGAAACGGGCGGCGAACTCGGGCCTCGCTGCTTCTTCGAGCGCCGTCGTCGACGCATCCGGCTAGGCCCGCTCGAAGACGGCGACGCGCCAGATCCGGCCGGAGCGCTCGTGCAGCACGGTCCTCATCCCTGAGCGCTCCGCGATGCCGACCACGCGCGCCGGAGCGTGCACGAACGACTCGATCCCGCCGGTCAGCCGGAACCAGACGTTCACGAGCCGGAACGCGAGCCGCAGCCACCACGTGTCGCGCGGGAAGCTCATTGCGAGCTGCTGCCGAGCGTGCCGGGCCGCCGCCCCGACGAGCCGCTCCGGGTCCGGATAGCAGCAGACGACCCGGTGCATGACGACGACGTCAGCCGGCTCGAGCGACGACTCCTGCTCTACGAAGTCGCCGTGGCGCCGCTCGATTCGCGTCTCCATCCCCGCCTCGCGCGCCAGGCCGAGCGCCTCGTCGTCGTACCCGTGCGAGAGCTCCACGATCGTCGCCCGTTCGGCGCCGCGCTCCAGCAGCTCGAGGTCGACCGCGCCGACGCCTCCTCCGATCTCGAGCACGGTCGCTCCCGCCACGCCCCTCGCAGCCAGCTCGTCCACGAGCTCTCGTCCCGTGTCGTCCAGCCCGCGCTTTCGGTACCGCCGGGCGTCGCGCCGCGCAGTCCGCGCCCCGAAGAACCGCTCGTATCCCCGCGCGCAGCAGGTGCTCACGACAGCGGAGTCTACGATCAGCCCCATGAGGATCCTCGTAGCCGAGGACGAGACGATCATCCGGCTCGACCTGCGCGAGCTGCTCGAGCGCGCCGGCTTCGAGGTCTGCGCGGAAGCCAAGGACGGGCTGGAGGCCGTGGAGCTCGCACGCGCGGAGGAGCCGGACCTCGCCGTGCTCGACGTGAAGATGCCGCGGCTCGACGGGATCGAGGCGGCGCGGCGAATCCTCGAGGAGCGCCCGATCCCGATCGTGATGCTGACCGCGTACGGGCAGAACGAGCTCGTCGAGCGCGCGATCGAGGCCGGTGTCTTCGGCTACCTCGTGAAGCCGTTCCGGGAGCAGGACCTGCTGCCGGCGATCAGGACCGCCCGCGCGCGGCACGAGGAGCTCGCTGCGCTGCGCGAGCAGGCCGACTCGCTCGCCGAGGCGCTCGCCTCGCGCAAGTCGATCGAGCGAGCGAAGGGCCTGCTGATGGAGCGAGAGGGCCTCACCGAGCAGGAGGCCTTCGCGCGCCTGCGGAAGGCGAGCCAGGTCTCGGGACGGCCGATGAAGGTGGTCGCCGAGGCCGTCCTCGCCACCTTCGAGCGCTCCGATTGACGACGCGGGCACAATGCCCGAGATGTGGATTCTCTCCTCGCCTCGCTGGCGGCGCCGGCTCCGCTGGCCGATTGCGCTCGTCGTCGTCGCGGTCCCGCTGATCTTCCTCGGCGTGCACTACTCGACGCCGGGCAACCCCGGCAACGCCACCGGGCCGGAGGTCGATCTGCCGGGCTACGCGGAGCAGAAATCGGTGCCGTTCACGAAGGAGAAGCAGCGTGCGGTGCGGCAGGTTCTGCGCGACTTCGAGGCGACCGCAGTCGCGCGCCGCAACGTCGGCGTGTCGTGGGACCTGGCCGCGCCGAGCCTCAAGGAGGGCGTCACGCGCAAGGAGTGGAACAGTGGCAGCCTCCCGGTCGTGCCGTACCCCGCGGCGGACAAGGGCCTCGGCAGCTGGAGCTTCGTCCAGTACTCGTACCCGCGCACCGTCGGGCTCGAGGTCTTCCTGTTCCCGAAGCCGGGCTCGGGGTTTTCGGCGATGACTGCGGATGTCGAGCTGGTGAAGGGCCACGACGGGCGCTGGCGGGTCGACTACTGGATGCCGAAGAGCTTCCACGGCCCGCCTTCGGTGGCGGCGAAGGCAAAGGCCAGGCCGAAGCCGGCCAAGCACTCGGTGCCGGCGAAGGCGGCCGGGAAGCGGAGCGCGCCAGTGAGACGTCGCGCGGCGCCTGCGCCGGCACCCGTGGGGACGCCGAAGGTGAACCGCGCCTGGTGGCTGCTCCCGATCGCACTGCTCTCGCTGATCGTGCTCGCCCCGCTCGGGTTCGGGCTCGGCACGTGGTACCGGAACCGCAGGGCGAGGCGCGATTACCTGCGCGGCGAGAGCTAGGCCTGCGCCTCCTCGAAGAGGCGCTCCCAGCGCGAGATCAGGTTCTGAAGCTGCTCCCGCGCCTGCCGGTGCGCTGCCAGCGTCTCGACGTCCGACCAGTCGTCCGCGAGCCGTCGCTCGAGCTCGGCGACCGCCTCCTCCTGCCGCGAGATGCGGCCCTCCAGCTGCTCGAGCTCGTTCGGCCGCGGCGGGCGCTCGCGGCGCGGTTTCGGCTTCGGCTGCTCCTTCCGCGCCGGCGGCGGAACCGGCGTAGGGGCCGGCTCCTCCCGGCGCCGCGCGTACTCGGCCCAGCCGCCGTCGAAGGAGGCGAGAGCGCCGTTCTCGATCGCGAGCAGCCGGTGCGCGACGGCATCCAGGAGGGCGCGGTCGTGCGAGACGAGCAGCACGGTGCCCGGAAAGGCGTCGAGAGCGGCCTCGAGGGCCTCGCGGCTCTCCAGGTCGAGGTGGTTCGTCGGCTCGTCGAGCAGGAGGAAGTTCGCGCCGGAAGCGACGACGAGCGCGAGCGCGAGCCGCCGGCGCTCGCCGCCCGACAGCGCCGTGACGGGCTTCTCGTGCTGCTCCCAGCCGGAGAAGAGGAAGCGCCCGAGGAGCGACTGCGCCTGCGGCCTCGGGAGGCCGGTCGCGCGCTGCGCGCAGTCGAGCACGCTGCCGCGCTCGTCGAGCTCGACCTCGTGCTGGGAGAAGTACGCGGGGATGACGCCGTGCCCGAGGCGCACCGAGCCGGCCACCGCCTCGCGCCGGGAGAGGATCGTCTCGAGCAGCGTGGTCTTGCCTGATCCGTTCGGGCCGACGAGGCCGACGTGCTCGCCGCGCTCGAGTGCGAACGACGCATCCGTCAGCAGTCGCTTGTCGCCCGCGGCCACACCGAGCCCGGTCGCCTCGACGACGGTTCGGCCGCTACGCGCCGGTTTGAGGAACTCGAAGCCGAGCGAGCGGCTGCGGCGCGTGAGCAGCTCGAGCTCGCCCGTCGCCCCTGCGCGCTCCTGCTCGAGCCGCTTGATCTGCGTCAGCTTGGCCTGAGCCTGCTTGGCCTTGCTCTTCTTGTAGCGGAAGCGCTCGACGAAGCGCTCGAGCCGCACGATGTCGGTGCCGACGCGCTCGGCCGTCTTCGCCGCCGCGGAGGCGCGGGCCGCCTTCTCGAGCCGCCAGGCGTGCCACGGGCCGGCGAAGAAGAGCGAGCGTCCGGCTTCGAGCTCGAGCACGCCTGTCGTGACCGCCTCGAGGAACCAGCGGTCGTGCGCGACGAGGATCACCGCCGCGTCCAGCGACTGCAGCTCCTGCTCGAGCCATTCGAGGTTCTCGACGTCGAGATGGTTCGTCGGCTCGTCGAGGAGCAACAGGTCCGGGTCGCCCGCGAGGGCGCGGGCCAGCGAGGCGCGCGTCAGCTCACCGCCCGAGAACGTCTCCAGCGGGCGGTCGAGGTCGTGCTCGGCAAAGCCGAGGCCCCGGAGCGCTGCGGTCGCGCGGTCGCGCCACGTGTAGCCGCCGGCGTGCTCGAGCCGCGCCTGCGCCTCGGAGTAGCGGCGCAGCGTCTGCTGGGAATGGTCCCCGCCCGCCATCGCCTGCTCGAGCGCGCGGAGCTCCTCCTCGGTCTCGATCAGGTCGCGGGCACCCGTGAGCGCGTATTCGCGCAACGTCAGGCCGCGGTCGAGCGGAGGCCGCTGGTCGTGCAGCGCGATGCGCGTGCCCTTGGCGAACGCCACCTCGCCGCCGTGCCGCTCGCTCTCGCCGACGAGCATCCGCAGCAGCGTCGTCTTGCCGGCGCCGTTGGGCCCGGAGAGCGAGAGCCGGTCGCGCCGCTCGACCGAGAACGAGACGCCCTCGAAGAGCAGCGAGCCCGCGAGCTCCTTGCGCAGGTTCGAAGCGGTTACGACTGCCATGTGACTAAGCGTAGGGTCCCGCCGCATGCGGGTGCTCGCGCTCGACGTCGGCAGTTCCTCGGCGCGGGCCCGCGTGTTCGACGAGCGGGCCGGGGAGCTCGAGGGTGACGCGCGCCGGACCTACGAGCCGCGGCACGGCCGCGATGGGTCGGCCGAGTTCGACCCCCAGGAGCTCGTGGCCGCGAGCCGGGCGGTGCTCGACGAAGTCGCGGGAGGGAGGTACGACGCTCTCGCGATCTCGTGCTTCTGGCACAGCCTGCTCCTCCTCGACGCCGGGAAGCGGCCGTTGACGCCGGTGTTGCTCTGGGAGGACCGGCGGGCGACGGCGCAGGCCGAGGAGCTGGCCGGCCGCCTCGACGGGCCGCGCGTGCACGCGCGCACGGGCTGCGTCCTGCACCCGAGCTACTGGCCGGCGAAGCTCGCGTGGCTTCGAGTCGAGCGTCCTGACGTGCTCGCGGCCGCGCGGCACGCGGTCTCGTTCGGCGACTACCTCTTCCTGCAGCTGACGGGCGAGCTGCGGACGAGCCTCTCGACGGCCTCCGGGACGGGGCTCTTCCACCTCCAGGCCCGGACGTGGGACGCGGAGCTGCTCGACGAGCTCGCTGTCGACGCAGGCCTCCTGCCACCGGTCGGCGACGAGCCAACCGGCGAGCCGCCGACGTTCCCTCCGCTGGGCGACGGCGCCTGCTCGAATCTGGGGGCGGGCTGCACCACGCCGGATCGAGCGGCGCTGATGATCGGCACCTCGGGTGCATATCGGGTCATGCGGGAAGTCGTGCCGAAGCCGCGCGCCGGCCTCTTCTGCTACTTCCTGGACGAGCACCGGGTCGTCGAGGGCGGCGCGGTCTCCGACGGCGGCAACGTCCACGCGTGGCTCGAGCGCACGCTCAGCCTCGGCCTCCCGAAGCCGCGTGAGCCCGACGCGCACGGGCTCACCTTCCTGCCGCTGCTCGGCGGCGAGCGCAGCCCCGGCTGGAACGCACGCGCGACGGGCGCGGTCGCCGGCCTCACATTCCGTGTGGACGCGACCGACCTGTGGCAGGCGGCGCTGGAGGGAGTCACGTACAGGCTGGCCGAGGTCGCGGACGCGCTCCCGGAGGTTCGCGAGGTCGTGGCGACGGGCCGCGCGCTGCTCGCGAGCCCGGCGTGGATCCAGCTCTGCGCGGACGTGCTCGACCGCCCGGTGACGGCGTCCGCGGTCCCCGAAGGGTCCGCTCGCGGAGCGGCGGTGCACGCGCTCGAGCGACTGGGTGCCGAGCCCGACCCGGCGCCGCTCGGCGATTCGTTCGAGCCCGACCCGAAGCGGGTGGAGATCTACGCAGCCGCCCGCGAGCGACAGCGGGACCTGTACCGACGGCTTTTTGGGAGGGCTTGACGAAACGACGGCTGTGCCGCCGGAACGCGCTGCACGCCACCGGCGTCCGCCCTGGTCACGCAGTCGCACCCGTAGCCTCGCGTGACCCAAGGACGCGTAGCGTGTGCGTCCTTGCCTCGGAACGAGCATCGCGCCCCGGCGGCGAGCGACGTTCCGTCAATCCCTCCGTCTAGCGCGCGCCCACGGCGGCGCCCACGAGGGAGCGCGCAGCCTCGGCGATGTGCTCGGCGTCGATCCCGGCCGCGGCCAGCAGCTCGGCGGGCTTGCCGGAGCCGGGCATCTCGCGAACCGCGAGGCGCACCACGCGCGCGGGAGGCTCGCCGTCCGAGAGCGCCTCGAGCACGGCGTCGCCGATCCCGCCCTCGGCCCAATGGTCCTCGACGGTGAGGATCCGCCCACCGGTCGCCTCGGCAGCGGCGCGCAGGGTCTCCCCGTCGACCGGCTTCACCGAGTAGAGGTCGATCACCCGTGCGTCGATGCCTTCCGCGATCAGCCGGTCGGCCGCCTTGAGCGACTCGTGCAGCGTGATGCCGGCCGCGACGATCGCAACGTCGTCGCCCAGCCGCAGCACGCGCGAGCCGCCGATCGGAAACTTCTCTCCCGCGTCATAGATCCCCGGCGTCGCAGCCCGGGTGGTGCGCATGAAGACGATCCCCTCGCGGTCGGCCATCTCGGCGACCAGCTGCGCCGTCTGGTTCGCGTCGGAGGGGTAGAGGACGGTCGAGCCGTGGACGGCGCGCATCATCGCCAGGTCCTCGAGCGCCATCTGCGACGGCCCGTCCTCGCCGATCGAGACACCCGCATGCGAGCCGCAGAGCCGGATGTTCGCCTGGCTGATCGAAGCCATGCGGATGAAGTCGTAGGCGCGGGTGAAGAAGGCCGCGAAGGTCGAGGCGAACGGAACCCATCCACGCACCTGGAGCCCCACAGCCGCCGCGACCATCTGCTGCTCGGCGATGTACATCTCGAAGTACCGGTCCGGGTGGGCCTCCGCGAAGATCTCCGCGTAGGTCGAGTTCGAGACCTCACCGTCGAGCGCGACCACGTCTCCGCGCGCGCTCCCGAGTGCTGCGAGCGCGTCGCCGTACGCCCGCCGCGTCGCGACCTCCTCGCCGAGCTTCCAGGTCGGGAGCTCGAGCGAGTCGCCCGTCTCGAACCGATGTGGCTCGCCGTCCTCCGGCTTCGCGACGTCGACGACGATGTTCCGCTCGCCGCCGAGCTCGGCGACCGCCTCGTCCGGGTGGTCGAGCGCCTTGCCGTGCCAGCCGGGCTTGTCCTCGACCTCTGCGACGCCCTTGCCCTTCACCGTGCGCGCGACGATCGCGGTCGGAACGCCCCGCTCCGCTGCGGCCTCGCCGTAGGCCCGGTCGATCGCCTCGACGTCGTGCCCGTCGGTCTCGATCGCGTGCCAGCCGAATGCGCGTGCGCGATTCGCGTACGAGTCGAGGTCCCAGCCGTGCATCGTCTCGCCACGCTGGCCGAACTTGTTGACGTCGATGATCGCGGTCAGGTTGTCGAGCCCGTAGAAGGCGGCGTGCTCGAAGGCCTCCCACATCGAGCCCTCGGCCATCTCGCTGTCGCCGCAGAGCACCCAGACGCGGTAGGGCAGGCGGTCGAGCTTCTTGCCGGCGAGCGCCATCCCGACCGCGAACGGCAGGCCCTGCCCGAGCGAGCCGGTGGCCACGTCCACCCACGGGATCGCCGGCGTCGGATGGCCCTGGAGCCTGCTGCCGAAGACGCGGAAGGTGAGCAGCTCCTCGTCGCTGACCGCGCCGGCCGCCTTGTAGAGCGAGTAGAGCAGGGGCGAGGCGTGCCCCTTGGAGAAGACGAGGTGGTCGTTCCGCGGGTCGTCGGGCCGGTCGAAGTCATAGTGGAGGTACTTCGCCAGCAGGACGGCCATCAGGTCGGCCGCGGACATCGACGAGGTTGGGTGGCCGGAGCTGGTGACCGCGGCCGCGCGGATCGAGTCGACGCGCAGCTGCTGCCCCAGTTCGCGCCAGCGCTCGGGCTCGTTCATGCGGGTAACGTAACGGTCCTATGCGAGTCGCGGTCGCCTTCGACCACCGCGGCGTCAAGCTCCGCGAGCGGCTGCTGGAGGACCTGGTGGCGCTCGGGCACGACGTCGTCGATCTCGGTACCGACAGGCCCGAGCCGAGGATCGATTACCCCGACAAGGCCCGCGAGGTCGGCGAGGCGATTCGCGGCGGCGAGGCCGAACGGGCCGTGCTCGTCTGCGGCTCCGGGGTCGGCGCCTCGGTGGCGGCGAACAAGCTCGCAGGTATCCGGGCCGCGGTCTGCCACGACACCTACTCGGCGCACCAGGGGGTCGAGCACGACGACATGAACGTGCTCTGCCTCGGCTCCGAGGTCGTGGGCGCGGAGCTGGCGGCCGAGCTCACGCGCGCCTTCCTGGCCGCCCGGTTCGACGGCGGCGAGCGCTACGTCCGCAGGCTTGAGAAGATCGAGGAGATGGAAAGGGAGACTACGTATGGCTAAATCACGACTGCACCAACTGTCGGAGCTCGGTCAGAGCGTCTGGATCGACTTCCTGTCGCGCCGCCTGCTGCAAGGCGGGGGGCTCGCGCGGATGATGGAGGACGACGCCGTGGTCGGGGTCACCTCGAACCCGACGATCTTCCAGAAGGCGATCTCCGAGGGAGATGCCTACGACGAGCAGTTCCGGGAGGTGCTCGCCGAGGAGGACGATGCGAAGGAGGTCTTCCTGCGGCTTGCGGTGCAGGACGTGCAGAACGCCTGCGACCTGCTGAGGCGCGTCTGGGACGGCGGCGGGGGGAAGGACGGCTACGTCTCGATCGAGGTCGACCCGAACTTCGCCTACGACACCGAGGCGACGATCGCCGAGGCGCAGCGGCTGCACGAGCTGGTCGACAGGCCGAACTGCTTCGTGAAGATCCCGGCGACCGAGCCCGGCCTGGCCGCGATCGAGGAGATGATCGCCCGCGGCCGCAGCATCAACGTCACGCTGATCTTCTCGCTGCAACGCTACGCGGAGGTCGTCGAGGCCTACCTGCGTGGGCTGGAGCGGCTCGTCGAGAGCGGCGGCGATCCCGGCACGGTCGCGTCGGTCGCGAGCTTCTTCGTCTCGCGCGTCGACACCGAGGCCGACCGGCGGCTCGACGAGGCCGGCGCTCCCGAGGAGCTGAAGGGGAAGCTGGCCGTCGCGAACGCGAAGCTCGCCTACGAGCGCTACAAGGAGCTCTTCTCCGGCGACCGCTGGGAGGCGCTGCGCGCGAAGGGCGCGACGACGCAGCGCTGCCTCTGGGCCTCCACCTCGACGAAGAACCCCGCCTACCGCGACGTCATGTACGTCGAGGAGCTGATCGGTCCCGAGACCGTGAACACGATGCCCGAGGAGACGATCCGCGCCTTCCAGGATCACGGCGAGGTGGCTCTGACACTCGAGGGTGACCTCGACGAGGCGCGGCGCGTGTTCGAGCGCATCGAAGAGGCAGGTGTCGACTACGACGACGTGGTGGCCGTGCTCGAGCGCGAGGGCGTGGACAAGTTCGCGGACTCGTTCCGGGAGCTGCTCGACGGCGTCCGGGCCAAGCGCGGCGAGCTCGTCTCCGCCTGAGGCGCTCGGGTGGGGCTCTACGCGGAGGTCGCCGGCGAGGGGCCGGCGGTCGCGCTCGTCCACGAGGGCATCTGCGACAGCCGCATGTGGGAGCCGCAGTGGGAGACGTTCACGCGCACGCACCGAGTGCTGCGCCTCGACCTCCGCGGGTTCGGGCGCTCGCCGCTGGAGGCCGGCAGCTTCTCGAACGCGCGCGACCTGATCGAGACGCTCGAGCGATACGGGTTCGAGCGCTCGGCCCTCGTCGGGGTCTCGCTCGGCGGGCGGGTCGCGCTCGAGGTCGCGGTCGCGCGGCCGGAGCTCGTCACCGCGCTTGTCCTCGTCGCGCCAGGCCTGCCAGGCGAGGAGCCGACGGAGGATGTCCGCGCGGCGTGGGTCGAGGAGGAGGCGGCGCTCGAGGCGGGCGACCTGGACGAGGCGGTCGAGATCAACCTGCGCACGTGGGTCGACGGCCCGCGGCGCAGCCCCGAGGACGTGGATCCCGCCGTGCGCGAGCGTGTGGGCGAGATGCAGCGCCGCGCCTTCGAGCTTCAGCTTCCGGTGGGTGACGAGGTCGAGGAAGAGCTGCTCGTGCCGGACCTCGCGCAACGGCTCGGCGAGATCGGTGCGCCGACGCTCGTCGTCGTCGGCGATGAGGACGTGCCGTACATGCACGCGATCGCTGAACGGCTCGTGCGCGAGATCCCGGGCGCGAGGCATGTGACGATCGCCGACACGGCGCATGTCCCGAGCATGGAGCGGCCGCGGGAGTTCGACGAGCTGGTGCTCGGATTCCTGAAGGAGGCAGCCTGAGCACGGTCGCCCCCGGCGAGCTCGTCGAGCGGATCTGGGAGCGCGATCCGACGCTCTGGACCGGCAGCGACGAGGCGAAGTGGCTCGGCTGGCTGGACGAGCCGATGCGGATGCGCAGCCGCGTCGACGACCTGGTGCGCTTCGTCGACCAGGTCGCCGCGCCCGGCCAGATCGACACGTTCGTCCTGCTCGGGATGGGCGGCTCGAGCCTCGCGCCCGAGGTGCTCAAACGGACCTTCGAGGTCGACGGCTTCCACGTGCTCGACACTACGCACCCGGCAATGATCCGGCGCTCGACCGAGAGTCTCGATCTCGACGCGACGCTCTTCCTCGTCGCCTCGAAGTCGGGCACGACGCTGGAGACTCGCTGCCACCTCGACTGGTTCTGGGACCGCACGAGCAAGCGGGGCGAGAACTTCGCCGCGATCACCGATCCGGGGTCGGAGCTCCAGCGGCTGGCCACGGAGCGCGGCTTCCTCGCGACCTTCGACGGGGAGCCCACAATCGGAGGCCGCTACTCGGCCCTGTCGGTCTTCGGGCTCGTCCCCGCGGCGTTGATGGGAGTCGACCTCGTGCGGCTGCTCGAGCGGGTCGAGGAGATCGTCGAGGCCTGCCACGGCGAGGACGGCAACCCGGGCCTCGAGCTCGGCCTGGAGCTTGGCAACGGGTGGCTCGAGGGCCGCGACAAGGTCACGATCAACCCGAACCCCGGCGGCTTCGGCCTCTGGGCGGAGCAGCTGCTCGCGGAGTCGACCGGCAAGGAGGGCAAGGGCCTGATCCCGGCGCCGGAGGAGTCCCCCGACGGCTCCGACCGCCAGGCGCCCGAGGTGCGGCTACCCGCGCCCTACGAGCTCGGGCAGGAGTTCTACCGCTGGGAGTTCGCGACGGCGATCGCCGGCTCGATCCTGGGCATCAACCCGTTCGACCAGCCCAACGTGCAGGCGGCGAAGGACAAGACGAACGAGGTGCTGGCCGCGGGTGGCGAGCCCGACGTCGAGCCGCGCGGCTCGCTCGAGGAGCTCTTCCCGCAGGCTCGACCGGGCGACTACGTCGCGATCCAGGCCTTTATCGACCCGGCGCGCGAACACGAGCTGGAGCCGCTGGTCGAGCGCGCACGCAGCGAGACGGGCTGCGTGGTCACGCGCGGCCTCGGCCCTCGCTACCTGCACTCGACGGGGCAGTTGCACAAGGGCGGCCCGAACACGGGCCTCTTCGTCCAGGTCGTCGACGATCCCGGCGACGAGCTGCCGATCCCGGGCCGCAAGCTCGGCTTCCGGCGACTGATCCGGGCGCAGGCGGCCGGCGACTTCGCCTCGCTCGAGGAACGAGGACGGCGGATAGTGCGCGTGCGACTGGAGGACTTGTAGTGCAACTCGGAATGGTCGGCCTCGGCCGGATGGGTGGGAACATGACGAAACGCCTGGAGGCGGCCGGCCAGGAGATGAAGACGTTTGACCGGCATGCCGACTCCACCGCCTCGTCGCTCGAGGAGCTGGCGCGGCAGCTCGATCCGCCCCGTTCCGTCTGGTTGATGGTGCCGGCCGGGGTCGTCGACTCCGTCGTCGCCGAGCTCGCGCCGCACCTGGAGGAGGGCGACACGATCGTCGACGGCGGCAACTCGTACTACGTCGACGACCTGCGGCGGGCGGCGGAGCTGCGGGAGCGTGGCATCCACTTCGTCGACGTCGGCACGAGCGGCGGCGTCTTCGGCCTGCACCGCGGGTACTGCCTCATGGTCGGCGGCGACGACGAAGCCGTCGAGCGCCTGCGGCCGGTGCTCGAGGCGCTCGCGCCGGGCGTCGAGACGGCAGAGCGTACCCCGGGCCGGGAGGGCGAGCCGGCGGCCGAGGAGCAAGGGTGGCTCCACTGTGGCCCCTCCGGCGCGGGCCACTTCGTCAAGATGGTTCACAACGGGATCGAGTACGGGATCATGCAGGCGTACGCCGAGGGTCTGAACGTGCTCAAGCACGCGAACGTCGGTCTCCACGAGCAGGAGGCGGACGCCGAGACGACGCCGCTGCGCGACCCAGACCACTACCGCTACGAGCTCGACCTCCCGGCGATAGCCGAGGTGTGGCGCCGCGGCTCGGTCATCGCGTCGTGGCTTCTCGACCTGACCGCGCAGGCGCTGCACGAGTCGCCGAACCTCGACGACTACGCCGGCCGTGTCAGCGACTCCGGCGAGGGTCGCTGGACGGTGCAGGCCGCGGTCGAGGAAGGGGTGCCGGTGCCGGTGCTGGCGGCGTCGCTCTTCGACCGCTTCTCCTCGCGCGGCGAGGCCGACTGGGGCAACCGCGTCCTCTCGGCGATGCGCAACGCCTTCGGGGGGCACCTGGAGAAGACGCCGGAGGGCTAAACAGCCGTCTAGGCTTCGGTCGTGGCGACGAAGCAGCAGCCGGCGGCGCACGAGAACCCGCTTCTCGAAGGGCTGACGCTCCGCCGCACGCCGGAGCCGTGTGCGCTCGTGATCTTCGGGGCCTCCGGAGACCTCACGCGGCGGAAGCTGTTCCCGGCCCTGTACTCGCTTGCGCTGCGTGGACTGCTCCCGGAGCGCTTCGGGATCGTCGGGGTCGCCCGCAGCGAGGAGACCGACGACGAGTTCCGCGAGCGGATGAAGCACGGGGTCGAGGAGTTCGGCCGCGACAAGCTGCGCGACGAGACGTGGGAGTGGCTGGCCGAAGGGATGCGCTACGTCGCGACCGACTTCTCCGACGACGAGGGTCAGAACCGGGTCGTCCAGGTCCTCAACGAGCTCGACAAGCAGCGGGGCACCTCGGGGAACCGCGTCTACTACCTCGCGGTACCGCCTGCCGCGATCTCGGGGCTGATTCACGGGATCGGCCAGCGCCGGGCGACCGAGGGCTGGACGCGGCTGATCATCGAGAAGCCGTTCGGCCACGACCTCACCTCCGCGCAGGAGCTCAACACGGAGGTCCAGCAGCACTTCGAGGAAAGCGAGATCTTCCGGATCGACCACTACCTCGGCAAGGAGACGGTGCAGAACCTGCTCGCGCTGCGCTTTGCCAACGGCATCTTCGAGCCGATCTGGAACCGGCAGTTCGTCGACCACGTGCAGATCACGGTCGCCGAGTCGATCGGGATCGAGGGCCGCGCCGACTTCTACGAGCAGGCGGGCGCGATCCGCGACGTCTTCCAGAACCACCTGCTCCAGCTCGTCGCTCTGACGGCGATGGAGCCGCCGATCGACTTCACCGCCGACTCCGTGCGCAACGAGAAGGTGAAGATCCTGCGGGCGCTGCACACACCGGGCCCGAAGCACGTCGTCCGCGGCCAGTACGGTCGCGGCTACATCGAGGGCGAGGAGGTGCCCGGCTATCGCGAGGAGCCGGGCGTCGCGTCGGACTCGATCACCGAGACCTACGTCGCCGCGAAGCTCTACATCGACAACTGGCGCTGGGCCGACACGCCGTTCTACGTTCGCTCGGGCAAGCGGCTCGCGCGCCGCGAGACGACGATCGCGATCGAGTTCAAGCGCGCCCCGCACCCGCCGTTCGAGGTCGCCGACGACGACGCGGGACTGCGTCCGAACGTGCTCGTCTGCCACATCCAGCCGGACGAGGGCGTCTCGCTCGAGTTCGCGGCGAAGGTTCCGGGCCAGGGGCTGACGCTACGGACGGTGCACATGGACTTCCTCTACGGGGGCACGTTCCGCACCGGCATCCCCGAGGCCTACGAGCGGCTCCTCCTCGACTGCCTGCTCGGCGACGCAACCCTCTTCACGCGCGCGGACGAGGTCGAGGAGCAGTGGTCGCTGGTGGACGCGATGGTCGCGTTCTGGAAGCGTGACCGGCCGTCGTTCCCGAACTACGCGGCCGGCACCTGGGGGCCGGCCGCCGCCGAGGCGCTCATGCGCAGGGACGGGCGGATGTGGCGACGGCACTAGGGTCCATCAGCGAGATCGACCGCGAGCTCGCGCTGCGGCGGATCGACTCCGAGAGCGGCGAGCCGATCCAGCGGACGAGCGTGATGACGCACCTCGCGTGGGTTCCGACCGAGTGGGTCGAGGCGGCTGAGGACGTGCTGGCCGGCCTGGCCGAGCGCCACCCGTCGCGAACGATCGTGCTCGTCCCGGACCCCGACGCCCACGATGCGCTTGGGGCAGGCGTGGAGGTCCATTGCTTCCCCTCGGGCCAGGGTCGCCAGGTCTGTACCGAGACGATCCGGCTGCGCCTCGGCGGCGATCGCGCGGCCGCGCCGGCGAGCATCGTCCAGCCACTGCTGCTCCCGGATCTGCCCGTGTTCCTGCGCTGGCGTGGTCTGCCTCCGTTCGGCGAGGGCCCGTTCGAGCAGCTGGTGGACGTCGTCGACCGGCTGATCGTCGACAGCACCGAGTGGCCGGGTTTGCCCGGGCCGTACGAGCGGCTGGCCGAGATCTTCGACCGCGTCGTCGTCTCCGACATCGCCTGGGCGCGCACGAGCCGCTGGCGTCCGCAGCTCGCGTCACTCTGGCCCGGGATCGACGCTGTCAAGCGGATCAAGGTGACAGGGACCGAAGCACAGGCGCACCTGCTCGCGGGCTGGTTGCGCTCGCGGCTCGGGCACGCGGTCGAGCTCGAGCACGAGCCGTCGGACCGGCTCGTGAGCGTCGAGGTCGACGGTGAGCCGGCGCCGTTCCCGCCGGGCGCTCCGCCCGACCCGGCCGACCTGCTCAGCGACGAGCTCGACCGCTTCAGCCGCGACCGGGTCTACGAGGAGGCCGCGCTCGCCGCCGTGATGTGACACGGCTGGGCAGCTGCGGCGTATAGACGCCGTGAAGAGGGGCGACAGAGCCCGGGACTTCGCAGAGGCGGCCGAACGCCACCTCGACGACGTGCATGCCTATCTCGTGTACCTGACCGGAGACAGAGGAACCGCCGAGGAGCTCACCGCCGAGACTTTCGCGCGGGCGCTGGAGCGATGGCACCGCTTCGACCCCCGTCGCGGCGGGCCGCGGACGTGGCTCTGCCAGCTCGCGCGCTCGACGGCGCTCGACCACTTCCGCGCCGAGGAGCGGCGCCGGCGCCGTGAAGGTCGCTACGCGCTCGCCGACGCGCGTGAGGGTGAGGCTGTCTTCGGGGAGGGCCTGTCGCCGGCCCTGGAACAGGCGCTGGCGCGGCTCTCGGCGGCGGAGCGCGAGGTCGTCGCGCTTCGGGTCGTGCTCGAGCTGGACGGCGACGGCGCCGCGCGGGTGCTCGGGATCAGCCCGACGGCGTGCTCGACCCGCCTCAGCCGCGCCCTGCAGAAGCTCGAGAAGGAGGTGAGCGCCGGTGTCGCTGCGTAGACGGCCGCACAGGCAGAGCCCGTACGGCCTTTCTGGTCGGCGCCGCCAAGTCGGCGCCTTGGAGCTGGTGGACGACCGGCTCGAGAAGCTCGCGTCGGAGCTGCGCGCGTCGCGGCCCGTTGCACCGGCGGTTTTGCGCGAGCGTGTGGCCTCGCTGGAGGCGGGTGAGCCGACGAGCCCACGCCGGACGTTCCGCGTGCCGTCGCGTCGTTTCGCGCTGGGCCTGGTTGCGGCCGCGCTCGCGGCGTCGTTCGTGGTCGCTGGAATCACCGGCCTACGTGGGTCCGCCGAGAACCAGAGGCTGGCAGGAAAGGTCGCGCAGCGCGCCCCGACGGCCGCGGCATTGAGATCGGCGCGGAAGCTCGGTCCGGTCACGCTGAAGCGCACGGACTACGGAGCCGCAGAGCTGGCCCCGAACGCAAAGCGTCTCCAGCGATACGACGCCACTTTGCGCCTCCGCGTGAAGGATGTCGAAGCCCTCTCGAACGCCGCCCAGCGGGCGATGAATCTGACGCGCTCCCTCGGCGGCTACGTCGCTTCGGCGAACTACGCGACCCGTGGCGGCAAGCGGGGCGGCGCGACGCTCGTCCTGCGCGTCCCGGTGGCGAGCATCCAGACGGCGCTCGGCGAACTGACGAGCCTCGGCACGATGCTCCAGCAGCACACCGGCATCCTGGATGTCACCCGCCGCGCGGACCGCGAGTCGGCACAGATCGCGAAGCTCCAGCGCGAGCTCGAGACGGCGGATCCACAGCAGGCGCCCGCGATCCGGCTCAAGCTCAAGACCCTGCGGGCCAAGCACGCGCGGCTGCTGCGAAGCGCGCGGTTCGCTCGGATCGTGCTCTCGCTGACGACGCCCGCGAAGCAGGCGGCCGCAGCGTCGAGCCGGTTCGACCGCACGCTCGACGACGCGGGCTCGGTGCTCCTGCGCGAGCTCGAGATCCTGCTGTACGCGCTTGTGGTCGCCGGGCCGCTGCTCGTGCTCGGCGGCATCGGCATGCTCACCGGCCGCGGGCTGCGCCGCCGCGCGGACTCGCGTCTACTCGAGCGCGCCTAGCTAGTGAACGACACGGAAGCGCGGCTTCGTGACGACCAGCCGCACCGCGTCCGACCACGACATCTGCGGCTTCGAGCCCGTCATCAGGAAGTCGAGCCCACGCACGCGGTAGTACCAGGTCCCCGGCGTGAGCGGCAGCGTCACCGACGTGCCCCAGGTGAACTGGGAGCCGGCCGTCCGCCACGGGTAGAGCTTCCTGCTCCACTGCACCTCGTACTGGTCTGCGCCGGCTGCAGGCTGCCACGCCACCAGCGGCTGGCCGTAGAAGCGAGGCTTGGGGCTCGAGGCGGCGACCAGCTTCCCGTTCGTCGAGAGGCCCGAGGCGAAGGGCGCGCTCTGGCCGGTCACGACGGGGTCGCTCGATTTCGCGAACGTGAGCCTGCGGCCCGACGCGCAGGCGTCCTGGGTCAGCTCCGCGTCCCGGTACTTGACGCCGCCGCTGGGCCGCACGACCTGATCGCCCAGCGCGTGGGCGGCCGTGAGCGCTGAAGCAAGCGTGATCACGTTGCTCGCGACGGACTGGACGACGGAGGTTTCGCTTGCGGGCGAGCCGATCTGCAGGGTGTCGCCGGCGACGATGCCGGTCGCGTTCGAGACCGTGATGGTCGTGTCGCCGACCACCGCCGGCGCAGCCAGCGACGTCGTGAGCTGCTGGTCCGCGACCGCGCTCACGGGGACGACCGTCCAGTAGTAGCGGCCGCCGGCCCAGTCGCTGTCCCAGAGGTCGATCTTCGCCGCCTTGACGGTCTGCGCGGGCGGGAGCCCGGTGTGCGCGGGGTCGCCGCCGGTGACGGTGTCCATCTCGTTCGTGGTGACGTTGATGCCCTCGGCGGTCGTCGACTCCGGCTCCGCCCCGAACGACAGGTAGGAGGAGCGCGCGGCAGAGATGCCGGTGGTGTCGGTCGGCATCGCGTTCGGGCCGACCTCGCGCGGAACGTAGGCGGGGCTGCCCACGATTGCGCCGCGAAAAACGGTGTTCAGGCAGTCCTCGTCGGTGGAGACGAGCACGCGGTAGAGCTCGGCGGTCGTGCCCCAGATCGACGTGTTGCCGCGGTAGACGAAGGCCGGCGTGACCGGATGCGTGCGCGAGCTCGCCGCGTCGGAGACGACGTTCGAGACGGTCGCCTGCGCCGTCAGCGGTCCGGTCGCGAAGGGCGGGTTCACGCTCGTGTAGATGGGGCTCCACGGCCCGTAGGAGACGGACGGGACGCCGTTCTCGGTCTGGCCGTAGAGCCAGCGCATCGGGCGAACGCGCCAGTGGACCGTCCCGGTCCAGGCCGCGGTCTGGTGGAACGTGTAGTACTCGCGCTCGTCCGCCATGTTGAGGCGGGTCGTGAACCACTTACCAGAGTCGACGAGCCAGATCATGTAACCGCTCGCGCCGGCCACCGGCGTCCAGCGGAGCAGCCCGGGGTAGCTCGGGGTCAGCGGCGTCGGGACGGCCGGCCAGCGCATGTTGAAGCCGAACGGCGTACTCCATGACGTCGCGCCCTTGCGCGTGATCGCGCGAACGTGCGCGTACAGCGAATAGGGGTTGCCGGTCATCCACGGGAGCGAGATCGGGACCGCCACGGCCGGGCTCTTCAACCCCTTCGTCGTCCAGACGATGCCGCTGTCGGAGAACGTCTTGCTGGTCGAGAGCTCGAACTGGTAGGTCTTCGCGCCGGAAACCGGGCTCCACGCGAACGAGGGCGTCCGCGCGAAGGTGTGGACGACGGCCTCGTCTGCGCGGAGCGTGAAGGCGTGCAGGCTCTGGGGCGCGCGGGCGGCGTGAGCCGAACCGCACGGCGCGGCAACCGCGAACGCGGCTACGAGAGCAGCAGCAAGACGGGCGCAGGCCATCGTCAGGGAGTTGTCGGCACCGCGGGCTCCTCGGGGCGTCCCTCGTTTGAGTGACGTCAATCGAGGGAGAGAGCGCGCTCGAGCGCCGCTGCTGCAGCGAGGACGAGCGCGTCCCGCCCCGGCGGCGCGGCGAGCTGCACCGACGCCGGCAGTCCGTCCTCCGCGGGGCCACACGGGAGCGCAACGGCGGGCCAACCGAGAGCGTTGAACGGGAACGTGAGCAGGATCAGGCGCTCGCGGAGGGCGAGCTCGTCCGAGGGCGCCGGGGGCGCGACGCAGACGAGCGCCGGCGTCAGGACCAAGTCGACTCCGGCCGCGGCCTCAGCGAAGCGCTCCCTGTAGCGCTCGCGTCGCTCGAGCCCACGCTCGTACTCGGCGTCCGTGACCGAAAGGCAGCGTTCGATCTTCGGGCGGACGTTCGCGCCGTACGAGTCGGCGTGCTCGAGGAAGAGCTCGCGGTGCACGTCCGCGACCTCCCGGTTGAAGGTCTCGTAGAAGCCCTCTGGAAGCGGCAGCTCGAGCTGTCTGCGGCGCGGGAAGCGCTCGGCCGCCTCCTCGACGCGCGCCCGCACGAGCGGGTCGGCGAGCTCCGTCCACGCCACGCCGACCTCGACCTCTTCGAGCTCGACGCGCGTGGGCGAGAAGCCGGGGGCGAGTGCCTCCAGCATCCGCTCGCAGGTCGCGACGTCGCGCGCCATCGGGCCGGCGTGGTCGTAGCTCGGGGCCAGCGGGAAGCAGCCGTCGAGCGGCACGAGCCCCCAGCTCGGCTTGAAGCCGACGACGCCGCAACAGGCCGCGGGGATGCGGATCGAGCCGCCGGAGTCGGAGCCGAGCGCTGCGTCGGCGAGCCCGGCCGCGAGCGCCGCCGCCGAGCCCCCGCTCGAGCCGCCCGCGAGCCGCCCTGCGCGCAGCGGATTCGGAACTGTCCCGAAGTGCTCGTTCTCCGAGGTCGTTCCGAAGGCGAACTCGTGCAGGTTCGTCTTGCCCGCGTTCGCGTACCCGGCCTCCTCCAGCCGCCGCACGGCCACCGCTGTCTCGGAGGGCACGTGCTCGGCGAACAGGATCGAGCCGTAGGTCGTGACGAGCCCGGCCGTGTCGAAGAGATCCTTGACCGCGAGCAGAATCCCCTCGCGGGGCTCCTCGGGACGGGCGAGGAAGATCCCTTCGAGTTCGCTCAGGAGAGCGCGAGGTAGATGAACGCGACCGCGAAGACCAGCGCGAAGAGCCCAAGGAAGAGACCGAACAGCGCGAGGCCGAGGGTCAGGTTCCCGCGCTCGAGGTCGGGGTCGTGGTCGGTCATCCGAGCAGGGGGTCGATCGCGAGCGCGACGAAGAGCAGCGCGAGGTAGAGGAGCGAGTAGCGGAAGAGCGCGCCCGCGCGGACGGTCGTCGTCTCCCGCTGCAGCCGCCACGCGAGCCGGAGGAAGAGCGCGCCGAGCAGCAGCGCCGCGGCGAGGTAGAGGAGGCCGGCGGTGTGCCACGCGAAGGGCAGCAGCGTGACCGCGACGAGCACGAGCGAGTACCAGACGATCTGTCGCGCCGTCTCGCGGTCGCCGCGGACGACCGGCAGCATCGGCACGCGGGCGGCCTCGTAGTCGCGCTTGATCACGAGCGCGAGCGCCCAGAAGTGCGGCGGCGTCCAGAAGAAGACGATCAGGAAGAGGAACAGCGCGGGCAGCGTCAGGTTCCCGGTCGCGGCCGCCCACCCGACGAGCGGCGGGACCGCGCCCGCGGCGCCGCCGATGACGATATTCTGCGGCGTCGAGCGCTTCAGCCAGCGGGTGTAGACGAGCACGTAGAAGAGGTTCCCGACGAGCGCGAGCACCGCCGTCAGCACGTTGACGAGCGAGGCGAGCAGGACGAACGAGAAGGCCGAGAGCGCGAGGCCGAACTCGAGCGCCCGCTCGGGCGACACGCGCTCCTCCGCGACGGGGCGGTGACCGGTCCGGCGCATCAGCCGGTCGAGATCGCGGTCGAGCACGTGGTTCAACGCGCTCGCGCCGCCGCAGGCGAGCGCGAGGCCCGCCATCGTCACCGCGAAGGTGCCGAGCGCGGGCAGGCCGCGCGCGCCGACGAACATCCCCGCCGCCCCGGTGAGCAGCAGCAACGTCATGATCCGCGGCTTCGTCAGCGTCACGTAGTCCTTCCAGGAGGCCGCCGGCACCGGCTCTCCCCGGAAGGTCTGCGCCACCGCCACGAGCGCCGCGGCGAGCGAGACACCCGCGAGCGCGAGGTGCGCGGGCTTCGAGATCACGAGCGCCGCCGCGAGAAAGGCAACGAGGGCCGCCAGCGCGGGCACCAGCAGCCGCCGGTGCGCCACCCAGGCCGCCGAGACGAGCGCCGCCAAAGGCGGCAGCGCGAGCGCCGAGAGCCCGCGGTGCGCCGCGCCAAGGCTGAGCGCGCCGCTCACCACCGCCGCGCAGCAGGCGCTCGCGGCGGCGAGCGCGGTGAGCCGCAACCACGGTCCCGGACGTACGTCAGACACGAGCCTCCGCTAGCCGCCGCCGCAGGTCGCGCAGCGGCCGGGCGCTGGAGATATAGGGCACCTTGTCGAAGTTGTGCGGCGGCGGCGGCGAGGTCGTGTACCACTCGAGCGTGTCCGCGAGCCAGGGGTCGTTGACCGCCCGCACGCCGGCGCGCGCCGTCTTCAGCACGTTCCACGCGAACACGAGGATCCCCAGCGTCATCACCCCCGATCCGATCGTCGAGGTCAGGTTGTACCACTCCCAAAGACCGCCGTGGCTGTACGTGTAGACGCGCCTGGGCATCCCCAGCAGACCGAGCATGTGCATCGGGAAGAAGGTGATGTTCATGCCGACGAAGACGAGCCAGAAGCTGATCTTCCCGAGCCGCTCGCTCAGCATCCGGCCGAACATCTTGGGCCACCAGTAGGCGAGCGCCGCGAAGACCCCGAACAGCGAGCCGCCGAAGAGCACGTAGTGCAGGTGCGCGACCACGAAGTACGTGTCCGTCACCTGCCAGTCGAACGGGTAGGCGGCGACGAAGATCCCCGAGAGGCCGCCGATCGTGAAGACCGTGATGAAGCCGAGTGCGAACAGCATCGGCGTGTCGAAGTGGATGTTCCCGCGCCAGGTCGTCGCGAGCCAGTTGAAGATCTTGATGCCGGTCGGCACCGCGATGATCATCGACGAGATCATGAAGAAGCCCTGCAAATAGCCCGGAAGGCCGACGGAGAACATGTGGTGGGCCCAGACGAGCATCGAGTAGAAGCCGATCGCGACGGTCGAGAGCGCGATCGCCGTGTAGCCGAAGATCGGCTTGCGCGAGAAGACGGGGATCACCTCGGAGATGACGCCCATCGCGGGCAGGATCATGATGTAGACCTCGGGGTGGCCGAAGAACCAGAACACGTGCTGGTAGAGCACGGCGTTCCCGCCCTGGTCGGGCAGGAAGAAGTGCGTGCCGGCCTGGCGGTCCAGCAGGAGCATCGTCAGCCCGGCCGAGAGCGCCGGCAGCGCGAGCACGAGCAGGGCCGCGTAGACCTCGATCGACCAGACGAACAGCGGTATGCGCATCCACGACATCCCGGGCGTGCGCAGCCGGTGGATCGTGACCAGGAAGTTGATCGCCCCCGCGAGCGACGAGATCGTCAGCACGTGCAACGAGAGGATCCAGAGGTCCATCCCGTTTCCCGGAGTGAACGAGGCCTCGCTCAGCGGCACGTAGCCCGTCCAGCCGGCCCGCGGGGCGCCGCCGGCCGCGAACCAGCTCGAGTAGAGGATCACCCCGCCGAGGAGGAAGAGCCAGTAGGAGAGCGCGTTCAGCCGCGGGAAGGCCATGTCGCGCGCGCCGATCATCAGCGGGACGAGGAAGTTCGCGAACCCCGCCCACAGCGGAACGATGACGAGGAAGATCATCGTCGTCCCATGCATCGTGAAGAGCTCGTTGTAGCTGTCCTTGGTCACGAAGTGCTCGTTCGGCGTGGCCAGCTGCGCACGCATGAACAGCGCCAGAAGCCCGCCGAGCAGCAGGAAGACGAGGCTCGTGACCACGTAGAGGATCCCGATCCGCTTGTGGTCGACCGTCGTCAGCCAGCTCGAGAGGCGGCCGCGCGAGACGACGACCGAGACCGGAGGACGCTCAGCCCTGGCCGCCACCGCTGCTCCCCGGCTTGAAACGCTGCTTGAGGTAGCCGATCAACGCGTCGAGCTGCGTCTGCGGCCAGTCCTTGCCGACCGCCGGCATCTTGATCCCGCCGTTGCGGAGCAGCTTCGTGAGCCCGGCGCGGTCGCCCAGTAGCGGGTTCGCCGCGATGCTCGGACCGACGCCGCCGCCAGCGGCGAGCCCGTGGCACTTCGCGCAGGCGCCGTCGAACGTCTCCTTTCCGAGCGCGAGCGCCGCGTTCTTGCGCTCGCGGACCCAGGAGTCGTACTCGTCCGCCGGGAGAACCTCGGCCTGGGCGAGCATCTCCGCGTGCAGGAGGCCGCAGAACTCGGCGCACTGGCCGCGGAAGCTGCCGAGCTTCGTCGGCCGCAGGGTCATGTGGTTGTTCTTGCCCGGGATCGCGTCGAGCTTGCCGGCGAGCGCCGGCACCCACCAGCTGTGGTCGACGTCGTCCGCGACGATCTCGAGCCGGACGGCGCGGTTGTACGGAAGCCTCAGGTGATCGACCGAGATCGCGCCGTTCGGGTAGACGAACTCCCAGTAGTACTGATGCCCCTCGATGCGGATCTGCTCGCGCGCTGTCGCGCCCGATGCTCCTCTCGTTCCCCCGATGTCCGAGACCCTCCAGAAGACGAAGCCCGCGATGATCGCCAGCAGGACGACCGGGCCCGCCGTCCACGCGAGCTCGAGGTTCGTGTGCCCGCGGACCTGCGGGCCCTCGACCTCTCGCGGCCGTCCGCGGCTGCGGTAGCGCACGACGAAGAGGATCAGCGTCACGGTCACGAGCAGGAAGATCCCGCCCGTGACCCCGAGGATCAGCCAGTAGATGTCGCGGATGTGCCGCGCAGTCGGCGAGGCCGGCGAAGGAGGCGCGAGGCCGCCGTTACCGGCCGAGGCGGCTCCCGCGAGGACGAGCGTGAGCGCGACGCTGAGGACGAAGACGGACCGGCGCACAGGCGGTGGCATTCTATGAGCGAGTTGGAGCGGACGCGCGTGCAACTCCCCAGCGGCCTGGACGAGGGGTTCCAGGTCTTCGTCAACGGCGTCGTGCAGCAGCCCGGCCGCGACTTCCGGCGGGAGGGCGACGAGCTCGTCTTCGAGCGGCGGCTGACCCGCGAGGGGCGGCTCGGCTTCTGGCGCTGGCTCTCGCTCTTCCTCGGCGTGGCCGGCACGTACCGCCAGAACGACAGCGTCGACGTCGTGTACGAGCACGGGGGCCGCCGCGTCGTGGCGACAGGCCTGCCGCTGCGCGACGACGGGTAGCCGGCCGCCTAGGGGACTTCAGGCAGCGCGACCTGCTCGCCGTCGACGAGCACGTGCCGGGGCTCCAGGTCGCAGGCCACCGCCCAGCGTGCGACGGCGAGCAACACCGCGTCGAGCTCTTCCTCGGTGCTCTCCTCGACCCTGATCTCCCAGCGCTCCCCGTCGAGCGGCACGAGGTCGGTGCGAGCGAATGGGACGAGGTCGCGGACGAGCTGCGTGGCGGCGCCCGTCGTCGGCGCCTGGATTTGGATGCTGCTGATGGCTGGGCCTCCTCGGCGGCGGAGGCGACAGGGTATCTCAGCTTGGCTGCAGTTGACCGAGCACCTCGTCCAGGATGCCCAGGCCCTCGTCGAGCTCCTCGCGCGTGATCGTCAGCGGGGGCGCGACGATGATCACGTTCCAGTGTGTCATCAGGTAGAGGCCGCGCTCCATCGCCGCCTTCATCAGCTTCGCCACCGGCGCGAACGCCTCGCCGGTCGCGTTGAACGGCACGAGCGGCTCGCGCGTCTCCCGGTCGCGCACGAGCTCGATGCCCCAGAAGAGGCCCTTGCCGCGCACCTCGCCGATCGACTCGTGCCGCTCCATCAGCTCGCGCAGGCGCTCGCCCAGCACCTCGCCCAGCGCGGCCGAGTTCTCGACGATGCCCTCCTCCTGGAAGGCCTCGATCGACGCGATTCCGGCCGCGCAGGCCAGCACGTGCCCGGAGTACGTGAGGCCGCCTGCGAAGTACTTGTCCTGCACCCAGTCGGCGAGCTTGCGGTTGATCACCATCGCGCCGAGCGGCACGTAGCCCGAGTTGATCCCCTTGGCGACAGTGAGGATGTCGGGCACGACGCCCCAGTGCTCGCAGGCGAACCACTTGCCGCTGCGGCCGAAGCCGGCCATCACCTCGTCGCAGATCAGCAGGATCCCGTGCCGGTCGCAGACCTCGCGGATCGACTGCAGGTAGCCGTCCGGCGGCACGATGATCCCGTTCGTCCCGACGATCGTCTCCAGGATCACCGCGGCCACGTTCTGCGGCCCCTCGTACTGGAGGATCTCCCCGAGGTGCGGCCCGCCCGAGCAGACCGGGCACGGGTCGGGATGGCCCGCGGGGCAGCGGTACGTGTAGGGGTCGAGCATCCGCACGACGCCGGGGAGCCCAGGCTCGGCGGGCCAGCGGCGGGGGTCGCCGGTGAGCGTGATCGCGCCGGCGGTGGCGCCGTGGTAGGAGCGGTAGCGCGCGATGATCTTGTGGCGGCCGGTCGCCCAGCGCGCGAGCTTGATCGCGTTCTCGTTCGCCTCGGCGCCGCCGTTGGTGAAGAACGACATCGTCAGGTCGCCGGGCGTCACCTCGGCAAGCAGGCGCGCCAG
>Ga0307320_10000105_pt1 | contig 28573 bp, 24 predicted proteins | sample ER_DNA_369_FD_194495 | JGI IMG/M metagenome (GOLD analysis project Ga0307320, IMG submission 194495) | Bulk soil microbial communities from the East River watershed near Crested Butte, Colorado, United States - ER_DNA_369 | ecosystem: Environmental > Terrestrial > Soil > Floodplain | place...
GCCGGGGAGCGGACCGTGGCCGTCGAGCTGGCCGACGGCGGCCGGCGGACCCTGACCGCCCGGCGGGCGGTGGTGCTGGCCGTCGGCAGCGCCCCGTCCATCCCGCCCGTGCCCGGCCTGGCCGAGGCCAAGCCCTGGGACAACCGGGGAGCGACCGGGGCCACCGAGGTGCCCGGCCGGCTGGTCGTGCTGGGCGGCGGCCCGGTCGGCTGCGAGCTGTCCCAGGCGTTCCGGCGCCTCGGCAGCCAGGACGTGACGGTGGTGATCCGGGGCGAGCGCCTGCTGGCCCGCGAGGAGCCGTTCGCCGGCCGCGAGGTCAAGGACGCCTTCGAGGCCGAGGGCATCGCCGTGCGCACCCGGACCCAGGTCGCCTCGGTCCGCCGCGACCGGCCAGGCGGGCCGGTGACGGTCGCCCTGGGCGACGGCGACGAGGTGGTCGGCGACGAGGTGCTGGTCGCCGCCGGCCGCCGTCCCCGCACCGGCGACGTCGGCCTGGACACGGTCGACCTGGAGGCGGACGGGCCGGTCCGGGTCGACCGCCGGTTGCGGGCCGAAGGGGTCGACGGCGGCTGGCTGTACGCCGTCGGCGACTGCAACGGGCTCGCCCCCCTGACCCACATGGGCAAGTACCAGGGGCGGGTGGCCGGCGACGCCATCCTGGGCCGCGACGCCACCGACCTGGCCGACCACGGCGTGGTGCCCCGGGTCACCTTCACCGACCCGCAGGTCTGCGCCGTCGGGCCCACCGAGGCCGAGGCCAGGCGGTCCGGCCTCGACGTCAAGGTGGTCAGGACCGACACCGGCGGGGTGGCCGGGGCCTATGTCCAGGGCAACGGGATCGCCGGGACCAGCCAGCTGATCGTGGACCAGGGACGACGGGTGCTGGTCGGGGCCACCTTCACCGGCCCCGGGACCCAGGAGCTGCTCCACTCGGCCACCGTGGCCGTGGCCGGCCAGGTCCCGCTGGAGCGGCTGTGGCACGCCGTGCCGTCGTTCCCGACCGTCAGCGAGGTCTGGCTGCGCCTGCTGGAGGCCTACGGGCTCTGAGGAGGACTGGCATGCACACCCTCCCACCTGACCGCACCAACGCTGCCCGCCGCCCCTTGCTGCTGCTGCTGGCCGCCGCGCTCGCCGCCGTCCTGGCCGGCTGCAGCCTGGCCCGTGAGCCGCAGGCCCGCTCGACCCCGGCCCCCGTGACGGCCGTGCCGGCCAGCGCCGGCGCCCAGGCGGCAGCGACCAACGACATCCCGGGGATCGTCCGCAAGGTCGAGCCGTCGGTGGTGACCATCAGCCACGACCAGGGGACGGGCAGCGGGGTGGTCTGGTCCAAGGACGGGGTGGTGGTCACCAACGCCCACGTGGTCGGGGACGTCCGCACGGTCGAGGTCGCCTTCTTCGACGGCCGGCGGGCCGACGGCCGCGTGCGGGCCACCGACCCCGACACCGACCTGGCGGTGGTGGACGTCGAGCGGAAGGACCTCCAGCCGGCCACCTTCCAGGAGCAGCTGCCGGCGGTGGGGGAGCTGGCGGTGGCGATGGGCAGCCCGCTGGGATTCCAGAACACCATCACCGCCGGCATCATCTCGGGCCTGCACCGGGAGATCCCCGGCTCGGCCGAGCAGGGCATCCGCTCGCTGGTCGACCTGGTCCAGACGGACGCGGCCATCTCGCCCGGCAACTCCGGCGGCGCCCTGGTCAACGGGCGGGGCCAGGTGGTGGGCATCAACGTGGCCTACATCCCACCCGAGCAGGGGGCGGTGGCCATCGGCTTCGCCATCCCCGGCGCGACCGCGGTCGACGTCGTCGGCCAGCTGCTCCGCAACGGCCGGGCCACCCACAGCTACCTCGGCATCCAGCCGGACCAGGTCACCAGCGAGGTCGCGGCCCAGCTCGGCCTGGACCAGGCGCGCGGGGTGGTGGTGCTCTCGGTGGTCGGGGGCGGCCCGGCCGCCCAGGCCGGCCTGCGGCCCGGCGACGTGATCGTCCGCCTGGACGACGCCGACGTCGACACCGTCGAGGACCTGTTCGGCGAGCTGCGCCAGCGCCGGCCCGGCTCCCAGGTCCGGCTGACCTTCGTCCGCGACGGCCGCGAGCGGCAGGCCACCGTCACCCTGGCCGACCGCCCAGCCGACGGCTGAAACCGTGCTGAAACCGCCCTGAACCCGGCGGCGGGCAAGCTCGGCGCGGTCGTGGCCACCAGGGCCACCGCGACGAGACGAGGGCGTATGGCCACCATCCCATCCCGGCCGGCGATCGCGGCCGCCGGGCTGCGCAAGTCGTTCGGCGACCAGGTCGTGCTCGACGGCATCGACCTGGAGGTCCCGGAGGGGACGGTCTTCGCGCTGCTCGGCCCCAACGGCGCCGGCAAGACCACCACCGTGCACATCCTGTCCACCCTGATCGGCGCCGACGGCGGCCAGGTGCGCGTCGCCGGCCACGACGTGGCCCGGGACCCGGACGCGGTGCGGGCCGCGATCGGCGTCACCGGCCAGCTCACCGCGGTGGACAACCTGCTCACCGGCGAGGAGAACCTGCTCGTGATGGCCGACCTGCGCCACCTGGGCCGGCGCGAGGGCCGGCGGCGCGCGGCCGAGCTGCTGGAGCAGTTCGACCTGACCGAGGCGGCCCAGCGGACGGTCGCGACCTGGTCCGGGGGCATGCGGCGGCGGCTCGACCTGGCCATGGGCCTGATCGGCGACCCACGGGTCGTCTTCCTGGACGAGCCGACCACCGGCCTGGACCCACGCAGCCGCCGCACCATGTGGCAGATCATCCGCGACCTGGTGGCCGGCGGGGTCACCGTCTTCCTGACCACCCAGTACCTCGAGGAGGCCGACGAGCTCGCCGACCGGATCGCTCTGCTGGACCACGGCCGGCTGGTCGCCGAGGGCACCCCGGACGAGCTCAAGCGGCGCATCCCCGGTGGCCACATCCGCCTCCAGTTCGGCTACCCGGACGGGCTCGAGGCGGCCGCCCGCGTCCTCGGTGAGGCGGTGCGCGACGACGAGGCGCTCACCCTGCAAGTCCCGAGCGACGGCGGCGTCAAGTCGATCCGGGCCCTGCTCGACCGGCTGGAGGACGCATCGATCGAGGTCGGCGGGCTGTCGATCCACACACCCGACCTCGACGACGTCTTCCTCACCCTCACCGGCCAGCCCGACAAGGAAAAGGAACCGGCACAATGAGCACGCTCTCCTACGCCGTGGCCGATTCGGCCACGATGCTGCGCCGACAGCTCCGGCACATGCAGCGCTACCTGTCCATGACGCTGATGCTGATCGGCATGCCGATCGTCTTCCTGCTGCTGTTCGTCTACGTCTTCGGCGGCACGCTGGGGGCTGGGCTCGGCCCGGCGGGCGGCCGCAGCGAGTACCTCGAGTTCGTCACGCCCGGGGTCCTGCTGATCGCCGTGGCCTCCGGGGCCATCGGGACGGCGATCTCGGTCGCCATGGACATGACCGAGGGCATCGTCGCCCGCTTCAAGACCATGGCGATCTTCCGTCCCTCGGTGCTGACCGGGCATGTCCTCGGCAGCATGATCCAGACCATGCTCAGCCTGGCCGTCGTCATGGCGGTGGCCCTGCTCATCGGGTTCCGGCCGAACGCCACGCCGGTCGAGTGGGTGGCGGCGGCCGGCGTCCTGGCGATGATCACCTTCGCGCTCACCTGGCTGTGCGTCGCCTTCGGCCTGGTGGCCAAGACCGTCGAGGCCGCCAGCAACCTTCCCCAGCCCCTGGTGTTCCTTCCGTTCCTCGGCAGCGGCTTCGTCCCCACCGACTCGATGCCGACCGGCCTGCGCTGGTTCGCCGAGTACCAGCCGTTCACCCCGGTCATCGACACCGTGCGGGGGCTGCTGCTGGGCACCGCGATCGGCAACAGTGCCGTCATCGCCGTCGCCTGGTGTGTCGGCATCGCCCTGGTCGGCTACCTCTGGGCTAGGAGGCTGTACAACCGCGACCCGGTCCGGTAGCCCGCCGTCAGGGCCGCTCCCGCGCCTCCAGGGCGGCCAGGGCGGCGGCCCGCAGCTCCTCGCGCCCCAGGCCGGTGTACGACGACACCGCCTCGTCGTACGCCGGCCTGTCGGCCTGTTCGGCGGCGTGGCGGGCGCGGGCGGTGGCCATGGTCGGCTGGAAGTTCCGCGGGAACCGGAACCGCTCGGCCAGGGCCACCAGCCGCGCCCCCGACCTGGTGGCCCGCTCGTCGCCGGCGCGCGCCCCGCGGTCGAGGTCGACCATGGCCAGGGCCAGCAGCAGCCCACCGGAGATGGGCAGCTCCATGAGGTACGGCGGCGGGTTGGCGACGGGGTGCCTGAGCATGGCCGCCAGCCGGTCCGGCAGCTCGCCGGTGAGCTCCTGGACGAGGTCGAGCCGGCCGTGCTGGGCGTGGGCGACCACGGTCACGGCCTCGACCTCCAGGGTCCACGGCTCCTGGCCGGGGTCCAGCTCGAGGCCGAAGATCGGGTCCCGCGTGGTCCGCAGCAGGTCGAGGGCCCGCCGCCACAGACGCAGGCCGGCCTCGACCTCGCCCCGCGCCAGCAGGATCTCGGCCCGCGCTCCCAGGCCGTAGGTGAGCGTGCCCACCGACTCGTCCGCCCGGGGCGGCCCGGTCTGGTCCAGCCAGTGCGCGGCCTCGTCGACGGCGCCCAGCTGCAGGTTGGACAGCACCAGCCACCACCGGACGCCGTCCAGGTCCGACCGCGCCCCGAGCCGCTCCAGCACCGGCAGCACCGCCAGCAGGTGGCGCCGTGCCTCGTCGCCCCGCTCGACCTGCAGGCACAGCTCGGCGATCCGGCTGTGGGCGACCGCCTGCAGGTACGGGAGCTTCCGGGCGTCGACCACCTCGAGCATCCGCCTGGCCGCCTTCAGGGCGCCCTCCAGGTCGCCCTCGTTCTCCCGGAAGTAGCTGACGATGCCGTTGGCGGCCCCGGCCACCAGCGGCTCGTCGCTGTCGCCCAGCTCGGACAGGGCCGAGCGGTCCTCGGGCGCGGCGGCCAGCACGATCCCGATGGCCCGGGCCAGGGTGTCCGGCGGGGCCGGGGGCAGCCGGCGCAGGGCGACCAGCGAGCGCACCGCCCGGGGCCCCTGCAGGAGCAAGATGTGGGTGGTCCACAGGGTCAGGGTCGTCCGGGTGACCTCGACCAGGTCGGGCCCGGGCCGGTAGTGCGACAGCAGCCGGTCGGTCTCCGACGCCAGCGCCAGCAGGCGCGGGTAGTTGGACTCGATGGTCCACAGCTCCCCGAGCACGGCGGAGGCCGCCGCGACCGTACCGCCGTCCGCCTCGGCCAGCCCGTACCGGGCCGCCTGCACCAGGTTGTCCTGCTCGGCCCGGATCCGGTCCACCGACGGGAAGGGGTCTTCCCCGAAGGGCGACTCGTGGTGCGCCATCCCGAAGTCGCGGGCCCAGGCCCGGAACCCGGCGACCACCCGGTCGGTCTCGGAGGCCGCCTCCCGGTGGGCCGTGCTGAACTCGCGCACCGTCTCCAGCATCCGGAAGCGGGTGCCCGTCGGGGTGTCCGCCACCTGGAGCAGCGACTGGTCGACCAGGCCCTCCAGGACTCCGAGGACGTCCGGGGCGTCGCCGTCGTCGAGCACCCGGCGGGCGGCGTCGGCGGTGAACCCGGCCGGGAAGACCGACAGCGCCCGCATCGCCGCCCGTCCGGCCGGCTCGAGCAGGTTCCAGCTCCAGTCGACCACGGCCTGGAGGGTCTGGTGCCGCTCGGGGGCGTCACGGGGGCCGCCGCGCAGCAGGCTGAACCGGTCCTCCAGGCGACGGGCGATCTCGGCGACCGACAGCACCCGCACCCGCGCCGCCGCCAGCTCCACCGCCAGCGGCAGCCCGTCCAGGTGCCGGCACACCTCCTCCACCGCGTCGGCGGGCAGGTCGGCGCCCGGGCGGGCCGCCGTGGCGCGCTGGGTGAACAGCTCCACGGCCGTGGGCAGGCTCAGCTCCGGCAGCGGGTACACCGACTCCGACGACAGGCCCAACGGCGCCCGGCTGGTGGTGAGCACCCGCAGCTCCGGCGTCATCGCCACCAGGGCACCGACCAGCTCGGCGGCGCCGCCCAGGACGTGCTCGCAGTTGTCCAGCACCAGCAGCGCCGGGCCGGGACCGAGCGCGCCGGCGATGCCGGCCAGGACGCCGGCCGGGGCGGCCCGCTGGCCGGCCGGGGTGCGCCGCGACTCCCCGGTGCCGAGGGCCGAGGCGACCTCGCCGACGACGTCGCCGTCCGCGCTGACCCCGGCGAGGGCGACGAAGTGGACGATCCGCTGCTCGGCCTGGCGGCTCACCACCTGGGCGAGCCGGGTCTTGCCCAGGCCGCCGGCGCCCACGATCGAGGTGACCCGGGAGGAGCGCAGCAGGCCGGCCACGGCGGCGATGTCGTCGTCGCGGCCCAGCAGCGGGTTGGGCTCGTGCGGCACCCCGCGCCGGACCGCCGGCGAGCTGCCCTGCAGCAGCTGCCGGTGCAGCGCCTGGAGGTCGGGGCCGGGGTCGGTGCCGAACTCCTCCCGCAGCGAGCGGCGGTAGGCCTCGTACCTGGCCAGCGCCGCCGACGGCCCCACCGTGGCCGCCTCGCCGCGCAGCAGCTCACCCAGCACCTCCTCGTCACGCGGGCGCTCGGCGGCCAGCTCGGCGAGCGGCTCGGCCGCCTCGGCGTGGCGGCCCAGCCGTGCCAGGGCCAGCGCGCGGGCCCGCACCAGCGACCGGTAGGCGGCCGCCCGCTCCGCGCGAAGCGCCGCCAGCGGGTCGTCCAGCTCGGCGTCGCCGCCCGCGGCCCCCTCCCACAGGGCGAGGCCCGCCTCGGCGTGGGCCAGCGCCGCCGCGTGGTCGCCGGCCCGGGAGCAGCGGGCGCTGGCCGAGGCGCTGAGCAGGACGGCCGAGGTGTCGACCTGCTCAGCGGCCAGGGCGAGGCGGTAGCCGGTGGGGGTGCTGGCGATGACGCCGGCGCCCAGCTGTGCCCGGGCCCGGGAGACGACCACCTGGAGCGCCTTGGCCGGGTGCTCGGGCTGCTCCTCCGGCCACAGGCCCTCGACCAGCCGGGCGGCGCTGGCACCGGTGCGCAGGTCGCCGGCGAGCAGCGCGAGCAGGCTGCGCAGCCGGCCGCTGGTGATCTCCTGGCCGCGCCAGGCCACCCGCGGCAGCAGGGTCAGCTCGGTGGTCACCCGACCAGCTTAGCCAGCCGGCAGAAGCTCGACCGCGGGTCCCGCACCGGAGAGAAGCGGTGACCGCGCTCTCCCAGAACCGCAGGGCGGAGGTCACGCCGGGTGTCGCCACGGAATGTGCGGGGGCATAGGCTATTCGCTTGAACGGTGCTCCCGGTAGGAGAGCGCCGGTAGGGAGAGCGTATGACCACGGCCGACGCGCTCGATCGGGCCCGGGACTCGTTCGATCGGTTTGCTTGGGCGGACGCCTACGACCAGCTCTCGGCCTTGGACCGCGAGGCGCCGCTCGCCCCGGCGGACCTCGAGCGGCTTGCCATGGCCGCCTACCTGGTCGGTCGGGACGACGACAGCGCCGAGGTGTGGGCGCGCGCGTCTCAGGAGTGGCTGCGCGTGGGCGATGCGCCTCGGGGCGCCCGGTCCGCGTTCTGGCTGGGCTTCACGCTGCTGCACCGGGGCGAGCTCGCCCGCGGCGGCGGTTGGCTCGCCCGAGCCCAGCGGCTGCTCGACGACGGTCAGCTCGACTGTGCCGAGCAGGGGTACCTGCTCCTGCCGGTCGCGATTCGGAGCCTTGGCGGAGGCGACGCCGCGGCGGCCAACGCCACGTTCAGCCAGGCCGCCAAGATCGGCGAGCGCTTCGGCGACCAGGATCTGACGACGCTGGCGCGGCTCGGCCGGGGTCAGGCCCTGACGCGGTTGGGCGAGACCGCGGAGGGCGTGGCGTTGCTCGACGAGGTCATGGTCGCCGTCGCTGCCGGTGAGGTGGCTGCGATCGTCGCAGGGATCGCCTACTGCGGAGTGATCGCGGCGTGCCAGGAGGCCTTCGACGTCCGCCGGGCACAGGAGTGGACGGCGGCGCTGAGCCACTGGTGCACGTCCCAGCCGGACCTGGTGCCGTTCCGCGGCCAGTGCCTGGTGCACCGCTCCGAGATCCTGCAGCTGCACGGCGCCTGGGCGGATGCCATGGAGGAGGCGCGGCGGGCGTGCGAGCGACTGTCCCACCCTCCGGGGCCACCAGGGGTGGTCGGGATGGCCCTGTACCAGCTTGCCGAGCTGCAGCGGCTGCGTGGCGAGTACGCCAAGGCCGAGGAGGCCTACCGCTTGGCCAGCCAGCAGGGACGAACCCCGCAGCCAGGGCTGGCCCTGTTGCGGTTGGCACAGGGCCAGGTCCCTGCCGCGACCGCGGCCATCCGTACCGCACTGGACCAGGCGCAGGACCCCGCCACCCGGTGCAGGATGCTGGCCGCGTTGGTCGAGATCATGCTCGTCGCCGGCGACCTTCCGACGGCACGCGCCGCCGCCGACGAGGTGGCGGGGCTCGCCGGCGACGCCCACGCGCCGCTCCTGCTCGCCGTGGCCGCGCACGCGCAGGGTGCTGTCCTGCTCGCCGAGGGCGACGCCCGAGCCGCGCTGGCCACGATGCGGCGGGCGTGGACGGCGTGGCAGGAGATGGAGGCGCCGTACGAGGCCGCGCGGACCCGGGTGCTGGTGGGGCTCGCATGCCGGCAGCTAGGGGACGAGGACACCGCGGCGATGGAGCTGGACGCGGCGCGCTGGGTCTTTCAGGAGCTGGGCGCGGCGCCGTAACTGGCCCGGGTGGAGCAGCTCTCCCGGGCGTCGGGGCCCAGGGCGACGGGCGGGCTGAGCGCGCGCGAGGTCCAGGTGCTCACTCTCGTTGCGGCGGGCAACAGCAACCGGGCGATCGCCGCCGAGCTGTTCCTCAGCGAGAAGACCGTGGAACGGCACGTGAGCAACATCCTCACCAAGCTCGGCGTCGGCTCGCGCACCGCCGCCGCGGCGTACGCGTTCGAGCACGGGATCCGCTGACCCGCTACATGGAACCACCCATCTGACCGGACCAGGAGGATGCGGGGTTCCCCCGAAGTCGCCCTTCCCTGGCCGTTCTAGCGTCGAGGCAGTCCTGACGTCGGAGCTGGCGACGTCGAACGATGCCGACGCGGAGGTGCGGGATGCGGAAGATCGGCGACCACGTGGTGGTCCTCGGGGCCAGCATGGGCGGGCTCCTCGCCGCCCGGGTGCTGGCCGACGCCTACGAGCGGGTGACGGTGGTGGAACGGGACCTCCTCCCGGAGACGGCCGAGCATCGGCGCGGCGTTCCCCAGAGCCGGCACGCCCACCTGCTGGTGCCCGGAGGCGCGCGGCTTCTTGACGAGCTGTTCCCCGGACTGCTCGACGACCTGCGGGCCGGGGGCGCACCGGTGCTCCGCGACCTCGCGGAGCTCCAGTTCGCCCCCGGCGGGCATCCGCTGCGCCTCGAGGGCCGCCCGGCGGAGTTCATCCTCTGCTCGGCGAGCCGGCCCTACCTGGAGGCGCACGTGCGCGCCCGGACCCAGGCCCTGCCGGCGATCGAGATCGTCGACCGGTGTGAGGCCGTCGGGCTGTCGACCACGGCGGCCCGGGATCGCGTCACAGGGGTGCGCGTGCTCCGCCACGCGGTCGGCGGCGCCCAGGTCGAGGAGGCCCTCGACGCCGACCTGGTCGTCGATGCGACCGGGCGCGGCGGTCGCACCCCCGTTTGGCTGGCGACGATCGGCTACGACCCGCCGCCGGAGGAACAGCTCCAGGTCCACCTGAAATACGCCACCAGACACCTGCGCCTGGGCCCCGGCGCCCTGGACGGCGTGAAGGTCGTCGGCGTCGGGGCCGAGCCGGGCCGGCCCACCGGCCTGGCGATGGTCGCCGAGGAGGAGGACCGGTGGATCCTGACGGCATTCGGGTACGACGGCCACCACCCGCCGACCGACCCTGAAGCCTTCCTCGGCTTCGTCCAGACCGTCGCGCGACCAGCCGTCTTCGCCGCGGTCCGCGACGCCGAGCCGCTCGACGAGATCGTCCCCTACCGGTTCCGCGCCAACCTTCGCCGACGCTACGAGCGGATGCGCCGCTTCCCGGCCGGCCTGCTCGTCTTCGGGGATGCGATCTGCAGCACGAACCCGGTGTACGGCCTGGGCATGTCGGTGGCGGCACTGCAGGCGGCAGCGCTGCGCGACGCGTTGGCCGGTGGCGACCGCGACCTGGCCCGGCGATTCTTCCAAGCCGCCGCGAAGCCGGTCGGCGTGGCCTGGCAGCTGACCGTCGGCGCCGAGCTGGCCCTGCCACAGGTGCAGGGCCCACGGCCACTGCCGCTGCGGGTCATGAACGCCTACGTCGACAGGGCACAAGCCGCGGCCGAACACGACGCGGTGCTCGCCCGGCGACTCCTTCGAGTCGTCTCCCTCCAAGACCGGCCCACGCGAATGTTCCGGCCCTCCACGGCGGGACGCGTCCTGCTCGGCAACCTGCGTCGGCGCCGCGCACCAGCGATCGACGCCGCGCCACGGGTTCCGTCATCGATCTACACGCCGTCCTAGGGCCTACCGGCTGCCGTTCCGTCGCCTGATCCCCGCTCCACATCGGCGTCACTCGGCAGCGTCCTGTGAAGCTCTGTGGCAGGTGTCAGCCTGAGCTGCGGCTCGTCGAGTGGAACTCTTGAGGCATACGAGCAGGGCCGACTCGTTATTGCGTTGATCGTCGATGACCCACTGAAGTCAAAACTTGCATGGCCTGTGCAGCTGACAGCCCACGACTAGGGCAGACTTGTTATTAGAGCAATCCTCCCGTTGGGAGTCATGATTATTCAGAACCCCACATCATGGTGGCGAGTTCCTTGCACTTCGGGCAGACCGGAAAACGTTGAGGATCGCGAATCGGAGGGAACCTAAAACCACAAAGTGCGACGACGGTTCCACCTTCGATCGCGGCCCGGGTGATCTCCTCCTTGCGGGCGTAGTGGGCGTAGCCGTCGCCATCGCCGGTGTCGGACTCCGGCAGCGAGAGGTCGGTCTCGGTGCTTGGCATCGTCGGCTCCTCGCACGTCGCGCTTGCGCCGCCATTCTGCGCCCAAGCGCCGCGGGCGCGCACCCCGGGCCCGCGCCCAGGCGCCGAGCTGACCGTGGCCGTCAGGCGTTGACGTTGGCCATCATCTCGGGGTTGTAGCGCGCCCCGGCCACCGACCCGCGGGGGGTGACCTCCTCGATCGCGGCCAGGTCCTCGGGGGTCAGCTCGACCTCCAGGGCGCCGAGGTTCTCCTCCAGGTAGCTGCGCCGCTTGGTCCCTGGGATGGGCACGACGTCGTCGCCCCGGGCCAGCACCCAGGCGATGGCCAGCTGGCTGGGGGTGGCGCCCTTGCTGGCCGCCAGCTCCCGCACCCGCTCGACCAGCTCCAGGTTGCGGGCGAAGTTCTCGCCGGTGAACCGGGGGTGGTGGCGCCGGAAGTCGTCCTCGCCGAAGTCGTCGGGGCTGGTGATCCGGCCCGACAGGAACCCCCGGCCCAGCGGGCTGTAGGCGACCAGCCCGATCCCCAGCTCGCGCAGGGTGGGCAGCAGCTCGTCCTCCAGGTCGCGGGTGAACAGCGACCACTCGTACTGGCCGGCGCTGATCGGGTGCACCGCATGGGCCCGCCGCACCGTGGCCGGGGCCGCCTCCGAGATGCCCAGGTACCGGACCTTCCCGGCCTGGACCAGCTCGGCCAGCGCCCCCCAGGTCTCCTCGGCCGGCACCGACCGGTCCACCCGGTGCTGGTAGTAGAGGTCGATGTGGTCGACCCCGAGCCGCTCCAGCGACGCGTCGCAGGCCTGCCGGACGTAGTCCGGGTCCCCGTTGACCACCCGGCTGCCGTCGGCCAGGCGCTGGTTGCCGAACTTGGTCGCCAGCACGACCTCGTCGCGCCGCCCGGCGATCGCCTTGCCCACCAGCCGCTCGTTGGTGAACGGCCCGTAGACGTCCGCGGTGTCCAGGAACGTCATGCCGAGGTCGAGGGCCCGGTGGATGGTGGCCACCGACTCCTGGTCGTCCCCCGGCCCGTACGACTGGCTCATCCCCATGCACCCCAGCCCGAGCGCCGAGACCACCAGCCCCTGGCCGCCGAGCGTCCGCTGCTCCATGCCTGCTCCTCCCGTCGGTCGCGCCGCTCAGCCTAGCGCCACCCGGGCGGGGCAGGGCCAGATCAGGCCGGCGGCGGGCTGAAGTAGACCGTCGGGTCGCCCTGGACCAGCCAGATCTCCGGGTGCTCGAGGGGGACGAAGCTGCGGTCGCCGCCGGGCTCGCGGCTGTCGGGGACGGTGTCGCCGCTCGGCTGGTGCATGATGAAGTTGACCGCCTTGGTGTCGTCCTTGAGCGGGACCTGGTAGACGGCCCCGAAGCCGTCTTCCCCGTCGCGCTGGCGGGGCGCGTCCCAGGCGGTGGCCACGCCGTCGGCGATCGCGTCGCCCCACAGGTGCAGGCCCCAGCTGTCGTAGTCGCCGGCCGGGCGGCGGTAGTGGACGACCGCGGTCGTCACCGGCTCGGTGACCACGGTGACGCTGCGGGTGGCGCTGGTCACCGTGCGACCGGGCGCGTAGGTGAGCACGGCCCGGTAGTGGACCACGCTGCCGTCGGCCAGCCCGGTGGTGTCGTCGAAGGCGGTGTAGACCGGCGAGGAGTCATCGGTGCCGATCGCGGTCCACGGCCCGTCGCCGACCTGGCGCTCGAAGGTCACGGCGTCGTCCGGGTGGTCGGGGGTGGCCACCGCCCGCACCTCGACCCGGCCGCGGACGCGGCCGCCGTCGGTCGGGGCCTCCAGCTCGATCGCCGGTGGGGCCACCGTGCCGGCGCGGACGGCGCTGGAGCGGGTATGGCCGGCGTTGTCGAGCACCACCGCCTTGTACTGGACCCGGGTGCCCGGCTCGAGGTCGGCCACGTCGTGGAAGACGCGGTAGGGGGCGTTGTCGTCGGTGCCGATCGGCCGCCAGCCGCCGGCGCCGGCCCGGGCCAGGAAGGTCACCTCGGCGAACCCGTCGCCGGCGACCTGGGCCCGGACCTCGGCCCGGTCGCGCAGCGCCCCCGGGTCGGCCAGGCTGACGGCGGGGGCGCGGCGGCTGCGCTCCAGCGACTCGGCCGCCCGGTAGACGACCGCCGACAGCGGCCCCACGGTCAGGCCGAGCCGCTTGTCGGCGTCGCTGCGCAGCCGCTCGGGCCCGGCGCCGTGGACGAGCCGGAACCCGCTGCCGGCCATCCAGGTGGGCACGGCCGCGGTCTGGGCCTGCTCGGCGTTGTTGACCGCGACCACGTACTCGTGCTGCTCGCGGCGGTCCAGGCGGGAGAAGGCGTAGATGCCGGGTGAGCCGGAGGACCAGCGGTGCTGCTGGGCGCCGTCGCGCAGGGCGGGGTGGCGGCGGGTGAGGGCCGCCAGGTCGCGGACCGACTGGTACAGCGGATGGTCGGGGTCGAAGTTGTCGTCGGCGGTGGTCTCGTCGGTGCCGATCAGGTCGTCGTCGTTGTAGGAGGCGACCTGGCTGGGGAACATGTCCTGGCGGGCGTCCTGGTCGCCGCCGTCGCCGGTGAAGCCCTGCTCGTCGCCGTAGTAGACGACCGGGTTGCCGCGGGAGAGGTACATCAGCTCGTGGGCCAGCCGGTCGCGGGCCAGCAGCTCGGCGTCGCCGGCGCCGGGGTTGGCCACCGTGACGAAGCGGCCGATCCGCCCCATGTCGTGGTTCCCGAGGAAGGTGGGCAGCTGGTAGACGTTGGAGTCGGCGTCGGTGTACCAGTCGTCGCCGGCGAAGAAGTCGCGCAGCTCGTCGGTCGGGTGGGAGTTGGCCGCGAAGTTCTGGGCGGCCTGCTGGAAGGGGAAGTCGAGCACCGCCTGCACCCGGTCGTGGGTGGGGAAGTGTGAGGTGAACGCCTTGGTGGTGTCGAACACCTCGCCGAACATGAAGAACTGGCGCTTGCCGTGCTGGCGGGCGTAGGCCAGCACGTCGGGCCCGAACCGCTGCCAGAACTCGTCGTTGACGTGCTTCATGGTGTCGATGCGGAAGCCGTCGATGCCGAAGTCGCGGATCCAGGCCTCGTAGATGTCGGTCATCCCCTGGACGACCCGGGGGTGCTCGGTGAACAGGTCGTCAAGGCCGAAGAAGTCGCCGTACAGGGAGTTCTCGCCGACGAAGGTGGTGTTGCCGCGGTTGTGGTACAGGGTCACGTCGTTCAGCCAGGCCGGCACCTTCACCGGGGCGTCGGGCGGGTTGAAGGGCGTGTACGGGAAGCTCGCCTCGGGGTCCAGCGGCGGGAAGCCGCCGGTGCCGGCGTAGTCGCGGTCGTCGAAGGGCGCGCCCGAGGCGGTGCGGTAGGGCTCCTGGTCCTTGGAGACATACGGCGGTCGGTGGCCCTCGCGGTAGTCGATCACGTCGGCGGTGTGGTTGGTGATGATGTCGAAGAAGACCTTCATCCCCATGGCGTGGGCCTCGTCGACCAGCGCGGCCAGCTCGGCGTTGGTGCCCAGGTGGGGGTCGATCTGGGTGAAGTCGGTGATCCAGTAGCCGTGGTAGCCGGCCGACGGGCCGTCCTCCAGCTGCACCGCCTTGTTCTTGAAGCTCGGGGTCAGCCAGATCGCGGACGTGCCCAGCCCGCGGATGTAGGCCAGGCGCTGCCGGATCCCGGCCAGGTCGCCGCCGTGGTAGAAGCCCTTGGCGGTGGGGTCGAACCCCGATACCAGCCGGTCGGCGGGCAGGCCGCCGAGGTCGTTGTCGGTGCGGCCGTTCTCGAACCGGTCGGCCATCACGAAGTAGAAGCTCTCCCCGGTGAGCGGGGCCCGCAGGCTGTGGCGGGCGTCGGCGCCGCCTCCCCCTTGCGCCGAGGCGGCCGACGGCAGGGCCAGCAGGGCGGCTCCGAGCAGGATGGGCAGGGCACGGCGAAGCCAGGACCTCATCTCGTCCTCCCCCAAGCGACTGGCACCGGGTTCGAACGCTCCCAGGGTGGGTTTGCACTGTCAACCCCAAAGGGGCGAACTATCACGTCCGTCCCCTTCGCGGGTCGGGGCAGTGGGGTCAGAGGCGGTAGCGCGGTCCGCTAGTCGAGCGCGTTCGTCCGGGCGATCTGGCCCAGCCAGGCGGCGCTCGGCTTGGGGGCGCGGGCCTGGGTGGTCCGGTCGACCGCGACCAGGCCGAACCTGGGCCGGTAGCCGTGGGCCCACTCGAAGTTGTCGAGCAGGCTCCAGTAGGTGTAGCCGCGCACGTCCACCCCCTCGGCCAGACAGTCCAGCACGCTCTCCAGGGCCCCGCGGACGAAGCCGATGCGCTGGGTGTCGTCGTCGGTGGCGATGCCGTTCTCGGTGACCAGCACCGGGGCGCCGGTGACGGTGGCGGCCCGGCGGATGGTCGCCCCCAGCGCCTGCGGCCACAGCTCATAGCCCATGGCGGTCAGGGGCACCCCGGGCTCGGGGTCCAGCATCCCCTCGGGCCCGAAGCGGGTGCGGGTGTAGGTCTGCACCCCGATGAAGTCGTCGCCGCGGGCCGCCTCGAGGTAGGCGTCCTCCCAGCCGCTTCGATGAGCGGCCAGCGCACCCTCCCCGCCCCCCACGGCCTGGTCGTCGGACATGGCCAGGGTGAGGCCGACCGGCACATCGACGGCCTCCTTGATCGCCGCCGTGGCCTTGGCGTGGGCGTCGACGAAGACCTGGTTGACCCGGCCGCGCCGGCCGGCGTCGCGCTCCCCGGGTGGGAACCGGCCCTGCAGGTAGCCGGCGGTGGCGACCACGTTGGGCTCGTTCAGGGTGCAGGCCCGGGCCATGCCGTCGCCCAGGTGGGTGGCCGCCCGCCCGCAGAAGCGGGCGAAGCGGTCGGCGGTGGCCGGATCGGCCCAGCCGCCGGCCGTCGCCACCCACCGCGGGGTGGTGAAGTGGTGGAAGGTGACCACCGGCTCGATGCCGAGCTCGCGGCAGCCGGCGCACATGGCCAGGTAGTGGTCGAGGGCGACGGTGGAGACCTCGCCCTCCTCGGGCTCGATGCGGCTCCACTCCAGCGAGAACCGGTAGCTGCCGAAGCCCAGGTCGGCCAGCAGGTGGAGATCCTGGGGCCAGCGGTGCCAGTGGTCGCAGGCGTCCCCGCTGGGCTCGGCACAGCCCGAGCCGGGGGTGTGCTCCCAGGCCCACCAGTCGTTGTTCCAGTTGCCACCCTCGACCTGGTGGGCGGCGGTGGCCGTCCCCCACACGAACCCGTCTGGGAAGCCGCGTCGGTTCATCTCCGGTGGATCGTAACCCAACGCAGCCCTGGGGCTGGTGCGGTCGAGCGGCCCAATGGAGTCAGTCGTCGTCGGCGGGGGCGGTGGCGGGACGATGCTGACCGATGCGGTCCAGCCATTCCGCCAGCAGGGCGCCAAGCAGCCCGACCTGCTCGTGCGGCAGCCCGTGGCCGGCGCGGTCCAGGACGGCGAAGGTGGCGCGGGGGTAGTGGTCGAGCAGCCGCCAGGCCCCGGCATAGCCGACGGTGGCGTCCTGGCGGCCGGCCAGGATCAGCGTCGGGTTGGCGTAGGCCGGTCCCTGCTCGGGTGCCGTGGCCAACTGCCACCGCCCAGCCATCCGCTCCAGCGCGGCCTGGTCGGCGAGCGCCACCCCCGGCGCCACCGTCTCCTGGAAGCGCCGCAGCGTCTGCGGGGTGTGCACGACCAGGTAGCTGCGGAACTCGGCGGCCAGCTCGGGCCCCAGGGCGCCGTCCAGGTCCAGGTCGTCGCTGGCGTGCAGGACCACGTGCTCGGGGCGCTCGTCCTCGCCTCCCCCCTCACCCACCAGTGGGCAGATCAGCGCCAGCCCGGCGACCTGCCGGGGGCGCCGGTTGGCGATCGCCCGGGCCAGGTAGCCACCGGAGGAGTGGCCAACCACCAGCAGCGCCTCCTCGCCGATGACGGCGTCGACCAGCCCGAGCAGCAGCTCCAGGACGGCGTCGGTGCTGTCGATCGTCTCCGATGCGGGGGTGTGGCCCATGCCGGGCAGGTCGGGGTAGATGCGCCGGTACCCGGGCCGGTCGGTGAACAGCGGCTCCAAGGCGCCCATGATCTCGCGGTGGTCGACGCCCCCGCCATGCAGCCCGAGGACGGGCATACCGCTGCCATGTTGGGCGTAGTGCACCAGGATGCCGTTCACCTTCGCGAGCACGAGCGAGGCCTCCTGGCCGGTGGCGGTTCGGGAGCCAGGCGCGGTACCGGCGCCTGGCTCCGCCGAGTCTACGGCGGTTGGCAACTCGGGCTCACGAGTCGTCCTCAGGGCATCAACCCGACACCCAAGGCCCTTGTCAGAGCCTCGCTCGGTCCTTCCTCGACAGGATCATCTGCGTGACCGTTTGCCGGCTCACCCCGAGCCGCTCGGCGATCTCGTCCGGCCGCATGCCGCCCGCGTTGTAGATGAGCGCGAGGTCCTCCTGCGCCTTGGTCCAGGAGCGTGGCCGTGGTTGCCGGGCGGGCGCCCGGCGGGCGGGCCTGGTGCCGGCCGAAGGTGCCCGACCTCCCTCGCGAAGGGGCCCGTCCGTGACCGATGAGGATTTCCGCTGGTCCTGATATCTGCCGGCGGCCAGGTCCTCCCTGGCCCGCTCATTCAGCACAAGATATTGGTCGGCGGCCTTGTTCACACCGACCGCCGCGATCCTCAACGGCCGGGCGTTCTGCTCCCGGCATTCGCGCGTTGTGCAGTAGTCATATTTCTCGGCCCGTTCGGGATGCAGCTCGCTCCCGCAGGTGACACATTGCGCCATCGTCGTCCTTGTCCACGGAACTGGAATACGGAAGCTTCAACGCGTTCCGGCCGATTGCTGTTCCGCGATCTGCCGGCGGAGGCACGGGCCCACGTAGGAGGGTCGCCGGCGAGATCTTGGGGTCCGCGGCACCACGGCATCAGGGCATCGTCCGATCCCGGGGCGGCTGCCGCGCCGTAGGGTGCTGGCATGGAGCGGTCTGTCGGACCGCCGTCTGTGAGGAGCGCGACGTGCACGCAACCAGGAAGATCGTGACGCACGAGAAGCCAACCGCGAGCGTCCGCCGCCGCCGACGTCTCGGGTGGTCCGTCGGGCTGGCGGCACTTGCCCTTGTCGCCGCCGCCTGCTCGGGTGGCGGCGCCTCGTCCTCCGGTGCCGGCTCCTACGGCGCCGGCCCGGCCACATCGAGCGGCGCCTCGATGGCCGCGGTCGTCGACCTGCGCGGCTCCAGCCTGGGGCAGATCCTGGTCGACGGGCAGGGACGCACGCTGTACCTGTTCGAGGCCGACACCGCCGGGACGTCCAACTGCCATGGCGCATGCACCAGCGCCTGGCCGCCATACCTGAGCAGCGGCACCCCCGCGGCCGGGGCGGGCGTGACCGCCGGCCAGCTCGGGACCATCCCCGGCGACGGCGGCGCCCAGGTGACCTATCACGGTCACCCCCTCTACTCCTACGCCGGCGACAGCGAGCCCGGCGACACCAACGGGCAGGGGCTGAACCAGTTCGGGGCCAAGTGGTACGTGGTCGCCCCGAGTGGCGACAAGATCGCCACCGGCTGATGACGCTGGCCCTGTGGATGTACCGCCTACCGTGAACCTGGCTGCGGCTTCACGATGCCGAGCCGGTGGGCGACGGTGGCCGCTTCCACCCGGTTGCGGACACCCAGCTTGCCGAGGATGTTGCTGACGTGGACGGTGGCCGTCTTGGGGCTGATGAACAGCGTCTCGGCGATCTGGGCGTTCGTCTGCCCGACCGCGACCAGCTCCAGCACCTCCTGCTCGCGGGCGGTCAGGCCGAGGGCGTCGAGCGGCGACGGCGGCTCGGGTGCGGAGGCGGTCGCGGCATCGGTCTCCAGGTTGAGGCGGCCGCGGCGGGCCAGGGCCTCGATCTCGGCCCGCAACGGGACCGCGCCGAGCTCGTCCGCCGTGCGGTGCGCGGCGCGGAGCGACGGTTCGACCCGCTCGCGGCCGTAACCACCGAGCAGCATCGCCTCGGCCTCGCGCAGGCGGGCGTAGGCGGCCGGGTAGGGCTCGCCGAGCCGCTCCCAGGCGGTGGCGGCCGCCGCCCACAGGTCTGGGTCGCTCGTCCCGTCGAGCCGGGCCAGCTCGGCCTGGCCGAGCGCGGCCTGGGCCTCGGCCGGGGGTGTCGGCACCGTGCCGTCGGCGCCCTCGGATGACAGCCGCCTGCGCAGCCCGTCGGCCAGCGTGCTTCCGGCCCGGCGGCTCTCGTGGGCCTCGGCGTCGGCGCGGCGGGCGCGGGCCCGCTCGGCCCGGTCGGCGGCCGCGCGCAATCCGAGGGCGTACAGCGGAGCGGCCGAGTTGGGGTCGGCGACGGCGACCCGCAGCCCCTCGGCCACGGCGGCGTCGGCGTCGTCCAGGCGGCCCTCGAGCAGGGCCAGCTCGGCCGTCGCGACGAACAGCGGGGTGGCGAACCAGGGCTGGGTGACGGTCTGCGCGTAGGCGTCGCGGGCCACCGCCAGGTGCTCGGCGGCCGCCGCGTCCCGGCCCCGGGCGAGGTCGAGCTGGCCGCGGGCCGAGTGGATGTAGACCCGGGTGGCGGCCAGCTCCGGGGCCACGCGACCGGCGGCGCGGTCCAGCAGCGCCTCGGCCTCGTCCCAGCGACCGAGCGCGAACAGCGCCCGGGCGGCGGTCGCGGTCTGGAACGGGCTGTGCCAGCGGCCGAGCCCCTGGCGGGCCGCCATCTCGGCGCCCTCCAGGGCGACCTTGGTCGCCGCCTCCAGCTCCCCGAACGCCTCCAGCAGGCCCGACAGGGTGGCGAAGGTGCGGGCGACCTCGTCGACCCTGCCGACCGCCTCGGCGATCCGGCGGGCCTCGCGGAGCTGCTCGACGCCCGCCTCCAGGTCGCCCAGGAAGGCCAGGTCCACCCCGAGGGCCCGGCGGGCGTCACCCTCCTCGGCCAGGGCGCCGATCTGGCCGGCGATGGCGATCGCCTCCTCGCACAGCCTCCGCGACTCGCGGTGACGGCCTTGGCCGCTCAGGGCCTCGCCGAAGGCGGCCAGGACCTGGGCACGCTCGGCCCGCGGCGGGCTGGCCGGGACCAGGCGGACGGCCGCCTCGTACTCGGCGAAGGCGCCCTCGCCGCCGGTCGCGTGCAGGTAGCCGCCGAGCCGCACGTGCAGCAGCCCGGCCCGCACCGGATCAGCGCCCGCGTCGACGTCGGCCAGCGCCGCCCGGGTCAGGGTGATGGCCCGGTTCGGGTCGCCGGCCCGGTAGGCCGACTCGGCGGCGTGCTGCAGCACCGCGGCACGGTCCAGGCCGAGGTGCTCGCCGGCGCCGGCCACCTGGTCCCACAGCTCGAGGGCCAGCTCGAAGTGGCGCTGGGCGTCGGCGAACCCGTAGGCCGCCTCGGACTGCAGGCCGGCCTCGACGGCGGCGGGCAGCGCCCGAGCCGGGTCGTGGGCCCTGACCCAGTGGTAGGCGAGCCGGGCCGGGGCGGCGACCCGGTTGGGCTCGGCCAGGTCGGGGCGCTCGGTGAGCACGCGGGCGAAGGCGGCGTGCAGGCGGGCCCGCTCGCCGGGCAGCAGCTCGGCGTACAGCGCCTCCTGGGTCAGGGCGTGGCGGAAGGCGTAGGTCTCGGTGGTGGGGTCGGGGACGAGCACCTGGTGGGCGACGGCGGCCCGCAGCGCGGAGAGGAGATCTGCCTCGGACAGGTCGCTGACGGCGGCGAGCAGCTCGTGCTCCACCCGGCCGCTGGCCGCGGCCACGATCCGCAGGGTCGCCTGCGCCTCGTCGGGGAGGACCTGGACCCGGCTCAGCAGCACGTTCTGGAGGCGTGGGGGCAGGCCGCGTCCGTTGGCGTCGCCCTGGGTGGTGGCGAGCAGCTCCTCGGCGAAGAACGCGTTGCCCTCCGAGCGGCGGTAGATCCTGTCGACGAGCTCGTCGTCGGGGCGGGTCCCGAGGATGCCGGCCAGCAGGTCGGCGACGTCGACACGGTCGAAGCGGCCCAGCTCGAGCCGGTCGGCGCGGCCGCTGCGGTCCAGCTCGGCCAGGAACGGGCGCAGGGGATGGCGTCGGTGCAGCTCGTCGGTGCGGTAGGTCAGCACCAGGAGCAGCCCCGCCTGCAGGTTGCGGACCAGGAAGGCGAGCAGGTCCAGGGTGGAGCGGTCGGCCCAGTGCAGGTCCTCCACCACCAGCACGGTCGGGGACCGCTCGGCGAGGCGCTCCAGCAGGGCCAGGAACGCCTCGAACAGCCGGGCCTGCGCCGACGAGCCGACGGCGAGCCCGGCCGGGGCCGGTTCCTCGCCCTGCCCGAGCTCGGGCAGCAGGCGGGCCAGCAGCGACCGCCCGGGCCCGACCAGCTCGTCCAGCGCCGCCGGCTCAAGCCCCCGGCCCAGCCCGCGGAGCGCCTGGGCCACCGGCGCATAGGGCAGCGACGTCTCGCCGAGCTCGATGCAGCCACCCAGCAGCACCTGCCCGCCGGTGTCGGCGACCTGACCGGCGAACCGGGTGACCAGGCGGGTCTTGCCGACGCCGGCCTCGCCGCCGACGCACAGGGTCAGCAGCTCGCCGTCGCGGGCGTACGAGAGGGCCGCCTCGAGACGGCCCAGCTCAGCCGTGCGACCGACGAAGCGCGAGCTCCCGACGGTCCCGCCCATGGCGAAGAGTATGCGCTCCGCCCCCGCCGACGGGAACCGCACGCCGTCAGACGTCGCGGCGGCGCAGCAGCCATGCGGCAAGCCCCAGCGTGATCGCCGTGTACAGGCAGAACAGGCCGAAGCCGGCCCAGGGCCCGAGCGACGCCGGGTCGGGCCGCACGTTGGTGACGGCGGCGCCGGCCGGCGTGGGCAGGTACCTGGCGACCGTGTCGGACACGGTCGCCGGCAGGAAGCCGACCACGATCTGGAGCCCGAACAGCAACCCGAACAGCGAGGCGACCGCCCCGGCGGTGTTGCGCAGCAGGGCGCCCAGGCCCAGCCCGAGCAGCCCGACGGCGGTCAGGTACAGGGCGCTGCCGAGCACCGCCCGCGCCACCCCAGGCTCCTGCAGGGAGGTGCCGAGCTGCTCTCTGGACAGGATCGACTGGCTGACCAGGAACGTCACGAAGGTCGCCGGCACGAACAGCACGGGCGCGGTCAGCACGAACACGACGGCCTTGCCCCACAGCACCGGCAGCCGCCGCGGCACCGCGACCATGCTGGTCCGGATCATGCCGGTGGCGTACTCGCCGGTGATCAGGAGCACCCCGAGCACCCCGACCGCCACCTGGGCCAGCTGGGCGCCGGCGAGGCTGACGGCGGTGGGGTCGAAGCTGGCCACCTCCGCGGGCGAGTGCGGCGGCCTGGTCACCCTGACCAGGGAGTACAGCACGCCGAATCCGACGATCAGCGCCACCGCGGTCAGCAGCGACCAGGCGGCCGACGGCTGGGACCGGAGCTTGGTCCACTCCGAGCGGACCACCTTGGCCTGGGTGACGCGCTGGCCGGTGGCGGGGGAGGGCGAGGCCTGGTCGGCCGGCTGGGTCAGGGCGGTCATCGGTCTGCTCCGGTGGTCGCGGGGGCGCGGAACTCCACCGCGTCCCGGGTGGCGGTCATGAAGGCGTCCTCCAGCGAGGCCTCCTGGGCGGTGAGCTCCAGCAGCGTGATCCCGGCCGCGCCGGCGACGCGGCCGACCTGGTCGGTGCTGAGCCCGGACACGGTCAGGGCGCCCTCGCCGGCCGGCGAGACGGTCACCTCCGGCGAGCGGAGCCGGGCCGCCAGCGAGCCAGGGTCGGTGCTGCGGACCAGCACGACGGCACGCCCGGCGCGGGCGACGAACTCGTCCATGCCGCTGTCGGCGATCAGCCGCCCCCGGCCGATGACGATCAGGTGCTGGGCGGTCATGGCCATCTCGTTCATGCAGGTGCGAGGAGACGAACACCGTCCTGCCCTCGGCGGCCAGGTCGGCCAGCAGGGACCGGACCCAGCGGATGCCCTCGGTGTCGAGGCCGTTGAGCGGCTCGTCGAGGATCACCGTGCGGGGGTCGCCGAGCAGCGCGGTCGCGATGCCCAGGCGCTGGCCCATGCCGAGCGAGAAGCGGCCGGCCCGCCGGCGCACCACCTCGCGCAGCCCCACCTGCTCGACGACCTCGTCCACCCGGGAGCGGGCGATGCCGCCGGTCTGCGCGATCGCCAGCAGGTGGTGGTAGGCGCTGCGGCCCGGAAGGACCGAGCGGGCTTCCAGCAGGGCGCCCACCTCGCGCAGGGGCGCGGCGTGCTCGCGGTAGGGCCGGCCGTTGACGGTCGCCGACCCCCGGGTCGGCGCGTCCAGCCCGAGGATCAGCCGCATGGTGGTGGACTTCCCGGCGCCGTTCGGGCCCAGGAACCCCGTGACCCTGCCGGGCCGCACCGTGAAGCTCAGGTCGTCGACGGCGAGCTTGTCGCCGTAGCGCTTGGTCAACCCTTGGACCTCGATCATGTTGTCCGCTTTCTCGGCCGGGCCGCTCGGGAGTGGGCTGGCCGGAACGCTACGGCCCGGGAGCCGGCAGAGCATCGGGCGATGCCCCTAGAATCAAGGGCCGGCAGCGTCCGAGATTTCCGCGAGGGGGTCTTAGCCGGCGCGTCGTGGCCGGCCGGTGAGCTGCCTGGTGCGCTCCATCAGGGACCGCCCGAGCTGCTGACGGTCGGAGGGACCGAGGCGGCGGCGGACCTCGGGCAGGATCAGCGCCTCCTCGTCCCGCACGTGCAGGCGGAAGACCTGCTGGAGCACCTGCACCTTGGCGTCGTAGCTCGGGTCGGTCGGGACCATGGCGGCGAGCTCCAGCGCCAGCAGGTCGAGGAGACGGGCCTGTTCGAGCTGCCGCCGGATGTCGCCGTCGAAGCGGCTGGTCTGCGCCTGCAGCGCCGGGTAGAGCAGCTCGGCCTCGACGGTCTCGTGCACTCCCAGGGCGCCGGCGATGGCGCCGAGGGTCCTGCCGCGTGCCGTCGTCCCGCCGTCGGCGCCCTCATAGGCGGCGAAGAGCCGCTCGAGCTCGGCGTGGGCCTCGACGATCACCGCGCTCACATCCATCGGTGGTGCTCCTTCGGTCGCGCGAGAGGTTCCAAGGTCGCCACCGTAGGTCCGCGAACCCCGCCGACGGATCGGACGATCCTCCTAGATCCGCGGACGTTCCCACCCGACTTCTCGCCCGGCCGCGAAGGTCGGACCGTCGGACCCGGCCAGAGCGTCAGGTCGTGGTGGCGCTCTCCAGCTCGAGCAGGTCCCTGGCCGACACCATCCCCATCACCTCGCCGCCCACCACAACCGGCAGGTGGCGGACGCCGTGGTCCAGCATCGAGCGGGCCACAGCCGCCAGTGGGGTCTCCAGGTCCACGGTCGCCGGCTTCGACGTCATGTACTCGCCGGCGGTGCAGTCGGCCAGGTCGCGCCGGTCGGCCACGGCACGCACGATGTCGCGCTCGGTGATGGTCCAGGCCATGTGCAGCTTCATCGTGCCACCTCGCTTCGGCTGAGCTCTGCCTCCAGCTTGTCGGCGCCTGGGTCAGTCCGGTGCCATCGGCGATCCCCGGGATGCCGCCGGGCGGGGGTGGCGGATGCGCTGGGCGAGGACGCGGAGCACGTCGTCGCGGGTGAGGATGCCGACCGGACGGCCTGCCGAGTTGACCACGGGGACGCGGTTGACGCCGGCCTGGTCCATCCCCAGCAGGTGCTCGAGGCTGGTCGCGCCGGACAGCGTCGCGGTCATGGGTCGTCGCCTCCTCGGTCGCGGGGAGCACGGCTGCCTTCCACCTGAGCCTCCGCCATCCGGCCCCAGGGCGCACGGGCCGAGGGTCCCGCCATCCGCGGGCCAGCGGCCCTGCCGTCGGGAGGCCGCATGCGGCGCACGGTTGAAGCTGTCATGCAGGGATGTGATCCGGATCGGTTCGACATGGACGTCGAGGACGGGGCCGTGGTCCTGTAGGGCGCTGCGAGCGGCGCAGTCTCATCCCGACGGTGGTACGGCCCTGGAAGGGCACGCGGGCCGGCCACACCGGCTGAGAGCGCTGCCGGGCAGGTCGTACGGCCCCGGACGGTGAGCTAGTGAGCGACGTCAACCACCAGGCGGGTGATGTGGTTGGCGCTGTCGGGCAGGACCAGGACCCGGAAGGGACGGCGGGTGCGCACACCGACCGCGAAGGTGGTGACGTGCTCGAAGGTGCCGGCGAACCGCACTTCCCGCAGCGTGGTCCCGCCACCAGCCAGCCGCTGCCCCAGCTGCCAGGGCGTACGCCAGGCTTGGTGGCCGGACTCGCGGAAGTCCGGCGCCTGGATCGTCACCTGGAGGGTGGCGGCGCCGGCCACGGGGATCGGCCGGTCCGAGGGGTCGGCATGGACCGTCGGGACATAGCGGACCAGGTAGCCGACCCGGCCCAGCCCGTTGAGGTCGAAGACGACCCGGTCGCAGGCCCGGTGGGTGGCGGCGCGGACGTTGTAGAGCTCGGCGGCCATCGGCGAGGCGATCACCTGCTTGGGGCTGGTGTCCCAGGATTGGGCGCCGGCGCAGACCGGGTCCCCGGTGGTCGGGCTGGGTGACCGGGCCGCCGTGGTCGGGGTGGTGCCGGCTGGGCCGTTGGTCGTTGGCGCTGCCGGACCAGCCCGAGGCCGGATGGTGGAGGTGGTGGGCTCGTGGGCCTGGCTGGCGCGGCAACCGGTCAGAGCCAGGCTGGCCAGCAGCAGGACGGTGGCGAAGATACGGATGGGACGCATGACACTCATCCCCTCTTGGCTCCGGTATCGTGGTGGAGCCCCAATGGTGCAATTGTCGCAGGACCAGGTCACGGGTTCTGCTCGGAAATGTCGCACCGATATTCCCGGTCGGCCACGAGCAGATCACCGTTGAGAATCGCGACGGCAGCGGTGCGGAACGCCGGCGTCAGGCGCGGACCTGGCCGATGACCCGCTACGGACGGCGTTCGCGCGGCGTGTCCGACCGGCCAGTGGGTCCGGCTGGAGCATCCAGGACGGCCGCGTCCGCGGAGATGAAGTCGCTGACGGCCCTGAAGACTTCGGCCGGCTGCTCGGAGTGGGCGTTGTGGCCGGCGCGTTCGATGATCTGGAGGCGCGCCCCGGGGATCCCGGCCGCCAGCTGGCGCTGGTGCTCCGGCGGGAACAGGAAGTCGTCGCGTCCCGCCAGCACCAGGGTGGGCACCGTGATCTGGTCGAGCCGGTCCATGACCGTCCAGCCCTTGAGCAGCTGGCGGCCGGCGAAGATGAGCGCCTCGGGCCGGGTCTTGGTGCGCCACCCGCCGTGGAGCATCTCCCGTGCCAGCAGCACGAGGCTGGGGTCGTGGTAGTAGGCGCCGCCGAACCGCAGCAGGGCCGGCATCATCTCGTTGGGCGCGATCTGCCCGTTGAAGAAGCGCCGGGCCAGCTCGACGGTCCGCGGGCCATAGCCGCGCCTGGCCAGGAGCTGCGGCGCGTGCTCCTGCGCCCATCGGTGGTCGCCGCCGGTGTCGAGCAGCACCAGGTGGGACAGGCTGGCCGGGTACCGCAGCGCGTACTCGAGCGCCACGTGGCCGCCGAACGAGTGGCCGAGCACGGCCCACCGCTCGAACCCCAGCCGCCGGCGCAGCGCCTCGGCGTCCGCCGTCAGGTTCTCCCAGGTCATCGACGAGACGGGGCCGCCGTGGGAACGCCCGTTGCCGCGGTGGTCGTAGAAGATCAGGGTGAACCGGTCCGAGAGACGCCGGAACGGCAGCAGCGTGCAGTGGTCTGCCCCTGGCCCGCCGTGCATGAGCACCAGCGGGTCGCCCCGTCCGACGACCTCGACAAACAGGGACACGTCTCGGATCGGCATGGTCGTCATGACCTCACCCTTCAGGTATCGGCGTTGCCACGCCCAGCGCGTGCAGGTCGTCGCGCATGGCCGCGGTGAAGACGTCCAGGTCGGGGCAGGCGTCCTGGTCGGCGACGACCCCGATGGCGAAGGTTCCCGCGTACGACAGCGCGCCCACGCCAAGGGGTTCGTTGGCGATCAGGGGCAGCACCGGGAACACCTCGAGCGCTCGCGCTCCGGCGAGGTACAGCGGCGCCTCGGGCCCGGGGATGCTGGCGGTCGTGACGTTGACCCGCTGCCGGACCACGGCCTTCAGCAGCAGCCGCCTGACGATCCGGCCGCCGAACAGGCTCCCCAGGGATGTGCGGGCCCTCGCCCGCAAGGAGACGGGGACATAGATCGGCACCGTGGTGTCCTCGACCGGTTCGCCGCGGCTGCGCAGCAGCGCGCGCAGGCCGCCGGCCGTCACCGCCAGGAGGACGTCGTTCGCCGTCGCCTGGTGGGCATGCGCGACCTCCTTGACCTGGTCGAGGGTGGTGCGGATGAGGGCGAGGTTGCGGCCGGGACCGACCATGCGGTTCAGGCTGGTCTCGGGCGCCGGCGAATCCGCGAGGAGCTCGCGCGTCGCCGGCCATGCCGCCCGCAGCCGCCGCACGGTGGTCCGAGGCCGGGCAAGCAGCGCGAGCGTACCTCCGAGTCGCTCGACGTGGCGCAGCAGGTTGTCGGCGAGGAGCGCACCCGCCGACGGCAAGGGCGCCGGTGCCCACGGCTGTGCCGGCGCGGCGGGCGCGTCCGGCATGGTGTCGAGGAACGCCGCGACGGTGGCCATCGCCGCCAGCGCCGCCGCGGCATCCAGGCACAGGTCCTCGCGGTAGCGAGGGCCGATCACCTGCACCGACTGCGGCAGACCGTCCCCCCACGCCTACGGGAAGGGCGACGGCGGGCAGGCCCAGCGCGTTGACGGCGAGCGTCATGCGCAGGCCCCGGACGGTCGCGGCCACGCGGCCCTCGTCCAGGTCCGTCCCTGCCTCGAAGGGGCTGTCCGTGCAGATCGGGGCCACGATCAGCGGGTGTTCCTGCTGGAACTCGGCCCATGCCCGCAGCAGCGACTGGCGGACCATGAAGCCCTGCATGGTCGTCACCGGGTCCGGGTCGCCGGTCACCTCGTGGAACGCCGACATGAACCGCCGGGTGTCGACCGGCATCAGGGGTGAGAAGCGCTGCCACCCCGCGCGGATGTCAGGGGTGTTGAGCATGTCGAGCAACGACCTGGCCGCCACCTCGATCGACGGCGGCTCGACCTCCTCGACGGCGTAGCCGGCATCCTCTCGGCTGGAGGTCTGCCTGGACCTGATCGCCTGGGCCAGCTCGGTGGCGCTCATGCGCCAGAGCTCGGTGGCCGTGCTGGTCGTGACGCTCATCGCTGTGCCCCCCTCGCTCGGGTGCTGCGCGCCTTCTCAAACGACAGCGGGGCGAACCCGAGGTGGAATGCGGTGACGCTCCCTCCCGGGTCTCGGCTGAAGACGACGCGGCCCGTGCCGATCCCGAACCAGGGGAGCTCGACCCGGAAGACGTACGGGTCCTGCACGTCGTCGGGGCGCAGGAGGAAGCCCCTGGCCAGCGCGGGGATCGGGCTCAAGGCTCGGACCATGAGCCGGCCGCGCCGGACCATGACCTGGGCCCCGGGGCCGATGGCGAACCGTGCCGGGTCGGTCGGGTGGGCCGAGAAGCGGTACCAGCCGCACAGGTCGCCCCAGAGCTCGGGGTGATGGGGGACATCGGCGCGGACCGCCTCGTCGGGGACGCCGAGCAGCCGCCGCAGCAGGCCCCCGACCTCGGGCGCCAACCAGTGCATGCCGCGCCTGGCCCCGTTGGCGAAGGCCAGCACCCCGA
>Ga0307320_10000108_pt1 | contig 28021 bp, 32 predicted proteins | sample ER_DNA_369_FD_194495 | JGI IMG/M metagenome (GOLD analysis project Ga0307320, IMG submission 194495) | Bulk soil microbial communities from the East River watershed near Crested Butte, Colorado, United States - ER_DNA_369 | ecosystem: Environmental > Terrestrial > Soil > Floodplain | place...
CTGTCAACGGCTGGCCGCTGCCGGCGGGTCCCGCGGGGGAGGCGGCAGGGGCGCGACCGCTCGCGTCCCCTCCACGTCGACCTCCACCGGAATCGTCCCGCCCTGTTCCCACGGCTCCAGCGTTACCCGTTCTGCAAAAAACTCCCAAATCGCCCGACCGGCTGCCAGCAGCGGCAGGGCGACGAGCGCGCCCGGGAGCCCGTAGATCTCCCCGCCGGCGAGCAGACCGAAGATGACGAGCAGCGGATGGAGCCGCAACGCGCTGCCCATCACGTTCGGGACGACGATGTGCCCCTCGATCTGGTGGATCCCGAGGAAGAGCAGCGCCACCCAGATCGCCGACACCGGGTGGACGACCAGCGCGTAGACGAAGGGCGGCACCGCGCCGAGCCAGGGACCGAGGTACGGGATCAGCTCCGTCACGGCCACCCAGGCGCCGAAGAGGACGGCGTACTTGTCCGCCCCCGGCACCGCATTGAGGGTGCCGAGTAACCAGAGTCCCAGCCCGGCGCTCGTGCCGATGATCAGCGAGAGCAGCACCTGGCCGCGCACGTAGCTCGCGAGCGAGCGCTCGATCCGAGTCAGCAGCGACAGCGACCCCGAATGCGGCGGGAAGCGCCGGTCGACCGCCCGTGCGAGCCGCGGCATGTCGAGCAGCATGTAGATCGAGACCACGATCACGAGCACGAGGGAGAAGAGGAACTTCACCGTCCCGATCGCCGCGCCCTCGACGAAGTTGATCACGTCACCCGTGTACTTCGAGACGTCCTTCCGGCGGATCTGCCTGACGAGGTCGTGGCCCTGCTTCTGGATGTCGATGCCGCCGAGCCGGTGGGTGTCGAGCCAGTGCTGGAAGCGGTCGACGTCGCGGTCTGCGTTCGTGCGCGGAGGCTGTCCGTGCTCGACCGTAAAGTAATCGTTCACCTTGGTCGCGCTCGATTTCGTCTGGGAGACGACCACCGAGCCGAGCGCGACGGCGGCGGCCAGGACCATGGCGGCGAAGCTCAGGTACACCAGTGCAACGCCGAACCCGCGGGGGATCCAGACCCGCGTCAGCCCCCGCACGAGCGGGTTGAGCAGGAACGCGATCAGGGCGGCGATCAGGAAGAGGAAGACGACGTGACGCGCCGCCCCCGCGACCAGCCAGAGCAGTACCAGCAGCAGTGGAAGGCCGACGAGCTGAATCCAGCGCGGGATCTGAATCGTCGCGGCCCCGGGGACAGGCCCGGCCATGCCGAGCATGGTAGCTCCCGGGTCGTACCGCTTCGGCCACCACCCTGGGAGTGGGACTTCGGCGTCGACGGAGCGCTGGCGCTCGAGCCGCGGCGGGTCTCGTTGCACGATGACCCCAGCTTGGTTACCGTCCCGCGGATGCCACGCGCCTCCAGGCACGCTCAGGCGAGGCGGCGACGGGCGGAAAGGGCCGCTGTGCGCCGAACGAGGCGATTGGCGGGACTGCTCATGCTCGCGTCGGTCGCGCTGCTCGCATTGCTCCTGACCGCCTTCGGGTCGGGCGGCTCCACGGCGGTCCGAACCTCGGCCCCCGCGCCGGCGACGCGGCTGCTGCCGGCGGGCCCGCCCCAACCGCAGGTGATCGCGCTCCAGGGCCCGATCCGGCTGATGCTGCCGGTCTCGCTCACCCGCGTGACCGCGCTCGGCTACCACGCCTCCGCGGACGGCGCCCTGGCGTTGCAACCCGTCGGGCGGCAGGTCAACCAGGGACTCGTCGGCCGGGTCGCGCGCAGCCTCTTCGGCGGCGAGGGGAGGAGCGGCATGCGCTACTTCGTGCTCGGCGGCGGTAGCGGGTCGGCGAAGGGCTCGCTCGACGTCGGCGCGCCCCCGGGGACCGACGTCTACTCTCCGGTCGACGGCACGGTCGTCGGGATCACGCCGTACGTCCTGGCCGGCAGGCACATGGGAGCCCGCGTCGATGTGCAGCCGAGCGGGAACCCGTCGGTCATCGTCTCGCTGACGCATCTCCGGCCCGACCCGAACCTCACGGTCGGCTCGACCGTCACGGCCACGACCTCGAAGGTCGGGACGATCCTCGACTTCGCCAAGACCGAGAGCCAGGCGCTCGCGCGGGTGACGCAAGACGCCGGCAACCACGTGGCGATCGCCGTGTACGCCGCCACGCCGTCGCTGCCCTAGAACGAGCTCCTCTTCGATGAGCTCATGAGAGTCCTCTTCGTCGCGGACGTCTTCGGCACGCCGGGGCGCGTCGCCGTCGAGGAGCGCCTCCCGACGCTGAAGGACGAGCTCGCTGTCGGCTTCTGTGTGGTGAACGCGGAGAACGCGGCGGACGGGGCGGGGCTGACGCCGCGGCTCGCGGACCGGCTGCTCGCGGCCGGCGCGGACGCGCTGACGCTCGGGAACCACGTCTGGCGGCGGCGCGAGATCGGCCCGTACCTCGAGAGCGCCGACCGGGTCGTCCGGCCCGCGAACCTCGCCTCGGGCTCGCCCGGCCGCGGCCTCACGGTCGTCGCGGCGGAGGACGGGACGCCCGTGGCGGTGGTGAACCTCCAGGGCCTGCTCTTCATGTCGACGCCCGTGAGCCCGTTCGAGGTGGTGGACGAGCTCGTCGAGGAGGCGCGCGAGGCGGCCAAGGTCGTGCTCGTCGACTTCCATGCCGAGGCGACCAGCGAGAAGGTGGCGCTCTCGCGGATTCTGGACGGGCGCGTGACCGCCGTCTTCGGTACCCACACCCACATTCAGACGAGCGACGCGCGCGTGCAGCCGGGCGGTACAGCCGCGATCACGGACGCGGGCATGACCGGCCCGCACGACTCGGTCATCGGGGTGAAGGCAGAGCTCGCGATCGGCCGGATGGTGACGGGGGTGGGAGTGCGCTTCGAGCCCGCGGACGGCGACGTGCGGATCGAGGGCGCCCTAGTCGAGTGCGACGCCGACGGGCGCGCGCTCAGCTGCGAGCCGGTTCGCGTGCCGGTGCCGTGAGGACCGCGAGCAGCGCCAGCAGGACGAGGTCGCGCGCGAGCAGCACCCAGGAGGGAAAGGCCTCGAAGTGGACGAGGTCCCAGTACCGGATCGGGAACCAGACCTGCGTCAGCAGCAGCGCGAGCGCCAGCAGGCCCGACGCCGCCACGCCGCGACGGCCGCGGACGAGCGGCACGAGCGGGATCAGCCAGATCAGGAACTGCGGCGAGAGCACCTTCCCGAACGCGACGAAGGCGACGAGCGAAGCCGCGGCATAGCGAACGAACCGCTCAGGGCTCGCCGGGCCGCGGGCCGCGCCCGCCCAGATTCCGACGAGCGCCAGGACGAGCAGCGCGCTCGAGATCGCCCCCAGCGCGTCGGGCAGCGTGCCGGCAAGGTTCTGCGAGCCTCGGCTCGACTCCATCGTCAGCGCGAGGCCTCCGACATGGTGGGCCGCGAGCAGCACGGCAGCGCCGAGGCTCTCGATCTGCAGCGGCCGCGTCGTCTGCCGGACGATGCTCTCCCAGACACCGTGCGGCGCGACCGCGAGGAACGGGAGCACGGTGGCCGCCACAACGGCCGCCGCCGAGCCAAGGCAAACGAGCGCCTCACGCCGGCCGCGCGTGCGCCACACGTGGACGAACGCAGGCGGCACGACCAGGGCGGGAAAGGCCTTCGCCGCGATTCCCAGCCCGAGCGCGGCGAAGCCGAGCCGTTCTCTCCGCGCGAGCACCCCGGCGATCCCCGCGACCGTCAGTGCGGCCGGCCAGAGGTCGTAGCGGTAGAGGATCACCGACCCGAGCGCGAGCGGCGCGACGGCGAAGAAGCCGAGCGCCGCGGCGGTGCGGTCCGCGGACGCGCGGAGCGACCGCAGCGCGACCATCATCGCCGCGAGCGCGCCGACGCCGCAGAGCGCCATCAGGATCTGGAACTCCCGGTCGTAGACGGTGAAGGACGGCTTCCCGACCGCCGGCACCGCGAACGCGGGCAGGGCCCCCGGCGGGTACTCGACGGCGAAGTCGCGGTAGGGTACGTGCCCGTCGACCATCGCCAACCCGTAGCGGTGGTACTCGATCGTGTCGCGGATCAGGCCGTGCTGGTACCAGCCCCAGTGCAGGAGCGTGAGCGAGACGAGGAACAGGCCCGCGGCGCCGACCGCGAGCCGCCGCGGCTCAATCGACGCCGACCAGCTCTTGGCGAGGACGCTCAAGGGGCTGTCGCACGGGCGCACGCAGCGGCTCCGCCGCCGGAGCGAGCACCGCGAAGGCCGCAAACGGGAAGAACCAGGGCAGGTAGAGGTAGAACCAGTGAGTCAGCACGAGCTGGCAGCCGAGGAGCAGCGCCGCGGTCAGCGCGGCGAGCTGCAACGGCGACTTGCGGCGCGGGACGACGTAGACGGCGAGGGCGCCAACGGCGAGGAGCACCTCCAGCACGCGACGGAGGACGTGGAGGTCGGGAAGCCCGGCGTGGTACTGGCGCCAGTCCCAGATCGAGAACGGCGACTCCCGGTCGGCCTGCCAGCAGATCGTGCGGTCCCAGAACACCCGCACGGCGTGAACCGGATTCGGCTCCAGCAGGAGGATCAAGAAGGCGGCCAGGGTCGCGGCCAGAGCCGCCGCGGCGAAGGCAAGAGTCGGGCGCAGCCGTCTCTCCGGGTACGAGGCCCAGAGCGGCCCGAGCAGCAGCGCGGCGAACTTCGTCCAGCCCGCGAGCGCGACCGATGCGCCTCGAGCCCAGGGCGAGGTGACGAGCCAGAAGCCCCAGATCAGAAACAGCGGCGGCAGCGCGTCGTTCGTGTTCGAGCTCGAGACGTACTGGGTGAACGGGTAGGCGACCCAGGCGAAGGCGAGCGTGACGGCGAGCCGCGTCCCCCCGAAGCGCCGTCCGACAAGGGCGAGCCCGAGCACGCAGAGCAGGTCGAACATGATCGAGCTCATGTGCGCCGCGGGCAGGTCGTCCCACTTGCCGCTCCAGCCGAGGACCAGGTAGCCGGGCAGGTAGGCCTCGTAGGCGACGGGTCCGTAGGTGTCGCCCTGTGGGTTCGCCGACTCGCAGCGCCCGTTCGTCTGGACGCGGTCGCGGATCTCGCCGTCGGTGTCCGCGCTCCCGCACGCCCGGCCGACCTCGACCGGGAAGTGGCCGTACGGCGCCTCTCCGTTCGCGATCCGGTTCGCACCGACGACTCCCGAGTAGCCGACGTCGATCACGTTCGAGGTTCGAGTGTTGAGGCCGATCCGGAAGCCGCCCGCGAAGACGGTCGCCGCCGCGAGCACCCACACCGGCCAGACAGGGATGGCGCCGGTGCCGAGGCGCCCGCGCCACGCGCTCCAGACCATCCGCCCGAGCAGGTACAGCAGCGGCGGGTAGGCGAGCGGCACGCTCGTGAAGATGTCGCCGCGGTTGAAGAACCAGAGCGAGACGGAGAACGAGAGCAGCACGAGCAGGTCGAGGTTGCGCAGGCTCAGCGGGCGGCGCAGGTCGCCGAGGCCGAGCAGGAAGAGCAGGCAGAAGCCGAGCCATACCGGCGCGCTGTTGATCTCGCGGCCGCCGAAGGCTCCGTCGTAGCCACGCGCCATCTTCCACGCCACCTGCGGCCCGGTCCACGCCTCCGTGACGACGCCGGTCGTGTCGTCGACGCGACCGGTTGCGATCTGGCCCGCCTTCCCGGGCGCGCGCTCCCAGACACCGAGCTTCCAGCTGCCGTCCTTGTAGGTGGCGTCCGTCTGCCAGAGCCGCTTCGGGTAGTGGCGCAGCCAGTCCGCGACCTTGCCGTTGTCGAGGAAGATCTGCTTCACCTGTGCGGCAGTGAGCCGCGGCGAGGGCGGGGCGAGCGGTGCCTTCACCGGTGGCGGCGGCGAGGGCGCCGCGAGCGCCGGCCCCGCCACGGCGAGGGCGACCGTGGCCGCGGCGAGGGCTCGCCTCATCGCGGGCAGCCTAGCCTTGTGCGCGGCGAAAGGACCAGAGCTTGTTCCCCACGAAGTTCAGCGGGGTGACGAGCACCACGGCGATCGCCTGCGAGAGCACCTTGTCGAGGCCGAGCGCGATCAGCCCGCTGAGCAGCACGAGGTTCGCGGAGTACGCGACGAGTGCGACGACGAGGAAGCGAAGACCCTGCCAGCCGACGTGGCCACGCTGGGCATGGAAGGTCCAGAGCCGGTTCCAGACGTAGTTGTTCGTCACGGCGACGAGGAACGAGCACGTCGCGGCGGCGGTGTAGTGGAAGCCGGCGCCGCGCAGGAGCGCCGTGTAGACGGCAAGGTTGATCACGTACCCGCTCGCGCCCACCGCAGAGAACTTCGCCAGCTGCACCCAGTTGTGCGACTGGCTGAGCGCGCGGCCCGCGCGCGTGCGCGCGATTGCGGCTGCAGGCGAGAAGGCCATCGGCGTTCGAGCGTACCGAACCGCCGTCAACGGGACCTACGGGGCGGTCGCCGTCGGCGGCGTTGCCGGCGCGAGACCCGAGGCCGCTCACCGCGCGGCGGAAGGACGCGCCCGTCGAGGGGCACGCGCTGCGGTCCCTCGCTCCCGGTCAGCACGAGCTCCGCGATCGTCCAGTCCGGACCGAACACGACGTCCTGGAGCGACGAGCCTCCGTCGACCGGCGTGCCGCGCAGCTCGCTCAGAGCCCGCGCCTCGAGGCGGTAGGACGAGTCGTCCTGGAGGTCGAGCAGGACGAGCGCCGACGACACCTCGAGCGCGCTGCGTCCGAGCCTGGCGGCCGGGAACGCGAGGAAGCGATGCCTGTCGTCGCCGCAGAGCACGTCGGCCCCGAGCGCCCGCGAGTCGGTCGGGTGGATCAGGACGTCGACCACGCGGCCGACCTGGATGCCTCGAACCCGAACGGGCAGCCGCAGCAGCTCTTCTCCCGTGAGACCCCTCACCGGTCGGACGTTCTGCCCCCGCTACAGGACGCGGAAACCGCGCTCCGCCTGCTCCACCGCCTCGGGCTCCGCATCGGATACCTCGACCTCGTCGACATGCGCCCCGCTCGGGCCTCGGCGGCTCCACTCGACCATCGAGTCCACCCGCTCCGGCTCGCCCTCGAAGAGCGCCTCGACGCTGCCGTCGCGCGCGTTGCGGACCCAGCCGGAGAGGCCGAGCGACTCGGCGCGCGAGCGAGTCTCTGCGCGGAAGAAGACGCCCTGCACCCGGCCGCGGATCCGGATCTGCACCCGCTTCACCCGCCGAAGCCCTCCTCGCCGACGAGCGGCACGAAGCGGCACGGCACCGAGTGCACGACGGCCGGCCCTTCGGGGCTGCGCACGATCAGCTCGAGGCGCTGCGCGCGCTGGCCTCCGACCGGCACGACCAGGCGCCCGCGCGGCCGGAGCTGCTCGTAGAGCGTCTGCGGGAAGCCCGGAGCGGCCGCGCCGACGGCGATCGCGTCGAACGGCGCGCGCTCCGGTACGCCGAGCGTGCCGTCGCCGACATGAACCTCCACGCCGTCGTAGCCGGCGGCGGCGAGGTTCTTTCGCGCCTGCTCGGCGAGCTCGGGGATCCGCTCGATCGTGACGACGTCCGGGCCGAGCTCGGCGAGGACCGCGGCCTGGTAGCCCGAGCCGGTCCCGACGTCGAGCACGAGCTCCCCCGGGCGCAGTGCGAGCGCCTCGGCGATCCGCGCGACCATGTACGGCTGCGAGATCGTCTGGCCGTGCCCGATCGGCAGGGCGGCGTCGGCGTAGGCGCTCCTCCGCTCGGGCTCCGGGACGAACAGCTCCCGCGGGACGCGCGCCATCGCCTCGAGCACGTTCGTGTCCACGATGTCCCGTCCGCGCAGCTGGCGGTCCACCATTGCGCGCCGAGCCTCGGCGGGGTCAGTCATCGTAGGCGGGCAGCTTCACGCCGAAGTGCCGGAGCGCGAGCGGCGCGAGGTCGACGATCCGCCGCGGCTCCGCCTCCAGCCCGACGGTCAGGATCGGAACTTCCGAGTCACCGGCCTCGAGCGAGCCGTGACTGCCGCCGCCGAGGTGGCTGCGGCCCGCGAGGTCGGTCAGCTCGACTCCTGCAGGTGGAGAGACGAGCAGCTCGCCGGCGTTCGGGTTCGCCAGCGCGGCCCAGCTCCGCTCGAGTGCGTCCGGCTGGTCGAGCAGCGAGCGGTCGCCGCTCGTTCGCCACGAGCCGTCGGCGGGAGCAAAGCGAAGCTCCTCGCCGTGGCGCCTCGCGACCGCCTCGCCGTTCTCGCGATAGAGGACGACCTCCGCGGCAGCCGAGCCGTCGAGGCGGCGCGCGAGCTCTGCTTCGTCCTCGCGACATTCCGGGAGGCGATAGACCATCCCGGCGCGGTTGGAGGCGGTCACCAGCACGCCGTCGACGTCCCCGAAGGACGCCTCGAGCGAGACCGCGCGGTCGACGCGGGTCTGCCCGTGGTCGGAGCAGACGACGACGGCGTAGCGCTCGAGGAACTCGTCCGGCCCGCCGGCGGCCTCGATCAGCGCGCCGATCGCCGCGTCGCTGCGCGTCAGGGCCTCCTGCGTCGCCCCCGGGCCGAGGGCGTGCGAGGCGAAGTCGTAGTCGGGCAGGTAGTAGACGAGCAGGTCGAAGCCGTCTCGCGTCACCAGCCAGCGGCCGACGAAGGCGGCGTACGCGTCGATCGAGCCCGTCGAGCGGCCGAAGACCGCGACGGGCGCGCCGGTCACCTCCGACTCGAAGAGGCTGTAGAAGAAGAACCCCTTCGGTCCGTAGGCCGGGCGGGTGAGGCCGGGCAGCAACGGGAGGTGCGGCGTGCGGCCCCGGTAGCAGGTGATGTTCACCGCGGCGGTCGTGAGGCCGGCGTCCTCGAGCGCCTCGTACACCGTCACCGCGTTCCGGCCGAGGTGCTGCTCGTTCATGTTGAAGATCGCGTCCAGGATCGCGCGGCGCGTCCCGGCGACGCGGATTGCGGCGAACGAGGAGCCATACTCGACGAGCCGCCGCTCGCCGCGGTGCCACCAGGTGAGATGCGGGATCCGGTGCACGTCCGGATGCGCGCCGGTCGCGATCGAAGAGAGGCAGACCGGTGTGAGCGAGGGAAAGGTGGAGACGCCGCGGCGGTAGCTCCCGTGCTCGGCGAGGAACGAGAGCGCCGGCGCGGCGCCGGTCTCGACCGCGTCCTCGAACACCTCGGGCGTGAGACCGTCGATGACGACGAGGATCAGCTTCTTGCGGGCGGCCACGTCAGTCGCGGGCGAGGCTGCGCAGGCCGGCGTAGCGCTCTGGTTGCCGCCGGCGCGCGCGGGCCGCAAGCGCCGGGAGCGCGACGGCCTCGAGGTAGCCGACCACCGGCACGAGCGCGAGGGCGGCGAGCACGAGGGCCCCGAGCCCAACGAGTGCAGCTGTCCCGCCCCTGGTGCCGCCCCGCTTCAGCGTGCCCACGACGAGCCCCGAGACGACGAGTGCGCCGAGTGCGCCGCCCGCGCCGCCGCTCACCGCCTCGTGCCAGCCGCCGATCGCGTAGCCGACCGCGGCTCCGGCCGCCGCCGCGGCCACCGCAGCCGCCCCGAGAACGAGGATGCGGCGAGGTGCCAGGAGCGCCGAGAGCAGGCCGCCGAGCGCGATCCCGAGGCCCAGCGCGAGGCCGATTCGATACGTCTCCCACATCCCGCCCGGAGTGTAGAGCGCGGACGACCGTTCAGGTTTGCGGGGTGGGTTTGCAGGGAAATCAGTGTTTCGATGGGGACTGATCCACGGCCGCTACTCGTCTTCTTCGGCGCCAGCCGGTCCGGTCCGGCACGACGGATGGAAAGCCTGATGGCGCACCTGGCGCGGAAGGAGCGCGCCCGGCTCCGCGTGACCTCGATCGACATCGACGAGCAGCCCGAGCTCGCGAAGCGGTTCCAGGTGCAGACGGTGCCGACGATCGCGCTCGTGAAAGGGAAGCGGATCGTCGAGCGCATCGAGGGACGCGCGAGCGCGCCGAAGATCGAGCGGATGATCGAGCCGCACCTCGCCGCCTAGAAATCCACGGGCCCCAAACCGGCGTATGCGCCTCCGAGAGCTGGGCGGCACGCGCGGCCCAGCCGGCTCGGGGGACCCGAGGGTCCTCCATGCAGGGAGCCCGGTGGACCCTCGCCTCCGGGCTCCCTTTTCTTAGGCGGGCCGTTCCAAGCGCGCGATGACCGCGAGGCCGAACTCGGCAGCGCGCGCACCGTCGATCACACGGTGGTCGAAGGTGAGCGCGATCGTGCCGGTCGGGCGGACGGTCAGCTGCCCGTCGCGGACCGCGGGCCGCTCGGCGACGCGGCCGACGCTGAGGATCGCGACCTCGGGGTGGTTGACGATCGGTGTGGTGAGCAGGCCGCCGAGCTTGCCGGCGCTCGTGAGCGTAAAGGTCGAGCCGCGCAGCTCCTCGGGCTTGAGCGCTCCCGCGCGGGCGGCCTCGGCGAGGCGTTCGACCTCTGCGGCGACCTCGTCCAGGCTTGCGGCGTCGCAGCCGCGGACGACCGGCACGACGAGGCCTTGCTCGGTCTGCACCGCGACACCGAGGTCGTAGCGGTCGAGGTAGACGATCTCGCCGTCCTCGAGCCGCGCGTTCAGCTCGGGGAACTCCTTGAGGCTCTCGGCGACGGCCTTCAGCACGGTGGGCACGAGCCGCTTCAGCTCGATCGAGCCGAAGTCGCACTCCTCGACCCACGTCACCGGCGGCACCTCCCGGTGCGCGCGGACCATGTGCTCGGCGACGAGGCGCCGCACGCCGCGTAGCGGCTCCCGCCGACCCTCTCCTTCGGCCACGGCCGGGGTCTGACCCCGGGTCGTGGCTGCGCGGTGCACGTCCTCTTCGGTCACCCGGCCCTGCGGCCCCGTCCCCTCGAGCCCGTCGAGCTCGACGCCGAGCTCCTGCGCAAGCCGGCGGACGAGCGGCGTCGCCCGGACACGTCCGCGCGGGCCACTGTCCGGGGTCTGACCCCGGGTCACGTCCGAAGCGGACGGTGCGGGCTCGGCGCGCGCCTGCTCCTCCGCCGGAGCGGCGCCGCTGAGGCGTCGCTCGCGATGCCGATCAGAGGCTGTGGCGGCTTCGCCGGCGGAGCCGTCTTCTTCGCCGATCACGACGAGGACGGTCCCGACCGGCACGACGTCACCCTCCGCGACGAGGATCCGCGCGACCGTCCCCGCGGCCGGAGAAGGGATCTCGACCGTCGTCTTGTCGGTCTGGATCTCGACGAGCGGATCGTCCTCGGCGACCTCCTGTCCCTCCGAGACGAGCCAGCGCGCGATCTCACCCTCCGTCAGGCCCTCGCCGAGATCCGGGAGCTTGAACTCGTACGCCACGCCTAGATTCTCCCCGAGCGGACGGCCCCGTGAGGCAGCACGGCGTGCACGCCGACCACCCCGTTGACGACCTGCGTGATCCGGAGGTCGACGACGACGCTCGCCAGAGCGAGGGCGTCGCGGCGCTCCAGGCCGAGCTCGCGGCCCATCACGGCCAGCATCGCGTCGACCGCGCTCGCGGCCGCCTCGTCGAGGTTCTCCCCGACACCGAGCGCGAGCCAGCTTTCGTCCGTCCGCGCCAGCGGTGTCGAGAGCTCGAGGTCGTCCCGCAGGCCGAGCGTCAGCTCGGCGCGCTCGAGCGGGCACTCGATCGCCGTCGACGACACCTCACCGTCGCCCTGGCGCGCGTGCCCGTCGCCGGCCGAGAACAGCGCGCCGTCGACCGGGATGGGCAAGAACAGCGTCGTCCCGGCGACGAGCTCCTTGCAGTCGAGGTTCCCGCCACAGAGGCGCGGTGGGCCAGTGGGGTGGATGCCGGGCTCCGGCGGCGGCATTCCCAGCACGCCGAGGAACGGCGCCAGCGTCACCTCGCGCCCGTCACGGTCGCGCGCCGTCCCCGCCTCCGCGTCGAGCTCCCAGGCGAGGACGCGGCTCTTGCCCGACCCGACGCCCAGCCTGTCGTTCAACGGCGACGACCACCCGCCCGCGACCGTGAGGCCGTACGCACCGACCCTCACGACATCGACCCGCACCTCCAGCACCCGACCGGCCCGAGCGCCTCGAACGGCAACCGGCCCGATCAGCGGATGCCCGTCGTCGAGCTCCGGGTCGAGAGGCTCGAAGCGACGACGCTCGGAGCCGTCGGCCCGCGGCGGCTCGACTCCCCAGCCCGCGTCGAGTGTCGAGAAGGCAATCGTGTCTCCGGGATCGATCTCCACTACCGGCTCGAGCTCGCGTGAGAAATGGCCGTGCAGCGTGCGCCGTTCGAGCGGGAGCTCGTGCAGCACTAAAAAGCGAGCAACCGGCGCGCCGCGTCCGCGACCCGCTCCGTCGAGGGCATGTAGGCGTCCTCGATCTGCCAGTACGGGTACGGCACGTCGTAGCCGGTAACTCGCACGACGGGCGCGCGCAGGTCGAGCAGCGCCTTCTCCGCGAGAATCGCCGCGAGCTCGGCACCGTAGCCGGCCGTTCGCGGGGCCTCCTGGACGATCACGACCCGCCCCGTCTTCGCCGCCGCCGCGAGCAGAGCCTCCTCGTCCAGCGGCTTCAGCGTCCGGATGTCGAGCACCTCTACCGACGCCTCGTCCGCCAGCGCGTCCGCCGCTGCCTCGGCCACGGGCACCATCGCGCCGTACGCGACGAAGGTCAGGTCGTCGCCCTCACGCACCACGCGCGCCTCACCGAGCGGAACCACGTGCTCGCCCTCCGGAACCTCGCCGCGCATCGTCCGGTAGTGGAGCTTCGGCTCGAGCACGACCACGGGATCGGGGTCGCGAATCGCGGCCGCCAGCAGCCCCTTGGCGTCCGCGGGCGTCGACGGGATCGCCACCTTCACGCCGGGCGTGTGCACGTAGTACGCCTCCGGCGAATCGTCGTGCAGCTCCGGCGCGCGCACGCCCCCGCCGTACGGCATCCGCACGACCAGCGGAAACGCCATCGCCCCGCCCGTGCGCCAGCGGTACCGCCCGACGTGCGTGATCAGCTGATCCAGGCAGGGGTAGGAGAACGCGTCGTACTGCATCTCGCAGACCGGCCGCCAGCCCGCCATGCAGAGCCCGACGGCCGAGCCGAGGATTCCGGCCTCGGCGAGCGGGGTGTCGACGCAGCGCTCCGGCCCGAACCGGTCGCGCAGCCCCGCCGTCGCGCGGAAGACCCCGCCTGCGCGCCCGACGTCCTCGCCCATCACGAGCACGTTCGGGTCGCGCTCGAGCTCGACGTGGAAGGCGTCGTTCACCGCCTCCACCAATGTCAGCTCAGCCACCGAGCACCCTCCGCAGCTCGGCGAGATCCGATTCGAAGGACGCGGGCGGGTCTGCAAACGCGTGGGAGAAGAGGAGCGACGGGTCGGCCGGCGGCTCCGCTTCGGCCGCGGCGATCCCGGCTCGCATCAGGTCCGCCGCCTCGGACCGAATGGCCTCGGCAGCCTCGTCCGACAGGAGCCCGAGACGCCGCAGGTACGCCTCGTACCTGCCGAGGCACTCGCGCTGCCTCTCCTCCTCGACGCGCTCGAGGTCGATGTACGCGCGCGGATCATCCGCCGTCGCGTGCGGGGCGGCCCGGTAGGTGACGGCCTCGATCAGCGTCGGTCCCTCCCCGGCCCGCGCGCGCGCCACCGCGTCCCGCGTCGCCTCGAAGACGGCGAGCACGTCGCCGCCGTCCACGCGCACGCCCGGGATCCCGTAGCCGACCGCCTTGTCGGCCAGCGTCTCCGCCGCCGTCTGCGCCGAGAGCGGCGTGGAGATCGCCCATTGGTTGTTGTTGCAGAAGAGCACGACCGGAGCGCGCATCACGGCCGCGAAGTTGGCGCCTTCGTGGAACGAGCCCTCGGAGGTCGCGCCGTCGCCGAAGTACGCGATCGCGCAGGTCGTCTCTCCGCGCAGCTTCTTCCCCCACGCGAGTCCGGCGGCGTGCGGTACGTGCGTCGCGACCGGGACGGAGATCGAGGCGACGTTCCAGTCCTTCGGGCTCCACCAGCCGGCGGGATGTCCACGCCACCAGGAGAGCACCGTCGCGGCCGGCATCCCGCGCAGCAGGCCGATCGCCGACTCGCGGTAGCTCGGAAAGATCCAGTCCTCGCGCTCGAGGGCGTAGACCGAGCCAGCCTGCATCGCCTCGTGGCCCCAGAAGATGGCGTACGTCCCGATCCGGCCCTGGCGGTGGTAGACGACGGAGCGGTCGTCGTAGGTCCGCAGCAGCACGAGCCACCGGTGCAGCTCGAGCAGGTCTTCCTCGGAGAGCCCCTCGACCTCGCCGTCCGGAATGGTCTCGCCGTCGCCGATCACGCGCCGCAGGTCGCGCTCGGCCGGTAGCACCTGGGCCATTACGCCGCGAATCTAACTGAACGGCCACCCGGCCAAGCCGGCACGGCCTCTTTTCTTCGGCGTCGCGAGCGACCTGAACGGCCGCACCGGCCAAGCCGGCACGGCCTCTTTTGGTCGGCGTCGCAAGCGAACTGAACGGCCGCACCGGCCAAGCCGGCACGGCCTCTTTTGGTCGGCGTCGCAAGCGACGCCTCAGTGCGAGCGCGCGACCCACGCGACGACCCCAAGCGCGCCCGTGGCCGCGGCCACACCGGCGAGCTCGAGGCCGAAGCCGCCGCTGATCGGTACACCGGCGGCGACGAGCACGACAGCCGAGACCATGCTCCCGCCCGCGCAGGCGAGCAGCACCGTCCCGACCCGACGCGTGGCCTGCCAAGGCTGCGACCACGCGGGGACGCGCGGCTCGACGGACCACCAGACGAGCTCCGCGGTGAGCAGCAGGGCTCCAGCGGAGAGCGGCGTCCACGAGTCCGGCGAGTCCGGGCCGAGCGCGAGCCGGACCGCCTGCTGCGCACCGAGGAGCGCGACCCCCACCGCGAGCGCCGCGCTCCAGCGGAGGACGAGGCCGCCGAGCAGCACCGGCAGGGCGAGCCCGCCGACGACCAGCAGGAGCGGCTCGTGGCCCCCGCCGCGGAGCAGCGTTCCGGCCACGAGCCCGGCCGCCACGAGCAACGCGGCGAGGCCGGTCGCTAGGCGCGCGTAACGCGGGCGTGGCGCCTGAATGTCCTCACCTCCTCGAGCGCAGCCTGAAGCGGCGCGTCGCGGCGCCACTCGACGACCGGCACGCCGAGCTGCAGGTACGACGAGCGCAGCGCGTCGCGCCGCAGCAGCCAGAGCCGGTAGGCCAGGTCGTCGAGCTCTCCCTTGCCCGGCTCGACGAACGGCACCGGAGAGATCTCGACCACGGCCAGGTCGAAGCCGCGGGCCCGCAGGTCGACGAGCGCGCGCACGGACCGCTCGTCGAGAAGCGGCGTGAGCGCGAGCACGAGCGCGTGCGGCGGCAGGGTGCGCACCGGCAGGATGTCGATGTCCTTCCACGCGTAGCTGAGGAAGATTTCCGCGTCGAGCAGCGAGTCGAGCACGCGGTAGAGCTGGACCACGCCGGTGGAGACCGTGAGCCAGTTGAGCACGCCGCCGAAGGCGACGAGCCCGACGCGGTCCTTCTCGCGGATGTAGTGGCCGGCCAGCGAGCCGGCGGCCTCCACCGCGAGGTCGAGCGTGCTCGTCCCGCCGTCCCGGGCCTCCGCGAAGGTGTCGAGAAAGATGACCACGTCCGTGTTCCGCTCCGGGTGCGTCTCGTTCACCCACGGCTCGCCGCGCCGCGCCGTCGCGCGCCAGTTCACGCGCCGCACCCGGTCGCCGGGGACGAACGGCCGCAGGTCGGCGAACTCGATCCCTTCGCCGCGCGACCGCGGCGGCTGGTTCCCGGCGAATACCTGTGTCTCGAACGGGCGCAACACCCGCCGCAGCGCCTCGCCGCGCGGGTAGACCTTCAGAGGCCGGCGCAGGTCGAGCGTCTCCTCGAAGACGAGCAGGCCGAAGCGATCGTGCGCGCGGAGGAACACCCTGCCGACGCGGTACGCGCCCCAGTGCGCGCAGTGCAGCGGCAGCTCGAGCTCGGCCCGCTCGCCGGGCGCGAGGCCCAGGACCTGCAGGCTCGGCGCCTCGCTCTCGAGCCCGTCCGGGAGGTCGACGAGAACCTCGAGCCTCGGAACGGGCGTCTCCGCCTCCAGCTCGAGCCACGCCTCGACGGGCTCGCCCTCCACCTGCCGCTCGGTGCCGAGCTCGAAGATGCCGCGGACCCGCGGCGTCTCGGCGAGCGAGAGTCCGACCACGAGCGCGAGCGCGAACGGCGCCGCCAGCGCGGCGAGCTCCGGCCGGCCGAGCACGAGCGCGGCGAGCAGGCCGGCAGCCGCGAGCGCCGCGTACGCGCCGAGCTTCGGCGTCGCGGAGCGGCTCACTCGGCCGCAGGCTCAGGCGCCGGCTCGGCTCTCGGCGTCGGCACCTCGTCGAGCAGGCCGAGCACGATGTCGTCCGGGCGCAGGCGCTGCACCCAGAGCTCGGGCCGCAGCGCGAGCCGGTGCGCGAGCGCAGGGACGGCGACCGCCTTCACGTCGTCGGGCGTGACGTAGTCGCGACCGCGAACCGCGGCGCGGCAGCGTGAGAGCTTGAGCAGCGCGAGCGAGCCGCGCGGGCTTGCGCCGACCTGCACGCCGTTCGCCGAGCGCGTGGCCGCGACGAGGTCGACCATGTAGAGCCCGACGCTCTTGTCGACGTGCACGTGCTCGATCGCCTGCTGCATCTCCAGCAGCTCCGCACGCCCGACCACGGGCTCGAGCTCGACCTCGTCCGCCGCACGCTCCAGCCGCCGCTCGAGCACCTCCCACTCCTGGTCGCGCTCGGGGTAGCCGACGCCGATCCGCAGCAGGAACCGGTCGAGCTGGGCCTCGGGGAGCGGATAGGTGCCCTCGTATTCGATCGGGTTCTGCGTCGCGAGCACGAGGAAGGGCGGCGCGAGCGGGTGCGTGACGCCCTCGATCGTCACCTGCCGCTCCTGCATTGCCTCGAGCAGCGCCGCCTGGGTCTTCGGTGGGGCGCGGTTGATCTCGTCGGCGAGCAGGAGGTTCGTGAAGATCGGCCCGGGCCGGAACTCGAAGTCGGCCTCGCGCTGGTTGTAGATCGAGGAGCCGGTGACGTCCGAAGGCATCAGGTCCGGCGTGAACTGCACGCGCGTGAAGCCGATGCTCGTGACCTGCGCGAAGGCGCGCGCGGTCAGCGTCTTCGCGAGTCCCGGGAAGTCCTCGATCAGGACGTGGCCGTCGGCGAGCATCCCGAGCAAGACCAGCTCGAGGGCGTCGCGCTTGCCGACGACGGCCCGCTCGACCTCGTCGAGCACCGCGCTCGCTCGTGCCGCTACCTCCGCGAGGTTCACAGCGCCTCCAGCCGCTCCACGGCACGGCGCAGCTCGGCCGGCGGCAACCCGGCGGCATGGCGGTCGGTCGGCGGCCGCCGGTCGGGGCGGACGAGCTCCCAGAGCTCCTCGCCGAGAACCTCTTCGCCGTCCCGGTCGAGGCGCTGACCGCGCGCCGCGAGCCGCATGCCCGCGATCTCGCGCAGCGTCGGCCGAAGGCGCGCGTGCAGGTCGAACGCCGTCGCCGTGGCGAGCGTGAGCTCCCGCTCGAGCCGCTCGAGTTCCGGCGGGCGCCGCTCCTCCACGGGCTCGCGCTCGAGCGCCTCCGCCAGTGCCGAGCGCCCCTCGAGCGGATAGATGCTCCGCGTCGCCAGCACGACCTCGACCAGCGCGAGCCCACCGACAGCGAGAATGTAGATGTCCAGCTCGAGCTCGAATCGGCCGGGTGCGACGAAGCGGGCGAGCAGGAGCGCGGCCGTCGCGAAGACGGCAAAGACGGCCCACCCCGCGACGAACGGGATCACGCCGCCTCCACCTGCGCGGCCTCGAGCTCCGCGCGCAGCCCCGCGAGCGTCTCGATCGCCTCGTCCTTCATGCCCGCGTCGACGGCGTGCGCGCTGAACTTCGCGCGTTCGAAGAGGAGCGTCAGCCGGCGCACGGCGTGGGCGCTGACGCTGAGGCTGTCGAGTGCTCGGGCCACGTATTCGAGCGGCGTCTCGGACGCGTCGCGCGGCACGCGATACGCGGCGAACGTCCGCTCCATGCGCGCGTAGGAGCTGATCACCGCCTTACGCGGGTCGCGCTCGGCGCGCAGGTCGTCGAGCGTGTCCGCGAGCACGTCGTCGAGTGCCCGGGCCAGCGCCGCCTCCGCTTCGAGCTCGTCGCCGCGGCGCAGCCGCTGACGGGCCGCGAGGCCTGCCGCAGCGGCGACCCCGAGGATGATCGAGGCGAGCACGAGCGCGGTCAGCCAGCTTCCCTCGGCTCGCTGTACGACCCCCTTCTGCTGCTTGGCCTGCTCCTTCTGCAGGGCCTTCAGCGGCGCCGCGGGCGCAGGGACGCCCGGCCGCGGGTTCCTGTTCGGCTTCAGTCTGTCGGTCACGACCACGGCGACCAGGACCGCGATCGCCAGCGCCGCCATGCCGACCAAGGTCCGACGCCAGTTCGTTCGTCCCTCGAGCATGCGCTTGCGGCGATCGGCGGCGAATCCCGCGCCCATGATCACGGCGACGATCAGCATGAGCATGAGCATCGTCACGCCGAGGTACTCGCCGAGGAGCGCGGGCGCGTGCCCGCCGCCTCCGCCCGTGCCGCCTCCCGGCCGGTGCGCCCGGCTCGCGAGCGCGACCAGCGCGAGCAGCACCGTCAGCGCGATGCCGCTCACCAGGAGCCTTCGAGCCCCGTTCACGACCGAACCCTAGACGAGCACGCTCACGGCGCTGCGCTCGGCCTCGAAGACGGCGTTCTCGACGTCGCCGAGGTCCTCGCCGTCGACCTGCAGCGGCAGCGGCCGGTCGCACGCGATCTCGATCCGGTCGAGGTCGTGGGCGTAGATCACGTCCTTCGCATTCGCCTGACCGCGGCCCGTGAAGGCGTACCGAAGCAGCCGCGGCACGGTCGACGCGCGCACCCGCTGGGGCGCGACCAGGTCGAGCCCGAGCTCGAAGCGTGCCTCGGGCGCCACGTGCAGCGCGATTCGACCCGCGTAGGAATACGGATCGGTGTTGGCGACCAGCGCGAAGGCCGCCCGCCCGAGCTCGCGCACCTCGAGCGCAGGCTCGAACCGGCCCTGTCGTCCGGCGACCAGCCGCAGCGCCGCCGCGAGGTACGCCACGTCGCCGGGCCGCCTGCCGTCTTCGCGCCGGCCGAGGGCGTCGACGCGGCGCACGAGCTCGGCGTCGAGCCCCAACCCTGCGGAGAAGGCGAAGCGGCGTCCGTTCACGCGACCGAGGCCGATCGTCCGCGTTCGTCCGGTCTCGAGCGCCTCTGCGACCTGCCTCCCCGCCGCGGTCGCGTCGCGCGGAAGGCCGAGGGCGCGGGGGAGGACGCTCGTCCCGCCTCCGGGGAGGAACCCCAGCGGCACGCCGTCGTCGACGCCGTTCAGCACCTCGTTGAAGCCGCCGTCGCCCGAGTAGACGACCACCGCGTCGCCGCCGGCCGCGCGAGCGAGCTCGACCGCGTGCCCTGGCCGCTCGGTGAGCAGCGTGCGCACCGAGCCGGCCCGCCCGAGCTCCTGTTCGACGGCCCGCACGCGGGCCTCGGTCACCTCGCTCGCGTAAGGGTTCACGATCAGAACGACTTCCATGAGAGCGCCTTTCAGAATGAGGCACAGGGCTTCGTTTTGAAAGGCGCTCAATCTAAGCTCCGCGACGATGCCACGCCTCGACCACGCGGCCTTCGAGACCGCCGACCCGGAGGGGGTCGCCGCCTTCTACGAGCGGGTGTTCGGCGCGCGCGTCGTCAAGGCAGAAGGGCACCCCGTCATGGCCTACGTCGGGAACACCGGCTTCGCGTTTCACGAGCCAGAGGCGGCCGGCGACCACATCGGCGTGCGCGTCGACGAGGACGAGCGGGCCCGGATCAAGGAGCGGCTCGACGAAGCAGGCGTCGAGTGGCGCGAGCGCGACCACGGCATCGCGACCGGCCTCTTCTTCCGCGACCCCGACGGACGCCTGCTCGAGGCGATCACCTACGCCACCGGGGACGACCCGAGGCGGCCGTGAGGTCGGCCGTGATCGTGACCGTCCCCGAGGCCGAGCCCGTCGTCGGCGGCTGGCGGATGCAGCACACGTTCGATGCACCGCTCGGGATCCCGTCGCACGTGACGGTGCTCTTTCCGTTCGTGCCCTCGAAGCGCGTCGGCCAGGTGCAGGAGCGGGTCGCCGAGCTGGTGGCGGCCGCCCCCGAGTTCGACCTCCTGTTCGCGAGAACGGCGCGGTTCACCGACGTGCTCTACCTCGATCCCGAGCCCGCGCGGCCATTCCTCGAGCTGACCGGGGCGATTGCCGCCGAGTGGCCGGAGCACCCGCCGTACGAGGGCGCCTTCGAAACCGTCATCCCGCACCTGACCGTCGCCGAGTCCGAGGACTCGGCGCTGCTCGAGCGGATCGCCGACGAGGTCAAACCGCAGCTGCCCATCGAGACGCGAGTCCGCGAGGCGAGCCTGTTCGTCGAGGACGACGCCGGGCACTGGCACGAGCACAGCCGGGTCCCGCTGGGCGGACAGACGTGAGGACTCTCGCGGCCGCTGCGCTCTGCGCCGCGCTGCTCGCGGGCTGCGGTGGCGGCAGCGACGGCGGCAAGGCCGTCGCCCACGTCGGCCCCGAGGCGATCACGCAGAAGGAGCTCGACGCCGTCGTCGCTCACTTCCGCAACGAGTTCCAGCTCGAGGGCAGGAGCTTCCCGCCGGAGGGGACGAGGGCCTTCACACAGGCCAGCAACCAGCTGCTCGGGCTGCTCGTCTACCGCACCGAGCTGAAGCAAGCGGCGCGGAAGCTCGGCGTCGAGGCCGACCCGAACGAGATCGGGAAGCGGCTCGCGGCAACCGGCGCGGGCGAGCAGGAGGGCACCCCTGGTGGCGACTCCTTCGCCCGTGACGCGGTCGAGGTGCAGATCCTGACCGAGAAGATCTACGCCAAGGTCACCGCGGGCGTCACCAGAACGACACGGGCCCAGACGAGTCAGCGCCGGAACCAGCGGATGACCGCCTTCCTGAAGCGGCTCCGGAACGGGACCGAGGTGCGCTACGAGCCCGGCTATGCGCCGGGCTCGTAGCTGTGTGCCCTAGCTAGCAGGCGCTTCCGCCCGATGCGCCCCCGAGCGCGAAGTCGAACGCATGCGTCGCGTCCACGTCCGCGTAGAGGTCGTTCGGGTCGTCTCGTCCGAACGTCAGCGCGGTCACGCTGTAGAGCGTGTTTCCGACCGGAATCCCGACGCCGAACCCACCGTCCCGCGGAACGTCGATCGAGATCGTGTTGCCGCAGACCCGACCCTGCACCGCCATCGTGGCCGGGTAGTTCACGACCTTGCAGTTCCCGGGCGTCGTGTCGGTACAGGTCGTCGAGCCGGCGAAGAACTGCGGCGCCAGCCCGCCCGTCGACTCGGCGCCGACGTAGAAGATCCGGTAGGCCTCCTCGCCGGAATTGCCGGTCGAGAGGGCCTGGAAGCGCGTCAGCCAGACTGCCTTCGCCTTCCCGGGCGGCGGCAGCATGCCGGACAGGTTCGCGACCGTCATCTTCACCCGCAGGGTGCTCGGGCTCGCCATGCTCAGCGCGACCTTGGTGAGGTCGAGCTGCGGCTGGTTCGCGCCGGCACCCGTCGGCGAGTAATGGGGCCACTGGGCATCCCCGGTCGCGTCCGTCATCGGGGTCTTGGGGACTGCGTCCTTGAGCGACTTGCCCGTCGCCGTCTTGCCCTGCAGCTGACGCACCTCGTACAGGTGCGCGCCGTGGTGCTGGGTCGTCGTGTCGTTGTAAACGAACCGGATGGCGCCCCTGCGGTCGAAGTTGAGCGCGAAGTAGTCGGCCATCGTGCGGTCGCCGCTCGAGACGGTGCAGCCGATCCCCTGGTTGCAGATCTGGCCGTAGTGCATCGGCTTCTCCGTGAACCGCTGCTGGGCGATCGTCGGGGAGAGCGAGGCGGCATTCGTGATCGTGGCCTCGTAGCCCCACCACTTGATGCCCGTCGCGCCGACAGGGTCGTCGGCCCAGTTCGGGAACGAGTCGGGCTGGCCCTGGGCGTCGGTCGCGTACCAGGCGAGCGCGAGCGTGCCGGCCGTTCCGGCTTGCGCCCAGAGGAACTCCGCCGTGCTCGCCGGGGGCATCGTCACCCGCACGGGCGTCGTCCAGCTCTCGCCTTGGTCGGTCGAGGACGAGTAGTAGACGTTGTTGTCGTTGGTGTCGATCCACGCGGCGTAGACGTTCCCGCCCGAGTCGGTGGCGAGCGCCGGGAAGAGGTGCCCTGGTCCGCCGCCGCCCGGGGACTCGGGCAGCGTCACGTTGTGGAAGACGATCCCGGTTCGCTGACCGGACGCAACGTGGCCGATCGTGAGGCGGACGTGGGTGCCTTCGTTACAGGCGTAGTAGAGGTTCCGCGTCACCTTGTCGAAGCGAATCTGCGCGCAGGTGGCGTCGGCTGCGAGCGGCATCGGCGCGTTCGCGGAGGCGTTCTGCCAGACGAGGCCGCCGACAGGGTCGGTCGGGCCGGTCGAGCCGGGGGTCGAGTAGATGTACGTCCCGACCGCGGATTCGTGGAAGGCGAGGAAGACCGTGTTGTCGACCGAGGCGCCGGTGGGGCCGTTGTCGACCGCGTACCACTGCCGGTCGACGGCCGCGTTCTGCACGGCAACCGGGTTCTTCCGCCAGTTGTCGCCGTCGTCGTTGGAGACAGCGGTGCCGAGGTTCACGAGCCCCTCGAGGTCGACGAAGTAGTGGGCGCCCTGGTCGTCGACCGCGATGTCCGTGTCCCCGCCGCCGGGCGGCAGGTCTGGTCGCAGCCCGACCGGGCTGTCGATGTGGAACTCGAGCCCGTTGTCGGTCGAGCGGTGGATGAACGAGTTCTGCGTGGTCGTCCCCCAGGGCCCGCTCTCCCAGTACTGGTCCGTCCCCGGATCGAGGAAGTTGAGCGGCTCGCCCTCGGTGCGCTGCGCGTCGACGACCGTGGCCGGGCTGAAGACGAGCTTGCCGACGACGTACCTCGGCGTGGGCGTGCCGCCGCCACCACCGCCGCCCGAGCCCGGCACGCCGTCCACGACCGGCACGTCGCTCGTCGCGTACGTTCCGGTGTAGGTGTACGGCTGCGCGACGACTCCGCCGGCGAACGGGCAGACCTGGACGTTCCAGACGCCCGGCGTCAGGTCGGGGCTCTGGTAGACGATCTCCTCCGGGCTGGTGAGCGTGTCGCCGTGCGACTTCAGCGCGCCGCCCGGGTCGTAGAGGTCGAGGGTGATGTCGTTGGCCGCGACGGTCGCCGTGGCGACGGCCGTGATCGTCGTCTCCCCGGCCACAACCGTGATCGGCTGCAGCGGGCCGCAGGCGGTCGGCGTGATGCTTCCAGAGAAAGCGCCCGAGTCGGCGCCGGCCGTGCCGCTCGCGACTAGGAAAGCTGTCGCGACGCCCGCGAGGGCGAGAAGCTTCAGACGCATGAGCGCTCCTTCAAGTCAGTCGACGGGGGTCCCCGGGCGCGCCTATACCCCACAGCGTTTGCGCTGCAAACATGCGGTTTTTTGACTGATCAGTCAGTCAGGGCCTGAGGCGTCGCTTGCGACGCCGCCAAAGAGGCCGTGCGGGCTTGGCCCGTGCGGCCGCTCTCGCCACCCCGGTTATTCCGGGGTGGCATAGCCGCGCATGCCGTTCAGCAACAGCTCGAAAAAGCTGTCCGCGAGCTCGTCGGTGTCGCGGCCGTCTTGCAACCACGTGTACGCCCAGTTTGCGGCGGAAAGGGCGAGCAGCGCCGCGGTTGCGTCGTCGAGGTCGCTCCGCAGCTCCCCGAGCTCCCGCCCCTCACGGAAAAGCGCGCGGATCCGCTCCTCGTACCGTCGGCGCTCCGCGAGGATCTCCTCGCGCCGCTCGCCATCGAGGTAGCGCCACTCCTGGACGAAGACGGTCGCGACGTCGAGCTGGTCGGCCACGACCCGCAGGTGCGAGCGGAGGGCAAGGCGGATCTTCTCGACCGGCCGCAGCTCGTCGGGGATCGCGTCGAGGCCCGCGTGGAAGGCGCGCGCACCCGCGGCCATCGTCTCGTAGAGCAGGTCCTGCTTGGAGTCGATGTGGGCGTAGAGGGAGCCCTTCTGCACTCCGAGCGCCTCCGCGATCTCGCCGATCGACGTGCCGTGGTAGCCCTTCTCGGCGAACAGGCGTGCCGCCTGGCGGGTCAGCTCGTTCCGTCTGGCGGACACGGTGGTACCCTAACGACCGTTCGGTATGGAAGAGCGCGAGCGAGAGTTCCTCGAGTACGTCCAGGGCGGCGGTCAGGTCGAGGCCGGCGACTGGATGCCCGACGAGTACCGCACGCGCCTCCGGAAGTTCATCGAGATGCACGGCAACTCGGAGCTGATGGGCGTGCTCCCGGAGCGCGAGTGGATTCTGCGCGCACCGACGTTGCAGCGGAAGCTCGCCCTGACCGCGAAGGTGCAGGACGAGGTCGGCCACGCACAGCTCATCTACCGCGTCGTCGAGGATCTCGGCAAGCCGCGCGAGCAGTGCCTCGACGACCTGATCTCGGGCAAGAGCAAGTTCCACAACGTCTTCCACTACCCGACGAAGACCTGGGGCGACGTCGGCGTGATCGCGTGGCTCGTCGACGCGGCCGCGATCATCAGCCAGAAGGCGCTGCTGAAGTGCTCGTACGCGCCGTACGCGCGGATCATGAAGAAGATCTGCTGGGAGGAGTCGTTCCACATCCTCCACGGCCGCGACGTCGTGCTGACGCTGATGAACGGCACCGACGACCAGCGCGGGCTCGTGCAGGAGGCGCTGGACCGCTGGTGGGGCCCGCTGATGCAGTTCCACGGCAACCCGATCCCCGCCGACGAGGACCCGATGGTGATCTGGCGGATCAAGAGCCAGGGGAACGACGAGGCGCGCCAGCAGTTCCTCGACGGCTACGTGCCGCAGATCTGGGAGCTCGGGCTGACCGTGCCGGACCCGAAGCTCGGCAAGGACGAGGCGAGCGGGCGCTGGCACTACACCGAGCCCGACTGGGACGAGCTGATGCACGTCGTCACCGGGCACGGGCCGAGGACGGAGGACCGGCTCGATCTGCGGCGCACGGCGCGGGAGAACTCGGCCTGGGTTCGCTCGGTCCTGCTCGCCGAAGCCGCGTGATCTACGAGGTGTTCCGCCAGGAGCGAAAGGGCCAGGCGTTCCAGCACGCGGGATCGATCGAGGCGCCGGATGAGCGCTTCGCGCAGTGGTACGCGCGCGAGCAGTACGGGCGCCGGGGCGAGTCCGAGGCGCTCTGGGTGGTCGAGCGCGACTCGATTATGCGCATCGACGACTTCGTCGACGAGCTGAACCGGAACTACCACCGCGTCGACGGGTATCCGCTCAAGGAGAAGCTGAAGGAGGCACGTGCAAGAGCGGGCACAGCTGCTCCTCGAGATCGCTGACGACGAGCTGATCCTCGGCTGGCGCGACTCCGAGTGGACGGGGATCGCGCCGTTCCTGGAGGAGGACGTCGCGTTCTCGTCGATCGCCCAGAACGAGGTCGGACACGCGCGGGCGCTGTACGAGCTCGCGGCGCGCGACCTCGGCACGACCGCCGACGAGCTCGCCTTCGACCGCACGCCCGAGGAGTACCGCTGCGCGCAGCTCGTCGAGCTGCGGCTGCCGGGCTGGGAGCACACGATCGCGCGACACGTGCTCTACGAGCAGGCCGACGCGGAGCGGCTCGAGCGGCTGAAGGCCTCCGACGACGCCGAGGTCGCCGGGCTCGCCGCGAAGATCGACCGCGAGGAGGTCTACCACCGTCTGCACGCCGAGATGTGGCTCGAGCGGCTGAAGGACGAGCCGCGCTTCACGGCCGCGCTCGACGAGCTGCGCCCGCTGGCGGAGGCTGTGCTCGACCCTTCGCTGCGCGACGGCCACACGCCCGAGCTCGCCGAGCTCTGGGACGAGATGACGAGCGTGCGCCGCTCGCAGCCGGCAGGGACGACGTGGTAACCGCCGAGCAGGTCTGGCAGGCGCTGGCCGAGGTGGCCGACCCGGAGATCCCGGTGATCTCGGTCGTCGACCTCGGCGTCGTGCGCGACGTGCGCGTCGAGGAGCAGCGCGTGCACGTCGAGTTCACGCCGACCTTCCTCGGCTGCCCCGCGCTCGAGGTGATGCGCGCGCAGATGGCCGAGCGAATCGCCGAGCTCGGCGCCGAGGCGGAGGTCGAGGTCGTGCTCGACGACTCGTGGTCGACGGACCGCATCACGCCGCGGGGACGGGAGAAGCTGCGGGCCGCGGGATTCGCTCCTCCCGCCCCGAGGGAGGCGGCCGCGCCGAAGCTCGTCCAGCTGCAGGCGAACGGCTTCCGCTGCCCCTACTGCGGCTCACGCGACACCGCGCTCGAGAACCTCTTCGGGCCGACGCCATGCCGCTCGCTGCGCTACTGCCGCGACTGCCGGCAGCCGTTCGAGCAGTTCAAGACGATCTGACGCCCCTTGTTCAAGGCATCAAGGCACGGGAACCTCCACCATCGCGCTCCCACCACCGCGCCGGACCGGTTCCGCCGCGGCGAGGACACGCCTCTGGCGTAGGAACTCGATCCCGGTCGCCGCGCCGATCTCGCCGCCGTTCACGAACGAGTGACCGCGCGCCTCGAGCAGCGCGCGCAGCGGGCTCGTCAGGAACGCAGGCTCCGCGGAGGTCTGCGCGGTGTTGCGCTGGCTCGCGCGCGGGTCCACGATCGCGTCGGGCAGCGTCATCGCCAGGTCCAGCCGGTCGACAAGAAGCTGCAGGACGGTCGTGATGATCGTCGAGCCGCCCGGCGAGCCGAGTGCGAGGAACGGCTTGTGGCTCCTGAGGACGATCGTCGGCGACATCGAGCTGCGCGGCCGCTTGCTGCCCTCGACACGGTTCGGGTGCGTTGTCGAGTCGAAGTTGAAGTCCGTGAGCTCGTTGTTGAGCAGGACCCCGGTGCCGGGCACGACGAGGCCCGACCCGCCCGTCGACTCGATCGTGAACGTGTACGAGACGACGTTCCCCCAGCGATCCGATGTCGTCAGGTGCGTCGTCGTCTCGGACTGCGGCGACGTCTCCGAGGCTTCGCCCTCGACGAAGGGAGCAGGATCTCCCGGCGCGACAGGCGACGTCGCAGCCGTGCCGGTGATGAGCGCCCGCCGCGTCGCGGCGTAGTCCTTCGAGAGGAGCCCGCTGAGCGGAACGTCGAAGTACTTCGGATCGGCGAGATAGGCGTTGCGGTCCGCGAACGAGTAGCGCGAGGCTTCGAGGACGTAGTGCAGCGCCTCGTCCCGCGTCATGGTCGAGAGCCTGAAGCCCTCGAGGATGTTGAGCGCCTCGCCGACGGTCGAGCCGCCGCTCGACGGCGGCCCCATGCTGTAGACATCGAGCCCGCGGTATCTGACGCGAGTCGGCTCCCGTTCGATCACCCTGTAGTTGCGCAGATCCTGGGTCGTCATCACACCGGGACGCCAGGTGTGATTCGCGGTCGGCGACACCTGTGGGTGCTGGACGGTGTCGACGATCGCAGCGGCGAGGCTGCCGCGGTAGAACGCCTTCGGTCCCTCGCGTGCGATGCGCCGGTACGTCGCTGCCAGGTCCGGGTTGCGGAAAACGCTGCCCACGTCGCGCGGCGTCCCGTCCGGATCCAGGTACAGCGCCGCAGTCGCGGGGACGTCGTCGAAGTAGTCGAGATTCTGGTTCGTCTGGTCGAAGAACGTCTGATCGACGAGGAACCCGTCGCTCGCGACCCGGATTCCCGCCCTGAGCGTGCGGGCGAGCGACATCGTCCCGTACTCGTCGAGGGCTTCCGCCCACGTCGCGAGCGTTCCGGGCACTCCCACGGACATGCCGCTGTAGCGCGCGTCGTTGAAGGGCAGTGGCACGCCGTTCTCCCAGAAAGACGTCGGCGTCATCGCCGCCGCCGCGGTCTCGCGGCCGTCGACGGTCGTGACCTCGCCCTCGGCGGTGCGGATGACCATGAAGCCTCCTCCGCCAATTCCCGACGAGAACGGCTCGGTGACGCCGAGAACAGCTGCGGCCGCAACCGCCGCGTCGACGGCGTTGCCGTGGGCTTTGAGTGTGTCGATCGCCGCCTGCGTCGCGAGCCGCTCCACGCTGGCGGCCGCGCCGCCGGTGCCAACCGAGGTCGGCGGGCCGGATCCCGAACCAACGCCGGCGGACGCACCGCCACCGAGCAGAAGCGCCGTGGCGACCGTGAGCACAACGGCCTGCCAGTGCAACCGTTTCCGGTGCATGACTCCCCCCTTTCGTTACGGAGTTCTCGAACC